>ERZ773008.301-NODE-301-length-35202-cov-4.040800_pt1 | contig 35202 bp, 26 predicted proteins | sample MGYA00580664_ERZ773008 | MGnify/ENA primary metagenome ERZ773008 (study PRJEB29015, sample SAMEA2738016) | human oral metagenome | biome: human oral; feature: human-associated habitat; material: dental | place: China | collected 2048 ...
CGCTTTTGCCATATACAGAATATCTAGACATCTAGACAGCAAACTGCCGCCACCCCGTGCTCGGGGCGGCGGCAGTTCTACACGCCACACGAGAAGGGAGCTTAGACGAGCACCGCGGTAATCACCACGCGGGTACCGGTCGGCTCGTTAGCCTCCCAGCGGATCGAGCCGTTCAGCTCACTCGCCACCAGGGTACGCACGATCTGCATGCCCAGGCCTTCCTTGCCGGTCACCGGGCGGTAGGCGTCCGGGCCGGACTCTTCAATCTTCTTATCGCCCATGCCCTTACCGTCATCGGTAATCACGACGGTGAGGATATTCTCGCCCTCATCGTTGGTGCCGCGAATACCCTCGAGGGTCACGGTGCCGGTCTCGCCGTCCAGGCCGTGTTCCACGGCGTTCGCGACAACCTCGTTAATGACCAGCGCCAGAGGGGTAGCGAACTGGCTCGGCAGCGCGCCGAAGGAGCCAATCAGCTTGGTGGACACGTGCTGGCCGGGGGAAGCGAGCTCAGCGGCAAGGTGGAACTGACGCTCAATCAGCTCGTCAAAGTCGACATTCTGGGTCAGACCCTGCGAGAGCGCCTCGTGCACGGTAGCAATCGTTGCCACGCGGCGCATCGCCTGCTCCAGGCCCTGACGCGCCTCCTCCGTGGTCATGCGGCGCGATTGTAGGCGCAGCAGAGCGGACACGGTCTGCAAGTTGTTCTTCACGCGGTGGTGAATTTCGCGGATGGTCGCGTCCTTAGTCATGAGCTCCAGCTCGCGGCGGCGCAGCTCGGTCACGTCACGGCAGAGAATCACGGCGCCCTCACTCTCAAGGCGGGCGCGCCGCTGCACCAGTAGCGGGATGGAGCGCATGGTTACGCGAGCACGGGCAATGACCAGTTCGGTGCGCAGGTCACTACGACCGGCCAGGACCAGCTGCAGGGTTTCATCCGCCTGCTCGCCAGAAGGAAGCATCGCGCGGGTGACATCGGCAAGGTTTCGCTTTTCGAGGTAGCCGGTCATGCCCATGCGGTTGTACATGGAGTTCGCGTTCGGGGAAGCGACGACCACACGACCGGAGCGGTCGAGCACAATAATGCCGTCAATCACGCGGGGGTTGCCCTGAGTATTGTTGCCCTGAGCGAGAGGGTCGGGCCACAGGCCGGAGTGCACCATGGAGAGCATGGTGTCAGCGGCGAATTCGTAGACCTCGTCGCTGATGGAGGGGTAACCATTGGGGGTAGCGATCTTGTGGCTGGTCAGCAACGCAATGGTGCGGTTGTTGCGCACGATGGGCACGAAGGTGACGTTCACGCGCGGGCGGGCGCCAACACCCTCACCGCTTCCTTCGTCGGTGTAGGTGCTGATGTTCTGGTTGATCCAGACGCGGTAGGCTTCGTCACGGATGCCGTCTTCCATGTCGTGGTCGATGATGTCGTGGTGGAAGAGGGTACGGACGTTGGAGGGGCGCACGTGCGCGAAGGCACGGAAAGTACTGGTTTCGCTGGGGCCGGAGACGGCATCCGGAGAACTGCCGTCGGCAACGATGTAATCGGTGGGGAACCATAGAACCAGATCGCTCTGAGCGATATCAGAGATGACCTGCCATTCACCCATGATGAGGTGAATGCGTTCAGTGTCGCCGGGACCGAAGTCGCAGGCGCTCATAATTCCTTCTGCAAAAGACATATGTTTGTGTGCTTCCCATGAGTTCGGGTAGGTTCAACTATTTTACGGTTTGCTCGCCGCAATTCCCATTCAAACGGCAATACCTGGAATAGTTTACAGAGCATTTCTTGAAGCATGCTTTTATTCCCAAATATGACGCTGTGAGGTGAGATAAACCCCTCAATTTTGAAGTGAAATATTCGCACTACTCCTCTACCCTAAATCCGCTTGAGACACAGAAAACCCGACCTGCCGGAGCCTCTGAACGGGACACCCCAACAAGCCGGGTCTTTGAGCAGCGCTAGTTTTATCTGCCGGGCTTACGCGCCGGGGCGTACCGCGTACATACCCTCAAGCATCGCTTCCAGGGACTGCACCACCGCGTGGCGGGGCGCGACCTCCAGCAGCGCTTCACCGTTGCGGCGCAAACGGTCCATGACCTTACGCTCGTACGGAATCACGCCGGTGAGCGGAACCTGCAGGTAGCGTGCCCAGTTATCGCGCATCTTCGCCTCGGGGTTGAACCCTGCGGCTTCGCGGCGGCTGCGGTTGAGCCAGTACTGCACATCCGTTTCGGGGGCGAAAAGATCCGGGCGCGACTGCACCTCGCGGGCGAGGTTAATCAGGCGCGGCAGGCCGATGACGTCCGCCTCGCCGAGCGCAATCACACGGTCGGCGCTGGCGAGCGCGGTGAGGGTCGCGGCATTACGGCGAGGTGCCGGGCCGTCAAAGGTCAGTTCCTCGTCGACCTCGATGGGGGCGGCAACATCGCAAATGACCAGGTCGTAGCGGTGCTTGAGCCATTCGAGTACTTCGGAGAAGGCGCGGGCGCGCACCTCGGGCCAACGCGAGGAGGAGGTGATGCCGCTCAAGAAGTCAAAGGTACCGTTTTTGAGGGGCACGCGCTCCATGATGGCGCCGGCTTTTTTCTCGTCGAGCTGGGCACGGTCGGCGTCCGAGCAGAGAATTGCCAGGCCGGAGCCGGTATCCTCGAGCGCCATGAGCGCATCCAGGCTGGGCGCGTAGGTGTCTGCGTCGATGAGGCAGACCTGCTGGCCCTGCTGCGCCGCGAGGGCAGCGAGGTTGAAGGCAATGGTGCTTCGACCGGGCGCGCCGTGGGTGCCCCAGACGGTCACAATCTTGCCGAGGCGGTGGCCGGGCTGGTAGCGGGAGGGCGCCTCAGGGTCCTGGTTGATGTCCGGGTGCTGAGGCAGGGTGCCGTCGTTGTTCTCGTTCTGCACGTGCAGGGCGTAGTCACTGCCGGGGGCGAAAGAGTCGACGATGGCGGCGGCCTGGCTGAGCACGGATTCCTCGTTGCTGGGCACAACGGAGGAGGCTTCTGCCGGGTCGTGCGCGCCGGGTGCGTTTCCAGCGGGTGCCGCGGGGTCGATTCCGTAGCTTCCGTAGTCGGCGCCGTAGGGCGAGGCGGTGTTTGAGGCGGTGCCCGCGGCGGGGTCGTAGCCGTAGCCGCCCGCGCCGTAGCCAGCAGCGCCGTAATCCTGACCGTAGCCGTTGTATCCACTGTCGTAGCCGTACCCTGCATCGTAGCCGTACCCGGCGTCCTGACCATAGGCGGCCTCGGGGTGGTGGGCAACGGGCTGAACGGGCGGCTGAGTCGGAATCTGCGCGGGCATACCGTAACCTGCGGCGGGTCGGGCAAGTGCCGCGTCCACCGCCTGTTCGAGCGAGCCCAGAATCTCTTCGAGGGCAGCTTCGGGGCGGATGCGGTGCGCCTGCGTGGGCAGCGGCAGATTGTCCGGGGCGATAACCGCCAGGAGCACTTCGGAGGCGGCGAGCGCGTCCACGGTGGAGACGCTCATTTCGGCGGGCACGTGGGCGCAGAGCAGTACGCGGGCAATGCCGGTGTGCGCCATGCCGACGGCTTCGCTGAAGTCCTGCACGGTGCGCGCCACGGAGACGCGGCCGCGCTGGGATTCGATGCGGTTCAGGAGCGAGCCGTCATCGCCGTAGAGGATGACGGGGATGTTCACTGGCCCTCCCCGTAGGTGCCGGGGATGAGGCTGATCTTGGAGTCGCTATTGCTTTCCTTGACCAGGGCGGCGAGGGCTTCTTCCTTGACCCACAGTTGCACGGTTGCCTTGCCGTTGGCGCCGAGCACGCCTTCGTCGACCGTTACGGCGACGATTTCGGCGTTGGTGACGATGGCGCGGGCACCGTTTTCGGTGCGGTTATCGCTCTTGGTGTCGGGGTTGCGCGGGCCGGAGGTCCACACGTCCACGCGCTCGCCTGCCTTCAGCGCGGAGGCGGCGGTGCGGTCAATGCTGACGGTCGCGAGGCGGCGGCCCGGGGAGGTTTCGGTGCCTACCGATTCTTTGCTGATGAAGTTGCCTGCGGGGATGCGCTGGGTAGCGATTTTGCCGTTCATCTGTGCGGCTTCGGCGCGGGTGAAGTACTTGTCTTTGGCGGAGTCGATGTTCGCTTCGACTCGGGTGAGTTTGTCTTCGGTAATCTTCTCACCGAGGCGGATTTCGCTTTTAGCGGTGTAGTACTCGGTTTTGCTGTTGTTGGCTTGCACGTAGAGCTGCACACCGGTGATGGAGACGAGCACGAGAAGTACACCGAGGATGAATCGCCAGTCTTTGATGGTGGGCCTTTTGAGGCGTTTGGCGTGGGGCTCGGTGAGGGTGGAACGCTTCGTCGCGTTCTGTCGTATGCGCATGATGTGGTTGTGCCTTTCGGTGCGGAAGCCGGCGGTGATTCCGGTGTTGTTCAACTGACCGATGAGCGAGTGGTGTGTTTTCGATAGTGCTTTGGTTGAGTCTGACACTAACCCTAACAGCATATTTCATTTAGTACTCTCTCTCAACAAGAGTCGTGTTTATGAAATATTTTTGAGTCTTGCCCCTTTTGAAGGGGTAATTAGATAACTTTTCGGCTCATATAAGGCTTTTTGTGAGCAAATTTCACGGTGATGGCATATACTGAAAGTACTCAATAGATGTTCTGTATGGACTCTATGTAAAAGGCCGCTACCGGTGGCTAGGGGGCCCAGGATTTCACTCACGGAAAGGAATAATTCGATGACTGCACCTCGTTTCCTCACTCTGAGCGACGTTGCCGAGGAGCTGCAGGTTTCGCTTTCGCAGGTGCGTGCTCTGGTGCGTAGCGGCGAACTTCCCGCCATTCAGATTGGTGGACGTAACCAGTGGCGTATTGAGCGTTCTCGTTTTGAAGAGTACATTACCGAGCGCCACGAGCAGACTCTGGAGGCGATTGCTTCCGGCAAGCTCACCGCAAAGGCTAAGGTTGATTAGTATTTCAACATGCACCTCGCGGGCGTAATGCTCGAGTGCTTTAAAAGGTCCGCTCCTCTCGTTGAGATTTCAACGGAGAGGGGCGGACCTTTTTGTGTTTATTGTCGCTTTCATCAGGGTATTTATGGTTGTCGAGGCGTTTCTGCGGGCGTGCCCACGGAGGGCACTGCCCGCTATTTACCCTGTATTTTTAGCGTGAAATACGGGCGATGACTGCGCTAATACGAGCCAGCGGGATGGTGCGAACGCCAGCACCGCCAGGTGCACGGGAGTAGCCGGCGGCGCCCTGCCCGTAACCAGCCTGCGCGTAACCTCCCTGCGCACCGTAGGCTGCACGCGCGTGCTGGTCGCGTTCGTAGATGCGCGGATACTGGCCACCGTTGAGCAGTCGCAATTCGAGGAAGTCGGCGCCGACTCGCTCGATCACGCCGTCGTAGCTGACGGTGCCACCTTCGAGGGAGAGGCGGACGGGTTCGCGCGCCATGGCGAGGGAGCGCAGGGCAAGCTGGATTTTCATGCGGTAGCGTTCGGGGCGAATATCGGCGCGCCCGGGAGCGATGCCGCCTTCCCACCAAAGCATTCCGTGCAGGGGGATGATGATGTTTTCGCCGCGCGCTTCGATGCTGACCCATTCTTCGCCGACCATTTCGAGCTTGCCTTCGTAGGTTTGCATGTCGGTGGCGCAGATGCGGATGGGGCCGCCGACCTGCGCGAGGAGGCGGTCGTCGAGGGTGATGGTGGAGTACTGGACGCGGGCGACTTGGCGGGCGTCCTGTTCCATATCCCAGGCGCGTTCGGAGGCGAGGCGCGCCTCAATGTCTCGTAGGAACTTTTCCATGCTCATGCTATGACCCTACCCGAGGATGGGTGCGGATACGAACCGGGGCCTTTTTCTGGTCAGACAGTGACTCTCAAGCCTGATTTTTGAAGCAAATTCCACTAAATTACATGTTTTTCATATATTTTGATGCGTTTTGCTTCATTTTTGGCGCGACCTCCTGTATAAATGAAGCAACACCAAAAGCTATCAAACACACTGTTTGGAGGTCATCGTGGACCATCTTCCCACTCCGGGCTCAGCCCCCGAAGCCTTCGCTTCACGCTCTGCCGCTTTCGCCTCACAAGCTGCCTTCGCTTCACGCCCCGCAGCCGCGCCTCATACTGTCGGTGCCGGGGTAGCCAGCGCAGAGGTAGCCAGCACCGGCTCTGCAATCGAGCCCGGCACTAGGGCAAACTACCAGGACGCGCTGCTCTTCATTGCCCCTCCTCTGCTTTCCGCGGCGGTCTTGGGCGCGTTGAGCGTGAACCTGCACCGCATCCCTTCGGCGCATCCTCTTGCTGATGCTTCGTTGCTCTGTGCTGGCGCGGCGGCACTCCTCATTACCGCCTGGTGGTTCATCAGTTTTATCTACGCGCTCTTCTACGCTCGATCTTTGCGCGTTTCGAGCAACAACGCTGACCGCGCGGTGCTGAAGGTTCCGGCGTTTTTCCGTCCGCGCTTTATGCGCCGCATTGTTCTGACGCTCGGCGGCACGGCTCTTGGAGTGGGTGCGGTCTTGGCTCCCGCGCAGGCTGCGGTGGTGACGCCCGGCAACGCCGGGGCAAACGGCACGGAGGGTCTTCCGCAGACGAGTATTTCGGCGGTCATGACCGCAGATTCAATGGACGCTTCAACGGGTACCGCGGCGGCAGAAACCAGCCCAGACACCAACCCAGCCACCGTCTCAGATGCGGATTCCGCCGGTACCGCCGCGGACAGCACCACCGCAGATTCCCCCTCCGCTCCCCTGGCCCTCTCTGCAGAGATTCCCGATATTCCGCTGGCTCCTCAACCCACGGAGGCGGCAGGCTCCCTGCACGATCGCAGCCCGTTCTTCTCCCCTCCCCGCGCTGAGGCGGGCACCTACTCCTACACGGTCCAGGCGGGCGATACGCTCTGGTCGATTGCCGCCGAGCAGCTGGGTAAAGGCACCGACGCCTCCACCATTTACGACTACACCCTCGATATTTACGAGGCGAATAAGGACGCTTTGGGCCAGAACGCCGAGCTGCTTTACGAGGGGCAGGTTCTGCAGATTCCCGAACAGCCCGTTCATTAGCCCCCCCCTCATCCCCTCAATTCCGTTACCCCAGCCGTTAGCTTTTCATTCGCTCAACCCACCTCACACATCTTTCTGCACCGAAAGGAGCCGTCATGAGCTTCGCCAACCTTCTCCCCCGCGCCCCGTGGACGCCGCCGCATGCTCCGGTTACCCAGTCCGCCTCCCGTAACGATCAGCCTTCCCGCCCGTATTCAAAGCGTCAGGCGGCACGCGCCTCCCAACCTGTGGCTCAGCCTGCGGCTGCCGAGCAGATTGCTCCGCTACCGGAGCAGGCGCAGGGCACGATGGCTCTGGTGCAGAGGCAAAACAGCCCGTCGGTCTATTCGCTGTTGCCGCTGCCGCGTTATGAGCAGCATTCGGCGCAGCGCCCGCCGGCAGCGTTGAGGGGCCGCCCGTTGCGTCCTGCGGATGCGTTGGCTCGCCAGCTGGAGGGCCGTTGCGCGGGTGTGGCGATTGCTTACCTGGAGATCATGTCGGCTCGTCGTTCGCGTCAGCAGCTGGCGCAGTGGGTGTCAGCGGATTGCTTCCACCGTCTGCTACCGTTCTTCCCGAAGAACCCGCGCCAAGTGCGTAAGGAGATGCTGTTGACTCTTCCGCCGGTTCTGTTGCGGGTGCGAGCGCAGAGGGTGCACGAGGAGCTTTACGAGGCGGTGGCGCTGCTGCGTTGTGCGGATAAGGTTCGCGTGGTGACCATGCAGATGCGCCTGATTTACGGCACCTGGCTGATTACTTCCATCGAGCAGCCGCAGAGCCGCGTGGACGAAGACTAAGGTTTCCCCTACACAACGCGCGCCCAGACATGCCCAGACACCCTCAGACATACAGAGACACGCAGAGAGGGTGCGAATCCGGTATTGGATTCGCACCCTCTCTGTTGTGCTTCATGCTCGCAACATGTCAAGCATGCGGCGCTTCAGTTTTTAGGCTGAGGCTAGCTTTCCTTGGTGCGCTCAACGTGAACCTGCTCGTGGCCGTCCTCATCGGGGGCGGAGTACTGCAGGAACTTCGGGCGCGAAGGCTCAGCCAGGCGCACGGCAGAAGCCTGAGTACGCTGCTTGGACAGGTCCAGGTTGAACAGGTAGGTCACGGTCTCTTCGCGGACCGCACCGAGCATCGCCTGGTACATGTCGTAGCCTTCACGCTGGTACTCGACCAGCGGGTCACGCTGAGCCATCGCACGCAGACCGATACCTTCCTTGAGGTATTCCATCTCGTACAGGTGCTCGGGCCAGCGCTCACCGATGACGGACAGCATGACGCGGCGTTCAATTTCGCGCATGCTCTCTTCGCCGACGCTCTTTTCACGCTCATCGTAGATGAGGTGTGCGTCCGCCAAAACTTCCTTCACGATCTGGTCGCGAGTGATCTTGGTGCGGTCGCCGGCGTCTTCTGCCAGGTCGTCCACAGTGATGGAGATGGGGTACACCTGCTTGAGCGCATCCCAGAGCTCGTCGAAGTCCCAGTCCTCGGCGTGGCCTTCAGAGACGCGGGCGTCAATGATGGTGGTCAGCACCTCGTCCACGAAGCCGGAAATCTGTTCCTTCAGGTCATCACCGTGCAGGATGCGGCCGCGGTCCTTGTAGATCGCTTCGCGCTGGCGGTTGAGCACGTCGTCATACTTGAGCACGTTCTTACGCTGCTCAGCGTTACGGCCCTCAACGTTTGCCTGTGCGGTGGCGATAGCGCGGCTAACGATTTTGGAGTCCAGGGCGGAATCCTCGGGGGCTGCCGCCATGAGGCGGGTTGCCATGCCGGTGTTGAACAGGCGCATCAGTTCGTCGGTCAGCGACAGGTAGAAGCGGGACTCACCCGGGTCGCCCTGACGGCCGGAACGACCGCGCAGCTGGTTGTCGATACGGCGGGACTCGTGACGCTCAGTGCCGAGCACGTACAGGCCACCGAGCTTGGTTACTTCCTCGTGCTCTTCCTTAGCGGCGTCTTCGCAGGCCTTCAGGACCTCGGGCCAGCGTGCCTCGTACTCTTCGGAGTTGGTGTTCGGGTCCAGGCCGAGCTCACGCATCTTCTCGACCGCCTCAAATTCGGGGTTACCGCCGAGCATAATGTCGGTACCACGACCAGCCATGTTGGTTGCCACGGTGACGGCGCCCTTACGGCCCGCCTGCGCAACAATAGCTGCCTCACGCTCGTTGTTCTTTGCGTTCAGCACCTCGTGGCGCACGCCCGCCTTCGCCAGCTGGCGGGAGAGGTACTCGGAGTTTTCCACGCTTGCGGTACCGACCAGAATCGGCTGGCCCTTTTCGTGGCGTTCCTTAATGTCCTTGACGACCGCCTTGAACTTGGCGATTTCGTCGCGGTACACCTTATCGGGGTTGTCGATGCGCTGCACACCCTTGTTGGTGGGGATGGGCACCACGCCGAGCTCGTAGGTGTTCATGAACTCTGCCGCTTCGGTTTCCGCGGTACCGGTCATGCCGGCCAGCTTGTCGTACATGCGGAAGTAGTTCTGCAGGGTCACGGTCGCCATGGTCTGGTTCTCAGGCTTGATTTCGACGCCTTCCTTCGCCTCAATCGCCTGGTGGATGCCGTCGTTGTAGCGGCGGCCCGGCAGAATACGACCGGTGTGCTCGTCAACAATCAGGACTTCGCCGTCAATGACCACGTAGTCCTTGTTGTTGGTGAACAGCTCCTTCGCCTTAATGGAGTTGTTCAGGAAGCCAATGAGCGGGGTGTTCTTGGATTCGTAGAGGTTCTTCACGCCCAGGTGGTCTTCCACCTTGTCAATGCCGGATTCGAGGATGCCGACGGTGCGCTTCTTCTCATCTACTTCGTAGTCTTCACCGCGCTTGAGCAGGGTCGCGGCGATGCGCGCGAACTCTGCGTACCAGCGGTTTGCCTCACCGGCTGCGGGGCCGGAAATGATCAGAGGGGTACGCGCCTCATCAATCAGGATGGAGTCCACCTCATCAATAATGGCGAAGTTGTGGCCGCGCTGAACCTGCTCCTCCACGGTCCACGCCATGTTGTCACGCAGGTAGTCGAAGCCGAACTCGTTGTTCGTACCGTAGGTGATGTCTGCGGCGTACTGCTTACGACGCTCATCCGGTTCCATGGAAGAGAGAATCACGCCGCACTCCATGCCGAGGAAGCGGAACACACGACCCATAAGGTTCGCCTGGTACTCAGCCAGGTAGTCGTTCACAGTCACAATGTGAACGCCCTTGCCGCTCAGCGCGTTCAGGTATGCGGGCAGGGTCGCGACGAGGGTCTTACCCTCACCGGTCTTCATTTCGGCAATGTTGCCCAGGTGCAGTGCAGCGCCACCCATCACCTGCACGTCGTAGTGGCGCTTGCCCAGGGTGCGCTTGGACGCTTCGCGGACTACCGCAAAGGCCTCCGGCAGCAGAATATCGAGGGATTCGCCGTCCTTGACGCGCTCGCGGAACTTGTCGGTCTCTGCTCGCAGTTCCTCATCGGTCATAGATGCGAAGCTGTCCTCGAGCGAGTTCACCGCCTTGGTGTACGCTTCGAGCTGTCGCAGAACCCTCTTATCGCCGGTTCGGAGGATTTTCTCCAAGAAAGATGCCACTGAGCTTCTACTCCTTGCTTGTTTCGGTACCCTCACCAAGGGCGCGCGAAAGTGCGCGCGGTGAGGCCTTCCTACATATTGTATGGCAGAGCCGCCTAATTCGCCCGTCCGAGCTCTTTTTTACGCTGTGCGCCCACGAGGTGACATTTGGTGACGCTCGAATCTTTCACCTTCCGCTTGAGGCAGAGCCGCCCCATCCGGCTGAAGGAACGAGTGTGCAGGCTGATAGAACGGGCGCGTAGAAGGCACGGTAAAAGGCAAAGAAAACCCGGGTACCTCAACAGTACGCAGAGTACTGTCGGAGGCACCCGGGCCTTGAGCCTGCTCACTGAGCATGCCGCCTGAGAGAGTCATGCACCTCAGCAATCAGCGGGTACGTTAGTTTTACTCGTTGTCCAGAGTAATGATGCCGTAGCTCCAGCCCTTACGACGGTATGCCGCAGCCGGTGCGCCGGTCTCGCTGTCAATGTACAGGTAGAAGTCGTGACCAACCAGTTCCATACGGTCAACAGCTTCTGCGGGAGTCAGACGCTCGCCCTTGAAGCTCTTGTGGCGAATCTCGATGGGAGATGCTGCCTCATCGGCAAGGGTGACCTCGCTGTTATCGAATGCTGCTTCTTCCACCGGAACATCCGGCAACAGAATCTCGGTAATTGCTTCGGTGACCACGGGAATCGAGCCGGTAGCGTCCGCCACGGAAACGGGGTGCTTGCCACCGCGCTTGTGCAGCTTGCGGCGGTCACGTGCACGGCGCAGACGCTCCAGGAGCTTGCCGTAGGTTTCATCGAAGACCGCGAACTTGTCGTGACCCTGGGCTTCGGAACGGAGGACAGGGCCGGTACCAACAACGGTAATCTCAACGCGGATGGATTCGCCACCCAGATGACCGTCCTTGCTGAACTTGACGTCAATGTCCTTCACGTTATCGCCGAGCTGAGCGAACTTCTGAACCTTGTCGCTCACGTATTCTTCCAGGCGTTCGGTGACCTTGATATTGCGGCCGTAGATGTTGACTTCCACGATCATTCCCTCCAGGTTGGGGGCTTATACCGCGTCCGGTTGGACCCGGTACGGGGGTTCGACTCCAATGCCGTTCCCTTGTATATATTTTAGTACGAAACATGCCGTATATCACTAGATATGACAAATATTTAGCCCAAATAATAGCCATTTGTCCGTCTGCGAACTTTAAAAGCTAAAAATCGTGTATCTCTTGCAACTAACTACAAGAAACGCTATGTCTGAGCTTTTTTCGGTACCGCCGCCACGGCGCACACGCCCAGCACCCGCGAACCTGACTCCTGCAGCACGCGCACCATCTCAGAGGCGGTCGCGCCGGTGGTCACCACATCATCACAAATAATGCTCACCCGACCCGCGCACAGGGCGGGCTCCAAGACGCGCAAAGCACCGTGCATCCGCTCGGCACGGCCCACAGCGCCCAGGCTCTTCTGCTCGTCCTTTGCCTCAGAAGCACCGAGGAGAGAAGACACACGAGAAGACACCATACGAGAAGATAAGGAGGCGCCGCTGCCCCGCCGATTACGAGGCGCATAACCGATAACATCCACAGCGCGCACCCGCACCGAGGCGGGCAGCCGTTGATTGAGCTGACGCACCGCCTCCTGCACCAGAAGATTCGCCGGCGCATAGCCGCGGCGGCGCACACTCTGCGCAGACGACGGTGCCGGAATCAGCAGCACCTCAACCGAATCAGAAAATCCAGTCCCTGCCTGAATAGTCCCTGTCTGAAGCTCCTCCCGGTGCGCCCGAAGCAGCTCATACACGCTACGCGCCAGCCCCTCGCCCAGCAGCGGCAACAAGTCAGTGCGACCGGCATTCTTCAATGCCAACAGGGCACGCGGCATCATCCCCACGTAACGGGACGCCGCACGCACCTCAGGAGCAGCCGCGCCCTCAAGAGGCTGCAGAACCTGCACTCGCTCCACACGCGCCAACGCCGAATGTAGCTGCGGCAGACACGCCTCACACAGCGGCGAGCCGGAACCGTAGGCGACCGGCACCGCACAGCACGGGCAGGTACGCGGCATCAACACCTCGCCCAAAGCCCCGCTGGCACTCTTGAAAGCACTGGCGAGGCGGGTCAAAGGCTCGTTCAAGGGCACGTTATTAGAGAGCGCATTGTTTGAGGGCGCGCTCAAGGAATCGTTCAAACCACGCTGTTCTGAACTCACCGAAAGCACCCTTTCTCGCTCGCGCCTGCCCGAGGCTAACCGGCGTAACTAATCTCGTGCAGAGTCGTATCCAGACGAATCCAGCCGCGCTCCTCCATCAGGTAGCACGAACCGTCAGAACGGTGCGCAATAATATTCGACGTATTATCCGCCGTCGAAATGGTCATCACACCATCCAAACGGTCCAGCTTCGTCTCTTCACCGCTGAGGGAAATCACCTCAGACTCACCATTCTTCACGTTCACCACCACGACGCTCTGGTCGCCAGCCCAACGGGCATTACGCGGAGTCACAGAAGAGCTCAGGCGCACCATCTCCGTCAGACGCAGAGGCTTGCCGGCATCATCACGCACAATGCCCGAAATGATCACAGCCGATGCGCCCTCAGTGGACGCCACAATCGCCATGCGCGCACCATCGTGAGAAACGTTCACGCTCGTAAAGCTCAAATTACGCTGCCAGGACAGGCTAATATCCACGCCGCGCTCACGCTCATTCGCGTCCTCAGAATCCGGTTTGAAGGCACGAACAATACCCTCACCGTCGGCAGCCCACACCCAGCCGTACGCGTCAAAACTGGGGGCAGTCAGAGCAGTACTCTGCCACACACGGCGGGCAGTACCCTGATACACCGTGTACAGGCTCGCAGCATCATTCGCCAAGCAGGCGTAGACATCAGCCGAATAGCCCATCGCCGGGGAGCTCAACTGGCTCACGCCACGCAGAAGCAACTGCTCACCCGCATTGCTCATATAGTCATCGCGCGCCACCATCTGGCCGTTCGAATTAATAGCAACCGTGCGGGCGGGAACACCCGGGTTCAGCTTCACCGCAGAAAAACCGCTCGGTGCATTCTCAGGAATCAAAGTGCCGTTGTAGAACACCTCGGTCTTGCCCAGGCCGGAGAAGTTCTCCAGACCGTGCATAATCTGCTCACGCACACGCGCCAAACGGTTATCGTCCAGGCGCTCACCCGACAGGCGAACCAGCACATCCTGGTTATCGCTCATGCTCGCGGTCTCAAGGCTCATCGACTCGTTCAACGCCGAGAACGCGACATCCTTCAGGTAGGACGCCGGACCAATCATGAGGGTACGCACCAACATCTCAAAATAGCGGTCTGTATGCGGGAACCAACGGATATCAGGCACAGCATACCGGAAGGCACGATCATAGAAATACAGGCGGCACGGGCTAAACACACGCTCAAACTCAGTGCCGTCCAGCCACAAACCATCCGGGCACGAGTTAATGCGCCACTGGTTATCCTCCATGACCATCGTGAAATCATGAGTCTCAGTCTGAGCCTCCGGGAAGGTGCTCGTAATACCCTGACTATTCACAGTCGCCGTCTGCTGGAAACGCACATGATACATGCCCTCAGCATGGCCGCTATCGTCACTACGCGCCTGCACCGTATTACGGTACACACGAGTCGTACCCATAGGATTCCAACGGCCCGCAAAGGAAGAGCTCAAATACTGGCGCGCCACCGCATAGTTCTCGATGCTATCCACACCGGCACGCACGAAACCCTCAATAATTGCCTCGGGGGTAGCACCGGCCAGCGGACCCGGCGCACGCGCCGGAGAAGTATTAACGCTCTTCACATCCAGACCGCTACTGTGCTGAGTCACTCGGTCGTTCGTGGGAAGACCCGCGCAAGAGCTCACGAGCGTCGCCAAAGACACCGCACCCCAAGACAGCACGGCGCGTCGAGAAACAATAGCCCTGTGAGACATGGAGGTCTTAACCTTCCTCTACGAACAAAGACAAACAATCACCAGCTAAGGCTACAGGCCGTCGCAGCGCGGTGAAAAGATAACCACAGCGAAATAACAACACTGTGAAAATACATCTGCATTGATTGTACTGGGTAAACAGTGCAAATACGCAAGGATAAGCACAAATACAATCGCACCGGCCCCAATCCCCCGCTCTATGACAGAAATCGGAGCCTCTCGCCTACCGGCCTTTAGAGGTCAGCCTCAATGTTCGTACGAGGAGCGATATTAGGCAGCGTATCCTTCGCGGTTGCCGAACGATGCGCACTCACCTCAGGCTCACCCGTCACCAGGACCGGCGACTCACCCAAAGGCGCACCGTGTACCAGCGGCAGGTTTATCGTGAAGCAGGCACCGCGGCCCTTCTCGCCCCACGCCTCAATCGTGCCGCCGTGCAGACGCACATCCTCAGCAGCAATCGACAGACCCAGACCGGTACCACCCAGGGTGCGCTTACGCGAAGTATCAGCACGCCAGAAACGGTTGAACACCTGAACGGCCTCATCCTCAGACAGACCGATACCGTGGTCACGCACCGCAACGCCCAGGTTCGTGGCGTTCGCACCCACGTACACGTCAATCGGTCGGGATTCGCCGTGCTCAATCGCGTTGTACAGCAGGTTACGCAGCACACGCTCAATACGCACACGGTCCATATCCACCATGATGCTCTCATGGCTCGTATGCACGTTCAGCTTCGTGTTCGTACGCTCCAGATGCGGCAGGGCCTCCTGCAGAATATTCGACAGCACACGCATGAAGTCTTCAGTGTCGATGGTCAGCATTGCGCTACCGGCATCGAAACGAGAAATTTCCAGCAGGTCAGCAAGCATCGATTGGAAACGATCCACCTGATCGTGCAGAAGCTCCACAGTGCGACCCAGCGGCCGGTCCATATCCCCACGCGAATCGTACAGAAGCTCAGTACCCAAACGCACCGTCGCCAGTGGAGTACGCAACTCATGCGACACGTCAGACACAAAGCGCTGCTGCAGAGTCGACAGGCGCTCCAGCTGAACAATCTTCTCCTGCAGCGAATCAGCCATCAGGTTGAACGAATAACCCAGACGCGCCGCCTGATGCTCACCATTCACCGACACACGCTGATCCAGGTCACCGGCAGCCAGCTTCTCCGCCGTAATAGCGGTCTGCGTAATCGGGCGGACCACAAAACGAGTCACAATCCACACCACAGAAAGCACCACAGTAAGCAGCGCACAGAAACCACCAAAAAGAACAAAGTTAATATGCGCAATCGTGGCGGAAGAATCCGTCATATCGTACACAAGGAACAAACCATAATTAGGGTTCTGCGCAATAGAAATATGGGTGCCAACAATAAGCACCGGATAGGTACGCTCACGGTTATTTTCAACAGTAGTCACCGTAGACGTCTGCCAGAAAATACCGTCTTTATCGCGAACAGTTGTTTTGAAATCATTCGGAATACTCGAAGAATTCAAAGAATTATTACTACTCTGCTCGGGAATAAAGCCCTGCTTACCTTGACCTTCCAAAGGCACAAGAATCCAATTGCGCTTACCCGAACTACCCGCATCCAAGATGGTCAGGGTACGGCTCACATTACGGCGAATCTCACTGTCACTACGAGCCTCAGAGGAGTCCAGCACACTCTGAACGTTACGGAAACCACTCTCCGATTCCGCCAGCGCCTGAGACTTCTGATTCTCAAAAAGACTCGACGCAATCTGGCTCGACAAGGACCAACCCACCATCAAGAAGCTCAGGAACATCATGATGCCCGCAGTACCCAAAGCACGGAACTGCAGAGATTCCTTCCACAGACGCTGAGCGCGCTGCATCAGGCTCCTACGCGGCTTCTGCGCCTTACGCGGCTTGGAAGTGCGGGTACGCGAAGAGGCGGAGGCTACCGCCTCCGCCGTCAAAGCGCCGTGCTCGTGGCTCGACTTCGCAACAGACAATCAGGTTATCCCTTCGCCTATGAATAGGTTCCGCTTAGCTACCGGAAGATCCCACCAGCTCGGCCGGAATCTTATAGCCAACACCACGGACCGTCTGAATGAAACGATCCGCACCCAGCTCATCAAACTTAGCGCGCAAACGCTGGACATGCACGTTTACCAGCGAATCACTCACATCAGTGTAACCCCAGACCATATCCAGCAGTTCCTGGCGGCTCAACGCCTGACCCGGGTGACGCACCAGCGCAGCCAGCAGGTCAAACTCCAGAGGAGTCATCGGAACCTCAGTGCTGTGGTACTTGACGGTACGGCCGTCCATATCCATAACAATATCGCCAATGGACACGACCAGCTGGCGGCTCTCACGCGGACGCAGACGAGTACGGATACGCGCCAACAATTCAGCATGCTTAAAAGGCTTCGCAATGTAATCATCAGCGCCAGCCTCAAGACCCTTAACAACGTCTTCAGTGTCGCTTTTAGCGGTCAACATAATAATCGGCACATTAGAAGAGCGGCGAATTTGCTGGCACACTTCAATACCGTTCATGCCAGGAAGCATCAAATCCAAAAGCACCAAATCGGGAGTGGAGCGCATAAAAGTTTCAAAAGCGCGGCCGCCATTTTCGCAGAAAACAGCGTTAAAGCCCTCTTGCGCGAGCACGAGGCCAATCATTTCCGCCAGAGCATCATCGTCATCAACCACCAAAATGGTGTGTGCGTCGCTTGCGCTCACAGTACCTCCCTATAGAAATGTCGTAAATACTTACATAAAAATGCTGATTATCTAATCATACCGCGCACTCAGCCAATGCACGGGCACACTCTGTCACACGAGCCAGCGAAGCCGTGGCATCCAGCACACTCACCGTACCCGAGGTGGATGCAGAAGGCGCAGAACCCGTTTGCGGGCGCTCATCGGCCATCAAACCCACCGCGTTCAACTGCGTCGGTTCAAGACCGACCTCGCGCCACAGGCTGTACAGGCGACACGCCTGATCAGGAACCCGCGCAGAGGTCACCACCGGCAGCCACAGCTGAGCCTGAGCCTCCACAAGCTGCGCCACAGGTTCCCAGGAACGGGGGTCACTCAGCGGCGGAACCTGCAACATGCCCGGCCCTTTCAAACGGGCACGGTCAGGATGCAACAGCAAAGCACAGGCAGCAGCACCCTCAACCTGCATAGCTTTCAACAGCGCCAAAGCGTCAAGGGCGGGACGGGGCTGGGTCAGAAGCTTCAGCTCCTGCACCGGTTTGAGCGCGGTGCCATCCACGTCCAGGATGAGCTGCAGGTTGAGTTCGGCAAAACGCTCCGCCACCCGACGGTACACCTGCTGATAGTAGTGAGGTTGCAACGCCGACAGGGAACGGAAACCACTCACGGTAGGAATGGCCCCCTCCATCAGAGGCTGAAACTCCGACTCGTCCAGCTGCACGGCAATCAGCGCCCGGGGAGCCTGCAGAGCCTCACGCAGAGACTCCGCCCAACGCTCCAGGCCTTCCAGGAACGATTCCAGCAGGTCACGGCTCGCCCCTGCATCACTGATAACGCGCTCGCCACCGGGTAGGTAGATGCCCGCGGCAAGAGTCAGCGGTCCGACCAGCTGAATCTTATACACCGGGGCCTGTCCTGAGCCGAAACGTTTCTTCTGCGCGCCCACGCGATCAGCTAGAAGGTTGATATCCGAAAGCAGACGGTCCTGCGCCAGGGCAGACTCGCGCGCTCCCCTGCCGCCGCTATGCACCATGCGCCAGCCAAACGAGGCACCGTCAAATGCAAGCCCCTCGCACACTGCCAGGGTGCGTGCCAGCGGGGTACTCCTCCAGCCCAGCGCCGGCAGATGCGGCAGGAACGGCAGGTGCGGGGCGCCCAGTTCACCTTCCACGCGGGACATCGCCTCGCCCAAATCGTCGCCGGGAAAATCGCCCCGGCCGCTGGCACGCACCAGCGGACGCTCAGTAGCGAGCGCGGCAAGGTCCTGCTCGGTCAGTTCGTCCCCTTCGGGGGCGCGGTACTCACCGAGCAGTAGCAGGCGCTCCGGCACCGGCTCGGTGCGGGCATTCTGGCGGGAAGAAGATTGAGGGAGCATAAACGGGTGAGGTTAAGGCAGGTTAGGGAAAAGTACGGGCAGATCGAAGCTCTGCCGATGGAAGCTCAGCACGGTGGAAGCTCAGCACAGCTAAGAGCGGGGCTTTGGGAGAGGCTGAAGTTTTCAGGCTCTTAGCTTTCAGACTGTTCAGTCTCTTCGTCCTGGTCAGCATGCTCGTTCGCGATACGCACGTGGTGGCGAATCACCTCAGAGATGATGAAGTTCAGGAACTTCTCCGCGAATTCCGGGTCCAGGCTGGATTCCTTCGCCATGGCACGCAGGCGAGCAATCTGCGCCTCTTCACGGCCGGGGTCGCCGGCGGGCAGGTTGTGCTCAGCCTTCAGGATGCCCACGCGCTTAGTTGCCTGAAAACGCTCCGCGAGGATGTGCACCAGCGCTGCATCGAAGTTGTCGATGGAGCGGCGCATGGCGAAGAGCTCCTCGTAGACCTCCGGTGCGACTTCATCGCCCATGGAGGTGGCGTGAGGGTCAAATTCGCAGGAAGTGTGTTCGGCAGTCATCGGTCTCTCCTCAGATCGGTTGTGGTCTTCTGTGGGTTGCGTTCAAGCAGGCTGTTGCGGCAACAGCTGGGATTAGCGGAGTGTGCAGCTATTCGGCACGGCTAGTCGGCACTAGTAGTGGCGCCAGCAGACAGGGTTTCCTGAATATCTTCGCGGTCCAGCGAGTATGCGCGGGCGATGGTGGACTGACCCAGCACGCGGGTGCCCTGGTAGAGCACCATGGTCTGTCCCGGTGCCACGCCGGAGAGCGGATCCAACAGGCGCACTACGGTTTCCAGGCGCAGCGCGCCTTCTTCTTCAGCTTCGGGGTCGGGTGCCCAGGTCATGTATGCCTTGGCGCGGACCGGGTCAGCGTGCGCACGCACCTGTGCGGTAACCTCGAACTCTTCGCTGCGAGCGCCCAACTGTGCGGGCTCTTCCAGGAAGCGTGCCGCCTGTTCCACGGGTACGCCCGCCCAGGTGGCGCGGATACCGCGTATTTCGTGCACGGCAAGCAGCTCGCGGGAACCGACGATGACTTCGTTTTCCTTGGGGCGCACCTCCAGCACGAAGCGGGGCTTACCGTCGGCGGCGGGGCGGCCCAGTGCCAGGCCCTTGCGCTGGCCTACGGTGTATGCCTGCGCGCCGGGGTGCTCGCCGAGCACCTCACCGTGGGTGTCCTTGATGAGGCCGGGGCGCATTGTGATGTGGTCACCCAGCCAGGCGCGGGTGTCACCTTCGGGAATGAAGCAGATGTCGTAGGAATCCGGCTTCTTCGCCACGGAGAAGCCGCGCTCTGCCGCCTCCGCGCGTACCTGTGCCTTGGAGGGGGTGTCCGCCAGGGGGAACCAGGCGTGCTTGAGCTGTTCGTGGGTGAGCACACCGAGCACGTAGGACTGGTCCTTGGCCCAGTCGGCGGCGCGGTGCAGTTCGCGGTTGCCGTCTTCGGTGGTGATGACGCGGGCGTAGTGGCCGGTCACCACGGCGTCGAAGCCGAGCGCGAGGGCGCGTTCGAGGAGCGCGGCGAACTTGATCTTTTCGTTGCAGCGCATGCAGGGGTTGGGGGTTCGTCCGGCTTCGTATTCGGAGATGAAGTCGTCGACGACGTCTTCTTTGAAGCGTTCTGAGAAGTCCCAGACGAAGAAGGGGATGCCCAGCTGGGAGCAGACGCGGCGGGCGTCCATGGAGTCTTCGAGGGTGCAACAGCCGCGGGAGCCGGTGCGCAGGGTGCCGGGCATGCGGGATAGGGCGAGGTGAACGCCGACTACTTCGTGTCCTGCTTCTACGGCGCGGGCTGCGGCGACTGCGGAGTCAACGCCGCCACTCATAGCTGCAAGAATTTTCACTGCCTATCCTTCTGTTGTGTTGAGCCTTCCAGAAAAGTACGCCTTGTTGGTGTGGGCGGACTTTCCGTTACTGTAGCTACCCATTGTACGCAGGGGCTCGGCGGGATATTGGGCAGTGCACCCTCAGCCAGCCCTCAGCGAACGCTGAGATTGCAGGCTGAGGGCGGTTGGGTGTCTTCTCTTCTGGTTTTCTAGTGCCAGCGGGAGGCGTCCGGCAGCTGCGAGGTCAGCCCCGCCTTTGCTGCCTGTTCGTAGGCGGCGGGTAGTGCCGCGATGAGGCGCGCAATATCGGCTCCGGTGGTGGAGTGGCCGAGGGTGAAGCGCTGGGCGCTGCGGGCGGTGTCTTCGTCCATTCCCATTGCCATGAGCACGTGGGAGGGGCGGGTTACCCCGGCGTTGCAGGCGGAGCCGGTGGAGCTGCTGATGCCCTGCATGTCCAGCAGGAAGAGCAGGGTGTCACCTTCTGCGTTTTCGAAGGTGAAGTGGGCGTTACCGGGCAGTCGCTTCTGGCCGGGGTATTCTTCGGTGAGCGGGTTTTCGCCGCTCAGGTGCGCCTGCGGGATGAGCGCGCTAATTGCCGCGACGAGTTCGTTGCGTAGCGCGGCGATGCGGGCGGCTTCTTCTTCGAGGTGCTGTACCGAGTGCACGGCAGCCTCTGCGAAACCTGCGATGGCGGGTGCGTCGATGGTGCCGGAGCGTACGGAGCGTTCCTGGCCGCCTCCGTGCAGGACGGGGGTCATCTGCACGGCGCGGGTTGCAACGAGCGCACCGATGCCCATGGGACCACCGATTTTGTGGCCGGAGATTGCGAGGGTCGCCACCCCGCTGGCGTGGAAGTCGATGGGCACCGCGCCGAATGCCTGCACCGCGTCCGAGTGCACGGGAATACCGTATTCTGCGGCGATAGCGGCGATCTCGGGGATGGGCTGTACGGTACCGACCTCATTGTTCGCCCACATGACGGTCACGAGCGCGACGTCTTCGGGAATCTTTTCGATGAGTTCGCGGACGGTCTGCGGGTTGACGCTACCGTGCTCATCTACGGGGATCCATTCGAGCTGCGCGCCTTCTGCCTTTTCGAGCCATTCGCAGGTTTCTTCCACGGCGTGGTGCTCAATGGAGGAGACGAGAATTCGGGTGCGCTGCGGATCTTCTTCGCGGCGCTTCCAGTAGATGCCCTTGACGGCGAGGTTGTCCGCTTCGGTGCCGCCGGAGGTGAAAATAACCTCGGCGGGGTCGGCACCGACTGCGCGAGCAATGCGTTCGCGGGCGTATTCGACGGTGGCGCGGGCGTCGCGTCCTACGGCGTGAAGGGAGGAGGGGTTGCCGCCGTTGCGCATCTGTTCGACCATGGCGTCGATGGCGGCGGGCAGTACGTCGGTGGTGGCGGCGTGGTCGAGGTAGACGCGGCCGTTCTGACGGTTGGTTTCTGCGCTCATGGTTCCTCCTGCTGGGTTGTTGGGCGGTTTTTCGCCTCGCTTATTTTATCGCGCTCTATCCGCGCTCTTCTAGGCGTGTTCACCTGCGGCTGGGTTGGCGAGCGCTACTCCCCCGGGACGTGCGGGGCTGTTCGAGGGCTGTTTGTAGGCTGCGCGGTACACTTAGGAACGTGTTCAAGATTCTTTTCTATACCCCTGAGATTCCCGGCAATACCGGCAACGCTATCCGTTTGGCGGCGATTACTGGCGCTGAGCTGCACCTGGTGAAGCCGCTGGGTTTTAACTTTGATGATGCGCATCTGCGCCGCGCGGGTCTGGATTATCACGACCTGGCGGTGGTGACGGTGCATGAGACCCTTGAGGATGCGTGGGAGGCTCTGGCTCCGGAGCGTGTTTTTGCGTTTACGACGACTGCATCGACCTCATACGCGGATATTGAGTACCGTCCCGGTGACGTGTTCATGTTTGGCCCGGAGTCGGTGGGTCTGCCCGCTGAGGTTCAGCAGGACCCGCACGTAACTGAGCGTGTGAAGATTCCGATGAAGCCGGGCCGCCGTTCGCTGAACCTTGCCAACTCTGCATCCATTGCGATTTTTGAGGCGTGGCGTCAGAACGGTTTTGAGGGAGGCGCCATCTAGCATGGCTACAGCACACCATAATCTGTCAGGGTCTCTGGTTCAGCAGATTCTGGAGACAACCCCTCCCCTGGCCGAGCAGATTCGTTTGGATCCGCAGAATAGGGAGTTCACGGAGCGGGGCTGGGAGCCGGTCTATTCGGCGTCCCCTCATGCCCGTATTGTGGTGATTGGTCAGGCGCCTGGACGCGCCGCTCAGGAGAGCCGCATCCCGTGGAATGACCCGAGCGGCGTGAAGCTGCGCGAGTGGATGGGCGTGACGGATGAGCAGTTCTACAATCCCGAGCTGATTTCGCTGCTACCGATGGATTTCTACTATCCCGGTAAGGGCGCGCACGGCGATAACCCGCCGCGTAAGGATTTCGCACCCAAGTGGCATCCGCAGCTGCTGGAGCTCATGCCGAATGTTCAGCTGATTCTGCTGGTGGGCGCATACTCGCAGAAGCACTATCTGGATGGTGTGCATGCCCCGAAGGCGCAGAAGAATCTGACGGAGACGGTTCGTGCGTGGGAGTCTTATCTTCCGAAGTTCCTGCCGCTGGTGCATCCTTCGCCGCTGAATTTTAGGTGGCAGGCAAAGAACCCGTGGTTTGTGCAGGAGGTTATCCCGGCTTTGCAGAAGCGTGTGGGAGAGGTTCTCAAGGACGCTTAGCCCGCCCGTTCTGCAGTATCGCTATAGTTTTGCCTCGCTCATGCAAGATGCTCCCACCCCGCGTATGGGGTGGGAGCATCTTTATTGTGCGCGTTGTTTAGACTGACCGAGCAGTCTCATCTGAGCGGATGCTTCTCAGCTGCGCCGCACTGCTACTTCAGGATTAAGGGGTTACTTCTGGCTGTCGGCGTCGCCCAGGGTCACGGTGATGTCATGGGTGGAAGAGCCGCGCTTAATCTTCAGCTTCAGATCAGAGCCTGCTGCTGCGGCACGCACGGTACCGTTGAGCTCGTCGCTCTTGGTCACGGCGTGGCCGTCGGCTTCAATCACGACGTCGCCGGATCGCAGGCCTGCCTTCGCGGCGGGGCTGTTAGATTCTACCGAGGCAATTTCAACGCCACCGGGGATGAGCTTGGAGGAGCCCGAACCGGTGTCCGCGGGGCTGTTCTTTACGCTCGCGCCCAGGTAGCCGTGGGTTGCTTTACCCTTGGCGATGATCTCGGAGGAGATGCGCTTGGCGTAGTTGGAGGTAATGGAGAACGCCATACCGTCGGCGGTGCCGCCATCCTGACTTGCCTGGCCCTGCGCGTTAATGCCGACCAGTTCGCCCTTGAGGTTCACCAGCGGGCCACCGGAGTTACCGTGGTTGATGGGCACATCAACCTGAATCATGGGGATGTAGTTCTGACCCTTCGAGTCAGCGGGCTGCACGCGGTTGACGTTCGAGACTACGCCGGCGGTCACCGATTCGCTACGACGATACGGTGCGCCGAGGGCAACCACGGCTTCGCCGGAGACCAGCTTGGAGGAGTCGCCCCAGGTGATGGGCTGCAGGTCCAGGCCGGAGGGGCTGATCTTCAGAACCGCCAGGTCAGCGGCAGAGTCCAGGCCCACTACGGATGCGGTGCGCACGGTGCCGTCGCTCAGGCGCACCTCAATGGTGGATGCAGCGTTCGAAGATGCAAGGGTGACCACGTGGTTGTTGGTGAGGATGTGGCCATCCTTATCGAGGATAACGCCACTACCGCCGCCGGTGCTGGAGCCGTTTGACGCCATGATGGTCACGGTGGAGGGCAGGACCTTCTTCGCGGTTTCTGCTACGCCTGCCACGGTGGAGGAGTTGCTGATATTGGAGCTGACGGAGCCACGCGAGGAAGCGCTGGAGGAGCTGTTGTTCGATGCTGCGATGCCGCCTCCGACGCCCGCACCGACGCCGCCGCCGACGAGGGCTGCGAGCAGTGCTGCGGTGAGCACAACACCGGCACCGTAACGCTTGTTGTTATCGGTGGTCTGGGGTGCAGGCTGTGCCGAAGTAGGCTGAGCGGCGGCCTGGGGGTAGGTGTATCCGGGCGAGGCGTATGCCTGCGGGTATGCGTTCTGACCCTGCTGGTAGCTTGCCTGTCCGTTCACACTCTGCATGGGACGGGTTGCATCCGTGACGCCGTCGTTGCCGCCGTAAGACCATCCGTTGTTCTGAGTCATAAGTTCTCCTAGAGTCGCGCGTGTGCGTCGCCCTGGGCGCACGCTATCTTTCTACTGTAGAGGGTGTTTTATGGAGTTCTATATCTTTTTGCTGTTGGTTATCGGGGAGTTCCCTGGGAATTTTTCTCAATCCCTTTTATTTGGGGCAGATTAGCGGCTCTGAGGTACCCGGCGATTCGCCCGGCGGCTAGTTTATTTTGGGGCTTTGTCCGCTACTCGCTCTCAGGCTTCTCTTTCAAAGCACTCGGTTTTTCTCCACGGTTTACACAGCATGACGCCTCCGCATACACAGCTTCAACACAGAGTCAGTCCGTAATGTTGAAGGCGCATAGAGACGACGACAAAGGCAATGGACAAAGGCAAAGGAGAAACCCATGATGATCGGAACCCTAATTTTCTGTGCGGTCTTGGCAAGCTCCATCGGTATCGGTGCGGGTATTGTGGCGTGTTGCTCGGGAATGGTGTACCGCCGTCATCGTGCAGAGAAAGCCGCCGAGTTGGCGCAGCCACTGACTACCCAGGCGTTGACCGCCGGTAGGTAGGTAGCGCATAAAGTTTGATAGTTTTCGAGTTTGATAGTTTCCCGGGGCGGGAGATGAGAGCCCCGCACCGGAAGGGGCGAGAATCCCCAGTATGTCCCGAAGGGTCGGTGTGAGGACCGGCCCGGGTGTGATAGTGAGTGAGTGATGACTGATGCGGCGTGAGCCCCTGTATGAGGGCTTACGCCGCATCGTCTTTTAACCGTGATGCGGGCACGGGAGGCACTGGTGGAAAGCACCCGGTACCCCGGCTACTTCCCTTTTAGCATGCGGTAAGGCGACGGCGTTGCGGGCACCCGGGATTTAGCTGGGTTATGGTGAAGCTATGAGGATTATTTCTGCTGCTTTCGCTCTTCTTGGCGCGCTGCTGGTCATGCCTGCGGCGGTGGCGTCTTCTTTGGACGGCGCAACCCGCCTGTACGCGTTGCTTATATTTGTTCTGATTTGCGCGGCGGTAGCATTTTTTGCGTCGTTGAGCCCCTCACGCCGTCGTGCGCGTGAGATTAGGCAGCAGGTGTTGCAACAGCAGCAGAACCAGTCGATGAATCAGCAGGTACCGCCCCAGCAGGCGCCTTCACAGCAAGTACCCCCTCAGCAGGCACAGCCTCAGCAAGTTCCTTCGCAGCCAATACAGGGCGCGGTGAGCTACCCGATGCATTACCAGCCGAAGCAGGCGCAGCCGGGTCATAGTGCTCAGCCGCCGCTCCCCCAGCCGAATCAGACTGTCGAGACTCAGCAGACTCAGGCGCCCTCGCCTCAGCCTCCTCAGCCGGTGGCGGCACCTTCCCCTCTGGAGCCGATGCAGGTAGGTGGCGGGTCTAGTTCTTCTACAGCCCAGAACCATTCAGCAGAAAGCCCTTCAGCAGAAAGCCCTTCAGCAGAGAACAAGGAGCAGCAGAGCATGCCCCAGAACACCTCGGTACAGGGTGAGGAGCGAGCGCAGCCTGAAGAGCGCCCGCAGCAACAGGCTCCCCAGCAGGCGCCTGAGAGCAAGCCCTCCGATCCTTTCTCTTTGAGTACCAACCACAAACTCATTTTCCCGCTCGAGAACGCCCAGCGCAGCCGCTACCCCATGGTGCTTTCTGTCAGTACATCTGAGGATGAAGTTTTTGCGTTGCCGTCGATTAGCGGTGTGCCGCAGCATCTGTTGGTGGGCACGCAAGAGAGTCATGTTCCGCTGAATCAGCGTCCGCGCTGGCAGCAGATCGAAATTCTAGAGAACTACCTCATGCGTGCGGTCATGAACCTGCAGACGCTGGAGCGTGCGCAGGTTTCACCGCTACACAGTTTCAAGGAGACTGCCCAGGCTGACCGCGCGGTGCTTGCCGCCGAGCTGGAAGAAACCATCCGGGTATCTCGGCTGAAGCTGAGCGGGGCGTTGGAGTTCTATGTATCGTTGCCGCGTTTGGCGGAGACGCCGGGCTCTTTCGCTTTTGCTCGTGATCGTGCGCTCTCCCTGAGCGCCACCGTCATTAGCCTGACGGAGCAGTGCTTTGAGCGTACCTTCCGTTGGCGTCTGCTGGAGGATACTCCCCCGGATTCTTTGAACGACCGCCTCTACGCGGTGCGTTATCTGCGTGAGAGCGCGCAGAAGCTGGCGGCTTTTGTGGAGCTGAGCGATTTTGACCGCGCCATGCAACTTGCCGAGACTTGGAAGAAGACTGCTCGTAAGGACTCAAAGATCGATGAGGCCAAGGTCTGGAATGAGATGACGGAAGTTGCCTTTGACGTTCTGCCCGAGTTACGAGAGCGGGCGTTGAAGGGCGTTCAGTCTGCGTTGGAGTTTAGCGAGCTTTTCTATCGTTCCGGCGAGGATGGTACGCACCGTATGCTCAACCCGGAGCAGCTGAGCGAGTTTGAGCTCAAGGGCGTGCAGTCCACACTCGAGGAGCGCCTGGAGAAGGTGCGTCTTGAGCTTCAGGATGCGGAGTTTTGCGCCGCTGTTTTGAGCCTGCAGGCGCGCTCTGTCATTGAGCTTCTCCAGGAACTTCTGCAGGTCGAGCAGGACGGCGTTCTGGCGGAGATTGTGACCGATTTGCGGGCGCTTGCTCATCACTCACCCGACCTTGCCGAGCTGCCTATCCAGACGTTGATGTTCAGCCGCGAACAGTACGCCCCCGCTGGGGAGGATCTGCCGACCATTGGCGAGCGCATCCGTGCCCTCTCGAGCGTGCCCGAGGTTCTGGCGTTCGTTCACTACGAGGGACCGGCACTTCTGGCGGGCGTCGCAGATCCGTATAAGGCGTTTTCCGGTGAGGGCCTCTCCGAGGGTCTGCTCTCGGAAGAGAAGAAGTTGTCTTCCATGCCGCTGTCGGTGTTGCGCACCCATTCGCGGCTTCTGCAGCAGGTGCTTCGCCTGCAGAATCTGCGGTTGAAGTTGGCGTGGGTGAGCAGCTGTAGCGGCTACATGCCTTGGTCCCTGGTTGATCGCCATTTCGTTGGTCCCTCTGCCGCTGACGAGGATTTGAAGGAGCTGACCGAAAATATTGAGGCGCTCGCTGAGCTTCTGGACGCCCATTCTAACTCCCAGATGTATAAGGGCCGCGGCGTGCCGACTACGCCCTTCCTATGGGTGCAGATGCGTAAGCAGGCAGATCGCAGTTCTAGGTTGCTGAATCATGTGCAGTTCTTGGGCTGGATGTACGCCTCGTCTTCACGGGTTAAGGTGGTGGACGGCATGGTACAGAGTATCCACGATGTTGATGCCGCGGAGGTAGTGGAGCATCTGATGAGCAATCTGGAGATTGCGCGCCGGCACTAATTGACTGAATAACCGGTGAGCCGGGGTCTAGTGTGAGGCTAGACCTCGGCTCTCCTGTATATTGGCTTTCCCGTATACCGGCTTCCTATATACCGGCTTTCCTGAATAAAGCCTGGGAAGTCGGTAAACGGGTGGCAAACAGCGGCGCAATATTACGGTGATATTCGCTCAAGGCTGCCCATCTGCGCCTCTGGGTGCCTGTGCCACCGCTACACTAATAATGTGACCAGCACTAAGGTGTGCGATGTTCAAGCACACCGTGAAGTGCAGGTCCGTTCATACTTCACGACAACGGAGGAAAGACCATGACCGAGCACGCCTTTGCGCGTCAGATTCGTCCCGCACGCCCTCGCCTGCGCACTGTCTTGGGTGCCACAGTGCTGGCGGCAGGTCTTTCTTGTGCCCCGGCGGTTCTACCGGCTGGTTCTGCATTTTTGAGCACGTCGGCGCAGGCTGCTGCCCCGATGCAGATTACGGGCACCACCGTGTACGATTCCACGAACTCTTTGGGTGATACCTCTACCCTGAAGTCTAAGATTTCGGCTCTGTCGAAGAAGCACAACGTGGATTTGCACGTGGTGGTCATCGATAAGTTTGAGAACCCGTCTACTTCTTCGAGCTGGACGAAGGCGCTTGCCACGAAGAACAATTGGGGTTCTGCCGATGTGGTGCTGGTGATTGCTACCGAGTCCCGCCAGGCGTATTTCTTGGCCGGTAGCACCAAAACCCTGTCGAGCGATCAGCAGACGAAGGTGTACCAGAACTACATCAAACCGAAGCTGCAGAACAGCGACTATTCGGGTGCGGCGCTGGCTGCGGTTGAGGGTATCGAGGCTCAGAAGGGCGGTAGCTCTTCTGGCGTGGTGACCGGCGTGCTCGGTGTGGGCGCGGCGGCGACCGTGGGTGCCGGTGGTTACGCGATGTACCGCCGCCGCAAGAAGAAGAACGCTCAGCAGCAGCCCCAGCGTTCCTACGGTGCGCCTCGTAACTACTCCCCCATCCCGGAGATTCCGCTGGAGGAGCTGCGCACTCGCGCCGGTAGCGCCCTGCTTCAGGCTGATACGACGATGAGCCACGCGAAGCAGGAACTGGATTTTGCGCGTGCACAGTACAGCGACCAGCAGGTGGCTGAGTTCGCTCAGGAGATTGCACGCGCTGAGGATTTGATGCGTAAGTCCTTCCAGCGTCAGCAGCTTCTGACCGATAGCATCCCGGATACCGAGGCTGAGCAGCGTGCCTGGTTGACTGAGATTATTGATAACTCTCAGGAAGTCACCCGCATTGCTCAGGAGCAGGACGCTAAGCTGGCTCAGCTGCGCAACCTGGAGCAGGAGGCACCTCAAGCTATTGAGGCGCTGGCTCAGCGTCTGCCGCAGCTGCGCGCCTCGGTGGAAGAGATTGCCGCCCAGTACCGCGCGTTGAAGGAACGTTACCTGCCCAGCGCTCTGGAGCCCATTTCCAAGACTCCTACCCTGTTGGAGTCGAACATGGTGCTGTGCGCCGCTGAGGTTGAGAAGGCTCAGGCAACCGTTGCTACGGCACGTTCGGAGGCGGTCGCTCACCTGCGCACCGCCGAGGAAGCCGCCTCGCAGATTCAGGCGCTGGGTGCAGCTGTGCATGCCCGTTCGCAGGAACTGGAGCAGGCTCAGCTGGGTCTGAGCACCGATCTGCTGAGCATTCAGCGTGACGTGGCGGAGGCAAAGAGCCTCGCTGCTTCTCAGCGTCGCGATGATTTGGGTGCAGTTGCCGCCGGTATGGAGGCGGTACTCAACCAGGTCAACCAGAGCGCTTCGGCTCGCCCGAATGACCCGCTGACTCTGGCGAACCAGCTGCGTCAGCTCTCCGCTGAGCTGGATAAGGCAATGACGAATATGCGTGCTACCCGCGAGCGTTCTCGTGCGGCTTCGCAGAACCTGGATCGTACGATGCGTTCTGCCTACGCCGCGGTGAACGGTGCGCGTAGCTACATCAATAACCGCCGCGCTGCGGTGGGCCCGATGACCCTGACCGCTGTTTCTGAGGCGGAGCGTCACCTGGGTCAGGCTCAGCGCCTGGCTTCTTCGGATCCGCTGAACGCCATGAAGGAAGCCAACATGGCTATCCAGAAGGCAACCGACGCACAGAACCGCGCTCAGAGCGAGGTCGGCAACTACTACAACAACCAGAACGACCGCGGCGGCGGTAGCTTCGGCGGTGACCTGGCGAAGGGTCTGCTGCTGGGTGCCCTGATGACCGCAATGAACTCCGGCACCAGTAGCTGGGGTAGTAGCGGCGGCCACAGCAGTGGCGGTAGTAGCGGCGGCAGCTGGGGCGGCGGCTTCAGCGGAGGCGGCGATTGGGGCGGCGGCGGCGGTGACGGCGGCAGCTTCTAACCGCCTCCACACTGGCTGTCCTGCCGGTGCTGGCGATCCTGCCGGTCGGTTTCTGCAGGTATTTCTACAGTCTGACCGGCGGGGCACGTAGCTTACCTCACCGGTTTTTCCCCAGTCGGAAAACACCCGAGGCAATTTACCAAAAGTTTAGGTAACAGAAATCAGGCGTGCATCATTTTCACAGCATGCACCCAGAAATCTGCCACATAATTAGTTATACGGGCACGGCTCACGAGGAGCGTAGTGCTCCCCCGCAGCCCGTGAACAGAAAGTAGGAGATTATGGCTAAGCAGACCATCTTCGGCCGTATTGCACAGCTCACTAAGGCAAACATCAACGCTCTGATTGATGCAGCTGAGGACCCGGAGAAGATGCTGGACCAGATGGTTCGTGACTACACCAACAACATCCGCGAGGCGGAGGCTGCAGTAGCACAGACCATCGGCAACCTGCGTCTGCTCGAGAAGGACCACGCAGAGGACGTCAAGGCCGCTCAGGAATGGGGCACCAAGGCTCTGGCAGCTTCTAACAAGGCTGATGAATTCCGCGCAGCTGGCGACGTTGCCAACGCTGACAAGTTCGACAACCTCGCTAAGATCGCTCTGAACAAGCAGCTGCTGGCTGAGAAGGCTGCACAGGCTGTTGAGCCTCAGCTGGCTTCCCAGACTCAGGTTGTCAACCAGCTCAAGGACGGCCTGGAGAAGATGCGCTCCAAGCTTGAAGAGGTCAAGTACAAGCGTGATGAGCTGACCGCACGTCAGAAGACTGCAGCAGCTCAGACCCAGGTGAACGACGCTCTGAAGGCGTTCGACGTTCTGGACCCGACCAGCGAGATGAGCCGCTTCGAAGAGAAGGTTCGCCGCGAAGAGGCACGTGTCATCGGTCAGCAGGAACTGGCAGCTTCCTCCCTGGACGCTCAGTTCAACACCCTGGACCAGATGGAGCGCGAGACCGAGCTGGACGCTCGACTGGCCGCTCTGAAGGCAAAGAACGCTCCGGCAGCTCCGGCTCCCCTGGCTGTGGAATACCCCACCCAGACCCTCTAAGCCCGGTCTAGTCTAAGCCCGGTCTAGCGCATAGCTTCTTGAGCTAAACCTATAAAGATCCGCCCCGTTCCTTAACTCATCAGGAACGGGGCGGATCTTTGTGCGTTAGGGGATGCGAGCCTTAGTTCGCGTAGATGTACAGGTAGCCTGCCATCGCGGAGCGGGTAACCGCAGCGTTGGAGGTGGAACCGGTACCAATACCGTTGGAGGCTGCCCACGCCAGAGCCTGGGACGCGTAGCCGCCCTGAGCCTGTGCCGGGGAGCCAGCTGCACGGTACATGAACTCAGCCATGGTGGACTCGGTGACGGCCTCCAGGGGGCGGAAGTCGCTACCGCTGATGCCCTGCTGGCTCAGCCAGAAAATCTCCTTGTATGCGGGGTGGTTGACCGGAACGTCGTTGAACGGCGAAACAGCCGGTGCGTTCACTGCGGGGCGGCCAGCCACGCGGTACAGGTAGGTTGCCAGCTGCGCACGGTTGACCGATGCGTTCGGGCGGAAGGTGCCGTCCGCGAAGCCGAGCATGATGCGCTTATCAGAGTTCCAGCTGATCTCGTTGTAGTTCGGGTCCGAGTCGGACAGGTCGCGGTAGCCCAGCGCGGGGGTCTTACCGGCGAAGTCCAGGGAGGACGCCAGGATGTGCGGCAGGTCGTAGTCGTGGTGGCTGAAGCCGTCGATCAGCTTCACGCGGGCGTTAGAGAAGCCTGCGCTCAGGTATGCGTTGTAGCCGGACTCGACTGCGCCTCGTGCGCTCCAGGTGACGGGGTTGGTGTTACCGGAGGTGTCATTCGCGCCAACCCACCAGTACATAGGCAGGCCCTTGGTGGTTGCGTCAGCGTCCACGGAGCCGTCCGAGTCGCCACCTGCAACCATGATGGAGCCGCCGCCGCTACGCCATGCGGTGTTGTGGTCGGTCAGCTCGTAGGTGATGAACTCAGCGCCACCGGAGTAGCCCATGGTCCACACCTGGGAAGCGTCCAGGTTGTTCTGGTTGATGAAGGACTTCGCGAAGGAGCGGAAGAACTCACCGTTAGCGTCCATGTCTTCCCACCAGGTGATGCCGTCACCGGATGCGTTGGTGTCCGGGGAGATGATCGGCACGAAGACCATGTTGCGGGCGTTAGCGATCTTGCCCATTGCCGCGAGCATGCCCTCGTCGGGGGTGTAGACCTTGGACTCGTTACGCTGCCAGTAGTCGCCGTCGAAGTAGAAGACCACGCCAACAGGCTTGGAGTAATCCAGGTTGTTCGCGTACACGTGATACTGGGAGGTGGTACCCGCCGGGGAGGTGTAGCTCTGGTAGGTTGCGGAGCTCATGGTGCGGGCGCGAGGAGCGTTGTTCTGCTTCTGCTCAGACTTCTGTTCGGTCTTCTGTTCTGCCTTCTGCTCGACCTTGGGAGCGGCGGTTGCCTTACCCTTGGTGAGCGAGTTGCTCAGAATCTCGGAGAAGTTGTAGTCGAAGTGGCCCGAGCCGTTCAGAACGGTCGCGGAAGCGTTGGTGTAGCCGGCGTTACGGTAGGCGTTGTAGCCGCCCTCAACGGCGCCTCGTGCGCTCCAGGTCTGCGGGTAGGTCTCGCCGGAGCCGTCGTTCGAGTTTGCGTACCAGAACATGGGCTGGGACTTCAGCGCAGCCGAGGGGGTGCCCTCGTCCAGGCCGCCGCCAGCGACCATGATGGATCCGCCGCCGTTGCGCCAGGTCTGGGGCTTGGTGTTCAGCTCGTAGGTGATGAACTCAGCGCCACCGGAGTAGCCCATGGTCCACACGTTGGAGGAGTCCACGCCGTTAGCCGCGATGAAGGAGGATGCGAAGGAGCGGAAGAACTCGCCGTTACGCTCCATGTCTTCCCACCAGGTCACGCCAGCGTCGTAACGGTTAGCGTCCGGGGAGATGACGGGCACGAACAGCATGTTCTGTGCCGCTGCGGATGCTGCCATCTGAGCCAGTTCACCGGAGGGGTCGTAGACCTTGGACTGGTCATTACGCCAGTAGTCGCCGTCGAAGTAGAAGACAACACCAACGGGCTTGGAGAAGTCCACGCCCTCAGCGTAGACGTGGTACTGCGAGGTGGTACCAGCCGGGGAGGTGTACGACAGGAAAGTCTGGTTGGTGCGGGTTGCCGCCACACCGGATGCCGCCTGGGTAGCCTGTGCGGACTGGAAGGTAGCCGAGGGGGTTGCCTGAGCAGTGTAGGTCTTCTGGATGGGCTGAACCGCGGTCGGTGCGGGAGCCTGCTGAGTCTGCTTTGCCTGTTCTGCCTGCTGGCGAATCTGCACAGCAACCTGCGAGAGGGTGGGCTGCACGGTGGAGGTGAACAGGGACTTCGGAGCCTGGGTAGCTGCGCCGGGGATGTCCTGAACGACGGGTGCGAATGCGGAAGCGGGTGCTACCAGGGTGCTACCGAGCACGGAGGGTACGGCGATGGCTGCGAGAGAGCCAGCCTTAACGGTGCGGGGGCGAAGTGCCATGGGTTGTCCTCGTTGTTGGTGTTTCGTGGGGCGCGAACGCCCGAGAGTGGTTGAGTGATAGGTGGTCTATAGGTGAGAAGCCTATAGGCGGTCGGCCTGCGAATGTGATGCCGCATGGAGCAAGTCCAGTAACCGTCCCGTGTGTGTTGCGGGGACGTCCTCATGTGATGGAGGGCTGCAGTATTCATTTCGGAGAGCTACGCGGCGGACCGCGGTGACCACGTACTCAAAGCTACCAGGTCAAAAAGCCTTTTCCAGCGGTTTTTTGGGGCTATTTTTGGGTATCGAACAAGATTCAATCTTAACAAGAGCTTTTTCTAAGCTTCTAGTTTAACTTGAATCACCCTCAAGTAGAGGTTGAACGGGTCATTTTTCCTTGATTTTTCGGGGTTTTTGAGCATTTTTTGAAAGAGTTTCAAAAAACTCTACAATTAACTTGAATGTTTTACGTGTGACTACAATCACTTTTGGAGTGAATTGTTGCACCCGAAGCCCAATTTTTGCCAAAAACCGCGGAATTCCGGGGCAAAACGGGTGATTTCCAAGCCCGGAATATAGGCACCTTTCGCATATTCCACTTTGAGAATGCACTTTGAGGCAAAAACAGCCCCCTCGCCACTCCCCCACCCAGGCATCCTATCGGACCCCTCATCACGCTCTTGAGACCCGCCCCAGAGCCCCCTTCAGGACCCCTTTCAGATCCCCTTTCAAGGAGCTCAAAAGCAGCGTCTCAAGAAGGCGTAACCACCCTCCAGCAACCGCTCGGAAGTGACTCCACCACCCCCATGGGCACACCCGCTTGAAGCCCCGATAGACGGACTGAGGAATACCTCGAAAGACGCATCGGGAGACGTTCCGAAACCAGTCCAGGGTACTTTCACGACGGTTCTATGAAATTCCGTGAGGAGGTTTCAAGAGGGGTTTCGAGAGGCCGAAAGATCCACCTCAAGCACCCCGGAAGGGGCAGCAGGCTGCCCCCCCATCAGTCTCCCCGAAGCACCGCCCCGACAAGGTTCAGAAGACCCCCTCCGCAGATTACAGAAGGCAGGAGATACGGAGAGGCAGGAGATATAAAGAAAGCCGCCCAGCAGGCGGCAGAAAGGTAGCACAAGAAGAAGAAAAGTAGGCGGCAAATGAAGACAGGTCGCCGACAGGAAAGGTGCAGGAAGGTGGCGAAAGAAGGCAGACCGGCGGTCGGAAGGTGACGGGAGGACAGCAGAAGGAGACAGGTCGGCGGGAGTACGGGTTTTAGGGAATAAAAAAACTCCCGATAGCTAAGCTATCGGGAGTTATCCGTTGCGGGGACAGGATTTGAACCTGCGACCTCCGGGGTCTGCATCTCTTTTTAATGAAACAGTGAGATACAGCCAAGTAA
>ERZ773008.303-NODE-303-length-35136-cov-3.981101_pt1 | contig 35136 bp, 33 predicted proteins | sample MGYA00580664_ERZ773008 | MGnify/ENA primary metagenome ERZ773008 (study PRJEB29015, sample SAMEA2738016) | human oral metagenome | biome: human oral; feature: human-associated habitat; material: dental | place: China | collected 2048 ...
CTTATCATGGAAACTGATAGAAAACCAAACCTTTTTTCTTTCTAACAGTTTATTCCAACCTATCTCCTGCTTTCCTCTATGATAAACAAGAGATTTCTAAGTTTCCGTTATATCGATAGAAATGTATCTTTCTTCATATAGTAATTCAATGCTCTCAAGATTTCTTCATTGGCGGCATCCCGTTTTTGTTCCAGTACATTTATTATGACATCCTGAAAAATCTCCGGCAAAATAGATGCTCTCATTCCATGTTCAAGAGCAAACTCAGGTATGATTTCTTCCCCTGTTTCTTCGTCAAAATCAGGTGGAGCCGTCACACAACAAACAGTAGTCAAAAGCCTTTCCTCATCACCAACCTCATAGATATGCCAATCATCCTCCTGATAAAGTGCTTCTTCTCCCCCATTCAGATAGATTGCTTTTATTTCATTGATGGTATCTTCAACTGTGCATTTCACATTTTTTTGCATCTTATCCTCCATAGAGATTCCATCTCCAATTATTTGAATCTATTCATCGATTCGATACACCATATCTCCCCTGTTCCAAAGATACATGATACCGGAAACAGGCTCTTTTCCGTCTTCCCAAATCCATCCCATATACGTAGTACTGTTAGCATAGTATCCTTCTGTAATAATCTCAAATTCTAAATTATCGTACTTATCCATAAATTCTTTCATACTGATTGCCTTACCCTTGAAATATCCTTGACCTAAGGTTTTATTAAAAATCAACACGCTACATAAATCTAAGTCACAATCATAAAAACAGATTTCACCCAGATAGGATTTTTCTTCATTATCTACATATCGAAATAATTCACTAACTTTCAATTTCAACATTTTATTATGAAATTTCATTTCATGGACTCTACTACCATGCAAACTGAAAATAATATTACTTTTTTTATCATGTACGAATTCCATTTTTCTCTCCTCTTATCTCATTACTTGATAAATGCTACTGTCTTACCATGTCAAAAAACTATCCCATGACAATTCTGTCGTCTATTATATCAGATGGGATAGTTTCCAACTCAACTATCGATTTGAGCCATCTATGAATTGAGACGCATCCTAAACTCTTCGTCTATTTCTTCTACTGTCATGGTTGTATGAACAGATATATGCTTGTTATATTCTGCCCCCAATCTTTTCCTAGCTTCAAATTGAAACTCCTCAACAGTCTTGGAGCCATACTCAAAGTGGTTGTGAATTGCGCCTGAACACTCGCCCCAATCAGACAAATATCCGATGATTTCAAAAAGTGAATCATTATAAGGTTCAAATTTCTTCGTTTCTCTAACTCCCAAATACTGTCTAAAACAGCTATCAAATGCGTAATAGAACTGAGGAGAACGCCATGGAAGAGAGTTTCGTTCTCTATTATGAAAGTTCGCATCAATGATATATGACTTGCACACATCATACATTGTCGGCTTTTGTGTAGTTTTTATCGTCGTTTGAATGTAGCAATAGAATGTCTGTTTATCAAAGAATCGTCCGTTTATGGCAATCAAAGCTCCCCACATACCGTCATGATATTGAAATGCCATTACTGCCCCGTTTCTGTATTTGCTATCTATCGGAGCGGGTGGGGCTACTCGTTTTTTAGGTCTTGCTTTCTTGACACTGATTTTATCCAAAAATTTTTCCAGATTCTTTTGTCTTTGACGTAAAAATTTATCATCGGCACCTAACTCTTTCGCAACAACTAAATCTTCTCCATTTTCAATCACTTCTTTGATTCTAAGAAGAAACGCATCCTCTAACTGACCTACTTCCCACAAACAATGTGCTAAACTGAATATGACATCAAATCTATCGTCATCATCTTCATAAGGAAGCAAATCATCTTTGATGTCAATCGGCTCTTCCCCCCGATTATATCGCTCAAAAAATTCATCTTTAATATCGCAAGAGGTATCGTTACCAAATATCGTTGCACTCCATGTTCCCATAATATCCTCCTATTCCGATTGCAATCTGTAGCTCTAAAAAGTTTGAACCTATTATACTATTTTTATCCTATTTTTTCTATTGTAAGATGAAATCATTTCCATCCTGATTCACAAATGATATCTCTTTTTATCATATCTCATCTAATTGATAAGAATTTCTTGGCCTATCCTCCTACTGTTCCAATCGTCATTTTTATTCTTACCCGCTTTGTTATTTTTTATCAGTTTGTTATCCCATCAAAAAAGACGATATTTCTATCGTCTTACATTCTTCTTCATTATCATTCCAAATTGTCATTTCTCTATTTGAAACTTCTCTATTTGAATTGAAACTTCTCTACTCGAACCAGGCAACTGCTCTAATCGGAGAACCGTCACTGTTTTCTATCTTTAACGGAAAACAACTGAACCAAAACAAATCGCTACCGCAGAGGTCTAAATTCTTGAGATTTTCAATATTGACAATATCACAATCTCGAAACAGTTTTTTGTGACGTGTCAAGTTCATATCTGCAATCGGGTCGATGCCGATAACATCAAATCCAATCCCCTTATAGTTTCCGGATAGAATGAAGTCCAATACCTCATCATCGATACAAGGATAATCTCCGAAATAAGCATCCGTTCCCCAGCGTTTATCCCAACTGAGATAAAACAATAGAAATTCAGCTTTCTTTACATTTTCTCCGGCTTTCCGAATATGCTCCATGGAAATCATTTCACCTTCTTGCAACTCATGGCAATCTATTACCAAAGCTTTTCCAATAAACTGCTCCGGCGGAAATTCATCCAATGTTGTTCTTCCTTCAAAAATGTGTGCCGGCGGATCTATATGGGTACCGGTATGTGTATACATCTGCAACAGTGTTTCTTTGAATCCGTCCTCTTCATAACTGTTCGCCGGAATCAATTTCGGTGGATCCGTTCCGGGATAAACAGGCATATTCTCTTTGATGGTATGTGTCAAATCAATGACTCTCATCTCTTTCTCTCCTCAAATTTCCTATCTCTCTATCAATAAAATGCACCTTGTATGATAGTGTTTTTCTTTCCTATCCCAACCACGCTATTCCATTGTTTGTAATCAAATGTTATCCAAAACACTATTTTAAAGTGTTTGATGATAAAAAAGAAAATACAGATACTCCTATAAAAAACAATTTTTCATGATAAGTTTAATCAGTGATTCGTATTCCTAACAACAGACAGAACACTATACAAAAAATTTTTCAAAGTCAATAACGATATGTCACTTCTATCAAGATAAGTATTTAACGAAACTGTTTCAAAAATATCTCAAACGATACACTCCTCCATATCGTTCGTAAGCAAATTCTGTAACATGCTGATTATTTTAGAGCAATCGGAAGAACAATTCCCAAAAGTGTTGCCATGATACCGAATATCAGACCGAAAATAGATAGGAATAAAACATACACAGGACTGTGCTTACGAATCTGAACAGAGTACAAACTGTAATCAATAGGTTTTTGAATAATGGTATTTCTGACAGCTGCAATTCCTTTATCAAAAGCATTTGATTCCCCATTCAACGAAATAACATAAGTTCCTTCTTCCGCATAAAAAGAATACAGTTCCAGTCTTGCCGTTTTAAATCCGTTTACGCTTGTACGCATAAGAATTAGCGAAAGAGGAATTTTATTGCCTGTCTGTTGATTAATGACATTGAATCCGAAGTCTCCAACCGGAGATTTTGAAAACAGTTTTCCGCTAATCCAAATCCCATAATTTCCCTTTTCGGAAATTCTAAAAACACCCTCTCCCTTGCTACACGGCATTTCATACACCATTTCCGCAGTTGCAGAACGGAAAATATGTTTACCGCTGATAACTGCTAAAGTTATCCCTATCGGTATCAATAACAAAAATAAATAATTCATCTGTTTCATCTCCTTAAATTCTCATTTCTTTGATGCAATATCTGTTTGACATTATATCACTTGTTCTATGCTTTTTCTATGATAAACACTATCATCCGTTCCAATTTTTTCATAACTATAAAGCTCTTTCCTCATTGTTTTTTCAAACGATAGAACATTCTACCCTTTCCAACGATGATTTATTGGAAGATTTCTTGTAACCATTTCACGATATCCTCGGTCATGTTATCACAGGATATCATTAGTTGATTACAATCAATCTCATCGAGCAACATTACTTCTTTTTCTCTTCCAAAAAAACTTGCCAACCATAGGATAAACCGTGCATATTCATCCATCATTTCATCAAAATGGAAGTACTCTATTGCAAAAGTAGAGCGTTTTGTATCCATTCTTAATTCAAATTGGTATTGTTCGGAATAATTTTCCCAACAAAGATCATATCTCGCTGAATCCCTTACTTCCAACTTGGTACCCGGATACTTTTTCTCCATTTCTTGATTGAATGTTTGAATATCAAAATCGTTATATTCCGATTCGTTTAAGTGCACAAAAATTGTTACAGACATTTTGAGTTCCTCCTCACAATCACATTCTAAATTCAATTTATTGCTTGAATAACTCAATTCCCTTTCAGAATCAGCTACAAACTAATCTTTTTGGACACACTATAACATCATTCATCCTTCAATCAATTTTGATAGTTCCGAATCTGACAAAAAAGAATCTGTATACAGTTTTTGCAATAGTTGATTGTCGAATTCCATAGAGTAATATTCTGCAACAAATTCTCGAAACCTTTCATAAGTATCAAACAAATACCCCAATAACCAGCGACCGCCGTCATTTCCATCCGGTTGATTTTGATGCACTTCCCCATCGTACCAAATAAAAAATGTGGTTTGTTTCCTTTCTTCCACTGAGAACAAATTTTTCCATTTCTCATCAAGCCCTTCATACATTCTGTCGATAATACTTTGATTCCATTCATCGGAAGCAAATTGGTTCAGACTGTTTTCGTGTGCAAATCCTTTTATCAGAACTGCCGTTTCCGTAAAGATGACAGATAGCGAATCTCCCGCTCCGTTATCAATCTCATATTTGAGATTCGAGTCAATCTCTTTCTTGTGTACCAATCTCAAATATTCTTCCGACGGGTCAGTCAAAGCATTGTCCAAAACATATAGCGTCTCCAAGCTTTTACGCATATTACCCCAATCCATATCCTTCATTCTTCCACCTCCATATGTTTTGTATCGTCTTTGTAAAACGAATCCATCCACAAATCAACTTCCACTTTCATGTATTAAAATAACAATCATCTGTTCCTTTCTCTCAACAATTTATCTCAAACAGTTGTCCCAAAAAATTCAAACTCTCCCAATATCAGTTTATTTCATCATGTAAGATATTCTTATCACTACTATATCATCAAAATATCTTATACTTTTTGAGTAGCTTTTATGGATAGACAAATAACGAACAGAGGATATTTTGTAATGTTAAACTTATTCACATACAATCATATTGTATCCTCAATTTTCACACAACGACACCCAACTGAAGTTCTCAACATCTTTCAAAGTCAAAGTGTTTCCATCAAAGTCATTTTTTAATACAACCTCCGATTCCTCAACAGATATGTTGTTATACCAATTATTTGAATGTTATACTCATTCACATACGATTCTATCCTATCATCAATTGCTACACAACGACACCCAACTGAGGTTCTCAACATCTTTCAAAGTCAAAGCGCTTCCGTCAAAATCATTTTTCAATGCAACTTCCGATTCCTCAACGGATATGTTGTTATACCAATTGTCTAAGCTTGCATATTTTCCTGTATGAATATTGATTAACATACTTGTTATCGGACTTGATGTCCCTTTCTTAACTGTTTCTGCCAATAGATAATACGCATCCAAAAACACAAGATTCCTACCATACACCCAAAAAGGGAGTTTCATTTCCAATATCGGCAATTTCGCAGAAAAAATCCCGTCCCCATGCGGCGGTTCCGTTTCATAACATAGCTCTATCTCACTTCCATAGTACGCAATGGTCGTGCTCTCATAACCGATATTCACCGGTTTCCCTTCTTCAGCGATATAAAATTCCAATACCGTTCCCTCCTTATTCAACGATGTTAACATTCCACCGGATTTTTTTCAATTCATCCTATTTTTACAACTGATTGATTTATTATCGGTCAATCCTTCTCTTTCTCAGCCATTCTGTTTCAATACTGCATTTCACATCAAGTAGTCCCGCTAAAGGACTAATCTACTTATTCTATATTAATACTATCATTTTTCGATACATTCATAACTATTATTTTTCGGTACAATTATACTTTTTTGTATCAAAGCATATCACATCCATCTCATACTCCACAATGGTTAACCACTTCATACTATATAATTGGTGTTTCACATCATGCCAAGGATAATACGATATTCACTATTTTCAGTTCTATTTTCGGTTCTATTTGGTAAACAAAAAACAATTTTGAAAAGTTTTTCTTCCTATCGAAACTCTATCTGTGTTATATCCTCACAGTAAGTGTTTTGTTCTGTAGACTTTGTCACATAACACCTCTTAAATCTACTGCCTTAATCTACTTCCTTGATTCAATAGAATCAGATCAGTATCACAAACTTTTTAATAATTCCGTTTCTCTTGGTAATATTTCTTTGGATTCCAAAACTTCTACCAACTCTTTTAATTGACTGTCCGAAATATAGTCAGCTCTATTATGTTCCTGTGACAAACGATAGCATTGTCTGATGGCTATCCCGATATGAGATAATATCAATTTATCTCTTTTCTTTTTCAACACTTCGATAAAAATATCCCAAACAAACGGTTCTTCGTAAATCCAAAAAAACGATGCAATCGCTTGTAACACTTTGGGATGATTTTGTGTTGTAAGTAAACCTCGTGCATATTCTTTGCTTTTTTCTTCAAAGTTTTGAACCTTATCTTCCGTAATGATATCCGAATCCATGATATAAAGATGGTTCAAATGAAGATATCTTGCACAAAAATTTTGTAATGTATAGAGATGAATCCAGAGCACCTCATGGTTTGTTTCTTCTTTATATGGCGGAAAAGTACTGTTCCATATTTACAATAAACCATTCTTTTACAGGCTTTGTCTTTTTTGTCCCAAGTTCGGCACAAGCAGCTTTCATCAAGATATTCGCAGCTTTTTTGCGTTCTTTAATCTCAACATTTTGTAGATGACAAAAGGCATTGTCTAATATCTCTGTCATATCATTCATCACTCCACCTCCCGAACATTTAAATTCCTTGTTCCTTAAAATACAAATTACAGACTGCATTGATTCCATAAACACTTGCTATTAAGAGAATCTCTGAAAAAAATTTCATGTTCATTTATGCTCGTTTGCTTATTGGTTTTGACTGTTTCTCATCAAAACTGTTTTTTCTTTTTATATTACATCAGATTCTTTAGCTTTTTGAATTTCGCTTCATCAAACGGAGCATATCGGAACGGTAAATCAAAGATGGTTTTGTTTCGCACTACTCCTTTTTTGTGACTTAGTGTGTCAAATCCGCTCTTTCCGTGATAGGCACCCATTCCGCTATAACCCACACCGCCAAACGGCATACGATGATTTGCAGTTTGAAGAATTACATCATTCACACATCCTCCACCGTAAGAAAGACTGTGAATGATGGTATCGGCATTTGTCTTTTTTTGTGAAAAAATATAACATGCCAACGGCTTTTCCCGTTCTTTGATGGTACGAATAACTTTGTTGATATCATCATATTCAATCACAGGGAGCAGTGGTCCGAAAATCTCTTCTCTCATCACTTCATGGTCAAATTCCACATTAGGAAAAATAGTCGGTTCAATCTTTCGTTCCTGATCGTTCTTTTGTCCGCCGATAACATCTTCCTCCGTTTGTATCAGGTTCAGCAATCTCTCATAGTGACGCTGATTGATAATTTTCGGATAGGTCTCATTGTTTACGGCATTCGGATACCGCAATTCGATTTCTTCTTGTAATGATTTGATAAATCTATCCTTTACTTTGCTATGCACAACAACATAGTCCACCGACACGCAGGTCTGACCGGCGTTTAACAGTTTCCCCCATGCAATGCGTCTGGCTGCAAGTTTGATATCTGCCGTTTCATCAATAATACATGGACTTTTGCCACCAAGTTCCAAGGAAACCGGAATCAGATTTTCGCTTGCTGCACGCATAATGATTTTGCCCACTCTCGCACTTCCTGTAAAGAAGATATAATCATAGTTCTGATACAGAACCTCATCATAATCAATCTCTGCATCTACGCAGAACACATATTGTTCTTCAAATGTTTCGTTGATGATTTTTTCAATTATCTTCGATGTATGTCTGCTTTCTTTGGAACATTTGATGATGGCACAGTTTCCTGCCGAAATTGCAGCTACCAACGGTGCAATTGCTAAATTGAAAGGATAATTCCATGGCGACAGAATCAGCACAACTCCATAAGGTTCAGAATAGATATAACTCTTTGCCAGAAATGTGCCGAGCGTTCCTCTTACTTTCTCAGGTCTGCTCCATTTTTTCACATGTTTCAACGCTTCGTGTATCTCGCCATACACAATTGCAAGCTCCGTCATGTATGCTTCCACTTTTGATTTTGAAAGATCCTGATACAATGCTGAAAGAATCTCATCTTCGTGAGTTCTAACTGCTTGTTCCAGTTTCTGCAACATCCTGATTCTATATGCAACTGATTTTGTTGTATCGGTATCAAAAAATTGTTTCTGCCTTTCAACAACACTCTTCAATGTAACACTTTTCTCTTCACTCATAGCTATCTCCTTCATGATATATCTGTAATCCTATCACATTGAATTTTTATGGTAGGAAACGAATGGTTTATTCCCTCTTCTTATCAGACTCTGTCCCTTGTTTCAAAATTTTACGTAATTCATCAAAGGTATAGTCCCGATAACTTTTTGTCTGACTCAAAACAGACTCCGATGTTGCAGGCAGTCTATGTAACAATTCTTTGAGATCAATATCCTCAGGAAACGGATTCAGATTTTCTTCCTCATCTTCCGCTTTATGTGCCGCAAAAAGAAAAGTCCCCTTATCCCAGTCAATGGCAAAGTTGTTCATACACTCTACAGCAGAAACTTCCAAAATTTCCTCCTGTTGTGCCACAAAGTTTTCATAAAGAAACTCAAACAGAGCCTCTCTGTCAATTTTCACAATACGAACTGTATTCTTATCCATCATGTACCTCCGACAATCTGTCATGCTATCTGACTTGATATTGTTTGATATTATATCATTCTTACGTTGTTTTTTCTACTGTCAGACTTCTGCCTTTGTTCTGTCACATTCATTTTTTGATTCAAATCCTTTTCGTCTATGATATAATAAGGTTGATAAGTTGATATACCTATTTGTTATAACAATACCGACTTACATTCAAAAATAAAGCTTACCTTGTGTTCTTTCAGCAAAGAAAAGGAATGTATTTCCATTTGCTGAAATCGAAGCACCGTTTATCATGAAAATACCGAAATTTATCACAAAGTCGGATAAAAATATAGCATCAAAGGAGAGGAATTATGAAATTTCTAAAATTCGTTTTTATTTTTGCAACGATAGGTACGATGATTTTGTTGACGGGATGCGGACATTCTGCCGAAGAAGACAAACAACGCATCGTTAATTGGCTGAATGATACCTACGGAGAAAATGCCTATACGATGGAACAAAATCCGAAAAATAAACGCTATTTTATAGTTGTGCTTCACGAATATCCGGAACTCAAATTCAATACCACAGTCGCTCGAGATGTGAAGAGAGGGACATCTTATTTATGGTCGGATGTCGATGAGGTATTTTGCGAATCTGCAATTCAACAATTTACAAAATCGAATACGATTAGTCCGGACACTCTATCGTATGACGAGGATATTCAGTATGTATATTCTACTGAGGCAAGCTCTCTTGAAGAGTTGAAAACCTCTTATGATAAAATGACAAGCTTTATTACATTTGTATCTGAACACTATCCTATCATTGTGGATACAGGTGCATTGGATATGAGAATGGATGTTGGCGGTATCCGATTGAAAGGAAGAGATGACTCTGATAAATGGATTTATTTAGATATCGCTGAAGTGAAAGACAAAAAACTGAACATAAAACCTTATGAAGAAATTTATCATGAACTGAAGCCCATGTTGATGACCCATCCGGAAAATCCGAAGGGACTTCTGTTCCATGCTGATGTAGGGCGTTCGTTTCTTTTGGGGAGCGATACTTTTGATGATTGCCTCTATAAAAATCTTGTATTGGACAATGCTGAGAACAATACACCTGAAAAGTTACGAAAAATCATATTACAACCGGGAGAACTAAGCGAACCCTATACATTTGAAAGTGAAAGCGACTATGAATTTACAACTGTAACCGTACAAGCCAAAAATTTGTCAAAATCTCCTGCATCCTTACTTGATGCAACGATTGTCAAGGCAAAAATCCATCCGCAAACAGGAACAGGTATCCATATTTCCTCTACTTGGATTGAGCTTGAAGAAGATCCGCGAAGAGGAGAGTGGGTAGATCCGTACAAAGTTTTGGGAATTTCACCACCGAAAACGGAACAGGAAAAAAAAGAGGGCGTACCGTACAAAAATGCAAAAGTGCTTTTTACAATGTCTGAGTCCTATAACAGTGTTAAAGAAGTCACATTGACATTTCAAGAATAATCTTAACACATTATTGAGTTGTCATTGGATTGGTTCCATCGTTTCATCCTGTTTTCATATAAATACAAAAAAGCACAATAGCTTCAAGATGGTGCCGTCTTAAAGCTATTGTGCCTTATTCCTATCCTATTTCATCATCCATTGATATCCGGAATCAATCTGTAAATCTTAAAAGATATCCGTCCTGATCTTGGACTAAAAATTCTTTTTGAACAATCTCTTCATCTCCATTACGATAATGGCTTACTGTCATCTCTCTAAATGGTTTGATACCGAAATCCAACACTCTCTGATAGAGTTCTTCCACATGAGAAACCCTCATCTCAAAATTAATTCCTCTGCCATACGGATACTCAAGTTCTCCAACACTCCAATTCCCATTATCTTGCTCAAACATCATTTGATTCTCTTCCAAAGAGATGAAAATAAAGTTATCTTCCTGTCGTTCATATTCTATTGTAAAGTGCAATACTTCAAGATAAAACTCTTTGGTTCTCTTGATATCCGCTACTGTCAGCTCCGGGATTAACGAATTAAATTTCATCCTCTACCTCTTCCCTTTCTATTTTTAATGCGAATCTCTCAAACAGTCCATATATTCCTCAATCTGTTGTTTTAACTGTTCTTTATTGTCCTGTAAAGCAGGATAAAAACCGCTTACTCCGTAAGAAATCATATTGTAAAGAGCAATGAAACGACAGGATGTTTCCGATTTTTTATCATTGTCTGCAATACTTCTTTCTATTTCTTTTTCTTTGCAGATTGCTGCATAAGTCTGTCTGCTTGCAATTTTTTGAAAAAACTTCCAAGCCTCTTCTTCTGTTTGTCCATCCCTTGCAGGAACGGAGTACACCTTCTTCATCTTTGCTACAATGTTATCCTTTTCCTCTACTTGATGATTCAACTCATCAATATATGCCTGTAATCCCCATATACATAGAATCCAAGTCCAAACATCGTAATTTATCTTTTCGGGAATTTCAACATTCGTCAAATCATAAATCATTCGAATCTCATCCGTAGCACCACAAAGATACAACCGGTACGCCAGTTCACACAACGCACTCATATCCTTGCTTTTCGTCAAAGAACAACTTTTTGCCAATTGTTTGCTAAGTTTCACAATATTTTTTTCTTGATAGCCTAAAGATAATTCTTCAAAGTTCATATTATTTCTCCCAATCAAAGTCTTCGTCTACAAAATCATCTTCCCAAAAACCGTCAATCACTCTTTCTCTATGACTTCCGTCTGCTTTTGTTTCAAGAAGTACCCATGTCAAATCATCTTCGTCTGCTCGCGGATTGCCATCTTCAAAGAAGTCATAAACGCTTGCCATCACACCTTTGGTATAAAGACGCAAAAACTTTTCCGCTTCTGCTTCGGAAAAAGTATTTCTGAATTTTTCCAGCAACTCATCCCAATCGTCATCTTCCGCCAAATCCTCTGCATAAGATAAGTTATCTTCCGGATTTCTAACTATTCTATGCAACTCTTTCAATACTGTCATTCTTGCAAACTGCGGGATATCCTCTGCAATTTCACTGTATGCGGCAGCAATACTGTTTTTGAATCCTGCCTCTTCCATCTTCAGCATCAGTTCAAGAAGTGCTTTTTGTTCCTTTTCTTTCATTTTCGGAACCGCATCCAAATAATAATTCTTGTGGAATTCTTCTAATGTTCCCTCTTCAATCATCTGTTGTATTTGTTCTAATACGTTCATCCTTATCCTCCTCTTGTGATATTCCTCCTTATCTCTCCCTACTGCTTTTTGATTCCTTTTTATACCTTGCAGACACACAGCATAGCATAGAAATCTGAGGAATATTCCATTCATTTTCCAAATAAATCGTACATGTGATAATATCGCCGTAAGAATTGCTTGCGATAAATTGATATCTCCCAATCTCTTGATTCCTATCGTTATATTCCAATGTGGATACATTCGTTTTTTCATAAAAACTTTTAAATTCATTCCATATCACAGAAACTTCTTCCGACGTCAAAGAAACTTTTGCTCCGAAACTCATCCCTACTTTACATCTCTTTTTTCTTCCTGTTTCATCTTCTGCACAAACTTTGGTAGTCCCTTTTTGAGAAGTCCAGTTCACATTTGTTAAGTTGCTCACCTTTGTTTCTAATATTGTTTTGAACTCAGACAACTTCTCGGAATAATACTTGCAAGCGACTTCAAATACTTCTAATTCATTGGTATCAGTCATTGTTCCATTTCACCTTTCAATTAATATGATTCTTGGTTATAAAAATATAGTTTTTCTATCTTATGTCTAAAGACTTATATCTAAAAAATGAACCAAAGTTCCCCTTCTATTCTTCGGATAGTCTTTTTTTACTTGACTAACATCAGTTACATGACAAGTCTTTTCTGTACTTCTTTTGAAAATCATCCAAATACTTGATGTTCTTTCCATACACAAAAATTCGATAGGCAGTCCTTCCGTCTAAATCAAAGTTTGGAATGTCATTTCGTTTGAAAGAAATAAACTTGTCCTGAAGTTCTTTTTCGGCGTCTTCAATCTCCTTGCTATCCCATGTCCATGCTGCAAGATGGGCATTATCTAAACGACATTCATAGATTTGGTCAAAGACATATTTGACAGCCTCTGCTTCCTCGTTAAATGTTTTTTCTATCTCTCTGTGTCCTCTTTCGGAATATCCATAGATGTAATTCTTTCCATCCCAATCTAAAAATAAATCTTCCGTTGTTCTATATTTTCCAATGGAAAAGGCATCCATACAGTAATACTCCCGTTCCATAAATTCCACCAACTTGTCGATTGTCTTTATTCTGTTTGAAATGCGATAAACCAAAATTCTGCTGATATAATTCCCTTTCTTTCTGCTGATACAAGCAGTTGCGTCAGGCATTGGAGAAATACGCAACTTATCTTGATAATAAGGATCTGTCAAAGCCGGCATACCATAATAGGCATTTTTTTTATTTTTTAAATCGATTACCCATCTGCCACCGATATAGTTTCGAACGGTCTCCCCAAGATAGATGGTAAGACGGTCTAAAATCTCGCTGTCCGCTATCAATTCCTGTGCATTGGAATAATGGTCCAAAATCCATCTTTCCAAATCATCTAAAGAATCCATTGTATAGTCAAGAATCAAGTGATTCTCTTTGGCGAACTCATTCGTAAATTGCTCCATTTTTTCCGGTATGTAAGATACCCATTCTTCAAAATTTTCTTGTGTATAACCCAACTTTACTCCTCCTTCATCGTCCATTCGCATTCATTTCAAACTTTGTTAATCTTAGCTTACTTGCAACTTATTTTTCGTTTCCTTATTGAATAAATAGAGGATTTTTGACAGTCCACTTCCTGTATCAAAAACCCATCCTATTTTCTTTTTTCCTTCAACAACTTAAGAACTTCCGGATAATCCCTGTGTTTCAAGGAAGGAAACGCATTTAAAAGACGACCTTGTCCGATGATTGTATGACTTTCCATCTTTTCAGACAATTCATCAAACCTTTCCTGTAATGCAAGTCGTTTGGATTGCAGTTTTTCCAAAGACTCTTCCAACGAACTGTTCTCTGATAATTTTTCGCGTAACTCCGCTTTTCCAAGCTCTGCTTGAATTTTTGCCTCTTCGACTTTCTTTACCGCATTGATGGTTCTTTCTCCAATTCGTTGACTCAAACGATCGCTGACAAATCGCATATCCTTCTGAATATCATCCAATTTTTGCAAATCTCGGTTCATTCCTCGTACCATCATTACTGTTACAACCATATCAGCAAAATACATCGCATAGAGTACCAAGAGCAGATACCATCCCAATTTTGATTCCGAACGAACAACCGAATAATTCTTCACATAAATATGCATGATACGAACAACCAAAAGAATACAGAAGCCCCAAATGATGGAGAATTCCAAACAGATATATCCTCTAAAATTAAACGGTCTATCCGAATAATCCCACCATCTTGCATGAAAACATCGATCCATAAACCATCCCCCGATTAACTCAAGCGAAGTAGAAAGTATCATTCCTGCAAAGAACAGATACAAGTCATTTATCTCACTTCCCAACTGACTTACATATCCGTTCAGAAAAAATACAGATACCACACCGAATCCATAAATCGGGCAAACCGGACCGTTTAGAAATCCTCGGTTTATCACCTTTCCTTGTGTGACTGCATGGAAGACAACCTCTACAATCCATCCTAAAAAGGAATACCAAAGAAAATACCAACAAATTTGATAATACGTCATGCCAAAAATCATTTAACTGTCCTCCTAATGCTACTATATACTTTCATACCTTTTTTAACTTCCCAACTTCACACCTTGTTATACACATCCTGTCATGTAGAGTCACATTCAGTACAAACCATAATACATGATATCCATTTAATACTGACCTGACATAACGATTAACTGTTCCATCAACTCTACTCATGAATGGATAAAAACTCCAATGCCATATCTCTTACTTCCTTATGATAGCTTTCATCTTCTGAAATTTGCTTGAGTATGCTCAAATAATGCTCCGGATGTTCCGTTCCGTTGATGATACGATGTAACATCCAAACAGTATGGACAGTAGGCATTCTTTTTAAGGAAGAAATCAGTTTTTCCTCATATCCTTTTTTATAAAATGTCTCAACAAAATGTACGATAGGTCCCGGACTTCCAAAAGAAGTAAGAGGATGTCTTTCCATCAGTTGAAGTAACGGTTCTATTGACGAAAGCTCATTATAATCACTTTCAACAGTTTCCATACAGTCTGTCATAACTACTTCAAAATCATCACTGTCTATCTTGTTTTCCATTGTTTTGATGATTCCTTCCAATTCCATCATAACGAAAATCCCTCCAAATTCTTACTTATCGACCGATATTGCAAAAAAATTCACCGCAACATATTGAATCGCCTGTTATTATCCTATCCCTATCTCCATTCAAACGATGCCTGTTCTATTCAGACAAACTGCTTTCCTCTTTCCACCATTTTTGTAATTCCTTCTTTCCTTTCAAAGGTTTTGTAAAATAAGAAGATACGATATCAGATACAAATTTGGTTTCTAACACATCCTCAATCTGCTTTACAATATTTTTCAGTTCCAATAAATCCTCACTGTTTTCGATATAAAACGACTGATTTGTTTCTTTCTTCAGCAACTTTATTTCTTCTTTCGAAGATACACAATAATCTTTGTGGTGATGATAGAGCAAAAATTCTTCACTTGTCAACGATATATCAAAACAGCTTTTCATCCCCTTAGGAGCAAAAACAGAAATACTCAGTTTGCAAAATTTTCTTTTAACCGTTTCATCATCCAGTTGGAATGCATACTGAATTCCTTCCATATTGGTAAGATCGAAACTAAAATATCCCTCTCCTCCTGTTTTCTGAAACTCCATTTTGGAAGTGTCAAGTCCCACCCTTTTGACGAATTCAAAATAATCACTTTGCAGATACAAATTTTCAAAATATTGTTCTAATCTTTCCTTATTTGACAACACTTGCGGAGAGCCTGTTTCATTGAAAATCGTGAGCAAAATATGACAGAGATTCAGTTCATTTGCTATGGCAAATTCCGTCAACAAGTCCAAATACTCCATCGCTTTTTGCTCCTTGGAATAGCTCAACACTACCAAGATATAATAGAACTCCTTATTCTCATAATGAGGACAAACCTTGTTCAATAAGTCACACACAAAATTCACCAATTGTTTGTTCTCGGCAAAAGGTTGCAATTTCTTAAAATGCTTTATCTCAAACTCTGAATAGGAATAGAGTTGCTTTTGAAATTTATTGAAAATAGTAACCATATCACTGGACGGATTGGCGTTTTTCAAAGCATCATACAACATAACACTGTTCTCACTATATTCAAAAAATACTTTTTCCATGTTCTTCATTCTCCTTTTTAAAACTGCTTTTGTCATATTTGGTAATAGTTCGTAATAATTTGGTAGTGATTGGTAATGATTGATAATGTCCGGAAAGGTTCAGCAATCATTCCAATTTATAAACCGAATAAATTGATTCTTTCATCAATTATATTTCTCTTCCTCTTCTGCTACTAAAGGCAGTGATGTATCGGTATAATTCATATAGGAATAAACATTATAATCTTCCTCAAAGTTATAATTATCCGTCCAAAGTTCACACTGTTTCATTACAGTTTGAACTGCATCATCCATTCCTTCAGGCGGATATTTATGTTTTTTCAAAAGTTTCTTGATCAGCATACGCATTTTAGCTCTCGCTGATTCACGCTTCTGCCAATCAATCGTCTTATTCTTACGTAGAGTATCTGCTAACTCTTTTGTTATTGCAATCAACTCTTCGTTTTCATAAAAATCCTTGATTGCCTGTGGTTTTGTTAAGGCATCGTAAAAAGCCAGTTCATCAGCAGTCAGTCCTAATTTATCTCCCTCTTGATGTGCCGCTGCAATCTGTTTTGCCAACCTTAACATCTCTTCTATAACTTCTTCATTGGTAAGCATCCCATTAAGATATGCATTGAGAGAACGCTGCATAATCTCGCTGAACTTTTCAGATTTTACAATATTTGTTCTACGGTAGACAGATACTTGCTCTGCGATTAATTTTTTTAATAGTTCGACTGCAAGATTCTTCTCTTTCATATTTGCAACTTCTTGAAGAAATTTTGGGTCAAACAAAGAAAATTCTTCTTTTATATCTGAGAAAAGGTTAATTACGCCATCACTTTTAATACTCTGTTTCAAAAGTTCATTTATTCTTGCATTCATTTCCGGCAAGGAAATCTTTTTATCAACACCGGTATTGGTAAGTCTGAGAACAAGAACTCGAACAGCCTCAAAGAATGCTGCCTCAAATCTACTATCTTTATCAACTAACGATGAACAAAGGGACAGCGCCTGATGAAGCATAAGAGCTTCTTTTACGAATGAGTCTTTATCATCGACTTTTTCTCTATCCATAATAAAATTCACGGCACCACTAATAGTCTTCGCTCTTTCAAGATCTGTACCATTAATAAACTTCGTATAATCATATCCATGGAACTTATCATGACAAACTGATAATTTCTCCAAGAACTTCGGATATGCAACTTTAGCAACATCTGTATCACCATAGTTCTTTTTATCACGCGAAGTATAATCATTCATTGCTTGCTTCAAAGCGGTAGCAATTCCTACATAATCAACAACAAGCCCCCCTTCTTTATCTTGAAATACACGATTGACACGAGCAATCGCTTGCATAAGATTGTGTCCGGACATAGGCTTATAAACATACATAGTAGCAAGAGACGGAACATCAAATCCTGTCAACCACATATCTACAACAATCGCAATCTTCATCAGACTGCTGTTATCTTTGAATTTCTTGGCAAGCTCATTCTTATGGTGTTTATTACCAATAATTTGTCGCCATTCTTCCGGATCATTGTTCCCGGAAGTCATCACAACCTCTACTTTTTCAGTCCAAGTCGGGCGAAGTTTCAATATTTTCTTATAAATTTTCATGGCAATAGGACGAGAATATGCAACAATCATCGCCTTACCGGTAAGCAGATTCTCTCTATTATTTTCATAGTGGTCAATAATGTCGCAAACAAGGGAATTTATAGTGTTATCATTTCCAAGCACTGCTTCCATCTGGCCAAGCTCTCTTTTGCTCTTTTCAATAACTTCATCATCTGCATTAAGAGCCATCAAATCATACTCAGCATCAATTAATTTCAAGGTAGTTTCATCAAGGTTTAACTTAATGACACGACTTTCATAATAAACCGGACGAGTTGCTCCATCTTCAACCGCTTGCGTCATATCATATATGTCAATATAATCGCCAAATACTTCACGGGTGCTACGATCTTTTGCTGAAATAGGCGTGCCGGTAAATCCAATATATGTAGCATTTGGAAGTGTATTACGAATAATTCTTGCTGTGCCAATAATACGCTTTGCTACTTCATCACCATCTTCATTTTTTGTAATTTTAATCTTTTCAGTAAGTCCATATTGTCCTCTATGAGCTTCATCAGCCATAACTATAATATTTCGACGTTCAGATAAAGGCTCGTTAGACTCCTCGAATTTCTGCATTGTAGTAAAGATTATGCCGTTTGCTTTTCTGCCTGCAAGCAAAGTTTTTAGATTTTCTCTGCTTTCTGCTTGTAACGGTTCTTGCCTTAAAAAGTCCTTACACTTTGCAAACTGACTATAGAGCTGGTCATCAAGGTCATTTCTGTCAGTAAGTACAACAATAGTAGGGCTCTCTAATGCTTCCTGCAATAAATGAGCATAGAACACCATTGAAAGCGATTTACCGCTTCCTTGTGTATGCCAAAATACACCTCCTTTACCATCGGTAATGATAGCGTGTTTTGTTGATTCAATCGCTTTTCTTACCGCAAAATATTGGTGGTATCCGGCGAGAATTTTAAATGTGTTAATCCCCTCATTTGAAAAGCAAATAAAGTTTTTGATGATATCAAGCAGTCTTTCCTTTTGAAACATTCCCTCAAAGAAAGTATCAAACTGTGCATACTGTGTATTTTCATAATTCCCATCTTTTGTTTTCCACTCCATAAAGCGATCTTCTCCGGAAGTAATTGTACCAGCTTTGGATATCAACTGGTCACTCATAACACAAATAGCGTTATATATAAACATAGACGGAATTTCATGCATATAGTTACGGAGTTGTCTATACGCTTCTGAAGCATCCGTTTCTTCACGGGAAGGAGATTTGAGTTCAACCAATACAACCGGCAAACCATTTAAGAACAGAATTACATCAGGACGTTTGTTACTGTTTTCAATGAAAGTCCATTGATTAGCAACTATAAAGGAGTTGTTTTCGAGATTTTTATAATCGACAAGATAGACGATAGAGGAACGCTCCTCTCCACTGACAAAATATCTTACAGGAATACCATTTTGCAGATAGTCCATAAAAATTGCATTTTTCTGTACAAGCTCCCCATTCTCAATGTTTCTAAGTTTGTACAAAGCATCCTGAATGGCATTGTCAGGCAAACCTCTATTTAAATAATACAGAGAATCAAGCAAAACATCCTCATATAATGGACTGTAAAAATCTCTTTCAATATCAGGTCCATATACATAATCATATCCCAAATTATTTTGGAATAATTCTATTATTGAATTTTCATAAGATGCTTCTATGAAAACAAAACTCATCTATATCATCCTCCTATTTTTCCATAAGCTCCCTTACTTTTTTTGCATGTATGCTATTTGTTCCTTGGCTTATTTTTACATAGAATTCCTTTATATCATTATCTTTTAAAATATATTTCACTTGGCTATTCAATGTTGCAACTTCCAATATCCTTTCTATTTGAGCTTTTTCCCATTTATCTATATCGCTCATTAATTTTATTATTTCATGAGTTTCTGCAAAAGATGAACTTTCATTCAATTTATCTATCAAATCTTCTTTTTGGATAAATTGTTCATCCCTACTTCGTCTTTCAATCATCATTTCCTGTACACATTCTACACTTTTCATTTCTAAAATTTCATTCGCAGCTGTTCTATCTATAATATTTTTTAGTAATTTTTCTAATTCAGAGTCTTCACTATAATCAGCTTCTGTAAAATATTTTATTCTATTTTCTTCTATCATCTTAAACACTTTATTTTTTGATTCTTTTCCATGCACGCCAATAGAGTATCCACCATTTATGGATACAAGTTTCATACAAGGTATATCTGTATCACTATCTCCAATATATACCATATTTCTAAACGGAACTCTAAATTGATCCTCACTCAAATAATCATTTACTTTTGTATCATTAATTTCAAGAGCACCTTTTTTGATTCGAAATAAAAATTGGGTCTTATTCGTATAATTAATGCATTGTGCCGGCCATACTGCTACACCATATTCATCAAAATAAAATGAGCTTGCATAAATTTTCTTGAAATATTTCGCAACTTCCGTTCCCTCAATCATTTCTTTCAGACCTGACGAAATAATGTAATGCTCAACTATTATTCCTTTTTCTTCACCATATTTATTTATTCTATCAAACCATGTACTGACTCCCGGATATAAGTCCACATTAGAACCATACTCCTTTAATGTCTTTTTATTGAAAATATGCTTTCCTCTCGATTCTTTAGTCATCTTGTACATCCATGCCAAATTTTGATCCATATCATTGTCACTAGCTAATTTATTAGACTCACTCCAAAAATTTTCAACTTCCTGTCCTAATGACTGTATAAATCCTTGAGCTTGCATGTCATCTGGAGAAAGTGTCTTATCAAAATCATAACAAACCGCTAAAACTATATCTTTATCTTTTTTATCATCCGTCATTTTCAGTATCCTTTCTGTTTTTATAATTTATTTTTATAAACATATTATGCTAACAGTAATAAACAATAATTTAGCAGATTAAATATCTATGTCAGAGACATCAAGTTCGCCGGACATTAAACGAGGCAAAAGGGTATCTCGTGTGATTGTTAAGGTCTGACTCTCTACATTGTTTTCATCTATGAGTTCAAACATAGGTTTAACAATCTGATGAAATTGTTCCAGCAAATCATCGGGAGGTAAAAATATTTGGAGGTTCTTAAAATCGGTTTTATTGAACTTTGGCTGAGCAGAACCTCCTGTTATACCTTGAATTAGAGATTGTCCATATAGCCACTTGAACCAAATGTAAAGATAGTAACGCATATTATCTTGCTCAGGGCGGAGCATTATTATGTTGTTTCCAAGTGTCATTGGCTTATCTAACTTTGGACACAAGAATACACTTCCAACATCTCCAACATTTGAGATAATGATTTCACCGCCGTGAAGTGTTGATTTTGAAAGGAAATCATATGAATGTTTATCTACGAACACTTCGAATGTTCCTGATTTCAAATCAGTATTGCGTATAAAATAAGCGTAGTTTGGTTCTTGATATAAGGTTACATTAGCTTTAAGCGATGCAAAACTTCCGTTAGCAACATAATCAGTCACAACTAATGGTAGTTCGCCATTTTTAAGCAATCTGAATGTGTCTGGTATTAAACCAAATTGGGTGTCAACCATATTATTTGAAGTGCTATCCAAGTCGATAAAACATTTTTTGAATAGAAGAACCGCTTGCTGCTCTAAATTATTGTTTATCGCATTATTTAATTCTATTTTTTCATCTATTGACTTCAAAATGCTCGCTATTTTTTGCTGTGTTTCAATATCATAGCAAGGCACTTCATATTGCATAATGGATTTCCTATCACCTCTTGGCATTTTCGTTCCTTTTGACGTAGCCATTGCATATGCAAAGAATGCATCATCCGCAAGAACATAGTAAAGAAAATCACTATCTGTGTTTTCCTTCGCAGTAAAAACTAACACATCATTAGAACATCCACCATTAATCTTCGCCTTCCATATTTTCTTAAAATATGGACGAATATTTGATACAAGAACATCTCCATTTTCATATGCTTGTGTCAAATCAACAATTGGAAGCGAAGTAGCATTTACTATTCCTGATTTATTCGGAAGCATATTTTCAGTTGAAATGTATGTTTCTGTTGTCAAATTAGCTACATCCGTTTTTCCCCTTCGAAATGAACAAATTTCTTCAAGCTTACACTTCATACCCAATCGCCCCCAGTTTCTTTCTGATTTCCTCTTCCAATTTATGAGATTTTTCAAACATCCCCGAAAGCTCTGAGGTCAGTCTTGTCATCTTTTCCTCAAAAGGTTCGCCGTCATCTTCCTGTTCTTCAATTCCCACATATCGACCGGGAGTTAAGATATAGTCCTGTTTTGCTATATCTTCTATTGGTGCTATCGCTGAAAATCCCTTTTTTTCCTCTAACACTCCATTTTGAAAATCTTCAAAGGTCTTAGCTAATAAGTCAATATCTCCAAGACTTCCATCTTCTTGTATCCCTTCCGTAAAGTCTCTATGTTTTCTATCAACCATATATCCCATTTTTCTGGCATCAATAAATAGAGTTTTTCCTTTTTGTTTTTTATTTTTAGTAATGAACCACAATGTCACGGGAATCGTTACACTATAAAATAGCTGTGTTGGTAAAGCTACAATTCCTTCTACCAAATCATCTTCTATAATCTTTTTTCGAATTTCCCCTTCTCCGGAAGATTGAGATGATAATGCTCCATTTGCAAGCACCAATCCGATTTTACCATTTGCTGCTAAGTGGTGAATCATATGTTGTATCCATGCATAGTTTGCATTTCCTGATGGTGGAGTTCCATACTTCCATCTGACATCCTCTTTTAATTTATCAGCTCCCCAATTAGAAAGGTTAAATGGGGGATTTGCCATAATGAAATCTGATTTTAATGTTTTATGGATGTCATTAAAAAATGTATCGGCATGGTAAGAACCGAAATTGGCATCAATCCCTCTTATCGCCATATTCATTTTTGCCATCTTCCATGTGTCTGCATTAGATTCCTGTCCATAAACAGAAATATTCCCACGATTATCACTATGTGCCTGTACAAATTTTTCACTCTGTACAAACATACCACCACTGCCACAACAAGGATCGTATACACGACAATTATTGAAGGGTTTCAGTATAGCAACGATTGTCTTTACGATGCTTGAAGGTGTATAAAATTCACCACCCTTTGTCCCTTCATAGGCTGCGAACTGAGCAATACAATACTCATAAGTCCTACCTAATAAATCCTTACTTGCCTCTGTTCCATCCATTTTTACTTCATTAGTAAATAAGTCAACAACTTCCCCCAATACTCTTTTGTCTAAATCCGGACTTGCATAATTTTTAGGCAAAACATTTTTGAGTGTGGTATTCTCTTTTTCGATAGCTCTCATTGCATCATCAATTACTGTGCCAATTTCGGGTGTATGTGCAGCGGAAGAAATCTTACTCCAACGAGCCTCTTCGGGTACAAAAAAGATATTTTCCTCTGCATAGGCATCTCGATCATTCTCAAAACCATCGCCTTCTTTTAAAAGTTCCTCATAGCGTTTTTCAAAGGCACTGGATATATAGCGAAGAAAAATAAGTCCAACAATTACCTTTCTATATTCAGCAGCAGGAATATGCCCCCAAAGAACACAAGCTGCATCCCAAATTTGTTTTTCAAAACCTATATTTGCATTGTTTTTTCCAGCCATTATGTATTTACCCTCCTCTTCAAATTCCATTATCTTATAAAGTATGACAAAGCTTACCCAAAACTTCGACAATGACATAATCAGTTGTATTGAGCTTATTAACGGTATATGTACTAACTCTTACTACTTCTGCCAATTCTTTCTTCCTGTTTCTGTCTGCCAACATATGTCATCGTTTTTTATAGTTAACTTTCACTGCCTCCACATACTTATCTCTAACATTCATTATTATATCCTATTTCAAAGCTGAAATATAGGATTCTTTCTGTTTTATTTCGTATTTTCCCTGTCATACTTATTTTCACAGCAAATTTTTCCCTGAAATTCATACAAACATAAAATTACTGCATAAGTAACACCATGTATAAAATAAGCATAACAAAAGCACATACCTGAAAGATTTTTTGATGTGAACCCAAAAACTTAGTCGTTTAGAGGTCACAATTATCATCTTTCGATTATGTGCTTGGTCATAAAATTTGCATCGTTTCACTAATCAACGGAAATTTCCTATGCTTTTTTAGCAAATCGTAATCGTTACATTACCATTTACTTCTAATATTTTTTGATAGAAGTCTTTCAGCTTGTAAAAGTAGTCTGTCAGTTCTTCTTTTATTTCATCCGTCGCTTCTTCATCATCCCAAATATCGGGATATAGGTTTGCTCTTTGGCATTCTTTCATACTGAATGTTTCCATCGCTGTTTCGATATCGAAATGCTGGAGAGCAGATACGATATCTTGTATCCTTACCTTTTCTGTATAGGATAAAAACTCTTCCACTTCTTCAATGGAAGTCACACCTAAAATCGCTTCACTAAGAGGGTTGTTTTTGATAGGCTCACTGCTGCTTGCTCCTGTAAGCACAAAATGAAGTGCATCCCACATCTTATCTAAATCAAGTGATATTTTGACATCCGAATTCACTTCTTCTGTCTCCTCAAAGGTCTCATTTTCTTCTGAATAAAAGGTTTTCAGCTCCTTCAAGCCTTTGTTACTCAGATAGTTATAGTTTGCTATGATTCCCATGTTTCACTTCCTTTTACATATTGTGAAGTTATTTTGATAAAATCATCAAAAATTTTGAAAGGTTAAACAAATATATCTCAACTCCATAGACATAGAACTGTTCTATACCTCTTCCCAGCCTCCTTCTTGCACGTCATATTTTGCAAACTCACCGGTATCTGTAAATTCAGATGCTGTCATTCCTACCTCAAAGATACAATCAAAGTCATTTGAAGTTGAGAAATACAATGCACTGTCTGTCAAAAACGCTTCTCCAAAATCACGATGTTCAAACAGTTTGCCGTCAGCGTGATTTCCTGCCGGCTGATATTGATATTTTAACAAACGGTTTTCCAATTCTGATTGTTGGTCCGGTGTGAATTTTTCCAGATTTTCTTCCTTTTCAAAGAAATCAGGTTGTCCTAACTGTTGTTCTTTCTGTTTTGTCCCTACGGTGAACAGAGAAATTGTGTAACTCATGAATGATCTTCCTCCCTATCAATATATCAATTACCTTATGATTTCTACAAAAGCCACCCCAAAAAGGATAGATGGCTCTACCAATAATGTATCATCTTATTTATCTTTGGTCAATCATTGGAGCTTCATAGAAAATATCCGACTCTCATTTGAATCGTCTTTTAAAGTTTCTTAAATTGCAATATCAAATTGAACACTTTGGTAAAAATAAGTTTGTTACCCTTAGATAATGGAATATATCCGATCTAAAAATTCATCGAAAAGTTCCTCCGGAGTTGCATAATCTAACAGTTTTCTCGGCATGTCATTCATTTCATCGGCGAAAGATAAGATCATGACGCTCATTCTGAGGTCTCTCCCAAGAAGAATACGGATGTGCAAAGTAAACTCGAGTACCCCAATTTTCAATCTCTGCCAGTCTCTCAAACTCACTACCGTTATCTGCGGTAATGGTTTGAAATACGGTGCTAAAATATGATTCACCATACTCCTCGCGAAGAGTTTCAAGTGCGTAAAAGACTGCATCGGATGTCTTGCATGGAATCTTAATAGCGATGTAGTAGTTTGTTTTCTTCTCAACGAGCGTGAGAACAACCGATTGATCTGAAGATCTTCGACCGATGACCGTGTCAATTTCCCAATGACCGCATTCTATACGCAGACCTGCAATCTCAGGACGTTCATCAATACTTGTTCCAAGAACCTTTCGGTTCTTTCGAGAAATATTTTTTCTTTTCTTTCTGCCCAAGGCCTCCGGCACATCAAAAGGTGAGAGTGGCAGACGATGATCCCATAACATATTGTAGAGCGTTTTGGTACAAGGGATGATATCATCAGGAAACAGTTGATGACGACGAGCAAAACCAACACAAGCATCAAAAGACCACTTCTTTGCTTTCATCATGCGAAGCATCCACCGGATAAAAGGGTTATTTGCAGTAAGGATATATTTTCTACAACTATGAAGACGATTCAAGGCATAATGCTGTTGACCTCTTTTGGGAGAATACTCAGGTCTACGCCCACGAGAACCCTTACGCGCGCCGGTTCCTCTTTGAAGTTCATTCAAGACAGTGGAAGGCGAACAATTTATCGCAGTTGCAATGCGACGAAGCGAATACCCAAGTTGATGAAGCGCCTTGATTGTACATCTATCTTCAAATTTTAAGTGTTGCCCTCTTTTATGATTGGTCGTTAATGTGGTAAAATATTGTTGATCCATAGTGATTCTCCTTTGCTGAATTGGTCTGCAAACTTTATTCTACCAAAGAAATCCTACTATGGTGAGGTGACCCCAAAAAGTTAGACTTTTTGGGGTCACCTCATTTGTGGCGTTATTTTATTTACTCCCACTCTTCTTTTTCTACCATTCACTATATCCAAAACCGTTCAAAATAAAGGCTTTTAATTTGTTGCGTGCTGGGAATTTCATTCAGTTTAAGCTCATTTTTAGATTTTTTTACCCGTCCCAGTCCCAGTTCCAGTTTCACAGTAGATTTTATCGTCTACGATATTTACTATTATTAATCCTTCTTAAACAGTTCCAGAAAGATATCCTTAGCATCTCCTATTTTCCCAGATATTATCGGAAATAAATATTTAAAAGCTTCATCAATCGCCTGTTCTCCCGCCTCGTTTGCAACTTTTGCTCCAATTTTCTTAACCAATTCTGTGAAAACTCCTTTAAAGGATGTATCTTTCATGATGTCTGCATCAACCAACAATTGTACAGTTGTTCTCTTTGCTTCAACAGAAAGCATCGACTCTACTAATGCGATGTACGCTGAATAATTTAACTTAACCAACTCCGTGGAAAATGACCCATCTGTTATAAATCCCAGCTCTTTTACCTTAAATCTAAAGTGATCAGTTAGAAGAGGATTCTGAATTTCAATTGCTACTTTGTCGCTATCTTTTAAGAATACAGGTTTTTGAAGCAGTTGAATTAACTCATTATCCAAGTCCTCTTCTTCAGATGTTCTCATTTTTGCTTCATATAATAGATTTCGAACTCTGGTTCTGCTTATTTTCAAATCTTTTATTAATTGATATAGATCAGGATCCTTTTGAATAACTCCAAGCTCTTGTAACTTCATAAAAAGTAATATTTCAAAATCTCGTTTACTCATAGAACCATAAGAAGGTTGTAAATAACTATTTACAAGTTCTATAAATCGTTGCTTAACATCAATTGCATCGGCTTCATTTAGTAATGTAATTAAATCCATATGATAATCTCTCCTTCATAGATTACTCTTCACTTCTAAGAATTATAGGTAGCTTCATCTTCACCTGCTAATACCATTTCAACTTTTTAGTATCAAAATAGTATCACTCAATAGTGTTTTACACCATTTAATCTCTAAACTCAACTGTTTTCAACGGTTTTATAACAGTGACATATTTGTTACTGCTATTCCCACTCTTCTTTTTATACTGTTCACTACATTCAAAAGTGTTCAAAATGCAGGCTTTTCGTTTATTGCATATTGGGAAATTCGTTCCATTTTAGCTTGTTTTTGAATTATTTTACCCATCCCAGTCCCAGTTCCAATTTCCATTCTAATAATGATATGCCTTTAAAAAAATACCATACATTTTTTATTAACTAATCAATAAATCATCCTTAGCTTCATCAGTATTAAAAAGTGCTTCAACTGTTTCCGAAATATCTGAGATTAATGTTTTTATAGAATTCGCCTCTTCTTCTGAATATTGATCGTCAATATCTGCTTCTTCAATTTTTTTATCATTAAATATATGCCTTATCATTTCTATATAATCGAATTCTAATTCATTTCCATCTTGAGTAATTATTTTTACATAATCATTATCTTCTTCTTTATAAAATTTTAATTTCATTAAATTATACCCCCTTATATGATCTAAAATTATATTTCTTTACTCGTTTTTTTATCGAAGGCTTTCCCCCGTCTGTTAATTCAGCAATCCAATCCAGTGTTTTTTTACCTTTTATTTCTGATTCCAAAGGTGCAGAATTAATATATAATTTTTCTCCATCATTTTCACATATTATTAAATTTTGAGCATCTCCTAACATCGGGATTGTGGCATTATGTGAAACTAAAATAACTTGTTTATCTTCTTTAATTTTTTTAATCATTTCAATCAAATCATGATTAATATAATTAGTTGCTAAATTATCTTCAGGTTGATCAATTATTATTGGTGCAAAATTTGCTTCATACCCTAAAATCAAATCCAAAATTACCGCTGATTTCCAACCAGGACTTAAAGTTTGATAATCCTTCCCATCATTTGTTATAATGCGATACTCTTTTTTATTAGTATTTTCAATGGACTTATATACTTTATTTGCTAAGTCTGAATGTGAATTGACTTTTGGCCTCTGTGAAAACTTATCTTTTTCAAGTGTAGACGGAATTAATTCATTAAAATTATTTAATCTATTTTCATTAGTTAAACACCTGTTAATAGAGTCTACCAATTCATCTTCTGTAAGTTTAAATGAATTTTTAATACTTAAAGTATGACCAGCAACAACTAGTTCTTTTGTTTCAAAAGCAACATCAAATTTCGATAGCTCCACTTTTGCATAATAAAAATCTTTAAGTGCTTTTATCGAATCGTGTATATAACAAAGCAGTTTCCCTCTGTCATTTTTTATTTGTGTGACTTTTCTGTCGTTTTCAATATGCTTTTTATTAATGTACTCCAATGATTCAGAGATTTTATCCACCACAGCATCATTTATTTTAGAAATCAAAACCAATTCGTCTAATGCTTTGTTTAATACATTCACTTCATTATCTTTGCTACTTATTATAGGATGGTTATTAAATAGCATTTTAATATTTTTGAGTGTTGTTTTATACTCTTCTATTTTTGTTGCAGATATAGACAAATTATCTTTAACATCTCCATTTGGCTTTATTTTTTCAATTGCATTTTCTTTTATTATCTCATTTGTAATAAGAAAATTTGGTGCTTTGATATGTGAAAAATCATCCTTAAGTTTTTCAAGTTTTTCAGCACTATCTACTAAAGTATTGATTAATTCTTTTAATCTTTTCAAACTATTTCTTATACTATCTATGGTTTCTTTTTCCTCTGGAAAAACTTTATCTATTATTGGTATTTCTCCTAAATCATTTTCACTATCTTTTATTATTGACATAATAAAATTCTGACTAATGTAATAGGGGCTAACTCCTGTTGGATTTTCTATTGAAATGTTTTTTACATCAAAATAATTGTATTTCGATTCTTTAAAATCTTTTTTAGTTCCTCTAACTAAACTATCCACAAATAATGTTTTTCCACTTGAAGAACCTCCTATGACAACGTTTAAACCAGGAGTCATATTTACATCAATTTCAATTTTTTCATTCCTTAGTTCAACTTTACCAAAAGTCTGTGTCCAATTTTGTGGTGGTTCAACATTATAATATAACCTAGATTCTTCTGAAAGTGACAACCTTAGACCATCAAAACTTGCATCTGCTAGCATCCATGTAGGCGTGAACTCTTCAGCATCTTTTGCTTTTGTTTTTGGATAAATCTTTGGATTATAATTATCGGTACAAGTAATAAGATTAACAAATTCATTAATTCCTATTCTTTTGAAATATTCTTTCGTACTTTCAATACCTGTACTACTTCTTGAAGTAAAACCATCAAAATGATTATGATAAATACTTTGTTCCATTGATGTATCAAATCTAGTTTTCTTTGATGTAGCTTTATCAAATGTTCTATGTGATTGTCCACCATGTGGTAATAATAAAAATTCATACGAGTCAAAAGCATTTATAATCATCTCAATATTAGGTGTATTTTCATCTTCATCTGTAACTACTTTATCAGGATATAAATCATCTAATTTTGCATTTATATTATCAATAGTTTCTTCAGTAATTTCCTCGTTAAAAATAATATGGCAATGATAAGGTGGTGCATCAGGATATTTCTTAATGTGAAGCTCAACTCCTAAAACAACTGAAATATCTTCACTCATTAATTTCAAATATGCCGATTTATTAATAGTATTATGATCTGTAAGTGAAAGAAGAACTGGATTATCCCCAGAAAGATTCCTTACATTACATAACAACTCACTTACATTGTAATCAGACGGCAATTTATTAGGATTCTCTGAAGTATGTATGTGAATATCTACATATGTCGCTTTCATAAACTCTCCTTATTTTTATAAAATATTCTAAAGGTATTTCAAAATTTCATTAACTACTACTTCTAATTCTTTAACTCTCATATAATTCTCGATAGTGTTATAATTAATTTTACCTTCTTTATCAACTGGCATCATAATTTTTTGTCTTGCCATTCTATCTCCATTAAATTTATAAGCATAACGATATTTTTCTTTCTGCTTCAGTATCATCTGCTTTAGAAATAAATAGCAATATTTATTTTGTCCCTCATCATCCTTGAAAGAAATGCGTTTAACATCATCAGAAAAAATACACTCATATGGATGATAGAAATTCTCTACTACACTTCCATTATAATTTACTCCAAGCACATTTTTATCTAATGATTTATTAGTATTACTTACAAAGTTAGTAATTCCGTTATTAGAATCTGTTGCTCCTATAAATGGCATCTTACCTTCATTCATGTTTGCCTTTGTAAGCCTAACACCAGAGTTAATATTGCAAATCTCGTCCAAGAAAAACTCTTTCCAATCAACCTTATCAAAATGGTTATACATTATATATATATATATATATTTGTCAAGATATTTTAAGACATTTTTTATCTGTTTTTGCTCAATATTTTTTATAAAGTTTTCCATGTACGTCCAGTTAGGATTTCCTTCTTCATCTATAGGCAAAAGGAGTTTGGAATTTTTTAATCTATCCCCATTTAGCGCAACTGCATATGACGCTTTTCCTAAAGATGTTTTTTCCATAGCACTACAAATAAATTTTCCTATTTCGTGATTTAACTTGTCTGAATACAATAAATTAATTGCAGAACCCGCTCCACCTCTCCCAACAAATTCATATTCATGATGAAATGTCTTTCCACCAATAGGATCAACGGATATACAATTTTTAAGGCTAATATCAACAGGTGTATCAATAAAATCACTTACACCATTATTGATTGAAGATGTTGTTACATACGGAATAGTTCCACTCTTATAATTTTTGATTGTTTTACCTTTTACTGATTTCATCTCAAACAAATCTTTAACTCTAAACTCTCCCCATTCAACATCTGTTAAAACTTCAGGGCAAATAACCAAATCAAGCAATCTATTTTTATAGTAATCTTTTAGCTCTTGCCTTTTCTCATTTTCTCTTTCCTTGATGTATTCTTCCATAAAGTGCCAATTAGGGTTATTTTTTTCGTCTATAGGAAGCATTACGCATCTATTTTTAAAACGAGTTCCTGTTAGACCTTTTCCATACCCAAAGCCACAATTTTTTATACTTTGTCTAAAAGCTTGAACAAGAAACAAACCAATATGTCTTGTGATTTTTTCATTAGATATATGATACATTTTATTTCCAGTTACATAATCAATGCTTTGAAAGAAAAAATCTGCATTTTCTGCACCAAGAGAAATTGAATTTTTCTTGTTTTTTTCATAATTATTATCAATAATGATATCTTCAAGGCCATTATTGATTGAAGTCCTTGTAATATATGGAATCCCATGCTGGGTAGTATTTAGATTTGATTTATGGTACGGTTTTGAATTAGATACATTAAAAACACCTTCTTCTCCACCAACTTTAAACGCTTTCCACTCCACGTCTTTTAAATGATACTTATACATAATCAGCACCATCCTCTGCAACCTTTAACACATCGTCATCTATCTGCTCTGTGTTTTCTTCAATACCAAATAAATAGCCTCTGCCATGAGTAATCATATTAACTTCAAAAGTTAAATAATCAGCAATAGTTTTTTCAAAATCCTCATCACTTGGAATTTCATCGTTGAAATAATAGAAAGAGTGTAACCATTCATCTGTATCTTCAACTGTAGTAGAAACACAGAATTTTGTCGGTGCTTCTATTTCTTCATTCCACACATCAAGAAGATGTTGCTTTTTATCCTTCGCACTACCATCATCTATTAATCCAATATGCTTACTAACAATATATCCATCGTTTTCAAAATTTATGAATTTAGCTTTCTTGCTTTTACCATGAGGAATACCTACAGTAAAAATTCCTATACAAGGATTTGTTCCCACTCCATAGAATGTATTCTTATTTAGAGTTATAACTCCTTCAAGTGTATGCTTGCTTAAAATTTTTGTCTTTATGTTCTGCTCGTCCTTTGTTTTTCCGGTAAAAGTTGATTGTGGAACAATCACTGCAACTCTCGCCCCTTCAACTAAACTTTCTAATAGATGATTTACAAAATTAATCTCATATAGTTCTGGATTCTGTTTTGAACCTTGTGAGTACGGAGGGTTCATCATTCCAACTGTACAGCCTTTAAGCTGAATTTTGCTTGGATTTTGAGCTAAGAAATCTTGGTTTTCTAAATTACTTTTACCATCTCCACGCAATATCATATTTGTAGTTGCTATTGTGAACATATAGTCCTGCAGTTCAATACCAAATAATCTATTCTTCCTAATATCTAATTGTTCATTCTCATCTGCTGTCTTTGATAACATCTGATGCATAGCCGCAATAAGAAATCCTGCAGTACCACAGCAAGGGTCTAAAACTTTATCTGTAGGCTTTACATCAAGTAGTTCACAAAACAAATCTGTAATATGCCTTGGTGTCAAAATAATACCTAAACTCTGCCCATCTCCTCCAGAATATGACATAAATTCACCATAAAATCTACCAATATAATCTTCTGTAGATGAACTATATTTTATATTTGTGAAGATACTGTTATATAGAACCTCTGTAAAATATCTAAGTGGCGTTTTCCCAAGATTAGAGTTTTTTTCGTTAATTTTGTTGTTATCTTTTATGATGTTGAATTGATTAAGAAGCTTGTCTCTTTTAACTTCAGGACTAACATTTGCTCTTTTTAAGTTGTCTTCTATTGCCTTATATATTTTTGAACCATCAGTTCTTATTTTATCGCCAATCAAATCAGAAATATCAAAGTTTTTATGTTCAATTTCTGATAATGCAAGTAAAATTCCAGAAACAATTAACGGTTTATTTTTATCTTCTAAGTTTCCATAATTTCTCAAATCTTCATGAAGAGAACGTGCAACTTTAAATAATTCTTCTGTTTTTAGTTCATCATTTGTTTTTACTTCCAGAACTTCTCTTTCATAGTATTCACTAATGTTATTAACACTAAAAGATATAAATGTCTCTACGTCATCTAGTTCTTTATATCCCCCTCTTTCATCAACGAAAATAGGTGAAATTCTATGATTCTTTTCATTTCCACTAACACCGATAGCTATTATTTTTTTATAAGTTGTATTTTTTGCTAAATGTTGTCCATAAAACAATGCACCATTCACTGCATAATCTGTAATGGATTTAACATCCTCGGCAATTAAATCGTATTCATCTCTATTAACATGCTTATTTAAACTTGCTTTATCTTCGATTACTACAAGAAAATCTTTAATTACTCCAACATATTCTGGAAATCCGACATTACCTGTCCCCTTCTTTGAAGCAGTAGCCAAAGCCTCATCTATTTCTTTTATAGTGCTTCCTTGAGCTGAAAAATCATTTTGTACACCTATTTCTTTAAGCATGTCATATACCCAAAGATCTGTCATTATTTCTTTCTTAGCCATACTCCTACCTCACCTTGTTTATAAGACTTTTAATCAAATCTTTATCTTCGATCTTAGTAATTCCAAAACTCTTTTTTCCTGCGTCCTTGATTGATGCTCCAATATGATAGACTTCAGTTTTGTCTATGATTAAAAATCTATCATGAAAATCTGTAGTAGTTTTTACTAATAATTTTGGATATTGAGCATTGAACTTGTTGATATCTTTTGTTGATAAATTTCCTTTTCCGGCAGTTGAGATAATAATATCTACGCCTTTATTTTTCTTGCATAAAATATTAAGTGTATTGATATCAACATAGTTATCAATCAAAACTATCTCTTTTTTAGCTTTTTTGATAAGCCCAACAATAAAACTGAAAGCATCATATATTTGACCTTCAAAAAAAATATTTTGTTTAACTTCTGTGTTTGTTGCGATATAGTTAAATACTTCTTCTAACTTTTTATCTGTTTCTAATTGTTTAAGCTCAATTCTATCAAGGCGAGCAAACATTTCTTTATTTGAAAGAAGAAATTTTCTCATTTTCACAAAACTATTCATAATTTTAATACTTACTTCCACTGCAATATCACTTTTTAGTACTGAAGAAAGCATTGCAATCCCTTGTTCTGTAAAGGCGTATGGATTTGATGATGAATGTTTTAAGGTTTTGAACCGGTCACAATTTGTGACCAGTTCATCTTTCTCTTCATCGCTTAATTGAAATCTAAAATTTTCAGGAAATCTACCAATATTTCTTTTCACTGCTTGATTCAATACTTTAGTTTCGACATTATAAAGATAAGCCAAATCTCTGTCTATCATTACTTGCTTATCTCTAAACGTATATATCATATTCTGTATTTCTATATTATCAACTATGACAATACTTTTACTTTCTGCCATAATTACCTCCTACATTTCCTTAAGCTAGTCACAGTTTGTGACCAGTTAATTATTATCTATTTTGAGGTTGCAATTTGTCACCTCAAATTTGTTATTCCGCTTTAGCTTCTCTGACAATAGAAACCATATCTCCAAAATCTGCATCAAGTTTTGTGCCTATACGATACAAAACATCCATGCTTACAAACTCTCCCCTACCCATTTTAGATACTGTTGCAGGGGATAATTCACAAAGT
>ERZ773008.305-NODE-305-length-34979-cov-5.241725_pt1 | contig 34979 bp, 25 predicted proteins | sample MGYA00580664_ERZ773008 | MGnify/ENA primary metagenome ERZ773008 (study PRJEB29015, sample SAMEA2738016) | human oral metagenome | biome: human oral; feature: human-associated habitat; material: dental | place: China | collected 2048 ...
TCGATGGAGGATTCAGCCGTGCCTACCAGTCTAGTACAGGTATTGCAGGGTATACTCTCACCTTCAATTCGAGAGGTTTGCAGCTTGTACAGCATGAGCCATTTAGCAGCAAACGTGAGGCCATTGAGAACCTTGACGACATTAGAAGTGTTACTGTAGTAACGGAGCCAACTTCGCACCGAATACTTGTAGCAGATACAGATATGGGCAAGGTGCTACGTGAGCAAGTCAACAATCTGAAGCAACTCCTTGAGGCTTACCAGTTAGGGATTATCAAGGAACGTGAGTCCAAGTAAAATAAATAACACACAGAGTACAAACTAGCACTTCTTATTGATGCGTCGAAAAATAAGAAAGATCTTATGGATTGTATTCGGCTCTTTTTGGGCTTTTGTCGTGCTACTATTCCTACTGATATGGTTTGGCATCATCGGCTATATGCCCCCTGTAGAGCAATTACAGAACCCCATAGATAAATATGCATCGCAGCTAATCTCGGCAGATGGTGTTACTCTAGGGTCTTATGCCCGTAGCGGTAATAACCGCATATATTCTTCGTACCAAGATCTATCGCCCGACCTCGTGCGAGCCTTGATAGCGGTAGAAGACATTCGCTTCGAAGACCACTCCGGGATCGATGCCCGCGGCTTGCTCCGTGCCATTGTTAAGCGCGGGATACTAAGAAAAAAAGGTGGCGGAGGTGGGAGTACCATCACACAGCAGCTTGCCAAACAGCTCTACTCCCCAAAAGCAGACAACGTAATCGAGCGGCTTTTACAAAAGCCTATCGAATGGGTTATCGCGATCAAACTAGAGCGTTACTACACCAAAGAGGAGATTATCTGTATGTATCTCAATCAGTTCGATTTCCTCTACAATGCGGTGGGTATCCGCTCGGCGGCAGAGACCTATTTTAGCAAGAAACCTAGCGAACTGAACCTACAAGAGAGTGCCATGCTGGTGGGAATGTGCAAAAACCCGGCGGTCTACAACCCCATCCTACACAACGACAAGGATTGGGCATTAGAGCGTCGTAATGTGGTGCTCAGACAGATGGCAAAAGCAGGATTTCTCACAGAAGCCGAAGCAGATTCGGTGGCTGCCCTCCCCCTTGTAACGCGCTTCCACAAAACGCAGCACAACGAGGGTCTCGCTCCCTACTTCCGAGAGTTTATCCGCTTAATACTCACGGCCAAAAAGCCGGATAAGAGCAATTACAACGAATGGTCCATAGGACAGTATGTTGCGGACAGCACCGCTTGGGAAAATGACCCCCTCTACGGTTGGTGCGAAAAGACCCACAAAGCCAACGGCAAGAGCTATGATCTCTACGCGGATGGGCTGAAAATCTATTGTACGATAGATAGCCGTATGCAACGCTATGCCGAGGACGCCATACGCGAGCATCTGGGCGGCTTCTTACAACCCGCCTTTGCACAAGAGAAAAAAGGCTCTAAGTCTGCTCCGTATTCTTCGCGAGTTTCTGCAGCCGACAGGGAAGCAATGATCCTACGCGCCATGAAGCAATCGGATCGTTGGTACCAAATGAAGCAAGAGGGAGCCAGCGACAAAGAAATACTCGCAGCCTTCGATCAGAAAAGAAAAATGCAGGTATGGTCTTGGGATGGCATGATTGATAAGACCATGTCTCCCCGCGACTCTATCCTCTACTATAAGGGCTTATTGCGCTCCGCCTTCATGGCAATGAATCCCTCTAATGGGCATGTACTTGCCTACGTGGGAGGAATTGACTTCCGCACCTTCAAGTACGATATGGTCAATCAGGGGCGCAGACAGGTGGGCTCGACCATCAAACCTTTCCTCTACTCGCTCTTGATGTCAGAAGGGATGTCCCCCTGTGATATGGTGCTCCACAACCCCGTAACTCTGTACGACGGCAGTGGACGTGCGTGGACTCCCCGAAGCGGAGGAGCGCGTCGCCAAGGAGAGATGGTTTCGATCCGTTGGGGTTTGCAAAACTCCTCCAACTGGGTTACGGCCTATCTTATGGGGCAAACCTCGCCCGTTACCTTTGTACGCCTACTCAAATCGTACGGCATTACAGGACATATCGATCCGGTAGTGTCGCTAGCCGCAGGTACTCCCGACGTTTGTCTTGCCGAGATGGTAAGTGCCTATACCACATTTGTATCGCAAGGGATACGTGTGAGTCCGCTTTACGTTACGCGCATCGAAGACCAATTTGGCAATACAATAGAAAGTTTTACGCCCCGCATGACCGAGGTACTCAACGAAGAGACTTCCCTCAAGATGCTGGATATGCTGCAAGCCGTAGTGAATGGAGGTACCGGTGGACGCCTAAGAAGCCGCTATGGTCTGGAGCTTCCGCTTGGTGGTAAAACAGGAACAACGCAAAACAATAGCGATAGCTGGTTTATGGGCTTCTCTCCCGAGATTGTAGCAGGTTGCTGGGTAGGTGGCGAAGACCGCTCCATCCACTTCAACTCCACGTCCATAGGACAGGGGGCAGCCGCTGCACTTCCCATCTTTGCCAAATTCATCAAGAAAGTCTACAGCGATAGAGCTCTAGGCTACTCCCGTGATAAGAAATTCAACATCCCCCAAGGCTACAATCCTTGCGGCTCCTCCGGTGGAGGCAACGAAGGAGAAGCAGGCTGGTGGGACGGCGAAGGTGGCGATACCGATACCGAAGGTGGCGGCAGTACCGCATCCCAAGGTGGTGCGCGAGAAGGAACATCTACGCCCTCCAACTGACCCCAATAAAATTAAGAAGACAATAGATTATAAGAATACGCTAAACTAACAAAGAAGCACAGATGGAAAAAAAACGAGTTTATTCCTTTGGTGATGGTAAGGCCGAAGGACGTGCTGACATGAGGAATCTGCTTGGTGGTAAAGGTGCCAACCTCGCGGAGATGAACCTAATCGGGGTACCTGTTCCTCCAGGTTTTACAATTACCACTGACGTATGTAGCGAATACTACTCAATTGGTGGAGAAGAGGTACGCAACCTCCTCAATGACGAAGTAAAGTCTGCAATCAAGGGTATCGAAACCCTTATGAGTCATAACTTTGGTGATCCCTCAAACCCATTGCTCGTATCGGTTCGTTCCGGTGCACGTGCATCTATGCCCGGGATGATGGACACCATCCTCAACCTTGGTCTCAATGACGAAGTAGTAGCCGGCCTCAGCAAAAAAACCGGCAACGAGCGTTTCGCTTGGGACTCTTACCGCCGTTTCGTACAGATGTACGGCGACGTAGTACTTGGCATGAAGCCTGCCGAAAAGACCGAACAGGATCCTTTCGAAGCCATTATTGAGCAGGTAAAAGAAGAAGCCGGAGTAAAACTCGACAACGAACTCTCGGTAGAAAACCTCAAAGACCTCGTAGTTCGCTTCAAAAAAGCAGTATACGAGCGTACCGGTAAGGACTTCCCCGCAGATCCCTATGAGCAATTATGGGGTGCCGTTATGGCGGTATTCAACTCATGGATGAACGAGCGCGCTATCCTCTACCGCAAGATGGAGGGAATCCCTGCAGAGTGGGGAACCGCTGTAACCGTACAAGCCATGGTGTTCGGGAACATGGGCAATACCTCAGCTACAGGGGTATGCTTCTCTCGCGATGCCGGTAACGGCGAAAACCTCTTCAACGGAGAGTACCTCATCAATGCACAAGGAGAAGACGTGGTAGCAGGTATCCGTACTCCTCAACAAATCACCAAGATTGGTTCACAACGTTGGGCTGAACGCGGTGGCATTAGCGAAGCAGATCGTGCCGCTAAGTACCCCTCTATGGAGGAATGCATGCCCGAGATTTATGCCGAGCTCAACGCCATCCAACAAAAGCTAGAAGACCACTACTCCGATATGCAGGACATGGAGTTTACCGTACAAGAAGGCAAACTTTGGCTCCTCCAAACACGTAATGGTAAGCGCACCGGTAGCGCAATGGTTAAGATCGCTTGTGACCTACTCCACGAAGGTAAGATCACAGAAGAGCAAGCCATCATGCGCATCGAGCCCAACAAACTCGATGAGCTACTCCACCCTGTCTTCGATAAGGAAGCGCTAAAGAAAGCCCAACTCCTCACGAAGGGTCTCCCTGCATCTCCCGGTGCTGCAACAGGGCAAATTGTATTCTTTGCCGACGACGCTGCCGCTTGGAATGCAGAAGGCAAGAAGGTAATCATCGTACGCCAAGAGACTTCTCCCGAAGATCTCGAAGGTATGACAGCCTCTCAAGGGATCCTCACCACACGTGGGGGTATGACCTCTCACGCTGCCGTAGTGGCTCGTGGTATGGGAAAGTGCTGTATCACCGGTGCCGGCGAAATGATGGTAAACATGGTAGAGCGCACGCTTACCATCGGTAAGACCGTTCTCCACGAAGGCGATAAGATCTCTATCAATGGTACTACGGGTGAAGTATTCCTCGGCGAAGTAGCCACCGTTGCTGCCGAAATGGACGACGACTTCCGCACCTTGATGACGCTTGCCGATAAGCACGCACGCCTCCAAGTTCGCACCAATGCAGACACGCCTCGCGACGCTGCAACGGCTCGTAGCTTTGGTGCCGTAGGTATCGGTCTCTGCCGTACAGAACACATGTTCTTCGAAGCAGAAAAGATTAAAGCCATGCGTGAGATGATCCTCTCCGAAAACGAAGAGGATCGTGTAAAAGCACTCGAAAAGATCTTGCCTTACCAGCGCAAAGACTTCTATGAGATCTTCAAAGTAATGCAAGGCTTGCCCGTAACAGTACGTCTTCTCGACCCCCCTCTCCATGAGTTTGTTCCCCACGATGTAAAACAACAAGAGGAGATGGCAGAAGCTATGGGCATCGATCTCGCTACGCTCACAGCTCGCATCGAAAAGCTCAACGAGCAAAACCCAATGCTCGGGCACCGTGGTTGCCGTCTCGGTAATACCTTCCCCGAAATTACTCGCATGCAAACGCGTGCCATCCTCGGGGCTTGCTGCCAACTCCAAAAGGAGGGTATTGAAACTCATCCCGAGATCATGGTACCTCTCGTTGGTATCCTCTACGAGTTCAAGCAACAAGAGGAAGTAATCCGTGCTACAGCAGAAAAGGTATTTGAAGAAGAGGGTGTACGCCTCGACTTTAAGGTAGGTACGATGATTGAGATCCCTCGTGCGGCTCTCACTGCCGACCGTATCGCCTCGTCCGCTGAGTTCTTCTCGTTTGGTACTAACGACCTTACGCAGATGACTTTCGGGTACTCTCGCGACGATATCGCCAGCTTCTTGCCTCACTACCTCGAGCAGAAGATCCTAAAGGTCGACCCCTTCCAAGTACTCGACCAAAAGGGTGTGGGACAACTCATCAGCATGGCAACCGAGCGTGGTCGTGCCATCCGTCCCGAACTCAAAGTGGGTATCTGCGGCGAGCATGGTGGTGAACCCTCGTCCGTTAAGTTCTGCCACCGTGTAGGGCTCAACTACGTATCTTGCTCACCCTTCCGTGTGCCCATCGCACGCGTAGCTGCTGCACAAGCTGCTATCGAAGAGCGCAAGTAATCTAGTGAACTAGATACAATCCCAATAAAGGGATACCTGAGAGATAAAAATCTTTTGGGTATCCCTTTTTATTTTGCTAGCGGAAAACGATTTGAAAGTAGCCTGTAAGTCGAGAGAAACCAGCCGCCTCCCTCGGACAAATCACCCGAACTTATATCTTATCAAGCGGAGAAGATGACCACCCACGGCACCTATATAATACACTTGACGCACCCTCCGATATGAATAAGAGAGATTTGTTTGGGGCTATGGCTGTGCAATAAGGGGTTATCGGTTAGGATAATAGAAGGGCTGGCTTCTCGCGTGGAGAAGTCAGCCCTTTTGTCAAGCCCTTAGGAAGTTTTTCTTCAAGGGCGGTTATGGGTTACCAACCTTTGTTATAGCCGTAGCGGAAGTCGAGCTCCTTGCGCAGTAGGTCTCGCACTTCGTTCTCCGAAGATGAGAACGAGAACAGATCGCCCAACTTGGTACAATTCTCTATATCAAGCACCTGACTAGCAAGAACTCGAGCGACCACCAACTTAGAGCTATCAAAACTGGGAACGGAGCACAGGGCTTTGAATTGCTGAGCCGTCACTCCGGCATCGGCAGGATAGAGCGCCATCACCTTTTCCACATCCGACTTAAAGGAGCAGTCCTCCAACTCCTCTAGCAACGCCTTGTAGGTCTGCTGGGGGAGAGGGCGCAATCGGAATCCTTTGGAGTTCGTCACAGATGAGTAATCTCTACGGGGGCGACCAAAATCGTCTCTATCGCTCGGGCGTCCGTAATCCAAAGAAAGATACCTCTCAGCATCAATGTACTCTGTAGTATAGCCCGAAAAGTAAAAATTACGGTCGTATATAACGCGCTTCTGCGCATGCTCTTGCTCCTGAGGCACCTCTACTCTTACCCGATAGTTGCCCCGAGGCAGAGCCACATAGCAACTATAGGTAGGGTTGCAAACCCGTGTATTATCTATATACACAATGATGGGGACGCTCCTTGCTTCGATAGAGATACCCGCGAGACTTTGTGCAGAAAGCGTTGTTGCCAAAGCGAATGTAAGGAGTAGGGAAAGGAGTAGGGTGTAGCGTTTCATAAGGCTTCCTATTTATATTTATACTCCCCCCAAAGGTAAAACATTCTCCCCAAAAACCGTTCTCCCCTCCGCAGAGGACAGTCTCCTCTGCATAATTGGCGTTGATGATGGTAATGGCAGATATTTTCCGTAATTTTGCGCTCGGTAATCATAGTAATTATCGTCGGTAAATTTTGGTATTCGAGCAGTATAAAGATACAACACTCTTGGTCAATTGACAGATTTATAAATAGTTACACCCCGTAAAGCTCACATTACACCCCATCAAGCTCACATTAAATACTGATGAAAAGAATTGCATCCATACTGTTTATCCTTACGCTTTCGATAGGGAGTGTACATGCCATTAGTCTTGCCGACTCCATACGTCGGGAGATGAGACACCTTGAGGGGCAAGATCTCTTGCAGGCACACAGCAACCTTTGCCAGTTAGCAGCCTCCCAAGACGATATGCAGTATGAGTTGCGCTGCATCCGCGAATTTCTTGCGGAGGCTCTGAAACAAAAGGACGCGAAAGCCGAAGGGATGGCACGCGTCAGACAGCTCTATTGCTACTACAATTACGACAACCTAGACAGCATCCTCTTCTATCTACCGGCGTCACTCAAGTCTATGAAGGAAAACAAGACCTGGGACTATTACTACAATGCGTGGAGCGTCTTGGTAGAGAGGTATATTTATGAGGAAAAACTACAGACCGCTTTGCTCGAGGCACGGAAGATGTACGCCGATGCGCACGCTACGAATAGCAACTACGGCCTGGGCGTTTCCTCATACGATATGGGTTGCATCTACCAAACTATGGGACGCTTTCGTGAGGCGGAAAAATCCTTAACGGAAAGCATTGCCGCTCTCTCTAAGGAAGAAGACATCTCGCAGCTGCTCTCCGCTTACAATGCTTTAAGCGAAATCCTCGACGAATTGGGAGAGTACGACAGATTGCGAAGAATAGTCGAGGAATGGAAATCCGTCCTCGACAAATATCGGGAGGAGTCACTGCGCAAGGGGTATACCCAGTCGCTAAATGGGCGTTACCTCTACTGCACGCTGGCTGCCGCCGTTGCCGAGATAGAGACGGCAGATTATACAAAGGCCGGCGAACTGCTGAAGCAAGCAGAGATATACGCCGAGGGACGCAAAGCTGTTGCGCAGTTTAAGCTCCTGCAAGTGCAGGCACGCTACTATGCGGCGATGAAACAATATGACAAAGCAATAGCCTGCAACCATAAGAACATAGAAATCATTGCCGCCTCGGGCGACTCCGTGAGTCTACTCTCCGTACAGACCCAGCAGGCAGATTTCCTCCTAAAAGCCGGACGGTATAAAGAGGCTGCCGAACTCTACCATGAGATCCTTCCCCACAAGGATAGGGTGCGCACCACGGAACTTGCCAATCAGCTTGACGAGCTGCAGACCATCTTCGAGGTAGATAAGCTCACGCTACGCAACGAAGTCATCACCACACGTTTCTACCTCTCTCTCGTTATCGGGATGCTGCTGTTGCTTGCTTTTGTCCTATACATTATATATACGCGCAGGCTGCGCCGTAAGAACCGAGCTTTGTACGACTCTATCCTACAATCGCAACGTACGCAAGACAAAGCGGAGGAGGCGGCGAGAACCACTTCCGAAGAACAACTCGACCAAAAAAGCAAGCTCTACCGCCAACTGTGCGAACTGATGCAGACCGAAGAGCTTTACAAAGACGCGACCCTGAACCGAGATATTTTGGTCGAACGGCTCAGCACAAACTCCGTTTACCTCGCCGACGCCGTGCACAAATATGCCGACGGTGCCACCATCAATGAGTTTATCAACAGCTACCGTCTGCGCCGTGCGGCCTCTCTACTGACAGAAAATCCAAGCCTAAACATCAACGAGGTGGAATACCAATCGGGCTTCAACTCTCGCTCCACTTTCAACCGCTGCTTCCGAGCCTGCTACGGCATGTCGCCCTCGGAATATAAGGTCATCTCCAAAGAAAAGAAGATAGGGAAGTAACCCTCAAAGGGGGAAAAAGAGCCGGGATGGCAACTTTTTCCTCATTTATACCTATCTGATTTAGAGTCTCTTGCAAATATGAGACGCTTTTTTCCAAATATGGCACATCCCCTAAATCCCTCTTTTTTAATTTTACACCGTCATCAAGTTTTGTATCGTCATCAAAACGAAAAAAAAGAAGGATGAAGACGGGAATGTATTGGGTGTATATAACGGAGGATAGCGAGAGCGGAATAACCATTGGGTTCTCTACCGAGATGGATAAGACGCTCTTTGAGCTTTCCATGCGAGGAGCGACCCTTTCCTATCTCCGCTCCTTTTCCATTCCTTTCGATGCGTTGGCACACAAACATCTGCTTGAGGATCTCTCGCCACGGACGATCAGGAGATTCATGCGAAGCCATCGGGAGGAGACCAAGCGACGTTGCGACAAACTCTTATCCACATCTAAATACCGAGAAGCGAATATTCTAAATTAAATCAAGATATGAATTATAAAAAAATTGTGCTAGCTGTGCTGCTTGGAGGAGCAATTCTCCCCACCCATGCACAGGAGGCTCCAGAGGGGTACACCACGGATCTAGGGTGGTACACCGGACTTCGTGGCGGAGTGTCGGCAGGGACGTCTACATTTGTTTCGGCCGCTGCCGATAAGTTTCGAGCCGGGTGGAGTACAGGCTTTTTCGGCGGTTACCGATTTAATTCTGTACTCTCTCTCGAGGGCGTATTGAAGTGGGGAGAAGTCACGCTCGGCGTCCGCAAGGGCGATGTCGACGCGAACTATTGGCTAGGCAGAGACCTCGTGCGCTACCATGCTCCCGTCATCGACTTCGAGGGTTGGAACTACAACGACCTCAAAAGTTGCATCAACGCCCAGAGTTTTAGTCTACAGGGCAATATCAACTTGTTGGGATTCTTCCATTCCGGCAATTGCCGCTGGCGCTTGGAGGCCTCCCCCCTTGTCTCACTTGTGCGTACGAAGGCTCGTTTCGTGACGATTGCCAACGACGAGACCGTTATGAGTCTCAAGCCCCAGTGGCATGCCGGATGGGGTGGCGAGGCACAAATCGGATATCGGGTGTCCGAACATTGCGAGCTCGGCATCTACGGCGGTTTCACGCAGCTTCTTGGCAAACGCTTCGACCGCATCCCCGAGCAGAGCTACAAAACCAACCGGCTCTACGAAGGTGGTCTGAAGCTCACGTATGCTTTCGGTAAGCAAAGGAAGAGAACGGAGGCATTGAAGCCCATCGAGCCGGGCATACCCGAGGGGGACACGCTTTACGAACATGCGGCACGGAAAGTGGACAACGAACCGGAAGCAACAAAGAAGACCGAACCGCTGGATCAGTCAACGACAACGGAACACTCTGCTCCCGAAGTAAGTATCGCCCCCGTAGAGAGTGCGACAGCCATCGACTTCCCCACCGTCTACTTCGCCTTCAACAGTGCAACGATCTCGAGCGAAGAGGAGGTAAAAATGCAACAGACACTGCGCTTACTACAAGACAATCCGAAGCTGAATATCATCATAATAGGCTGGTGCGACACGGTGGGCAGTGATGCCGTCAACCTACGGCTGTCTCGGAAGCGTGCCGAAGCCCTCAAAACATGGCTGACCACCCGAGGCATCAGTGCCACCCGTATCAAGACCGTGGGCAGAGGCCGAGACTTCAACGAAAAGAAGGCTGCCAAAGCGCGCCGTTCGGAAACAGCAAAGGAGGATTAAACAATGAAACAAACACCCTTTTATTACACACTTCGGAGACTCTTAGCACTCTCTATCATGTCACTTTTGACCTTGGCCACACTCTCGCTCACCTCTTGCCGCCACAAGGATACAGAGCATGATGATTACGGACTTTCTGCCGCTCTCTCCTGGGAAGACCCTGCCGATGCCGGGCGCGAAATCAAAAACGTCAGGATATGGATATTCCAAGCCGGTGGCAAACTCGTGGCTAAGCGTCAGTATGGCAGTAAGTTTCCGGTCGCCCTCGACATTCATCCGCTTCCCGTTGGGGAATACGACGTGGTAGCTACGACCAACCTTATCGAGCCTTTCGGGGCGGAGGGTGACGAGACCTTTTCCTCCCTGTTGCTCAAACTTCGGGAGGCTTCCACCTCTGCCGAGCACGCCCACTATGCCGTGGGGCACATCAGCCTACCGAGGGATAGGAATAGCCGTATCGGTCTCAGCCTGCGCCGCATCCTCTCGGAGCTTACGGTAGAGGTGGAGGGCGCCCCCCGGGGCACGAAGCTCGAAACAATGGTACTCAATGCTGCCGATGCCCTTGTGCCCTCGCAAAAAGGAGCCGAAGGCATTTGGGGTAGAGCTTCGAACAACAAGCAGCCGGCCCAAGGCAAGACTGCCATCGAGCAAAACGGACTCATCAAGACCGAGACCCTTCGCCCGATGCCCACGGTGAGCCATGATGCATACGCCTACCTCCGGTTTACCTTCCGCCTTGCGGATGGAAGCCTGCGCGAGTGCGCTGCAGAGGCACCAATCATGAAGCCGGCAGGCAAGTATACGTTGAAGATGAAATACTCCGAACTCAAGCCCTTTATGCACATCAACCCCACACGTATCAGCGACTGGGAAGAGGGTTGGACCGTAGTTGGAGAAATACTCAACCCTGATGACTAAACGGGGTGAATGACGAAATGGATGCCCCCCTTCCCCCATCTCTCTAAACTATTCAATCATTCAATCACATAAAATTAGCAAGTATGAAGAAAAAGACTCTTTTCGCTGCCGTGCTGGCAGCCGTTGTGCTCGTAAGCTGCCACAACAACAAGCAGGTGCAGTCAGAGACCGAGCCTGAGTACATCACCGTAAGTACCTCCATCGACAACCTGACCCGCGTCTCCACCACGGGCGATGCCTCCCGGTTCGACGAAGGCGACAAAATCAGCGTCTATGCCTGGACAGGTACTGCCGACGAGGTACCCACTGCCAACCTGGTGGTGAACAACTCCCTCAACGAGCTGAAAGGCGGCAAGTGGCTGCCTACGCCCCTTATGAAATGGGCGAACATGTCCACGCCCCACTTCTTCCTCTCCGTTTACCCTGCACGCGCCATTGCCGACTTCAAAGCCGACCCCGTGAAGGTAGATATAGAGAAACAGATGGAGAGCGACCTACTTGTGGCCGTCAATACGGGCGAGAGCAAAGCCGGGCTCAAAGCCACCGACAACCCCGTGTCGCTCCGCTTCGACCACATGATGTCTAAGCTTATTGTAGAGCTGACCTACCGCAACGAGTTCAGCAAAACACCCACCGTGGCTTCGGTAAGCACCGAGGCTAAGAACGAGGGTACCATCGATTACCTCAAGGGGGTGATTACGCTCAAGGGGGCTTCCGCTCCGTTCCATCTGCATACGCAGAAGGCCAACGAGGCATACGCTTCCGTTATCATGCCACAGGCGGTGCAGAAGTTCACGATCACCATCGATGGCAAGAGCTACGTCTACACCCATCCCACACCGCTCATCCTCGTCAAGGGCAAGAAGCAGACCGTGAAGCTCATTGTCGGGCGCAACCGCATCGAGCTGGATCAAGTGGTTATCAACGACTGGGGAGCCGCCGAAGACATCACAGGCGGAGAAGCGGTAGATTGAATATAGTAAGCGCTGACTAAGAAACCAACTTCAAAAAAAGAAAAAAGGAATATGAAGAACCATTTTTTCATCTCAATGCTTGCAGCGGCGGCTCTCCTCGGGGGGCTGACCGCCTGCAATAGCAAACTTGACGAAGCCCCCAGGGCAGACCAAGTGCCCGAAAATGCCGTGCGGATTACAGCCAGCATTGGCAACCCGTTTTCCGCCACCCGCTCCATGCCGTTGGGCACGGAGGAGGAGCAGGGCAAGTTCAACGTGGGTGACGAAATCTTTGTACACACTTCCAGCAGCCAGCGTGCCACCTATCGTTTCGATGGCACTGCCTGGGTACCCAAAGAGGGCGAGTACCTCCTTTGGAAATGGAACGATGATTCTTTCGAAGCCTACTATCCCGCCGAATGGGGCGAGAAAGGATTTAATCATGAGATATATCATCATCCAACAGACCAGAGCAGTACAGAAAAAATCGCTAAAGCAGACCTAATGTACGTGACACTTTCTGACCAAGCAAAGACGAAAGAGGCGTTGCACTTTACGATGCGTCGCAGGACGACACGCCTCATTGTCGAGATAGCCGGCTTCAACCCCGAATTTCCCGGCGATGCCAAGGTGGAGAAGGTCAGGTTTCATAACAAAAGCAACGCAAGTGCCCCTCCAAGAACATACATACCCTATGCCAAGGGCGAGGGCAAGACGGGCAGCACCTACACGGTGCTCGTTCCCTGGGATGCTGCGCACAATACGATTTCCCTTGAAGTAGGCGGCAAAACGATGACCGCCAAGCTATCGGAAATTACGTATGATAGCGGCCTGAGCTACACCTACCGCCTCACCGTGGGCAAGGAGAAACTCGAGACGACCGAAGTAACGGTATCCGACTGGACCGGTAGCGCAGTTATCCCCGGCGGAGAAGCCAAGGCGAACTAAGGCCCCCACCTGTCGCACTCACAGTACGGCTTCGGTCTAAGCATAAGTAAAACAGAATGAGTATATAACCCATCAAAAAAAAGCAGTAAATGTTGATCCATCAAATAAAAAAAGGAGTTGTCTATGTAGGCAAAAACAAGGGTAAGGCCGTTTACTACGCATCCCCCATTGTACAAAACAAGATTACCTCCCATCAGGTGGAAAACCGTATCATCAAGGCCACGGCACTCTCGCGTGCCGATGTACGCAGTGCCATCGCCGCCCTTGCCGAGATCGTGCGCGAAGAGATACTTGCCGGGCGGTCGGTAGCTCTTGCCGACCTCGGTTCGTTCCGAGTTGTCTCGACCGGCAAACGCATGGCCACGGAGAAAGAGGTGACCGCCGACACGCTAAAAGCGCCACGCATACAGTTTCTCCCTAAAATGGAGATGCGCAATCTGACCAAGAGCATACAGCGCGTTGTGCTACGCCCCGGCGAGGCCGAGCCCACACCCGAGAACCCGGTGGGTTGAACCCCCGACGAAAGAAACATTTTCATTCCTCAATACGAAATTCAATAACAAAATAAAATAATCTAGATAATGAAGACAATAAAGAACCTGGCAATGCTTGCCGTTGCCGCACTTGCCGCTGCTGCATGCAGCCATGACAAAAACCTCATTACCCCCACCGATCATTTCCCTGCCGACGGCGTCATCCGCGTGGCTACCGACGTAACTCGCCCACAAACCCGTGCCGGGATGGAAACCGGCAACCTTACGATGTTCCAACTTCGTGTAAAGAACCCCGTAAGTGACGACTATTCTTACAACGCCCTCATGAAGAAAGAGGGTAGCGACTGGGTGAGCTACAACAGCGACGGCACCGCTAAAAAGGTGATGCTCTGGCAGAACAAGACGCAAAAAGTGAATGTAGCTGCCGTATACATCCCCGGCGTCACACTGACCGACGAAAATTGGAAGACCACCGACGTCGTACCCGTAAGTATTGCGGTAAGAGAAGACCAGAGCAGTGCCGACAGTCTGAACGAAAGCGACATCCTCGTGATGAAGGACCACGAGGTGGACCCCACCAGCGCCACCGACCTGACCCCACAAGGCAAGATAAAAGTGGAGCTCAAGCACCGCCTCGCTAAGCTCAACCTCACAGTGAATCTCGGCACGCAGCTCAACATCGACGGCTCCGGCACCGCCACCAACCCCATCACCGCAGTGAGCGTGGAGGGCACAAAGACCCAAGCCTCATGGACACTCATCACCGATGTGCTAGATGGGCAGAGCGTGGTGAAACCCATTAAACTCTTTGAGGCTGCTTACGCCGCCGGCGAAGGTAAAACGAAGAGTGCCGTGGCGAAGTACGAATGCATCCTCATGCCGCAGAGCATCGCTTCCAACGGCTTCACGGTAAAGATTGCCATAGGAGGCAAGACGTATACATGGAAGTCTTCGAACGAAGTCACCCTCGCACCCGATACGCAGTACAACCTCACCCTCTCCGTGGGCAAAGACGTCGTAATCGTTGGCGGCTTCTCCGCTAGGCCGTGGACCGACGGTGGTACGAACGACATTGAGACGGAATAAAAACTTTTTGATGCAATGAAACTCAACGTAATGATAACGCTTGCAGCGGCGGCTCTCCTTGGGGGGCTGACCGCCTGCAGCGACAAACTCGACCAGCCCCGGGCAGACCAAGTGCCCGAAAATGCCGTGCGGATTACAGCCAGCATCGGCAACCCGTTTGCCGCCACCCGCTCCATGCCGTTAGGCACGGAGGAGGAGCAGGGCAAGTTCAAGGAGGGCGACGAAATCTTTGTACGCACTTTTAGCAGCCAGCGTGCCACCTATCGTTTCGATGGCACTGCCTGGGTACCCAAAGAGGGCGAGTACCTCCTTTGGAAATGGAACGATGATTCTTTCGAAGCCTACTATCCCGCCGAATGGGGCGAGAAAGGATTTAATCATGAGATATATCATCATCCAACAGACCAGAGCAGTACAGAAAAAATCGCTAAAGCAGACCTAATGTACGTGACACTTTCTGACCAAGCAAAGACGAAAGAGGCGTTGCACTTTACGATGCGTCGCAGGACGACACGCCTCATTGTCGAGATAGCCGGCTTCAACCCCGAATTTCCCGGCGATGCCAAGGTGGAGAAGGTCAGGTTTCATAACAAAAGCAACGCAAGTGCCCCTCCAAGAACATACATACCCTATGCCAAGGGCGAGGGCAAGACGGGCAGCACCTACACGGTGCTCGTTCCCTGGGATGCTGCGCACAATACGATTTCCCTTGAAGTAGGCGGCAAAACGATGACCGCCAAGCTATCGGAAATTACGTATGATAGCGGCCTGAGCTACACCTACCGCCTCACCGTGGGCAAGGAGAAACTCGAGACGACCGAAGTAACGGTATCCGACTGGACCGGTAGCGCAGTTATCCCCGGCGGAGAAGCCAAGGCGAACTAAGATTAGTATTGAGCTCAGCTCGCTATTAAATAGAGATTAGATCCGATTGGAGCTCCCCTCTCTCAGGCTTTGTCTTGGGAGGGGGGTATCTTTTTCTAGCACCGGTAGCAAGTAGTCCGTACTTCCCCAATGGTATGTGTGGGAGGGAAAAGCTGAGAGAACCCCGAGCGTACACCTTAATAAAGGAGGGAATTATCCCTCGAGAAAGAAGCACAACGCAGCACAAAACGACACAAAGCAGCACAACGCGGCACATTTTGGGCGAGGCTATTGCTCAACGCAAAATCTCGCTTTACCTTTGCAATGCAATCCACGAGAGAGAGGGCGCTCTCCAGCACAAGTGGGAATAAGAGCAACGAGCCATACTACAGAAGACTCTACCCCCTAATCTACATTGTATTTTGTGTAGAAGAGGAAGAGAACAAGAAGCTTTGAAGACAATGCCGGCTTACCCCTATCAAAGACGCATTCTTTAGTACTACGCCACACTCCATCCCCCACTCCCCCTCCACGAGGAGAGCAAAAACATTTTATTAACTATTTATTCCAACAGAAGTTATGTCTGTAAATTATCGTGTGGTCCGTCGAACCCTTAACTTCGACAAAGCGAATCCCAAAGAAGTTGTTGTCGCTCAAACCGAACCTCGTGCCACCACGGGTCTCGAAGATCTTATCTCGCTTATCGGTCAGATCTCTGCCATCTCTCGAGGCGATGTACTCAGCGTTATCAGCACACTCACGCGCCTCATTGCCGACGAACTGGCCAAGGGCAATATCGTAGAAATAGGAGAATTGGGGCGCCTTCGCTTCAATATGCGTAGCAAGGCCGCCAAGAGCGTCAAAGAGTTTACGCACAGCAATATTCTCACCCCTACGCTGCACTTCTTGCCCGGTATGCTGCTCAAAGATGCGCGCCGCCGTATCCGCTTCACCCTTGTTGACGAAAAGGGGAAATCCACAGAGGGCAAAGGGAAGCCTACGACCCCTCCCAATAGTGGTAGTGGTACCGGTTCATCCACCGGTGGAGATGGGAACGAATAAGCTCTAACCTTACTCTCGTCAACTCTAACTAAGAGGGGGCAAAGGTCGGCTCCTCCCCGTGAAAAGGGACTCCACTTTTGCCCCCGACCTTTTATTCTCATCCCCTCCTCTCGTAACAAAACATGGAAACTCTACGAGGAGGGGACACTATACTCCATTAAAAACGACAACACGTATATGAATGTACAATATATTGTAGTGCATTGCTCTGCCACGCGCATCAATCGCCCCTATAAGGTGGAGCAGTTGGAGCGCGATCACCAAGCCCGAGGGATGCGCTCTGCCGGTTATCATTTCTACATTCCGAGGAATGGTATTATCATTCCCCTCCGCCCCCTCAACGTAGTGGGGGCACACGCCCGAGGTTATAACCGCAAAAGCATTGGGGTATGCTACGAAGGCGGATTGCTCAGCGACGGTACCCCCAGCGACACGCGCACCCTAGAGCAAAAAGGAGCCCTTGTGCTACTCCTCAGGATGCTGCGCAGATGTTACCCCCAAGCGCGCATCGTGGGACATCGAGATCTCAGCCCCGATCTCAATAGAGACGGCAAGATTTCTCCCAACGAGTGGACTAAGTTATGCCCTTGTTTCGACGCGAAGGAGGCGTATGCTCAGCTATGAATCGACCCTCTTTCCAGCTTTGGTATGCCGCCGTCACCACCCTGCTCGGCATCGTACTGCTCTTCTGTTCGTTTTATGCGCCTCCCGAGGGGGAGATCTCTCCTACCGTAATGGTGGCTTTTGGCGAGATCTGCACCTTTGCCGGAGCTCTGATGGGGTTGGATTACAAATGGCGCAATCGAGACCCTAAATAGTGCGGAGCAAACCTCCCCTTTATACACAACACGACCCTCCGACCCCCTCTATACGGGGTGTAGGAGGGTCTCTATCTATCTCTCGAAACGACCTCTCTCCTTCGCATAATATACTTACGAAAAAGAGGGCAAAAAGCTCCCAAATATTGCTACCTTTGCCTTGGTTACCTACCCAAAAGAGAGCCCGAGGAGCGGAGGCATTTACCGATCAAATTCGATGTCCCCGAGCAAGGCTGTAACCTAGCCGGAAGCTCTCCGAGGGAGGGGTAAAACCCGATTCTATATATATAAGGGATGTAGTTCTCTCTCCCTAGAGAGGCGTGCATCTATCGAAAGTTCTCTCCATCCCTCCTAAATATCCTAGAGAGGAGAGAACGTAACGAGAAGTTTATTTATCGCTCTTCTCCCCTCACACCCCACTAAGAAAGTGGGAGAAAAGAAAGAAGCGCACGTGTATATATTTTATTATCTATTTTATGATGAATTGGAAGATCAGGAAGCCGACCCCACAAGAGGAGCTGTGCTATAGCTTAGAAGCTCGCCCCTATGCCACCCAAGAAGTTGCCCTCAAATGGTTTAGCATCGAAGGGAACATTACCAGCAACCCCAAGCAGAATGCCGTGCGCAATATGCGCAACTACATCAAAAGACATCGCGACCTGCAAGAAGCCCTTGCCCGTGAGGGGTACCGCTCGTACATGCGCAGCCTATCCCCCGTGTTGGTACAGCTCATTGTGACTCATCGCTCCAAGATGAAAGTGATCATAACCCCTATCGGTTTGGAGCATAGTTAGATTCGCCTCTATAGGAGGCATGGAGGTCTCTCTCATTGGCAAGAAATTGCTACCTTTGCGGGCGGAGTATTCCTCTCACAAATTAAAAGAGATTCGAAGTAATAAAAAGCAATGACAGACGATTCGTTACCGCCGCAGACTTCAGACGATAAGTCGCCCATAGGCATAAAGTGCAGCGACCCAACAAGGCGAGAGAGCGTCTATCATGCTATTACGCTCGCCTCATTATAGATAGGTGGAGGGCTGAGGGCTATCCCAAGAGAAAGCCTCCCCACAAAAGCTCTCTTCCCCAAAGATGAATCTATAATTAGGGCTCCGAGCCTGCCTAATGCCCTGCTCTCTAAGAGGAGAATGAGGCATTTATTCTTATCGTCTACGCACTTTACAATAAAAACGTGCATTCCCTTCTCACGAAAAAAAGACTATGCGTAGATACTTTTACCCCGAAAAAGGCTTTGTTGAGACCGACACCCTACACGAGGGTTGCTGGATGAAAGTGGTAAGCCCCACAACAGAAGACCTCGACTTCTTGACCAACGACCTAGGCATCCCCGAGTCGTTCATCGCCGACATTGCCGACGCCGACGAGCGTCCGCGTACGGAAGAAGAAGAGGGCTGGAACCTAACCATTGTGCGTATTCCCATCGTGGCAGCCGACTCTGCCACGCCCTATACCACCATCCCTATAGGTATCATTTACTCCCCCGAGCGGCACATTATGATAACGGTGTGCTACCATCGCACGCAGTTGATGCCCGATTTTATTGGGCACAACCGGCGCAAAAAGATTGTGGTAACGAGCGAGACGGATTTCATTTTCCGCTTGGTACACAGCTCGGCCGTATGGTTCCTAAAGTACCTCAAGCAGATTAGTTCGCTTATCATGGAAGCGGAAGAGGCTCTCGAGAGCAGCGTGCGCAACGAAGACCTTTTGCAGCTCATGAAGCTCCAAAAGTGCCTCGTATACTTTAGCACCTCCATCCGAGGCAACGAAGCCGTTATCAACAAGTTACAGGGGAGCCGACGCAGCATCGGATACGACGAAGACCTTGCAGAAGACGTTAGTATTGAGCTTAAGCAGGCCTACAATACCGTGACCATCCATGCCGAAATCCTAACAGGAACGATGGATGCTTTTGCCAGCGTTATCTCCAACAATGTGAACACGATCATGAAGCGTATGACCAGTGTTTCCATCCTTCTCATGCTCCCCACCCTTATTGCCAGCCTATACGGGATGAACGTGCCCAACGGGCTGGAGCATTCTCCCATCGCATTTTGGGGGTTGGTAGTTATTGCCGTTGTTATCTCGGTAGGCGCCTTCTTCCTACTCAAACGCATCAAATGGTTTTAAGACAATAACAGAAAACGAATACATATATATATGATCACGATCAACGACCTCTGCATCCAATTTGGCAAACGCGTCCTGTTTCAGGATGTCAATCTCAAGTTCACACCCGGCAATTGCTACGGTATCATTGGAGCCAATGGAGCAGGTAAGTCTACTCTACTTCGTGCCATTAGTGGGCAAATAGACCCTACTCGTGGCAGCATTTCTTTGGGACCCGGCGAGCGTCTCAGCGTACTTAGTCAGGACCACTTTGCCTTTGATGAGTTTACCGTCCTCAATACCGTTTTGATGGGGCACAGTACCCTATGGGAGGTGATGGAGGAGAAAAATGCCATCTATGCCAAGGAAGATTTTTCCGACGAAGACGGCAATCGTGTGGCAGAATTGGAAGAGCAATTCGCCAACCTAGACGGCTGGAATGCCGAGAGTGATGCAGCAGCCCTTCTCAGCGGACTCGGTATCAAAGAAGATCTCCACTACCAACTCATGAAGGACATCAGCGGTAAGCAAAAAGTGCGCGTGCTCCTTGCCCGTGCCCTCTTTGGCAAACCCGACAACCTTTTGCTGGACGAACCTACCAACGACCTCGACCTCGATACCGTAGGATGGCTCGAAGATTATCTTGCAGAAACAGAGAGTACCGTACTCGTCGTAAGCCACGACCGTCACTTCCTCGACGCTGTTTCTACCCACACCATAGACATAGACTTTGGTAAGGTGCGCCAGTTTGCCGGGAACTACTCCTTCTGGTACGAGTCCAGCCAATTAGCTCTCCGCCAACAGCAACAGCAGAATAAAAAGAACGAAGAGAAGCGCAAGGAGCTCGAAGAATTCATCCGCCGCTTTAGTGCCAACGTGGCCAAGAGCAAGCAGACAACCAGTCGCAAAAAGATGCTCGAGAAGCTCAATATCGACGAAATTGTGGCCTCCTCTCGCCGCTACCCCGGGATTATATTCCAACCCGAGCGTGAGCCGGGCAACCGCATTCTAGAGGTCAAGGGGCTCACCGCAAGCATCGAAGGGCAAATCCTTTTCCAAGACCTCAACTTCAATGTAGAGCAGGGCGATAAGATCGTTTTCATCAGCCGCGACCCTCGTGCCATGACAGCTCTTTTTGAGATTATCAACGACAATCGCAAAGCCGACTCGGGTACATTCGAATGGGGACAGACCATTACCAAAGCCTACCTCCCGGTGGATAACACCGACTTCTTCAATACCGATATGAACTTGATAGAGTGGCTCGGGCAGTTCGCTCAGGATACCAACGACGTCTATATCAAGGGATTCCTCGGGCGTATGCTCTTCAGCGGTGAGGAAGTGAATAAGAGCGCTTCGGTACTCTCCGGGGGAGAAAAGATGCGCTGCATGATCTCCAAAATGATGCTTCCCCCGGGAGCAAACGTGCTCGTACTGGATACCCCTACCAACCACCTAGACCTAGAGTCGATCCAAGCGTTCAATAATACGCTCATCGGATTCAAGGGGAATGTCCTCTTCAGCAGCCACGACCACGAGTTTATTCGCACCGTTGCCAATCGTGTAATTGAGCTAGGGCCCAAGGGCAGCATCGACAAGATTATCAATTACGACGACTATATCAGCGACACCTCGCTACTCGAGCGTCGTGAGGCTATCTATTAATCATCAAGAATGCCATATCCTATGAAAAGAACGATCCTCAGTCTCCTCGCGGCCGTTTCGCTTGCCATACCCGCGTATGCAGCAGGCTATAGCGATGGAAATACAACCCAACAGACTTCTCAATCCTCTATGATGACTCCGGAAATGCTCCTTACCATGGCTCGGATAGGAGGCTTCTCCCTCTCCCCCAATGGCAAACAAGTTGTGTACAGCGTGAGCCTACCAAGCATCCAAGACAATAAGGCTAAGACGCAACTTTTCCTTGTCAATAGCGATGGCTCGGGGCGTAAAGCTCTCACCGACGGCACGCGCACAGCCGTCTCTCCTCGCTGGATCGAAGACGGGAAGCGCATCGCCTATCTTACGGTTATTGAGGGCGAGATGCAACTTGTCAGCATCCTTCCCGATGGCACCGACGAGCGTCAAGTAACCCGCATCCCCGGGGGGATCTCCGGATACCTCTACAGCCAAGATGGTAAGCAACTCGTGTACACGGCGGACATCAAGCTCCCCAACGAAGCAAAAGATCGCAACCCCGACCTCGATAAAATCTCGGGACGTGTCATTACCGATCTTATGTACAAGCATTGGGATGAATGGGTAGAAACCGCTCCACACACCTTCGTTGCCTCTCTCTCTCAGCAGCCCATTACACAAGGGAAAGACCTACTAGAGGGCGAACTATTCGAGGCTCCCATGAAGCCCCACAGCGACGAGAGCGACATCGCCATTACCCCCGATGGTAAAGGGATTGCCTACGCTAGTCGTAAAAAAACGGGCTTGGAATACAGCATCTCTACCAACTCAGACATCTATTACTACGACCTCACAACCGGCACTACCACCAACCTAACCGAGGGTATGATGGGCTACGATACACATCCCTCCTTCTCCCCGGATGGTAAATACATGACATGGTGTAGCATGGAGCGCGATGGGTATGAGTCGGATCTGATCCGCCTCTTCCTTCTCGATAGAACTACGGGCGAGAAGACCTATCTCACCGAGGGGTTTGAGTACAACGTAGAGCAACCCACGTGGAGCCAAGACGGCAAGAGCATCTACTTTATTGCTTGTGTAGAAGCCGAGTCGCACCTATATGAACTCACGCTCAAGAATAAAAAAATCCGCCGTATCACCCAAGGACAGATGGATTATGTAGGCTTCGACCTACAGGGCACGACGCTCGTAGCAGCACGCCAGTCCATGCTAGCTCCAACCGACCTCTACCGCATTGACCTCAAAAAAGGAACGGCTACGGCTATTACAAAGGAGAACGAATCGACACTCGCTCAGCTGGGAGACATTCGTTGCGAAAAGCGTTGGATGAATACCACCAATGGCGAAAAGATGCTCGTATGGGTACTCTATCCCGCCAATTTTGATGCCTCAAAAAAATATCCCTCAATCCTATATTGCCAAGGAGGACCACAGAGCACCATCAGTCAATTCTGGTCCTATCGTTGGAATCCTCGCATCATGGCGGAGAACGGATATATCGTAATTCTCCCCAATCGTCACGGCGTTCCCGGATTCGGCAAGGCTTGGAACGAACAAATTAGTGGCGACTACGGCGGTCAAAACATGCGCGACTACCTAACGGCTGCCGATGAAATGAAGAAAGAACCCTACATAGATCCCAACGGGATGGGTTGCATAGGTGCCAGCTATGGAGGCTTCTCGGTATATTGGCTTGCAGGTCATCACGAAAAGCGTTTCAACTGCTTTATTGCCCATGCCGGCATCTTCAACTTGGAAGCTCAGTACCTCGAAACGGAGGAGAAATGGTTTGCCAATTGGGATATGGGAGGTGCTCCTTGGGAAAAATCCAATGCAACCGCACAACGCACCTTTGCCACCTCGCCTCATCTCTTCGTGGATAAATGGGATACGCCCATACTTATCATTCACGGAGAGCGAGACTACCGCATCTTGGCGTCACAAGGGATGATGGCTTTTGACGCAGCTCGTATGCATGGCGTTCCCACCGAGATGTTGCTCTATCCCGACGAGAATCACTGGGTACTCCAACCCCAGAATGCGGTACTTTGGCAGCGCACATTCTTCCGTTGGCTAGACCGCTGGCTCAAAAAATAATCCTTTATAAACCGTACAAACATGGGGCGTACCAAGATCTTTTGCTTGGTATGTGCCCCTGTTTTTTATTCCTATGATTAAGAATATCATCTTCGACTTTGGAGGAGTTCTTGTCGACCTCGACAGAGACGAAGCCGCCAGGCGTTTTTTAAGCCTCGGGGTATACGACATAGAAGAACTGCTTGATCCCTACCTACAACGAGGGGTTTTTCTAGAGCTTGAGCGGGGTACTTACTCTGCCTCTCGCTTCGAGGATCTCCTAAACGAGCAGTACCATCTCTCCCTCACACATCAGCAGGTAAGCTGGGCTGTGCAAGGGTTTATCAAAGAGGTCCCTCTCTATAAGTACGACTATCTCCGTGAGTTGCGCAAAAAGTACTACCTCGGAATCTTAAGCAACACCAACCCCTACATTCTCGAAATGGTAGAGGCTCCCGGCTTCCTTCCCAATGGAGGTTCGCTCCCCCAAATGGTAGATCACATCTACGCCTCCTGCCGCATAGGGCTTCTAAAGCCAAGCCCCGAAATATACCAAAAGATGCTCTCCGAAGGGCAAATGAAGCCCGAAGAGACTCTCTTTGTAGATGATGGGATAGCGAACGTAGAGGCGGCTCAAGCTCTCGGCATCCACTCTTTACTCGTAAAAAACACTGAAGACTGGCATGACGCCCTACAAAACATGCTCAATCAGCTGGAGAAGTAACCCAATAACTCTCTAAGGGACAAGGAAGTAAGATATAAGCAAGAAAAATATTTTTGCTCTGTGAGATCTAAAATAGTTGCATATCAAAAGTTTATAGTAACTTTGCAGGGTGTTTGCTGGAGCTACCCACAAAAGGGGATCGTCTGGCAGTTTTGTGTATCCACATTTGAGTGAGAATATAGAACAAAGAAATAGTATTATTAATTAAGAAGAAAATGAAAAAGGTATTTGGTATCATCGCTCTTTCTATGGCTCTTTTTGCCTGCGGTGGCAACAAAAACGAAGAAACGACTGACACAACTGCTACTGTTGTAGAAGAAGTTGTAACCCCTACTCTTCAAATGGGTGAATGGAAGGCTGGTGAAGCTGTTCTTACACTTAACGAAGACATGACCTATACTTCTGTAAATGGTGATGTTAAGGCTGAAGGTACTTATGCTTTCAACGCAGAAACAATGGAGCTTACTCTTACTCCTAAAGAAGGTGAACCTTCTGTTTTGAAGCTTACAGAAACTGGTCTCGAAATGGCTGCTGCTGAAGAAGGTGCTGCTCCTATGGTATTCGTAGCTCCTGCTCCTGTAGTAGAAGCTCCCGCTGCTGAAGAAGCTCCTGCACAATAAGAAAGGAATCTAATCACCCTCTGTCTCTCCACTCTGAGAGACTTGGGAAAAGATAAACTTTAAGCGACCGCTACTCCTCTCTGTGAGGGGTAGCGGTTGCTCTTTTCTAGGGAGAAGATAGACGCCCAAACCCTTAGCGAAAAAATCTACGCCCTAAGGTGTACAATATATAATCCATATTTTGTACTTTTGCAGCGGAAAAGGAGAGAGGGCGTTTAGGCCCGTAGGATAATCTCCACAGCTCCCAAGAGAGGGGTTGATCCCGATAATAGGAAAAAGAAGGGAGCCCATTCCCAAAAAGCCGAGGTGAATGCTAGTGGTCTATATGCGTTAGACACGATCCGTAAACATCGCGAGGTAAACAAAGAAGGGGCTCTACATTGGAAAGGATAATTTTTAATAAATCAATCGTTATGATGAAAAAGATGATGGGCATCGTTGCCCTCTCAATGATGCTTTTTGCCTGCGGTGGCAACAAGAATGAAGAAGCAACAGACACAACTGCAACTGTTGTAGAAGAAGTAGTAGCTCCCGAACTCCAAATGGGTGAATACAAGGCTACATTCCCTATGGCAGACAAGGGTACTGCTGAAGAAGCTACTCTCGTAATCAAAGAAGGCAACCTCTGCGACTACAAGACTTCTACAGAAGACCTCAAGGACGTACCTTATACCTTCGCTGAAGGCAAGCTCACTTTTGCTGACAAGGCTTTCGAAGTAGAAAATGGTATGATCTACATCCTTGATCAAGATGGAAAGCGTGCTAACGTAGAAGGTTCTCAAGAATACATCTTCATGCTCGTTCCTGCTGAAGCTCCCGCTGAAGCACCCGCAGAAGCTGCTCCTGCAAAGTAAGAAACCCAACAAATATCCCCTAGCCATCTAGAGGGATAAAAGGCAAGTCGATCGCTGCGCCCTTTCTCTATTAGGGCGTGGCGATCTTCTGTTTATGGGGCACCTCTCTGGTCATTGGGAGCTAGCCAACCACACTGCAGCCCTTATCGGGAAGGGAAAGGCGGGGAAGAAGGCACTCGCCAGCAGCTAAAACTCGCCTCACTCCTGCCCAAAACACCCGGACACTTCGGGCAAAAACCTTTTCGTTTCTGCTCCACTCCTCTCCAAATCTCAGCCAACTTCCGCCAAGAAACCACCCTCCCCCCCCCCCACACCCAAAAGTCCCTCTCCCACATCCGCCCCACACAAATCAGGGAGAAAGAAGCTACAACAATGCCGCCCTCTGCGGCCACACCACACCATCCCCTCTCCCTCTTGCCCCCTCGGTAGAAGTTCTTACCTTTATAGACAAATACAAACATACTATAGCAATAAAAACTCGACGAAAGTCAAGGACAAACGCAAGGCGATAAACATTGTGAAACTAAACGCAGAGGAAGAGCAGTCCAGGAAGCGAATAGATGATTTACGAGCTGATATTGACGAAATCGCAAAGGAGTTGGAGGCATGAAAGATATTCATAAGTTTGAGAATAAGCAGGTACGTTCTCATTGGGACGCCGAACAAGAAAAGTGGTACTTCTCTATTGTAGATGTAATTGCAGTATTAACGGATAGCCCCAACCCACGTAAGTACTGGAGTGTCTTAAAAACAAGACTAAAGAAAGAAGGCAGTGAGTTGGCTACAAATTGTAGTCAACTGAAAATGCAGTCTGCCGATGGCAAATATTACAATACTGATGTGGCTGACACAGAACAACTTCTCCGCTTGATACAATCTGTACCAAGCCCCAAAGCTGAGCCTTTCAAACAATGGTTGGCAAAGGTGGGAAGTGAACGTTTAGACCAGATACAAGACCCTGAACTTAGCATCCAACAAGCCCTGCAAGACTATCGTCGTTTGGGTTACTCAGAGGATTGGATTAACCAACGACTCAAAAGCATAGAGATTCGCAAGGAACTGACCGATGAATGGCTACGGGTCGGTATTGAAGACAATAAGGATTTTGGCATATTGACTAATATTCTCACAAAGGCGTGGTCAGGCAAGACGGTGAAAGAATATAAAGCGCATAAAGGATTGAAGAAGCAAAATCTGCGTGACAACATGACCAGTACCGAACTCATCCTCAATATGCTAGCAGAAGCCTCCACCAAAGATATTTCTCAAGCCAACGACCCCAAGGATTTTGAGCAAAGCAAGACAATAGCCAAGCAAGGGGGAAATGTGGCAAAAGTGGCTCGCGAGGAATTAGAAAAACAAATTGGCAAAAGCGTGATAAGCAGCGACAATGCTACTACACTGCGCAAATTGACCTCAAAGCCTCAAGAAGACGGAGAATAACGAACAAAAGCATTAGCAAATGGCCTCTTTCTTTTGATAAAGTCCGAAAAAGCCGTCATCGCCCTTTGGAAGTTGAGAGCAGCCTCCATCTCTCAAAAAACGACCTCCAACTCCCCAGCCTCCCCCAGAACAATACCACCCTCTGCAACCACTTGCCCCTCTCACCCTCTTGCCCCCTCGGTAGAAGTCCTTACCTTTATAGGCAAATACAAACAAACGCCTCCCATAACTGAGAAGGAACAGATCCTCCTCTCCCAATTGGGCAAAGGGACTTAGCGAAAACTCAGCACAACCTGTAGGTATTAGAAACCCTCTGGGGATACAAAATAGGCATCTCCAAATATCAACAACTAAACCATCAGCAAACAAGCCAGTGGGTATGGAAGAAAAAAGTTCAAGATCAGCTTTCTGCGAAGATAGTAGAGTAAAATTCCCAACTCTTATGCACCTTATGGGCATGGGATTTAAGTATGTATCCCTCAAAGGTCTTAAAACAAAATATGTCAATGCCCCTAAAACAAAATTCGACCCTCTGACAAATATCCTGACAGACTATTTTACAGAATCCTACAATAGATTCAACCCTACTGCAGAAAGCGGAGAAGCTGAAAAGGTCCTTGCACAGATACAATCTTCCCTGATGAACGATGATTTAGGCAGGCAATTCTACCAAGAGATTCTGCTCAATACAGGCAAGAAAATTATAGACTTATCCTCTCCTACAAACTTCTATAAGAACAACACTTTCCAAGTAACTACGGAAATGACTTGTGGGGACAAGGATAGTGACAACTACCGCCCCGACATTACTCTTTTTGTCAATGGATTACCTTTGGCATTTATCGAAGTAAAGAAAGAAAACAACCACAAGGGGATACAGGCAGAAACGGAGCGTATGAAACAACGCTTTGCAAACCCTAAATACAGACGCTTCCTTAACCTCACTCAGATTATGGTATTTAGCAATGATATGGAGTATGACAATAACGAAGTTACTCCTACCATCGGCGCCTTCTATGCCACAATCGGAAAGAAAGACACCAAATATAACTGCTTCCGTGAAGAGGGACAAGATAGCTTCCCTATAAAGAAACACTTTCGAGAAGTCTCATTGGAAGAGGAAGAAATCTTATTGCTTGACAATAATGTTCCACAGTACAAGAATAGCAGCGAGTACAAAACAAATTGCCATGCCAATACACCGACCAAGCGAATGTGCGATAGTCTATTCACATTCAATCGCTTCCACTTCTTATTGAAATACGGCATAGCCTATGTGAATTACGCAAATGGGCTACAAAAGCATATCATGCGCTATCCGCAATTGTTTGCAACCAAAGCTATTGAACGCCATTTAGAAACAGGGAAGACGAAAGGCATTATCTGGCATACACAAGGTAGTGGTAAGACCGCCTTGTCTTTTTATAACATAAAGTATTTGACCGACTATTACTCTTCGAAAGGGATTGTCCCCCAATTCTTTTTCATAGTTGACCGCTTAGACTTGATGATACAAGCCCAGCGAGAGTTCTCATATAGAGGATTAAAGGTCAATTCTGTACAAACGAAAGACGACTTTGCGAAGATTATCGGCAGTGGCCTGACTACACAGAATAGGGAGGGCAAAGCCGAGATAACCGTTGTGAACATACAGAAGTTTTCCAACGACTCCAAGGCTCTGCCCAAGAACGCTTATAATGTCCCGGTACAACGCATATACTTTATCGATGAAGCCCACCGTAACTACAGCCCTGATGGCAGTTTTCTGAAAAATCTCATTTCCAGCGATAGTAATGCGGTAAAAATAGCTCTGACAGGGACTCCCATTATCAGCAAAGAGTACAATACAAAAGATATTTTCGGAGATTACATCCACACTTATTTCTACAATGCCTCCATTGCAGACGGATACACTCGCCGACTGATACGAGAAGACATTGGCTCTAATTACAAAATAAGACTACAAGAGGCATTGAATAGTATCCGTGTAAAAGCACACAGCGTAAAAGAAAGCGATGTGTATACACATAAGACATACGTTCAGCCGCTCCTTGACTATGTGATAGAGGACCTGCAACAGTTCCGCATCAAAAACGAAGATGACACATTGGGCGGTATGGTGGTATGCAATAGCAAAGAGCAGGCACAAACGATGTACAAGCTCTTTCTCGAAAAGTATGCCGATGAAGCCGAACTTGACAATGCAAAAGACGAGGATGGCTCTGAAATATATCGCAGTATTAGTGCTGGAGAAATGGAAGTCAAGAAGCGACCTTGCAAAAAGGGTTGCTATCGTGCGGCTCTAATAACCTATGACAGCTTTGACAAGGATACAAGAGCTAAATGGATAGAACTCTTCAAAGATGGAAAAATTGACTTGCTCATTGTATTCCAAATGCTGCAAACAGGCTTTGATGCACCTCGCCTAAAAAAGCTATACTTACATCGATTAGTCAAAGAACACAACTTGCTCCAGACACTGACCCGTGTCAATCGCCCCTATAAAGGGATGAAGTATGGCTATGTAGTAGACTTTGCCAACATAGAGGAGGAGTACAGCAAGACGAACCGAGAATACCAAAAAGAGCTTGAGCATGAGGTAGGGAAAGACAACCTTAAGCATACTGATCGTCTTTTGGTAACAATAGAGGAAGCCAAGAGAAGAGTTGACGCAGCAAGAGAAGCGCTTGCAAACTACGAACTGGGAAATCCCCAAATATTCTCTCGACAGCTCAATATGGAGGACGATCGAGAAGTCGTTCGTAACATTCTACACTCTCTCGAAGACATGCGTAGCTTGCAGAACATGCTTACCACTCAAGGTTCTGAGACTGAAGTAATCATTGAAATCAGTGACATTCACAGTTTGATAAAAGCAGCCCGCAATCGGCTGGACTTACTGGTGTTTGTCGACAATGCAGATGAGATATCCAATGCTCAACAACTTCTTAACATAGCATTGGAAAACATTGAGTTCTCTTTTGAAAAGCGTGGAGAGGGAGAACTAGAGATACAAGAGCAATACAAACAATCGATAGAACACGCTCGCCAACAACTAAAAGCATCTGTCGATACAGAAGACCCTGAGTATCGTTCAATTTTAGAAGAATTCCTCCGCCTTTTCCGCAAGAAGGAAATGGAGTCTCAGGAAGAATTCAATATGCACGATAAAGTTCAGAATGTAAATGACATCTTGAAACGTATCAAAAAACTGAACGAACGTGATGCCTTGGAAGCCCTTAAATACAATGGCGACACTAAGTTCGTGCGAGTGGAAAAACGTCTGAAAGAAAAAGACAAGGAAGAGGTAGACCAGAAAAAGACTCCTCGCAATTATGCTTGGACAGAAGAGAAAGAGAAAATGACCACCATTCTCCTTGCTATCAAAGAAGATGTAGACGATGTGTATTTCCACAATCAGTCAATCCTTGAAGCCCCCGCTTACTTTAAGAAGAACATACTTACGTTCGTCACACGTCGGTTTAAGGATGGACAAATCAATACAGACCGCACTGTGAGGCAATATGTAAGTGAGGTTATCAACAGAGAATATCAAATCGTAAGATAAAGACATGGGCAATATAGAAGAAATCAAACAGCAGACCTACGCTCTCATCGACAGATTGCAGAGTACCACCTCCGAGAATGGTTTATCAGGGAGTGGCAACGAGTATATAGTCATCGTAGAAACCTTCCTGTATAAGTTCCTCAACGACAAGTTTATCTATGAGGCAAAGAAAGAAAAGCCCGATTTGGTAGCGGCTAATGATTTCTTTGCAGCGTTGGATGCAATGAGTGATGATGAATACGAGGAAATGTGCGACAGCATGTTAGACACAATCGTACTGAAGAAAGAGCATTTGATCCCATTCCTTGCCAAAAGACAGAATGAAGACACGTTTGCAGAGCTGTTCGATTCCACGTTAGAGAGCATCGCCATTGAGAATGAGGAAATATTCTACATCCTCAATGAGGACGAAACGAGAATATCCATCATGAAACCCATTTCGAACGTAGTGTCAGGTGGGGCCCCTAAGAAAAACGCTTTCTGCCGCTCTCTGATTGGAGACGTAGCAAGCTTCTCCTTTGAAAACGCTTTTGAGCAAGGATACGACTTCTTCTCTACCATATTTGAGTACCTTATCAAAGATTACAACGTCAATGATGGGGGCACCTATGCAGAATACTATACCCCTAACTCCATTGCAACAATCATGGCAAAACTACTTGTAGCGCCATCTGAAGATGTAAGGAGCGTTACCTGCTACGACCCCTCCGCAGGTACGGGCACATTGGTTATCGCCTTGGCTCATGCCATTGGAGAGCAGAACTGTACCGTTTACACACAAGACATTAGCGACAAGTCTTCTACGATGATGATGCTGAACCTGATACTGAACAACATGAGCCATTCGCTCTCACATGTCATACAGGGGAATACGCTGAAGCATCCATTTCACAAAAATGAGGATGGCTCATTGCGCAAGTTTGACTATATAGTTAGCAATCCGCCTTTCAAGTTGGATTTCTCCAAATATCACAGCGACCTGGAGAACGATCCTTTCAAGGGACGTTTCTTTGCCGGGATTCCTAATATCACCCAAAAGGACAAAAAGAAAATGGAGATTTATCTCTGTTTTTTCCAGCACTTGCTTTACAGTCTAAAGGACGATGGCAAGGCAGCTATCGTTGTCCCCACAGGATTCATCACAGCCAAGAGCGGCATTGCCCACAAGATTCGCAAGCATTTGGTAGATGGGGAAAGGTCTATTTTACGTGGTGTTGTGAGTATGCCGAGCAACATCTTTGCCAACACCGGAACAAATGTAAGCGTTATTTTCATTGACAAATCCGGAGTGGATAAGCCCATATTGATAGATGGAAGCAAACTGGGAGAGACCTTCAAAGACAATAACATACAGAAAACGAAGTTGCGCATTGAGGAGATAGAAAAAATTGTAGAAACCTTCCGCAACAAGGAAGCTGTGAAAGATTTTTCCATTACGCCCTCATTTCAAGAGATAAAAGAAAAAGGCTATAGTTTTTCTGCAGGTCAATATTTCGACATCAAAATAGACTATGTAGATATTACAGAAGAGGAATTTGACGCCCGCATGACAACTTATAAGCAAACCCTCGCTAATCAGTTCGCTGAGAGCCGTAGACTAGAAGAAGAGATCATGCGCCAGCTTGATAGCTTGAAGCTTAATAAGGATAGAATCTAAAAGTATAAAGACTATGGTCACAAAGGAAGATGTTTCTAAACTTTTGCATTGTACTGAGACATACAGAATAGAGCGTACAACTTCCACAGGAGATATGGACAAGTTTCAAGAAGCCATTTGTACCTTTTCGAACGACTTGCCCAACTCTAGAAAGAAAGGTTATCTCATTTTAGGCGCTCGTGACGATGGTTCTCTATCAGGGATAAAGGTTGATGATGCCTTAATGAAGAAAATAGCAGGCATCCGATCTGATGGAAATATTCTGCCTCTACCGATCATGTCTGTAGAAAAGGTTGAATTCGAAGAGGGAGATTTAGTTGTTGTGGAGGTATCTCCAGCCTTGGTTCCTCCCGTACGCTATCGCGGTCGCACCTTTATTCGCATAGGGCCACGGCGGGATATAGCCTCCGAGTCGGAAGAAAGAGTTCTTTTAGAAAAAAGGACATCTTATATGGCCACCTTTGACGCCACTCCTTGTTTCGAGGCCTCTCTAAAGGATATAGACACCCGGTTCATAGAGAACGAATACCTTCCCCAAATCATAGACAACGACATTCTTCGGACCGACAAGCGCCCTCTAAAGGAGCAATTGGCAGCAATTCACCTCTACGATACTACTCACGATTGTCCTACAAACGCTGCTATCGTTCTTTTCGGAACCAATGCCACCTTCTTCTTGCATGGCTGCTATGTGCAGTACGTGCATTTTGAGGGTGAGGATGCCGGGAGTGAGATTTTAAATGAAAGACAGATCCGAGGAAGCCTTTGCTCTATACTACCCAAGCTGGAGAGCTTCGTCAAAGACGCTATTGTTACGGCACGTCCTATGCCCGTGAGTATCCTGCGAGAGCAGATAGTATTCAACTACCCAGAACTAGCTCTTAGAGAATTGCTAATGAATGCTTGTATGCATCGAGATTATCAGTCCAACATGCCCATCAGGATTTACCAATTCAGCAATCGCATAGAGATTCTTAATGCCGGAGGCTTATACGGAGAAGCCCGCCCCGAAAACTTTCCTACTGTCAATGACTATCGCAATCCTATCATCGCAGAAGCAATGCGAGGATTGAAATATGTCAACATGTTCAACCGAGGCATTCAGCGCGTCAAAAACATGCTGAAGGAAAACGGGAATCCAGAACCCAAGTTCAATGTGAGCAAGGTTACAGCTTTTGAAGTAACAGTGCAACCATCTTTGTCACTTAACTTAGTCACTGACGGAGAAAAAGTGACTAAGTCAGCGACTAAGTCAACAGAGCTAATGAACGAGGTGATCGCCTTCTGCGAAGAGCCCCGAAGCCTCACAGAAATCATGGCCCACTTGGGGCTAAAACATCGTAATAATACCAAGAGCCGCTATATAGACCCTTTGATAGAAAATGGGTTTCTCGAGATGACAATACCGGACAAACCAAAGAGCCGAAGCCAAAAATATAAGAGGGCCTTATCATAGTCACCTAACATAGTCACGATCGAAAATGTGACTATGTCGGTTTTTGTAAATTGCGATTCACGAATCAATCCAAAGTTTTACGGTAACGAAAGATGAGAATAAGAAAACATAGACTTGGGGATATTGCAGATATTATAGGAGGAGTAGCCTTCCAACCATCAGACATACAAGAGGAAGGTATAAGAATTTTGCGGGGAGGGAATATACAATCGCAAGCTATTGTTACTAAAGAGAATGATGTTTTTCTTCCTTTGAACTATACAAATAAAGATAACCAACTACGAATGGGGGATACAATCCTAGTTGCTTCTAGTGGTAGTGTTGATGTTCTTGGGAAATCAGCAACTTGTTTTAAAGATTATCCCAATACCCAAATAGGAGCATTTCTCCGAATCATTCGCCCCAAAAAAGGATGCTATTCAATGCTGATTTCGATAGCTTTAAATAGCCCCCACTTTGCAAGGTACATTAAATCTCAAGCAAAAGGGACAAGTATAAATAACATCACACTTACACACCTAAAAGAGTATGAGATTTGTTGTCCCGAAGATTTCTCCTTAATATCGGATCTATATCTGTCCATTGCAAGAAAAATAGAACTCAATCGTGCGATAAATCATAATTTAGAGGCGATGGCAAAGCAACTCTACGACTACTGGTTCGTACAGTTCGATTTCCCTAATGAGGAAGGCAAGCCGTACAAGTCAAATGGTGGAGAGATGATTTATTCTGATGCTTTAAAGAAATACATTCCCAAAGGGTGGACTCATTCGCCATTACAAGAACTTGTTGATTTGGAAGATTCCAAGCGAATACCCTTGTCAAATGCACAGCGAGCAGAAAGAAAAGGGGAGTTCCCCTATTACGGTGCGACTGGTATAATGGATTATATAGACGACTTTATCTTTGATTATGACATTTTGCTTCTTGCTGAAGATGGGTCAACATCAGATTCAAATGGTTTCCCTGTTGTGCAATATGTTTGGGGAGAAGTTTGGGTAAACAATCACGCTCACATCATATTGCCAAAGGACAGGGCACATCTTATTTATACATATTTCTTGCTCAAAAGCATACCCGTAAAAATGATTGAAACAGGGTCTATTCAAAAGAAAATAAGTCAAGATAATCTTCTGGGATATAAAGCAATAAATGTTCCTAAACGACTAAGAGACATATACACGGAACGAATAAAGCCCATGTGGGAACAAAAGAAGTTGGCAACGGAAGGGATAATTCAACTCACTAAGCAGCGCGACATACTCCTCCCTCTTCTAATGAACGGTCAGGCGATGGTAAATTATGATTTA
>ERZ773008.306-NODE-306-length-34967-cov-3.963852_pt1 | contig 34967 bp, 26 predicted proteins | sample MGYA00580664_ERZ773008 | MGnify/ENA primary metagenome ERZ773008 (study PRJEB29015, sample SAMEA2738016) | human oral metagenome | biome: human oral; feature: human-associated habitat; material: dental | place: China | collected 2048 ...
TTCATATTACAGACCTCTCTTGGGGCCGCGTAAGCGATCCACACGAGGTTGTTGCGCTCGACCAGAAGATTAACGTTGTTATCCTCGACTTCGATGAGGAGAAGAAGCGTATCGCTCTCGGTCTCAAGCAACTCACACAGCACCCTTGGGATTCTTTGGATCCTAACCTCAAGGTTGGCGACCACGTTAAGGGTAAGGTAGTTGTTATGGCTGACTACGGTGCATTCGTAGAGATTCAGCCAGGCGTAGAGGGCTTGATCCACGTTTCAGAGATGAGCTGGAGCCAGCACTTGCGTTCTGCACAGGAGTTCATGAAGGTTGGTGACGAGGTTGAGGCAGTTATCCTCACACTCGACCGCGACGAGCGTAAGATGTCTCTCGGTATCAAGCAGCTCAAGGAAGACCCATGGGAGGCTATCGAGGTTAAGTATCCAGTAGGCTCTAAGCACACTGCAAAGGTTCGCAACTTCACTAACTTCGGTATCTTCGTAGAGCTCGAGGAAGGTGTTGACGGTCTTATCCACATCAGCGACCTCTCTTGGACTAAGAAGGTTAAGCACCCATCAGAGTTTACAACTCAAGGTGCAGACATTGATGTTGTTGTTCTCGAAATAGATAAGGAGAATCGTCGTTTGAGCCTCGGTCACAAGCAGTTAGAGACTAATCCTTGGGATGAATACGAGAAGATCTACACTCCAGGTACTATCCACGAAGGTAAGATTACCGAGTCTATGGATAAGGGTGCAGTGATTACTCTTACAGAAGGTGGCGAAGGTTTCGCAACACCAAAGCACCTTGTTAAGCAGGATGGCACACAGGCTCAGCTTGGTGAGGTTCTCCCATTCATGGTAATCGAGTTTGTTAAGGACACAAAGCGTATTATCCTTTCTCACTCTCGTACATTCGAAGAGGTTAAGGAAGAGCCACGTCGTCAACGCGCACCAAAGGCACAGAAGGATGCAGCTGGCATTAACAATGTAGCTGCTAGCACCTCTCTCGGCGACCTTGACGTACTTGCTGATTTGAAGAAGAAGATGGAAGAGAGTAAGTAATTACTACTTGCACATCTGATAAATATGAGGTATCAGGCTAATAAAGCCTGATACCTTTTTTGTTTCTAAAGTTTAGCACCATATCAATTAGGTGTTAGTATGATATCAAGTAAGTGCCTGTAACCATGCAAAACACCATCTATTCCTACATAACCAATAAACGCAAACAAAGAAATTCAATCCTAAAACCATCCTTTTCATCCAACACTATAGATTATAGGATTGATAAACTCTTTTGTAATTTACTTGAGATAAAGTATTTTCATAGTATAGATAGAAGATGAAGTAAATATTGAGAGGTGCATTCTATTATACTTTCTACAATGTTACACAGACCCCTTACTTTCCCTAAATATGCAAGTTATATTTTAATCATGGTTGCTGTCAGTTTTAACATTTCACTTAATTTACTGGTTATTAATGAATTATACATAACTAAAAGATGACAGAAGTGACAGGAAAATGAAAACTGATGATTTTCAGTTAACCTCCATATCAATCTATCATCATTTACTCTTGTCTTCTTTCTACACTTAGGCAAGCATTAAGAGAGAAGTTTTATGTAAATAAAAACACCACCTTTACTTTATTTTGTAACCCTCATATTTCTTATTAACAATGAGGATAAAGAACGGTTGTGTAGAATAACTCTGCTTTGCGCCTTGCTTTAAATCATAAGTTAAAAGCAACTCCTTGTTGCCAATCTCCGTGAGAGAAATAGGACGAAGATCAGTCTTTAGATTCGTAACAGGTAGGATGTAAGCCACTACAAAGCTTTTCTTAAAATCAATGTGGGTAGGCTGACCGCCCTTCCCCATATATGCTGCTTCACCAAATTGCTTCTCAAACTCAGTTTGGGAAGTAATTTTTTTGATGATAGGTTTCGTTTCGTCACCAATATGAAAGTAATTTCTCGCCTCCACAAAGGCTACAGGATTACCAGTACTAGATGTCTTCTTACTTGTTACACATGATGATAACAACATTAATGCAACACTAAAAACAATTAAAAGTCTCTTCATCTCTTAAAATCAAAATCATTTAATTATTAAAAATACATATCCTCCTCCTATCGTCCTAAAGCCTACCACAATTCCTGTACCACAACTGACAGAATGCCATAATAAGCTATCTGTTATCACAAAAGTAACCACTTTATCGCTAAAAAAGTACACTTTCGCCCTTAAAAGAGGTTAATACTTTTAATGGCATAACCTTTGTTAGTACATATAATGTACAGAGATTCTTTCTTTGGCAACTATTATAAACATATCAAACTATCAATAATATGGCACATGGACATGATGTTCTCCACATGATGGAGGGCAATAGTTACAAAACAAAAGAGGATTTAGTAAAAGCAATCATTGAGCATTTCGGACCAGAGGAGGAGTTTCACACCTGCTCTCGAGAGGGTATGAATGCAACAGAACTAGTTGATTTCCTTACAAAAAAAGGCAAATTTATACCTGCAACTGACGGCTTCACAGTGGATACAACAAAGATTTGTAATCACTAAATAAAGGTCTTTTAATTAATAATCAAGCGTTTAATAAAAACAAAGAAACATGATAAAGATATATGGAATGAGCACTTGTCCGGACTGCACAGCCGTTGACAAGCATGTAAAAGGAGACCCTCGTTATGAAGTGATAGACATTGGTGCACACGTAAGAAACCTCAAGGAATTCCTCCGTCTACGTGATAATAGCCCTGTTTTCGACGATGTGAAGAAGCATGGCTACGCTGGTATTCCTTGTTTCCTACTTGAAGATGGCACCGTGACGCTATCTCCCGAGGAGGCTGGTATTCATCTTGATGATGCACCCGCAGCAGCTTCTTGCCGTTTGGATGGCTCTGGCTGCTAAGCAAAAAGTTCTTTTAAACAAAAGTAATATATAATGAGAGGAGGCATAGCTACAGTTACCTGTAATTATGCCTCCCCTTGACTGTCGACAGACAGTCTAACGTGTCTCTCTTGAACAATAATTAATCTAATCTTAATAAACCAATTCCTCTATTGTAACAATCACTAGTTATTTAATCAAAGAAGATCGGAACAGTTGCATATTACTACTTATCTCTAACCTTCTCAATTCTTCCTTTGCAAAGATACTACAAATAATTGATAGTCATTGTCATAGTTTCAGAAAGATAGAAGAGCTTCCCTTACTTTTTGATATACGTCAATCATTCGGCAGTAAAAGCTATCGTTTAATAGATAAAATACACTTGCTTAAATAGAACTGCCACCATTTTACCACTTTAAAAGGACCTATCAAGCAACTACTCGATAAGTCCTTTCAATCCTTCAGGAACCACAATTGAATCGCAATGTATCTGTGCCAACTTCTCTAAACCATGTTTGGTAATGTGGAATCGTTGGCACCGTCCATCCTCCGAGCAGGCTCGGCGACGAATCAACGAGCATCGCTCAAGTGCTGCAATCACCTTCGAAGCATTCGAACGAGTCATCTCCAGCTCACCAGCAATCTCACTTGCTAACATGGGATCATCGTGTTCGGAGAGCAGACAAAGCAGTGCAGCCTCATTGATGTTCAGCCCCACTCGCTGCTGCAAGTCGGTTTCGAAGACGGTTACAACACGTGATATATCACGGATCTTACGAATACATTCACTATTCATTAGCCCCTTCTATGCCCTTACTTCAACAAGGTTGACTTGATAGCTTCCTCGAACTGTGGCTTATTCATTGCTCCCGTCTGCATTGTGGGCTTACCTTCTTTAGGGATAAAGAGCAATGATGGGATTGAACGAATGCCAAAGAGAGAAGCCAATTCAGGCTGTTTATCGACATCAACCTTATATACGTCGATCTTACCGGCATAGTCTCCTGCTATCTCTTCAAGCACTGGAGCCGTTGCTTTACAGGGCCCGCACCATGTCGCATAGAAGTCTACTATGACGGGCTTGTCACCCTTGAAAACCCAAGACTGTGGGTTCTTCTCATAGTCCATCACTTTCTCTTTAAACATCTCAGCGGTCATTTCAGTTACATTCATTTCTGTTTCCTTTCCTTCGTTATGGTTATTTGTATTTGTTTGTTCCGTTGTCTTCCCCCCAGTTGTACCCTTATCAGCACCACTGGCAGGCTTACTATTTGCAGTGCATGCCGTCATTCCTAATAGCATGAAGGCTAATGCAAGTGTCGATTTACGCTTCATATTCTTTTAATATTACCTATTTTTATTATTACTTAAAGATTTCGAGCATCCTTAAAGAATTACTCTTTTAATATTGTTTCCTATGGAAAACGATGCAAAGATACGTACTTTTTCCGATACAACCAAATTTCCAATGGAAATTATTAAGCGTTAACAATATCGTACGTGAGACTTATTTTTGTTAAAATTGGCATTCTTCTTCACTCCTGCCTACAAACTCCTGACATACTAACCATTATTTTTTGTACCTTTGTAAACAATCAATCGTATTGATAATGAGCAGTATATCTGCCCCGGAAAAGGGTCTTTAGAAACTGAAATAATAAATTATCAATCATAAAAAACATCACTGGTATGAGAAAAATTATCTTATCCCTTGCCTGCACAGTGGCTGCCGCAACGGGATTCGCACAGCAAGCGCTCGATTGGAACAAGGCTCCTCTGGCATCGCCAGTGGTAAATGCTGACAACTCCGTAACCTTTAATGTCGCTGCTCCCGAGGCTCAAAAGGTGGAGATTGTGGGCGATTTTCTCCCTATAGAGAAGGTGAAGACCGAGCAAGGAGAATCTGAACGCCGAGGTCCACAAGCCTTGAAAAAGAATGAAAAGGGCGTGTGGTCATTCACTTCTGCACCCCTCCAACCAGAGCTCTACATGTATAATATCCTCGTTGATGGCGTCAAGGTGACCGATCCACTCAATGTTTATGCAATCCGAGATGTCTCTAGTACCTTCAGTATCTTTATGGTTAAGGGAGGTGTTGACGGCTTATATCAGGTGCAGAATGTACCTCATGGCACCGTTTCAAAGACTTGGTATAAGAGTCCAACGGCTAATATGACACGCCGCCTAACCATCTATACGCCTGCAGGATACGAACAGAGTAAGGAGAAATATCCCGTTCTTTACCTCTTACATGGTATGGGCGGCGATGAAAATGCGTGGTCGGAACTAGGTCGGGCAACGCAGATTATGGATAATCTCATTGCTTCCGGCAAGGCGAAACCAATGATTGTTGTGATGCCCAATGGTAACATTTCGCAGGAAGCAGCACCCGGTGAGACTTCCGAAGGACTGAAGATTCCATCCATGCAACTGCCTAAGACGATGGATGGAAACTTTGAGGCTGCCTTTCAAGATGTGGTTAATTTCGTTGAACGAAACTATCGAGTAAAGGCGGATAAGGCGCACCGGGCAATTGCAGGTTTATCAATGGGAGGATTCCACTCATTGTACATCTCCATCAATAACCCCAGTTCCTTCGATTACATCGGACTGTTTTCTGCAGCCATTAAACCTCGTCAGAAAGAGGTCTCATCACCGATATACAAGGATCCGGAAAGCAAGGTTGACAACCTCTTCAAGCACTCTCCTAAGCTCCTTTGGATGGGTATCGGCAACACCGATTTCCTATATAAAGAGAATGCAGACTTACGTCATTACCTCGATTCCAAGCATCATCCTTACACCTACCTCGAGACCGATGGCGGTCATATTTGGCGTAACTGGCGCATCTATCTAACCACCTTTGCGCAGAAGTTGTTTAAGGAGTAGAGGTGAGGGAACCCGAAAAAGGAACGAAGGAGAGTTTTCAAAGTAGGGACAGACGTCTTTGGATGGAACCCCATCCCAGCCTCTCTCAAGGGGGAGGAGTGCTTAGCAGAAATTAGTTAGGATGTTTTTTCTTATCCCAATGAAGCCACAAAGTAGGGACAGACGTCCTCGTCTGTCCGCCAGAACGCAGCTAATAAAAGCCTCCCCCACCCCCTCTGAGGGAGGGTCTGTTGTCTGATGAGATGCCACAAAAGAATGAGAGAGCGGACATACGAGGGCATCTGTCCCTACTTTGAAGCCCCTCCCCCAAACCATTCTCCGAATGGAATAACCCCTCCCAGCCTCCCCCAAGGGGAGGAGTGCCTAGCGGGAGCAGGTTAGGAAAAGGTATCCTTAAAACAAAGGGGGCGTTTCCTTGATGTGAAGAAAGCCTCTCTTCGATGTGAAGAAACGCCCTCTTCAAATGAAGAAGAGGCTTTCTTGAATTACGCGATGGCATCAGCTCCAGTACACGCCCATGATCCTTTAGGAACTCTGTATTCCCATTAAGTTCTGTTCATTATATTCCTTATCCCCCTGTTAATATGTTACTCTGTCGTTAAAACACATTTCTTCTGTCGAAAGAATCCGTTACCAGCACCTCTGTTAATATGTTACTCAGCCTTAACTATCCCCTACTATGTACTCTGTTCTAATGTTCCTCTATTTCAAATGTGCTGCATGGTAACCCCTTATCATTAACTAAGTTGGCACGAGTAAAGGGCTGCCAAGCATAACGAACACTAACAGGATGGGGCACTGAAGGCGCACTGGTCACACGCACCTGATTAGTACCTACTATCGTTGCTTGCGCTTCATAATAGATGCCATCAGCACCTGCTAATTCAAAACCAATCAATCGGTTATCCGTGGCGTGGAGCCCTTTTGCATTCGAGAAGGTCAATAACAACCCTCCATCAACAGGCTCCACTCGCTCTATAACAGGTCCCTCGGACGTGATATTTCGCCCATAGCTATGGTGCAAAGCCTGCATTGCCAATCGCTCACCAACGGGTTTCTTATTCGTGTAATGCACATCGAGTGAATCGCCCAAATCGGTTGTTACCACCATCCAAGTGTGTTCCAATTGGGATGCCATACGCCTTTGTGAATCGCGAAAACGCGGCCAGGAACGACGGTTCAGACTAGATAATTGTACGAAATAAAAGGGTAGATTCGATTGGTGGAAGAAGTTACGCCAACTCTTCTCAAGCAATGGGAAGAGGCGTTCATGCAGTTCGATATTATGCGCATTCGACTCTCCTTGATACCACACAACGCCTTTCACCGCATAACCCGACAATGGTGTCAAGCCCGTTTCGTACATATATGCAGGCGAATAAGGGTGCTGCTGCAATGGATTCGTGCTGTTGGCGACATTCAGCAAGGCACGTTCTCGCGCCCACTTCATGCCGAAGTCGCCATGAAACCAGTTGCGCAAGATGGCTGGGAAAGCCCTTTCGAGCGTCGATCGGTCGATCCATGACTCGGTGGTAGTGCCTCCCACAGCATTACAAATCAGTCCGATGGGCACTTGCAGACTATCGGCTAAGGTCTTACCGAAGTGATATGCCACCGCAGAGAAGCCCGACAACGACTCGTGCGAGCAGTTTTTCCAGGGTCCAACACGCAGGAGTTGATGCCGATTCACCGAATCGCACACCGCTAAAGACCAACTCTTTGCATCCGTCGGATAGCGTGTTGGCATATTAAAAAGGTGGATCAACGATTGTTGATCAGCCTCCGAGAGGTCTTGCTCACGACTTTGTACGGCAGAGACAGGCAACTCCATGTTCGATTGCCCCGAACACAACCACACCTCACCAACGTATATATCCCTCAACATCAGCTTCTCTTTCCCTGCAATTATCACCGCTTTATAAGGTCCGCCAGCCTCATGAGCAGGGAAGCGAATGCTCCATGTGCCATCTGTAGCCGCTGTCGTTGACTGGTTCTGACCCTCGAAAGTGACCTTGACAACGCTCCCCACATTGGCAAGACCACGAAAGCTGATCGGTACATCACGCTGCATTACCATCCCATCGGTATAGAGTGGCGCAAGAGAAAGACCTCCATAATTACCCGTCAGAGCCTTATAAACGGTCTCGGCAATGATCTTTGCGCCTTCAGCATTGGGGTGGAGCGCATCGGAAAAGAGGTCGGGACGACTGTGAAGAGGCGTATAGAGGTCGATTAACGGGAGGTTCTCTGCCACTGCCACTTGCTTGATATGCTGCTGAATAAGCGTGTGCCAGTCCCTTGTTCCACTCTCGAAGCGAGGGTGACGTTCGAAGATTGGCGACATCAAGCATATCCATATCTGTGCTTTCGGGTTCACTCTGCGGAACGAGTTGACGAGTTTTATATAGTCAGCATTGAACTCGTCGGCGTATTCCGGCCAATTTCTCGGGTCCGTGTCATTGAGTCCTAAGTGGATAATAACCCTATCTGCCTTGAAAGCCAACGCCTCCTTATACTCCTGCTGGTCGATATATGGACGGTGACCGTGGCTCAAAAGCGTACTACCAGAGTGTCCGAAATTACGCACATCATACTTATTTCCTAACATCCTCTGCAACTGCACTGGGTAACAATCAGCCTCCCTGTTGGTCAAACCATAACCCCATGTAACGCTGTTACCCACACATGCCACCTTAATGTGACCGTCAGCAAAAGCCAAGACAGCCGTCAAGAGCACGATTAATAATATAGCAAGTCTTCGCATAATAGATTTTTCTAAGTGAGTAGATCGGCGTCTACTCACCTTGTTTTAATTATATCAGAACATCTGCGAAGTTAATTATTTTCTTATTAAACAGCAAGAGAAAGTGTCATTAAATAGCATTATTAGCGTTGTAACTTACCTAAAATTATGTACCTTTATGGTAGCAACAACAACTATTTCATCGTCAGTATATAAGTCGGAGAAGTTGTGTTTTGCCTGAAAATATGTACCTTTGTGATAGCAATAACAACACGATAATGAGGAATAAGCCCGCAAAAGACTCAAGAATATTGTATCTTTCAGATAATCAACAGGGGTAGAAATGAATAAAGAATAAATGGGTTACGAGCTATAAACGAGCGAGGTTTTTCCCCTTTCTTTATTCTGCAATGCTTCAAAAAGCACTTTGTTTGATGATGCAAAGAGCATCATTTCCCAATAAAAAACTTGTAAGACTTGGAGAAAAAGGACTTGTTTTTCCCCGTTTTTCTACATTCCAACCACTATGAAAGACAAAAACAGTCATATAATATAGCATTTTTTCATAAGAAAATTGCTCTTGATAAAAGGTTATCAATATAGTATCAGTAACCAACAAAATAATACAATAACTATTCCTAAATTAAATATATCTTTGCACCAAAGTTATTCTTTTGCTAAATAGCATTGAATATATAACCTAAATTGAACAAAAGTTTATCATCTGGAATCAAAGAATACAGAGGAAAGATAAATACAAACAAGAAACTAAAAACGTTGTGTAACAGCAATTTAACATATGAGTCTCTACCCTATAAGGCAAGAAAGTCATAATGGTTAATTAAAGAAGAACTATCTAAACCCCAATTATAATGGAATTAAATAACAAAAAGACTACATTAGTTGTAAGCTGTTTAGCACTTACAATGCTTGGACATTCGCCACATGTGCAAGCAGCAGGTGTAAGGGCTGTGAATTCTATTACACAGCAGGCTCTAAAGATTACAGGACAAGTTACTGATGGTAAGGAAGCTATTATTGGTGCTACAGTAAAAGAGAAAGGAACAAACAATGCTACGGTTACCGACCTTGACGGAAACTTTTCGCTTTCGGTGAAGGCTGGAAGTACGCTCGTTATTTCGTACGTAGGTTATGTGACGAAAGAAGTGAAGGTCACAGGAAAGTCGACTTATCAAGTTACACTATCAGAAGACAATGTCTCTCTTAATGAAGTCGTTGTCGTTGGTTATGGTTCTATGAAGAAGAGCGATGTATCTGGTGCTTCGGTTACGATGGATGAGAAGAAGTTGCGTGGTTCCATAGTTACCTCACTCGACCAAACTTTACAGGGACGTGCTGCTGGTGTTACTGCAACGAGTACTTCTGGTGCTCCTGGTACCTCATCAAGTATTCGTGTTCGTGGACAAGCCACCATTAATGCCAATGCTGAACCACTCTATGTTATTGATGGTGTGATTATTCAGAGTAGTGGTGCCAGTGGTTCATCCTATGGTTTGGGTGATGCCTTGGGAAATGGTAAGGTGTCAACAATATCACCCCTCTCCACAATCAATCCGAATGACATTGTCTCAATGGAGATTCTTAAGGATGCTTCTGCTACAGCTATCTATGGTGCACAGGGTGCTAATGGTGTAGTTCTTATTACAACACGTCGTGGAAAGGCGGGTGAAGCAAAGTTCTCATACGATGGTATGATGGCATGGAGTCGTCAGAACCGTCGGTTAGACATTATGGATCTTCGTGAGTTTGCTGATTATTACAACGACTTTGTTACGACAGGTCAGATTAATAAAGATGAAGCAGACAAGCATTATGCAGATCCATCCTTGTTAGGAAAAGGAACAAACTGGCAAGATGCTATCTTCAGAACAGCTTTCCAACATTCACACCAGATTTCTGCGCAAGGAGGTTCTGACAAGATACAGTACTATGTTTCAGCCAACTATATGAATCAAGAGGGAACCATTATTGGTAGTGAGTTCGATCGTCTTGGTATGCGTGTTAACTTGGATGCACAACTGAAATCGTGGTTGAAGATAGGCTTGAGTACTAATTTCTCCTCCACAAATGACAATTTGAAGTTGGCTGATAGTGATCAAGGTATTATCAACTATTCGTTAACAACCCCTCCTGACATTCCTATTTATAATTTAGACGGAAGCTATTCATCAGTTTCAAAGGAAGGGTTCACCAATCCTAATCCTATTGCGATGGCTATGTTAAACCAAATAAAACTTGAACGTCGCAAACTTAATGGAAACCTATTCTTTGAGGTTACACCTATTAAGCATTTAGTATGGCATGCCGAGTTAGGCTATGACCTCAGTGCTGACCGTGGTCTTCGTTTCTTCCCAACAGTTGACTTAGGAAGTTGGAAGCGTAGCATCAACTCTGCATCAGTTCAGAAAGGTACAGGAACATTCTGGCAGTTGAAGAACTATATAACCTATTCAAACACAATAGGTAAGCATAGCTTCTCTGCAATGCTTGGTCAGGAAATGTGGGAAAGTAAATATGATAATAATCGTACCGAGAATACTAATCTGCCAGCCAATACTATAAACAATCCAGCTTTAGGTACTGGTACTCCATCAATTGGTGTTGGCTTCGGTAGTTCAGCTATGGCATCAGTCTTCACACGTCTTACATACGCTTTCAACGATCGTTATAATGCCACTTATACTTATCGTTATGATGGTAGTTCCAATTTTGGTCCTAACAAGCGATGGGCAGGATTCCACTCGTTTGCAGCATCATGGCGCTTTACCAATGAGAGTTTCTTCAAGAAGAGTTTCCTTAACCAATATATTACAAATGGTAAGTTGAGGGCAGGATGGGGACAAACTGGTAACTCAGCTATTGGCTCTTACAAGTGGGGTACACTTATGAAGGCTATGCCAACATTATTGGGTAAGTCATATCGCCCTGATAATATTCCGAATCTTGATATACAATGGGAAAGCCAAGAACAATGGAATCTCGGGCTCGACCTCGGATTACTGAATAATCGAGTTAATCTTACGCTTGACTGGTATCGTAAGGAGTCAAAGGATATGTTGATGCCGCTCCAGCTTCCTTCCTACATGGGTACATCGGGTAATGTATCATCTGTTTTAGCACCTCCATACGGAAACTATGGAACCATTCGCAATACAGGTCTTGAGCTTACAGTGAATACGCATCCATTAGTAGGACGTTTCCAGTGGGATTCAGAGTTCCAGATATCATGGAACAAGAATAAGTTGGTTGCTCTCTCTGGTACACAGAATGCAGCAATCGTTGGTTATGGACAATGGAATGATGTTGTAAGTTTGTCGAATGTAGGTGAATCACTCTACAGCTTCTATGGTTTTGTTACAGATGGTGTCTATAAAGATTTAGCCGATTTAGAGACCTCTCCTAAGACGGCAAAGTATCCTGCTGATGGCAAGAGCTTTGATCGTAATACAACTCCATGGATAGGCGATTTGAAATTCAAGGATATTAGTGGACCTGATGGTAAGCCAGATGGTAAGATAGATGATTATGACAAGACCAACTTAGGTTCGCCAATGCCAAAGTTTACTTTTGGTTGGACCAATACTTTCCACTATAAGAACTTCGATCTTAACATCTTTATCAATGGCTCATATGGTAACAAAGTGTATAACTACATGAAGATGAAGCTTACCCACATGAATACTTTGTGGAGCAATCAGCTCAAGGATGTTACAGGGCGCGCACGTTTAGAACCAATCAACCCTTCAAAGACATATCCTGCAGGTAACTATTGGTATAACGATGTTAGCAATATACGTGTAGCAAACCCTGGAACGAATATCCCTCGTGCTACCATCACTGACCCTAATGACAATGATGTTATCAGCGATCGTTACATAGAAGATGGTTCATATATTCGCTTGAAGAATATCTCGCTGGGGTACACTCTCCCAAAGAAGTGGATTACAAAGTTCGGAATGGAGAATATTCGTGTATATATGAACATACAGAACCTGCTGACCATCACGGGTTACGATGGTTATGACCCAGAGATTGGTGCAAGTACAGCCGATATAAACGGTTACTCTTATGGTGTAGATAATGGCCGTTATCCATCACCAACAACCTATTCGTTCGGTCTGAGTTTAAGTTTCTAACATAACAAACTTATCAAAATGAAAACAATTAAATATCTATATATAGCATGTGCTCTTGCTGCGGGAACAGTCCTAATGTCGTCATGCAACGATTTTCTTGATCGCCCTGCAGAGGACTCCTATAATGCAGGAACCTTCTATAAGGATGACAATCAGTGTGTGCAAGGAGTCAACTACCTTTACAACTCTCCTTGGTATGACTTCCAAAGAGGATTTATTAAGGTGGGTGAGGTAATGTCTGGTAACTACTATTGGAGTTCAAGCCCGTATATGACGCTCACAGTCAACAGTACAGATGAAGACCTCACAAATATGTCGAACTCTCTTTGGTCGGTTGTTGCACATGCCAATACTGTCTACAACAATCTGAAAGGCGCATCAGCATCTCAGGCAGTCAAGAACCAGTGTATGGGTGAATGTCTTGCATGGAAAGCAATGGCTTACTTCTTCCTCGTTCGTTCGTTTGGTGATGTTCCTATTATACACGATAACTCAAAGATGTTGGCAGATAAAACATATAGTAATGTGAGCCGCGTACAGAAGTCTGATGTATACGATTATATTATCATGACGTTGGAAAAAGCTATGGAACTGTTACCTCGTAAGGGTAATCCAGGTCGAATCGATTACTATTCAGCCGAGGGGCTTCTGGCTAAGGTATATCTTTATAAGAGTGGTATTAAAGCGAACGGTAATGGACAGCGAGATGCAGGCGATTTGAGCAAGGCTGCCATGTATGCCAAAGACGTTATAGATAATAGTGGACGCGAACTGATGTCGAACTATTCTGATGTCTTCCGTCTACAAAATGCGCTCAATAGAGAGTGTCTCTTTTCATGGTTGTGGACTGCTGATGCCAGTATGTGGACCGTACAAAACACACTTCAGAGCGATCTTGGTATGCAAGGGTTTGATGAGTTTGGTGATTGTTGGGGTGGTTACAATGGTCCTTCAATCGATTTGCAAGAAGCCTTTGGAGTATCACCTGTAGAAGACCCATCCACAAGAAGCGATGTAGACACTCGTCGTAAAGCAACGATGATGATGGCTGGCGACTTCTACGATTACTTCTGGACAGATAAGACTGACAATCGTGGACGTAAGGGCTTCAACTATCTGGAGTTCCTTTATGATGCAAATGGATATGGAGCAGGTGGACCAGGTAGGTTGCAGAGTGCAACAGGTGCAAACTGTGTAAAGCACCTCTATGGTGATGCCTACGACCACAAGACCTATGCTGTAGATGGTATATCTGCATCAAATATGCATAGTAGTTTGGCAACACCAGTGCTCCGTTTATCAGACATTTATCTTATTTATGCAGAAGCTGTCATAGGTAATAATGGTAGCACTACTGACGCCAGTGCTATTGACGCCTACTATAAAGTACGCAGTCGCGCTATTAGGTCGGCAGGGCGTCCAACAAGCATATCTTGGGAGGACGTTTGGAAGGAACGTCGTTTAGAGTTGGCTATCGAAGGCGATCGTTGGTATGACTTTGTACGTCGTAGCTATTATGATGTAGCAGGCAGTATAAGAGAGTTGAAACAACAGAAGCGTGGTGCTTTCTATGGTTTGAACACTCTTTACAAGAACTACTATGATAGTCATGCTTGGAATGTAGACCCATCAACAATGCACTATGCAACAGATACACAGGCTCCTAACGTTTCAGAACAAACTTTCACACTACCATTCCCAAGTCAAGACCTCGTGTTTAATGGTAATTTACAGAAGGGTTCTGTGCATGTTGATGTACGTTCAGCGTATACTTACTAATTATCAATTTTATCGAACTTAAACATAAGTAATAATGAAATATCTCAATAATATGCGTTTTACGCTGATGGCATTGTCTGTTGTGACCACCTTTGGTCTCTTCTCCTGTCAAGACCAGCCAGACGAATACAAACCAACCAGTGGGACTCCAGAGGTACAGTATGTTCGACTTCCCATTAGTGCAGACTCTGTTATTACGAAGAGTTATATGCAAACAACGGTCTGCCTCGTAGGTAAGAACTTACGCAGCGTTCGTAAGCTTCTCTTTAATGACCAAGAAGCATTGCTCAATTCAAGCTATATCACTGACAATACCTTGCTGGTTGATATTCCCAAAAATATTCCTTCTGCGGTAACCGATAAGATTTATATGATTAATGAGTCAGGTGACACTACTACATATAACTTTCATGTTATTGTACCAGCTCCAACCGTCTCTGCTATGAGTTGTGAATATGCTGCCGCTGGCGATGAGGTAACAATCACTGGTGACTACTTCATTCAAGACCCTTATAAACCATTGCAGATTAAGTTTAATGATGGGACTTTGCCAGTAAGTAACATTAAGTCAATATCTAAGAACAGTATCACTTTCACCGTTCCTTCAGGGGCACAGAGTGGTAGAGTATATGTAGAATCAGTATATGGCAATAGTAAGTCGAACTTTGTGTATAAAGATTCTCGAAACATTTTGTTTGACTTTGATGGTTCACATGGTGGTCTCACCTCTGGTCATGGCTGGCGTTCTGGTAAGATACGCACAGGCGGTATTGATGGTAGCTACCTTTATCTTGGTGGATCATCAATGCAGGGAAAGGTTGGTGCAACATGGAATGAAGATGACTTCTCAATGAATTACTGGCCAGAGCCATCAGCAGGATTCCCAGAGTTAACCTCTATTCCAAGTTTTGCCAGTATGTTAGATACGTGCGACATCAATGATCTTGCTTTAAAGTTTGAATGCCGTGTACCCACTACTGCTGCATGGAGCGCATCGTCATTACAGCTTATCTTTACAGGCAATCAGGACGTAACCTTCCCTACAGCTAACAGTCAATACAATAACAATACGGACCTTCCTCGTGGCTTATGGACACCTTGGCAAGGAACTGGAACATTCAATACAAACGATGGTTGGATTACAGTAATGATTCCTCTCTCATCCTTTAATAAAACCCATGAAGGGCAGCCTGCTGGTAAGACTATTGCGAAGAATCGTATGACAGGCTTCTCTTTCTTCTTATGGAATGGAGGTATAGAAGGAACCGACTGTACGCCAGAATTAGATATTGATAACGTGAGAGTAGTTCCGATTAAATAAAGAACAGGAAAGTAGCTGGGGGATCAATGATTCCTATAAGGGAAATATTCCCTAACTACCTTTTATATATCAAACTAAAAAGAAAAAGTTACTATGTTTACCAACAAACTCTATATCGCATCCTTAGCGTTATTATCTTTGACAGCTACTGCGTGCAGTGATAGTGTAGAGCATTATATTGCTGATGTCGATGCTCCTACATTTACAGGTGTCAATCCCGAAACTAACATCAAGGCGGGACTTGACTCTATTATCGTTTCATACGATAAGAATGTGTTCTTCTCATCAGCCGATTATAGTAAGATCACGCTCAACGGATCACCTGTTGTTAGTGCCAATGTACTGGGTTCATCACATCAATTACTTATTATGGCAAATATCAGTCGTGGTAAAAGTTATGAGCTTGTTATCCCAGAAGGTGTTGTAACTGGACCTAACCACAAAGCTGCACCAATGGTAAAGACTACCCTTGTCGCCCAAACACAACACATTGCCAATGCTCCAGTCAATACCAATGCCACAGCTGAAACCAAAGCTCTCTACCAGAAACTTGTTGATAACTATGGGAAAAAGACTTTCTCAGCAACAATGGCTGACGTTTCTTGGAATAACACGAATGCCGAAAAAGTACATCAGCTTACAGGCAAGTATCCTGCTATCAACGGATACGACTATATTCACTTACAATCAAGTCATCATGGCAGTTGGGTAGATTATGCAGATATTACTCCTGTACAGTCTTGGCATAACGCAGGTGGAATTGTTACCATTGGTTGGCACTGGAATGTTCCGACGTCTAATCCATACGCCTCAAGCGTACCAGTAGTGCTTTATAGTGGTCCTAACAAGGTTATGCCAGCCGACTGGAGCGGAAATATACAACTTACCTCACAGGCTACAAAAGATATCTTAGCCAATGCATCTATAGGAAGTAAGTTGGTAGTAAAAATCACCAATGTGAAGTCTGGAGCACAAGGCTCTATCAAGAATAGTAGCTGGGTAGGCTTTATAGACGAAAGCGGGAAGAATTGGGATTACTTCGATATCAGTGGCAATAGCTACTCAATGACACTCGACCAAACTACCCTTAACGAGATGCGTGCCAACGGCTTTATCATAGGTGGTCACGACTATACGGTCACAGGCATTACTGTTGAGGCTGCAGGAACAGTGAAATATGACTTCTATGCGGCAAAGAATGACTTCACTCTTGATGATGCTGTAACTGAAGGAACGTGGGCAAATCGCTTTATGAAGAGTGATTTAGAGAAGATAACACCTTATCTATTGCAATTGCAGCAGGCTGGAATTCCTGTCTTATGGCGTCCACTACATGAGGCAGCAGGTAAATGGTTCTGGTGGGGTAATGGTTCTGCAGCATCCTATGTGAAACTCTGGCGTACCATGTATGACTTCTTTAAGCAGAAAGGTATCAATAACCTTATTTGGGTATGGACATCCGAAGGGAATGATGCAGCATGGTATCCAGGTGATGAGTATGTTGATATTATCGGCTCTGATGTATATGGAAAGGATGGCGTTGCCGTCTCTGCCGAACAAATGGCTGAACGCTTCAACTCCCTCGCCTACCGTTATCCTACGAAGATGATTTCGCTCACGGAGTGTGGCACAGTGACCGATATTCCTGCACAGTGGAAGGGTGATGCACAGTGGAGTTGGTTCATGCCATGGTATGGAGGCACACATGCTACTGATGATTGGTGGAAGGCTGCCATGAACTCTGAAGATGTTATAACACGTAACTAATAGCTATAATAGTTTGGGGAGATTCTAATGAGGTAAATCTTGTTAGCTTCTCCCTAACTCTTTAACAATAAAAATACGAATTAAGGATGATAAGGCAAAAGAGTATTTTCATTTCTCTGCTTATGTTAATGGTAAGCTTCTCGGCTACTGCCAAGGTTCGATTGCCACATATTCTTTGTGACAATATGGTATTGCAACAGCAAACCGACGTACAGTTATGGGGGTGGGCTACTCCACAAGCATGCGTGAGTATTAAGCCATCATGGGGCAATAAGCAGGTTGTGAAAGCCGACAAAAATGGACGATGGAATCTTCGTGTGCGAACTCCAAAAGGTGGTTATACACCCTTGAATATTACTTTTAGCGAGGGGAACTCTATAACACTTCATAATATCCTCTCTGGTGAAGTATGGGTTTGTGGAGGACAAAGCAATATGGAGATGCCACTGAAAGGCTTCAATGACTGCCCTGTAGAAGGCTATCAAGAAGCAATTGCCGAAGCAGGAAACATTCAGGGAATACGTTATACGAAAATCCCTGCTACAATGCGCACGATGCCTCAAAATGATGCAGAATGCCATTGGGAAATAGTCAATCCAAATACAGCTAATGAGTGCAGTGCTATAGGTTATTTCTTTGCCTGCCGCTTGCATAAAATGATTGATATGCCCATCGGACTTATTCTTGCCAATAAAGGGGGAACAAGAGTAGAGAGCTGGCTTGAAAAGGATTATCTCAAACTGCATACCAATGAGCCTACTGATTCCGCTGACATCGTAAGACAGTACCCTACAGCGTGGTTACGCCCTTTGTTATGGGGCAATGGAACCTTCCATCCCATTCTAAATTTCACCGTGCGAGGCATCCTCTTTTTCCAAGGATCAAGCAACGTTGGTCACATGACAGAGGTTTATGGCGAACGACTAACACAGCTTATCAGTCAATGGCGCAAGGGATTCCGATCGCCTAATCTTCCATTTTACTTTGTCGAGATAACGCCATATAGCTTTGGTAATATTCATGGTACTGAAGCCGCTTTGCTCCGTATGCAGCAACAACGTGTTGCACAGAACGTCAGCAACACGGTGCTTATAGGGACAAACGACCTGGTTTATCCAAGTGAAACTGACCAGATACACCCCTGCCAGAAACGACAGATTGGTGAGCGCCTTGCCATGACTGCGGCTGCACGTGATTATGGATTTGAGAACATCTACTATCGTTGTCCAAGCCTTGACAGAGTGGAGATACATCAAGACAGCTGCTATGTATATCTCAAAGATACTTACAACGGAATAGCTGCAGCAACTTCGTATGAAGGGTTTGAGATAGCTGGTAACGATGGGGTTTACCATCCTGCCCAAGCACAATACCTCCATAATGGTAAGTTTGTACTGACATCACCTGGCATTACAAACCCCGTTAATGTGCGTTACTGTTACCATAATTTCCAGTTGGGAACGGTCAAGAATCAAGCAGGATTACCACTACTTCCTTTCTCAACAAACTGATTGAAGTTGCCTTTATTGTGTGAATGATCCATAAATTTAGACTCCCGAAACTTTTCTCTTTTTAGTTTCTTTATTGTACACTGCAATATCTTGAAATTCAACACATTACATTCATGTTATCAAGAGGGCGTATATTGAACAGCAATATACGCCCTTTTGCACGTCAAGAGATGGTATCTTCCACGCCCAAAGAGGCTTGTTTATTCAACAGAAGATCGTGAGGCAAGAAAAAACAAATAGTTAGAACGGAAGATGAATATAAACATCTTTCTCGCAAAATGAAATAAAGAGTCAGTGTTCCGATAATCTCATAAAGTGTCAGTTTTGGTTAAAATAGTATGATTAGTTTCGTCTTTTAAGTCTTATCTTTGCATCGTAAATATCTAAAAACTAAAATCGATAAATGAAAATGAATAGAAGATTCCTTTTAACAATCCTATTACTTCTACTTCTCCCAGTAATTGGAAGAGCACAAACAAGGGAGAGTCTATCACTGACACCACAGATGGGTTGGAGCTCATGGAACAAATTTCAAGGCAACATTAATGAAGATATTATAAAGAGCATAGCCGATGCCATGGTGGCAAGCGGACTGAAAGATGCTGGTTATACATATATAAATATAGACGATTGCTGGCATGGTAAACGTGATGCTGATGGATTTATACAGGCTGACCCTAAGCATTTTCCACATGGAATTAAGGCACTTGCCGACTATGTTCACTCACGTGGACTAAAGTTAGGTATCTATAGCGATGCCGGTTCAGAAACATGTGCAGGACGACCAGGCTCGTTGGGACATGAATATCAAGACGCTTTGCAATATGCTCGTTGGGAAGTCGATTATCTGAAGTATGACTGGTGTAATACAACCAATGTTAATGCACAAGGTGCTTACCAACTGATGCGTGATGCCCTTCAGGCTGCTGGTCGACCAATCTTCTTCTCTATGTGTGAGTGGGGAGATAACCACCCTTGGCGTTGGGCAAAGGGTATTGGCGACTCATGGCGTATAGGACCAGATATTTGGTGTTCGTTTGATTCTACGCGCGTATTTCCAACGTATATACAATGTAGCGTCATAGACTGTATCAATCGTAATGATAGTCTGCGGAGCTATGCTGGACCTGGACATTGGAACGACCCAGACATGTTAGAAGTGGGGAATGGTTTATCTGTCAATCAAGACCGTGCACACTTCACTATGTGGTGTATGATGGCAAGTCCACTTATTCTTGGAAATGATGTACGCAATATGAGTGATGAGACGAAAGCTATCTTAACTAATAGAGACCTTATTGCTATTGATCAAGATAAACTTGGAGTACAGGGACTTCGTTTCCTCATTCGTGAGGGACTCGAATATTGGTTCAAGCCTTTATCCAATGGAGATTGGGCAATGACCATCTTTAATCCTACACGTCAATCGCTCTCTTGTTCACTCAATTGGCAAGACTTCAATCTTACTGATGAAGAAGTAAGTAAGAGAAGTACAGCCTTTGATCAGAATGTTTATAAGATAAAGAATTTATGGACTGGACGAATGGAAGGGAAAACAACGCTCAAATCAAAAGTTGAACGTAAACTGTCAGTTCCTGCACAAGATGTAATAACTTATCGTTTAATAAAACAATAGTTTAAGTCTGAGAGAAGCATTTATGTTTTTTTCTCTCTACATTCATAACCTACACAACTAATAAAGATAATGAAACGGTTAATATTTATCTTCAGCTTTCTATTGCTGATAAGTTTTAATCTCTGTGCACAGATACACGGAAGTGAGATTGCAGTAATGATTCAACCCGATCATGCAAGTTGGAACTATCGTTTAGGGGAGAATGCTATCTTTAAGGTAACTGTACTGAAAGAGGGCTGTCCACTCCCCCAAGCGAAAGTTGATATAGAGGCTGGACCAGTTATGTATCCTGATGTAAAACAAAAGGATGTTGTCTTGCGGGATGGCACGACCACTTGGAAAGCGTCTATGAAGACAGCTGGTTTCTATCGGCTGAAGGTTGTGGCGCACATCGGTAATAAGACACATGAAGGCTTGTGTACAGTTGGTTTTGCACCAGAGACGCTCAAGCCAACAGACAACTGTCCTGCAGACTTTGATCAATTCTGGACAAAAACATATCAAGAGGCAAGTCAATATCCACTTGATGCTCATCGTCGTCTTTTACCAGAACGCTGCACCGATCGTGTAACGGTTTATGAAGTAAGTTTCAATGGAATTAATTCTGGTAGCCGAATCTATGGTATCCTTTGTATTCCAACAGCATTCAAGGGACCACGTCCTGCACTACTTCGTGTACCTGGGGCAGGTGTCAGACCTTATCAAGGTGATATATATATGGCTGACCGCGGAGCTATTACACTCGAAATAGGTGTTCATGGCATACCTGTCACGATGCAGCAGCAGGTGTACGATGATCTCCTGCATGGTGCTTTAAATGGTTATTGGGAAGCTAATCTTGATAACTTGTATCAAATGCCATATAGACGTATATTTATTGGAGCATTGAGAGCTGTAGATTATCTTACCCAGTTACCTGAATGGGATGGGAAAACATTAGGTGTAACAGGCTCAAGCCAAGGTGGAATGTTATCATTGGTATGTGGAGCCCTGCACCCAAAGGTCAGTTTTATAGGTGCTGTTCATGCTGCCATGTGCGACCATACAGCCTCTCTACATGGTAAGGCTTGCGGTTGGCCACATTATTTCTATGGTCAGAAGAATCCTGACAGTAAGAAAGTAGCTAACAGTGGGTACTTTGATGGAGTAAATTTTGCACGTAGGCTGAAAGTTCCATGCTGGATTTCATTTGGATATAACGATGAAGTTGTCCCACCGAACACTACCTATGCCACTTATAACGTTATAAAGAGTATGAAGACGTTAAGTGTTTATCAGGAGACAGGTCATTACTGGTTCCAAGAACAATGGGACGAATGGGAGGAGTGGATAGCTAAAGAATTGAAACTATAATCATGTAACTTCAAGAAGTTATGCGAAGTGTAAGATATTTCCTTTTAGTCATTTGTCTTCTTTGTGCAGTTTCTATAAAGGCACAGTCTTTTGTCACTGTTGAGAACGGAAGGTTTTGTTGTAATGATAAGCCCTATACCTTCATAGGTGCAAACTATTGGTATGCAGCTATTTTAGGTTCAACAGGAAAGGGCGGAAATCGGAGAAGACTAAATAAAGAACTTGATGAATTGAAACGGCTTGGCATCACAAACCTCCGTATTTTAGTGGGTAGTGATGGGGATGATGACTCGAAATGGAAAGTTAAGCCAGTTCTTCAGACAGCACCAGGTGTGTATAATGACTCTCTCCTTGCAGGACTTGATTATCTTATGCTACAGCTACAGGCTCGCAATATGGTAGCTGTACTCTACCTGAATAATTCATGGGAGTGGAGTGGCGGCTATGGCTTCTATCTGGAAAATGCTGATGCAGGGAAGGCTGTGCAGCCCAATGTAGCCGGATATCCAGCTTATATGAAATATGCCTCACAATTTGCCACTAACTCCAAAGCACAAGAACTATTCTTCAATCATGTGAAGTTTATTGTCTGTCGTATCAATCGTTATACTGGTAAACGATACATTGATGATCCATCCATCATGTCATGGCAGATAGGGAATGAGCCTCGTGCTTTTGATAAGGCACTCCTCCCTGCTTTTGAAGGTTGGCTTTCTAAGGCTGCAGCTTTGATAAAGAGCCTTGATAAGAACCACTTGGTAAGTGTCGGGTCTGAAGGTGCACGGGGTTGTGAAGATGATTACGATGCTTGGCAGCGAATCTGCTCAGATTCCAATATTGATTATTGTAACATACATATATGGCCCTATAACTGGGGGGGGGCAAAACAAGATTCGCTAACAGAACATCTGAAGAATGCTGAAGCAATGTCAAAAGATTATATTGAACGGCACTTGGCAATCTGCAGGCAACTGAATAAACCCCTTGTGGTGGAAGAGTTTGGATATCCAAGAGATGGGTTTTCGTTCTCAAAAAAAGCAAGTACGACGGCACGTGACGCTTATTACAACTTCGTTTTCTCACTGATGAAAGCTGATATTTCAAGAGGTGGATACTTTGCTGGTTGTAATTTCTGGGGTTGGGGTGGACAGGCACTGCCACGGCATGAACAATGGCAGGCTGGTGACGACTATACTGGTGATCCTGCACAAGAACCCCAAGGACTTAACTCGGTATTCTCTACGGATAAGAGTACACTTAAAGTCATCAAAACAGCAATTACAAATCAATCTAAATAATCAATGAATGATGAGACAACTATTGACAATAGCCATTATGGCAATAACAATGAATGCAATGGCAGGAACAAAAGAACAACCTATTTATAAGAACCCAAAAGCAAGTATTGAGCAACGTGTCAATGACCTCTTGAGCAGAATGACGCTCGAAGAGAAAGTAGGACAGATGAATCAGCTTGTGGGTATTGAGCATTTTAAGCAGAATTCAGCCTCAATGACGGCAGAAGAGTTGGCTACAAACACGGCAAGTGCCTTCTATCCTGGCGTTACGGTAAAGAATATGGAGGATTGGACACGACGTGGACTGGTCTCCTCTTTCTTACATGTATTAACCATGGAAGAGGCAAACTACTTACAGAAACTCAATATGCAAAGTCGTTTACAGATACCTCTTCTCATCGGTATTGATGCGATTCATGGTAATGCAAAATGTAAAGGCAATACTGTTTATCCAACAAATATTGGATTGGCATCATCGTTTGATGTGGAGATGGCTTATAAAATAGCTCGACAAACAGCTGAAGAGATGCGTGCAATGAATATGCATTGGAATTTCAACCCGAATGTTGAGGTGGCTCGTGATGCACGATGGGGACGTTGTGGTGAAACCTTTGGTGAAGACCCTTATCTGGTCACATTGATGGGAGTAGCAACAAACAAAGGTTATCAGCGTAATTTAGATAATGCACAGGACGTGTTAGGTTGTGTAAAACATTTCGTAGGAGGGTCATATTCTATCAATGGAACAAATGGTGCGCCATGTGAAGTCTCTGAGCGCACCTTACGGGAAGTATTCTTTCCACCTTTCAAGGCTGCTATTCAACAAGGAGGAGACTGGAATGTGATGATGTCACATAATGATTTGAATGGTGTACCTTGCCATACAAATAGTTGGCTTATGACTGACGTCTTGCGTAAAGAATGGGGATTCAGAGGTTTTATTGTAAGTGACTGGATGGATATCGAGCATTGTGTGGACCAACATCGTACTGCTGCCAACAATAAAGAGGCGTTTTACCAGAGTATTATGGCCGGCATGGACATGCACATGCACGGACCAGAATGGCAAACAGCTGTAGTTGAATTAGTGAAAGAGGGTAGAATACCTGAAAGCAGAATAGATGAAAGCGTCAAACGAATATTGACCGTAAAATTTAGGCTGGGACTCTTTGAGCACCCTTATAGTGATGCAAAAACACGTAACCGTGTCATCAACGACCCAGAACACAAGCGCACAGCTTTGGAAGCATCACGTAATAGTATCGTCTTGTTAAAGAATGAGAATGACCTATTACCACTCGATGCACAGAAATATAAAAAAGTATTGGTGACTGGTATCAATGCTAACGACCAAAATATTATGGGTGATTGGAGTGAACTTCAACCAGAGGATCAGGTTTGGACGGTCTTACGCGGATTGAAAAGTGTCTCACCAACTACGGATTTCAAGTTCGTTGATCAAGGCTGGGATCCACGCAACATGTCGCAGGCACAAGTTAATGCAGCTGTAGCTGCAGCCAAAGACTGTGACCTTAATATTGTTTGTTGTGGTGAATATATGATGCGCTTCCGCTGGAATGAACGTACTTCAGGAGAAGACACTGATCGTGACAATCTTGACCTTGTAGGACTACAAGATCAACTGATACAACGATTAAATGAAACTGGAAAACCTACTATTGTTGTTATTATCAGTGGTAGACCACTCAGCCTTCGTTATGCTGCAGAGCATGTTCCTGCTATTATCAATGCGTGGGAGCCGGGACAGTTTGGAGGACAAGCTATTGCAGAGATAATGTATGGTAAGGTAAATCCTTCTGCTAAACTGGCTATGACTATGCCACGAAGTGCAGGGCAAATATCAACATGGTATAACCATAAGCGTTCTGCTTTCTTCCACCCCGCTGTGTGCACAGACAATAAGCCGCTCTTCCCTTTTGGATATGGACTAAGTTATACAAGTTTTCGATATAGCGATTTGAAACTTAGTAAACAAATTATTCCAAACGATGGAAAAGCTCAGATAATAGCGAGTGTGACCATTGAAAATACTGGTCAACGTGATGGTGTGGAGATTTGTCAATTGTATATTAACGATCTTGTATCATCGGTCTCTCGTCCTGTGAAAGAATTAAAGGACTTCCAACGTGTTGGATTAAAAGCAGGGGAGAAGCGCACTGTTGAGTTTACTATCACACCAGATAAACTGGCTTTCTATGATCTCAATATGAACCCAATAGTAGAAGCTGGCGAGTTTGAGGTTATGATAGGTGGAAGTAGTCGTGATGAAGATTTACAAAAAGCAACCTTTACAATTCAGTGAAATGAGAAAAGTTATCCTTATTATAGCAATAGCTTTGCTAACAATTAATGCAGTAGCGCAAAAGAATATGCAGAAGACACCAGCAGAACAACTTATCGAATGTCTACAACAACTTAGAAAGTATGGTATAATGTTTGGCCATCAAGATGCTCTTTTCTATGGAACAACATGGAAATGGGAGTATGGAAGAAGCGATGTAAATGATGTTTGTGGTGATTATCCAGCAGTACTCGGTTGTGAACTGGGAGGATTGGAATTGGGCAATGAGAAGAATTTGGATGGTGTCCCATTCGATAAAATGCGCCAACAAATTATAGAACATTACAAGAAAGGAGGCATTATCACCATCAGCTGGCATCCTTATAACCCTGTAACAGGACAGAATGCTTGGAACACAGAGGGTGATGCTGTGGTAGCTGTTCTTCCTGGGGGTAAGGAGAATGTGAAGATGAAGTTGTGGCATAAACGATTAGCCTCTTTCTTTAAGTCACTTAAGGATAATAAGGGTAATATTATCCCTGTTATTTTCCGTCCTTGGCATGAGATGAGTGGCAGCTGGTTTTGGTGGGGATACCAACAATGCACCCCTGAACAGTATAAGACTTTATATCAACTTACGTATAACACTATGAGACAAGCTGGTCTGTCTAACATTGTTTGGAGTTATTCGCCCAATGCACAGGCTGACGACACTGCTGAGCATTATTTCCGATTTTATCCAGGCGATAAATATGTTGATATGTTAGGTATTGATTTATATCAGAATAATGGCAGACAAGACTTTATAAACCAATGTCAGAATGAGATGCAAATTATGTCAGCCTATGCAAAGAGTCATAATAAGCTGTATGCATTAACAGAGGCTGGCTACCGGAATACACCTGATGAGAAGTGGTACACATCAACGCTCTTACCAGGTATTAAGGGATTCAAACCATGTTATGTTCTACTTTGGCGAAATGCGTGGGATAATGCAGAGGAGAATTTCGGACCAGCTCCAGAGAAGGCATGTGCAAAAGATTTCAAAGATATTTATAAACGAGGTGCGTTCCTATTTCGTAGTCATTTGGAGAAATACACTGAAAAAAAGGAAATGTAATAGTCACAAAAATAATCAAAACGAATATGTCAATATTTAATTCAAAATTAAAAGAGCTTAAGGATAGACACGAATCTTTACTATCTAAGCCAAACCACATAATAGAGAACGGTAATGGTATTTACGAGCGTTATACTAATCCCATTCTAACCGCAGAGCATACACCGCTGGAATGGCGATATGATATGGACGAGAAAACTAACCCCTTCCTGATGCAACGCATCATGATAAATGCAACTCTCAACGCTGGAGCTATGAAATGGGGAGATAAGTACCTATTGGTCGTCAGAGTGGAAGGGGCTGATCGCAAGAGTTTCTTTGCTGTGGCAGAAAGTCCGAATGGTGTGGATAATTTTCGCTTTTGGGAGGAACCAATCACTATGCCTGATACGGAGACACCTGCGACAAATATCTACGATATGCGTCTAACACAGCATGAGGACGGATATATCTATGGTGTGTTCTGCGCAGAGAGACACGATGATAGTCAGCCTGGTGATCTTTCTGCAGCTACCGCTACAGCAGGAATAGCACGTACAAAGGATTTGAAAAAATGGGAACGCTTACCAGATCTTATCTCATCAAGCCAGCAACGTAATGTTGTACTTCATCCTGAGTTTGTAGATGGGAAGTATGCTTTCTATACACGCCCGCAGGATGGCTTTATTGATACTGGTTCTGGTGGTGGCATTGGCTGGGCTTTGATTGATGATATCACACATGCTGTTGTGCGTGAAGAGAAGATTATTAATGCACGCCATTACCACACCATCATGGAACAGAAAAATGGTGAAGGTCCCCACCCTATTAAGACGCCACAAGGATGGTTGCATCTTGCACATGGCGTGAGAGGTTGTGCCAGTGGATTGCGTTATGTTCTCTATATGTATATGACTGCTTTGGATGATCCTACACGTGTGATAGCACAGCCAGGAGGTTATCTCCTTGTTCCCGAGGGAAGCGAATATATAGGTGACGTCATGAATGTAGTCTTCTCAAATGGCTGGATTGCTGATGAGGATGGGAGTGTATTTATCTATTATGCTTCTTCTGATACACGTATGCACGTGGCAACATCAACTGTGGAAAGATTAGTTGATTACTGTTTACACACACCGCAAGATGGCTTTACTACAGCGGCAAGCGTAGAAACAATTAAGAAACTCATTGCTAAAAATCGTTCATTATGAAGATACATCTTAGCGAAAAGATAGGCTATGGACTGGGCGATATGTCGTCATCCATGTTCTGGAAACTGTTTGGAGCTTATCTTATGATTTTTTATACTGATGTGTTTGGTATCTCGGCAGCAGTCGTTGGAACCATGTTCGCCATTACGCGTGTATGGGATTCCTTTTTCGATCCCATTGTTGGCGTTATGGCTGATCGAACCACATCACGTTGGGGACATTTTCGACCTTATCTGCTCTATCTTGCTTTGCCATTCGGGTTGATTGGCATATTGACTTTTCTGACTCCCCCATTTGGCGAGACAGGAAAGATAATATATGCCTTTATTACCTATGCACTAATGATGATGGTCTATTCGGCTATCAATGTGCCTTATGCCTCATTGTTGGGAGTAATGAGTCCTGATTCTGCCGACCGAAACACGTTAGCCACTTACCGCATGACATTTGCCTACATAGGCTCGTTCTTAGCTTTATTACTCTTTATGCCATTGGTAAACGCTTTCAGCGGTAATGATAGCCATAGCTCTGTGTATGGCTGGCTTACTGCACCACAGTTTGGTTGGCTAATGGCTGTTGTAGTAATTGCTATTGTGTGCATTCTTCTTTTCTTAGGTTGTTTTGCACTGACAAGGGAACGTGTGAAATCTGTAAAGAAAGAGAAAACATCCTTGAAGACTGATATTTGCGACCTATTGCATAACCGACCATGGTGGATTCTACTTGGTGCAGGTGTTGCCTCGCTGGTCTTTAATTCTATACGTGATGGAGCCACCGTTTATTATTTTAAGTATTATGTTGACGAGACTTCTGTTGGTAGTATTACGTTTTTAGGGCTTCCGTTTGTTCTTAGTGGACTTTACTTAGCGGTTGGACAAGCTGCCAATATATTAGGAGTAATTCTTGCAGCTCCTATCAGTAATCGTATAGGAAAAAGACACACCTTTATGGGAGCAATGGCTATTGCTGTTTTACTGAGTATTGGCTTCTTTTGGCTTAATAAGGATCAACTCTTCCTTATTTTCTTGCTACAAACGCTTATCAGCATCTGTGCGGGTAGTATCTTCCCATTGCTTTGGAGCATGTATGCTGACTGTGCTGATTATAGTGAACTGAAAACAGGGAATCGGGCAACGGGGCTGATATTCTCTTCTTCTTCGATGAGTCAGAAATTCGGTTGGGCTTTTGGTACAGCTATAACAGGCTGGATGCTTGCGCAGTTTGGATTTCAAGCTAATGCTGTTCAGTCGGCTGAAACGATACAAGGTATAAAAATGTTCCTCTCTATTTTGCCTGCTATTGGAGCTTTGTTATCATTAGCTTTTATCTTCTTCTATCCTCTTTCAGAAGCAAAGATGAAATCAATAACTACTGAACTACAAGAAAAAAGAAAATGATTATGTATAAACTGAAGAAAGAGTTACAAAGCGAACTTACAGAGAATATTCTCCCTTTCTGGTTGAATAAGATGGTTGATGAACATAATGGTGGCTTTCTGGGTAGAATAGATGGGAATGGTAATCCCATACCTACAGCCGAAAAAGGAGCCGTACTAAATGCTCGTATCCTTTGGGCTTTTGCTGCCGCATATAGAGTATTACATAAGCCAGAGTATCTTGAAGGTGCAATAAGGGCGAAGGACTATTTTATTTCTCATTTCATCGACAAGCAAGAGGGAGGTGTATTCTGGAGCTTAGATGCGAAAGGGAATATACTTGATAGCAAGAAACAAACTTATGCTATTGGATTTGCTATCTACGGATTAAGCGAATTTGCACGTGCAACGGGTGATGAAGAATGCTTGATGTATGCAAAACAACTGTATAATGACATTGAGCAACATGCTTTTGACTCTATAAACAATGGGTATGTTGAAGCTTTAACACGTAACTGGCAGCCTATTGCTGACATGCGACTGAGTGATAAAGATGAGAATGGTTCACGAACAATGAACACGCATTTGCATATTCTTGAACCTTACACAAATCTCTATCGTGTGTGGAAATCCCCAGAATTGGCTGAACGCATTAAGAATCTAATTAGTATATTCTTACAACGGTTGTATAACTCCAATACAAACCATTTGGACCTCTTCTTTAATGATGAGTGGGAAGGCAAGCGTAACATACAAAGCTTTGGTCATGATATTGAGGCCGTATGGCTTTTGCATGAGGCTGCATTGGAGTTAGGTGAAAGACAGTTGATGACTAAAGTGGAGGCTGCTATAAAACGTATTGCGATAGCTGCTGATGAAGGTCTACAAAATGATGGTTCTATGATATATGAACGATGGACCGACACAGCAAAAGTTGACAACCAACGTCAATGGTGGGTGATGTGCGAGTGTATCATTGGGCATGTCGACCTTTATCAATATTTTGGTGATACAGAATCTCTCTGTATCGCACAAAGATGCTGGGACTATACCAAGCGGTATATTGTCGACCATAAACAAGGAGAATGGTTTTGGGGCTGTGACGAGAACAAACATCCAAACATAATAGATGATAAGGCTGGATTCTGGAAATGCCCTTACCATAATACGAGAATGTGTTTAGAGATAATAGAGCGAGAAGCACTAATCAACAAGGCATAAATCTCTTCATTCTTCCACAGTGTGGTACGTGCAATAAAGTATTACACAGAGTCGTTATCTAAAAAAATAATTCTTATGGATACATGTGTACTACACGAAATTACACCTTTGATGGAGACGGATGCCCTTTATATTGCAGATAGGCATAAAGGGAGCTTCTCTTATCCTGTGCATAATCATGAGGCTTTCGAACTAAACTTCGTAGAGAATGCCGCTGGGGTGGAAAGAATAGTTGGAGACAGTAATGAAGTGATTGGTGACTATGATTTAGTACTCATCACTAATCCTACACTTGAACATGCATGGCTACAACATGAATGTAAAAGCACAGATATTCGGGAGATAACCATTCAGTTTAATTTCGGAGATGGGACAACTGCTTACGACCAATTCTTTGGGAAAAATCCGTTTGAAAGTATCAGACGCATGATGAAAGAAGCGAGAATGGGACTGGCATTCCCTGTTTCTGCAATCATGAAAGTGTATGAAAGGTTGAGCGAACTTAGTCAAATCAACGACCGATTCACTGCGTTGATGGAATTTATTAATATTTTGCATACTCTTTCCTTGACTACTGGTGCACGAACACTTGCCACAACAAGCTATGCACGGGTAAATGTTGAGGACGATAGTAAGCGTATTCTACGTGTAAAGAAGTACATCCTTGAGAACTATAAATATGAACTCCGTTTAAAGACATTAGCTGACTTAGCAAATATGAGTGAGGGTGCATTCTGTCGCTTTTTTAAGTTGCATACTGGGCGTAGATTAAGTGATTATATCATAGATATTCGCTTAGGATATGCCACGCGTATGCTGATAGATACAACAGACACCATATCTGAGATAAGTTTTAAATGTGGATATAACAACTTGAGTAACTTTAACCGTATTTTTAGAAGAAAAAAGGGTTGCTCTCCCACTGAGTTCCGTAATAATCAACACAAGATAAAAATCATAATTTAGTTATATGCTTCTAATCACTCCAAAGTCGTGATTAGAAAATAAAGAAAAGTTACTTTTACATTAAACGCACATGTGTAGCATACTTGCTTATAAGGCTCAAAATTGCCAAGTTCCTCAATATTAAAAACAAATGCTAAAAGGCAAAGGATGCCCCCCAGCTCCCCAACATAGTACTTTTTTTAATAGAATGGAAGCCATATATTACCTCTTGTGTTAGAATAATATTATCCCCGTTCGCACTCTTTGTCTAATAGGTTTCCGCATTCTTTCTCACCAGTTCCTCATTCCTTTTTCATGCTTCTTGTGTCTTTCTTATCCGTATCTTTTATTAGTCTCATCATGATGAAACCAGTGTCTCATCGTGATGAAACCAGTGTCTCTTCACGATGAAACTTGTGTCTCATCACGATGAGACTAACATTATATGCGTGTGTAAATGATGCGCAACACGTTAGAAAGGAATGGGGAATAGGTGAGAAAGAATGCTGGAACAGGTGGAAAACGATTCGCAAACAGGTGAGAAAAACTGGGCGAACCTGTCAGTTTAGTATGAAAATAGTTCTACCTGTCGTGATTTTTCTACATATACAGGTAGTGCCTCTGGCTTATTCTCAAAAAAGCAATATGCCGTAAGGGCTGAACATAAGTTCATGATAAAGTTATGTACCGATCGATGTCGTGAGCGCACGAGGTTCGCTTTTTTCTTTAGCAGTTCATTAATGCACTCGATGATATATCTTTTCCTTAGCATAATCTTTTTCCACATGGGCATAAGTTTATTCTTCATCTTTGCTTTAAGACAATGAACAAGTTGAATACCTTGACTGAACAGACTTTTAAAGAGTTCCTGCTTGATATACCCTCTGTCTGCAAAACCCTTTCCATAGAGTACCTTTGCAAATACCGTCCAGACTCTACGATCCCTTTTACCAACGTTTGCTCCTGTAAGACAGAATGTTATTACTTCACCTGAATCATTACAAAGAAGATGAAACTTGAATCCATTACACCAATCCATAGTACCCTTGCCATTCTTGGCAAGTCCAGCAAAGACCTTGTTAAAATATCGTCTTACATTGTGACAAACAGGAATCATCGTATTGTCAACGAACGTTATACCAGTACATTTGCCAAAGGCATAGAATGTGCAAAAGCAGATACAATCGTTCGATTGTATTGATGGACGCTAATTAACATCTCCACAGAAAGGGTATGAACGAAAGGATGTACCTCTACCGGTACAATCCGATTATTGGGCATATCATTGATAGCGGACATATTCATCTTCATCGGTAAATATACCGACAACGAAATGGACAGTGAATTATATAACAATAGAACTTAAGAAAATATGAAAGAGAATCAACCAGGTCAAGGTCAAAAAGTTGAACAAATGATGAAAGGTGATAAAGGAATGTTGCCAAATACCGGTGAAGTCAAATCCAATACAGCAACTATCGGAATCTTTGGTCTTGTCTTAGCTGGTGTACTTAGCCTTCTTGGTGTAAAAGCTAAACGAGATAATTAAAATTCAAATCATTTAAAAATTAGTAAAAATAGTGTTATACTAAAGCCAAGTATAGCACTGTTTTTATAAGAGGGATAGGAATGGAAAAGACAATTTTACTCGTGGATGATGAGATTGAAATTATAGATATTCAAAAACGATACCTAATCCAGGCAGGATATCAAGTATTGGTTGCCCGTGATGGGTTAGAAGGTTTAGATATTTTTCGGAAAAAACCAGTAGATCTAATCATCACAGATATCATGATGCCTAAAATGGATGGCTATGATTTTATCAGTGAAGTCCAATATCTATCTCCTGATCAACCTTTTCTCTTTATCACTGCCAAGATTAGTGACCAAGACAAGATTTACGGCTTGAGTTTGGGGGCGGATGACTTTATTACCAAACCGTTTAGTCCTCGTGAGTTGGTGTTGCGGGTTAATAATATTTTGCGCAGAATTCATCGTAGTGGGAAAACTGAACAGATTGAGCTAGGGGATTTACGGATAAACCATGCCAACCACGAAGTTCATATCGGACAAGAGTCTTTAGACTTAACTGTCAAATCTTTTGAACTCCTCTGGATCTTGGCAAGTAATCCTGAGCGGGTCTTTTCGAAAACCGAACTCTATGAAAAAGTATGGCAAGAAGAGTATGTCGATGACACCAACACTCTGAATGTCCACATCCATGCATTGAGGCAGGAGTTGGTTAAACACGCAAGTTCCAATACTCCAGTCATCAAAACAGTTTGGGGTCTTGGCTACAAGATTGAGAAAGCGAGGTAATGAATGAAATTAAAAAGTTATATCGTAATTGGCTATTTAGTCTCTACTATTCTGACAATTCTTGTGGTCTTTTGGGCAGTCCAGCGAATGCTGATTGATCAAAAAGAAATTTATTTCTTGGTCGGAATGACACTTGTTGCTAGCTTTATTGGAGCTGGGGTTAGTCTCTTTCTCCTCTCTCCTGTATTCTCTTCGTTGCATCATTTGAAAAAGCAAGCTAAAAAGGTAGCCAGTCGAGATTTTAGCGGAGAAACTAACATAAAAGGTCCAACTGAGTTTCAAGAGTTAGGGCAAGCTTTTAACGATATGTCTCATGATTTACAATCAACCTTTGAATCTCTCGACCAAAGTGAGAAAGAAAAAGGGATTATGATTGCCCAACTTGCTCATGACATCAAAACACCAATCACATCCATCCAAGCAACGGTGGAAGGAATCCTTGATGGTGTTATTCAAGAAGAGGAGCGGGTGCATTATCTAATGACCATTAGTCGACAGACCGACCGTCTAAATAAATTAGTGGAAGAGCTCGGCGCCCTTACGCTAAATACCCAATCCAAGATAGAATCACCAAGAGGGATTGAGCCTGTATTTCTGGATCAGTTATTAATAGAAGCAATGAGCGAATTTCAATTGTTAATTGAAAAAGAAGAACGTGATGTGTACATACAGGTTAGTCCAGAGTATGCCCGTATCCAGGTAGACTATGATAAGATTTCACGAATTTTGGTTAACTTGCTCAATAATGCTTTTAAATACTCGGAACCAGGAACCAAGATTGAAGTTGTGGCTCTGATTGAGGACCAGAACTTGACCATTAGTGTCAGAGATGAAGGATATGGAATTGCTCCAGAGGAGTTGGACAATATCTTTAAGCGTCTCTATCGGGTAGAAACTTCTCGCAACATGAATACTGGAGGTCATGGCTTAGGCCTTGCAATTGCGCGTGATCTAGCTCGCCAATTAGGTGGAGACATCAGCGTAGAAAGCCAATATGGCGTAGGAAGCAAGTTTATTCTTAGTCTCAATCTGAACGAAAAGTAAAATAGATAGAAAAATCTCTTTACAAATGCAGTTTTTCATGATACAATATCCTTTGTGTGAAATAGCAGCAGGAAAGCATGAAGCTCGTCAACAGG
>ERZ773008.307-NODE-307-length-34912-cov-38.551482_pt1 | contig 34912 bp, 30 predicted proteins | sample MGYA00580664_ERZ773008 | MGnify/ENA primary metagenome ERZ773008 (study PRJEB29015, sample SAMEA2738016) | human oral metagenome | biome: human oral; feature: human-associated habitat; material: dental | place: China | collected 2048 ...
ATGTAAACCTCGATAATATTGCTTATGCAGCGGTAGCGAGTGAGCTCATTCAAGAATTATTTGCTATGTATGACGTAGATCGTAAGGTCTTTGATACGGTAGTAAATTACTCCAAGCAAATTCGACGTCGCAATGTACAATTGGGAACGATAATGCTTGGATGGCAATTATTATCCCTCGCTGGGGTTGTACCTAGTGCTAATGCTTTTAGCCATCAAGATGGAATCGATCCATTTTGGATGCAGGTGAGAGAATCAACAAATCTTACTATCTCACCCTCTGTAAAAGCCGCATTACCTCAGATTCTAGCTTATCAGTGGGGTGAAGATACGCCTTTAGAACTTCCGAAAACAATATGGAAGGAACTAGAAAAATTATTATTTTCTTACTGTGAACAAGAAATAGGTAAGCCGTTACAAAGTGTTAAATTTTTGATGAGTATATAAAGATTTAATATATTTATTAAAAGAATTAATATATCTTTCGCTTATAATATTTTTTTCTTAATATTAAACCACTTGTCTAATAAAGGTCTTACAAATCTTTTTAAGTCAGGTGGTTTTCTTATATAGAAAAAAAGCAATATGATACATCCATATTTATCTTTTTTATGAGTTAGAAATATTAATTCAAAAAGTTTATACTACATACATAAGTTAGTTGTTTAATTGAATCTATAAGAGTATGTGTTGATAGAGTCTTTGTTTGAGACTCTATTTTTGTTTTTTATATAGAATACTATAGAATATAGAGAATTAATAAAGGTTACATAAGTTATGAATTTGATAGAGTATTTAACGAGTCTTGGTAATATAGCAGTTGCCCTGTCAGGCGGAGTGGATTCATCCTACTTAGCATATGCTGCCAAACAATCTGGTATTCCATGCAAGGCATATACTGTGAAATCTCAGTTTGTACCACAATTTGAATTAAATGATGCCAAGAAAATCGCAGAATTTATAGATATTCCTTTAGAAATCATAGATATAGATGTGCTTGCACATGATGATGTAACGAGTAATCCAAACAATCGTTGCTATTACTGTAAACATCATGTGTTTACAACGATAAGTGAATATGCTAAACGCGATGGATTTACCGTAGTATGCGATGGAACTAATGCAAGTGATGATATAGATGATCGCCCTGGTATGCGAGCCATAGCTGAGCTATCTGTTAAGTCACCATTGCGAGACTGTGGCTTAACAAAATCTATGATACGCAAATTAGCCCAACAGGCTAATTTATTTACTTGGAATAAACCATCCTATGCTTGCTTAGCTACTAGATTTCAAGCGGGACAACGCATAACTGGTCATGATTTAGAACATATCGAACTAGCAAAAAAATATTTATTTTCCTTAGAGCTATCAGATTTTCGTGTTCGTTTGATAGGAAACAATGCTAAAATTCAAGTTCCTGAAAATCAAATTGCTATTGTTATTAAAAATAGGATTGAGATTCTCACATATTTGAAATCAATGTTTGATGATGTTGTATTAGATTTAGAGGTGCGTTCATGAGTGAAAATATTAGAACTCTTTTAGAGCAAGTAAAAAATGGACAGGTAGATGTGGATGCCGCCTTATTAAAGCTAAAGATGAAGCCTATAGATGATTTAGGGTATGCAAACGTTGATTTACATCGTCAATTGCGCCAAGGTGTGCCAGAGGTTATATATGGTGCTGGTAAAACTAGTGAACAAATCGTGGGTATTATCTCCTCTATGCAGTCCAACGGGCAAGGTCACATATTGATTACACGCTTAGCACCTGATGTGGCCGCAGAGATTCAAAAACAACACTCATTGATATATATTAAGGATGCTTATATTGGGTATATTGGTGACATGCCTACGAAGAAAACAGAATCTAGTATAGCTATTGTTACTGGCGGTACAAGTGATTATAAAGTAGCTGAAGAATGTGCTATTACGGCTGAGTTTTACGGTAATAGGGTCAATCGAATTTATGATGTAGGTGTAGCGGGCATTCATCGATTGTTACAACATTTAGATACCATCATGACTGCTAAGGTTATCGTTGTTATTGCGGGCATGGAAGGGGCCTTAGCTAGTGTAGTTGGTGGCCTCGTGGATGTACCTGTCATTGCTGTGCCGACTAGTGTAGGCTATGGAACGGCCTTTGGGGGCGTGACGGCATTATTATCTATGCTCAATTCCTGTGCTAGCGGTGTTACTGTTGTCAATATAGACAATGGATTTGGTGCAGCTTATACGGCGAACATGATTAACCATATAGGTGAAAGTAAATGAAACGATTATTTTTAGATTGCCAAATGGGCATTGCAGGAGACATGCTGATCGCTACATTACTTGGTTTAGTAGATGATTCTAAAATGTGGATAGCAAGGCTTAATCAAATAGGAATACCTGATGTTACCTATACACTAATACCGAAAGAAGATAAGGGATTACAAGGCTATCGGGTAGCGGTTACCATTAATGGTATGGAAGAATCTGAAAATCATGATGAGCATCATAATCATCATGAACATATCAAACATAGTGAGGTACATGGGGACGGAGAACATTCGGAGCATCAGGTATATAGAGAACAGCATGTGCATGGCCTAGGATTACAAGATGTAACCGATATAATTAATAGTTTATCTATTTCTGATACGTGTAAACAGAATGCCATAAATGTATATAATCTGGTAGCACAAGCGGAGGCTAAGGTTCATAAATCAACGGTGACACAAATTCATTTCCACGAGTTAGGTATGCTCGATGCTATTGCAGATATTGTGGCCGTTTGTGTACTCATAGAGGAATTGAAGTTTAATGAGATTATCATCTCTCCTATACATGTAGGAACTGGCTCTGTTCACTGTGCTCATGGAGAACTACCTGTACCAGCACCAGCAACAATGGAATTATTAGCTGGTATACCAATGTATGCAGATTATCAGATTAAAGGAGAGCTCTGCACTCCTACAGGTGCTGCATTAGCACAGTATTTTGGTACATCGTATAGTAATATGCCTGTTATGACACCAGCAAAAGTATCTTATGGATTTGGCACGAAACAATATGAAAGACCGAATTGCATTCGAGCCTTTGTAGAACTGTTACATGATTCAGAGGATACAATCATTGAACTGTCTTGCAATCTCGACGACATGACGCCAGAAGAAATTGGTTATGCAGTAGAACAGTTAGTCCTTTCACCAGCCTTAGATGTATTTACCACACCGATTATGATGAAAAAACAACGACCTGGCACGATGCTGACTGTCCTTTGTAAGGTTGACGATATCGACAATGTGCGAGATTTAATCTTTAAGCATACTACAAGCCTTGGTATTCGGTACCATCGCTGTGATAGATATATTTTGAACCGGTCTACAGGAGATATAGACTGGGAAGGACATACAATTGCTTTCAAAAAAAGCTGTGGTTTTGGGGTGGTGAGACATAAATATGAATATGATTCGCTCGCTGCCATTGCTAATTGTAATGATATGAGTTTATTAGACCTTAAACGACAATTGCGTAATAAGGAGGATTGATTTGTCGTAGCAGGTTATTTATAGTTTGATAGTTTTAGTTAAGGAGTGATTCTCATGAAAACATTTAATGTACCCTATGCTAAAGGCTTTGTAGATATCAATATTCCTGATCAAAATATAGCAGGTGTATTAGAATCTAAAGCACATTCCTATAAGGCGGAGCTTTCACAAGAAGCATTGGTAGAACATGCGCTAGATAACCCTATCGGCAGCCAACGCTTGGAAGAATTGGTTAAGGGTAAATCCAACATGGTCATCATCACAAGTGATCATACGCGTCCAGTGCCTAGTAAAATTACGATGCCAATTTTACTTCGCCGTATTCGTGAAGCCAATCCATCCATCGATATTACCATTTTATTAGCTACTGGTTTCCATCGCCCTACTACACATGAAGAAATGATAGATAAATTCGGTCCTGAAATCGTAGCCAATGAAAAGATTGTAAACCATATCTCTGGCGATGCTAGCCAAATGACTAAAATCGGCGTGTTGCCATCCGGTGGGGACTGCATCATCAATAAACTAGCTGTAGAAACTGACCTATTAATTTCTGAAGGTTTTATTGAACCACATTTCTTTGCGGGTTTTTCTGGCGGTAGAAAAAGCGTATTGCCAGGTATTGCTTCCGAAGTAACTGTAATGGCAAATCACTGTGCTGAATTTATCAACAGCCCCTATGCTCGTACAGGTATTATCGAGAACAATCCAATTCATAAGGATATGGTATACGCTGGACGTACTGCAAAATTAGCATTTATTTTAAATGTTGTCATCGATGCTGAAAAACATATTATCAATGCATTTGCTGGTGATATGGAACAAGCTCATGAAACAGGCTGTTCTTTTGTGTCTGAACTAGCCAGTGTAAAAGCTGTACCAGCAGACATCGTCATCACTACAAATGGTGGTTATCCTTTAGACCAAAACGTATATCAAGCTGTAAAAGGTATGACCGCTGCTGAAGCATCCTGTAAAAAAGATGGTGTTATCATCATGATTGCTGCTTGTAATGATGGTCATGGTGGAGAATCTCTATATGAAAACCTTAAAAATGCAAAAACACCTCGTGAATTACTAGACCGCATTGCTAAGGTTCCTCGTAATGAAACAATTCCAGACCAATGGGAAATGCAAATCTTGGCTCGTATTCTAGATCAATTTACAGTTATCGTTGTGACAGACCAATGTGATCCTAAAATGCTTACAGATATGCATTTGCAACATGCCAGCACATTTGATGAAGCATTGAATAAAGCTTTAAAATTAAAAGGTAAAGATGCAAGCATTACAGTTATTCCTGACGGTGTATCTGTTGTAGTGAAAGCTTAATTTGAATTAGTATATTGAACTATTAGATTGTGTTTCAAGAATAAAATAAAATCATAAACCACCTATTTTTAGTAGGTGGTTTATGATTTTATATAATGACTTGGTCAATTAAATTTCAAAGTATAATATTCTTTTATTCAAAAAAATTTAATTATAAATACTTACTTAATGAAGTATTATGAGGGTATTAAAGTTATCTTTAAGTATAAAATGGATGGTTCTACACATAGATGACATATGAAGTTGACTCTATAAATACAGATTATATATAATTAAATAATATTTATATTATATATTTTTATGGGAGGTCATTATGCAGCTTTTGGGTAATCTCAAAATCCACTTTTTAGCGCTCGTATTAACCGTAGTCGCTGAATATGTGGGCATCAAGAAGCTAGGTCCTGTTGTATTGTTACCATTATTGTACACATTGATTCTAGGTTTATTAATTTCTATTCCTAAGTTTAAGATTCTAACAATTAAACAAATGGAAAAATCCGCTGATTATATCGGTATTGCCGTTATGATCTTGATGGTAAAAGTAGGTCTTGGTATCGGTCCTAATCTCGGTATTCTTACAAGTGCAGGTTGGGCATTATTACTACAAGAACTTGGTCACTTCTTTGGTACTATCATCTTCGGTTTACCAGTAGCATTATTAGTTGGCATGCGCCGTGAAGCCGTTGGTGCTTGTTATTCTGTAGACCGTGAGCCTAATGTAGCGATTATCATCGATAAGTTCGGTTTTAGCTCTCCAGAAGGCCGTGGTGTTATGGGTATGTACATCTGTGGCGTTCTTATCGGCGCTATGTGGTCTTCTGTATTGGCTGGTATGTTAGCGCAATCTGGCTGGTTCCATCCATTGGCTCTTGCTATGGGTGCTGGTGTAGGTAGTGCTAGTATGATGGCCGCTGCTACAGCGCCTATCGTTGCGGTGTACCCTGAGTTTGAACAACAAATTATGGCTCTCGCTGGGGCAGCAAACTTGTTGACTACCGTATTAGGCGTATACTTCGGTCTATTTATTTCCTTACCAGTAATGGAAAAAGCTTATAACTTCTTTACAGGCCGTACCCGTGAACAAGATTTAGCAGAGGAGGCAGCACGTCATGAGTAAAAGCGAAAAATTAACACAATTTGTCATCGTTATCTGTATTGCTGCTATCATTACTGCAGTAGGTAACGTAATGGATGGTAAACATCTATTTAGTGATAGCTTGGTAGGGGTTGCAATCTTAGCAGGCCTTGCTACAATCGGTGCTATGATTTCTTTTTTACCATATGCGAATAAATTACCAATGGTATTCTGGGTTTCCTTAGTTGGTGTTATCGCATCTTTACCAGGTATGCCTGGCCAAGAATGGATCATTGCTAAAACTAGTCAAGTTACGTTCCTTGCAACAACAACACCTGTACTTGCTTATGCAGGTCTATCCCTAGGTAAAGACCTTGGCGCATTCCGTCGCTTGTCTTGGCGTATTATTCCTGTTGCCTTAGCAGTAACAGCAGGTACTTTCATCTGTGCAACAGCATTAGCACAAGTAGTACTCCACTTAGAAGGTTTAATTTAGGAGCTGATGAGCCGTATGACAAAGGAAGAAGTAAAACAAAGGGTTTGTGAGGCTATCGTTGCGGCACAACCACGTTTACGTGAAATAGCTGAGTCCATTATGGCTGAGCCTGAACTCGGTTACAAAGAGGTAAAGACATCTAAGAAAGTACAGGATATGTTTGATGAGCTCGGCATTCCTTATACTACTGAACACGCTCTTACTGGCGTAAAAGGTCGCATGAAAGGCAAAGATAGCAAATATACAGTTGCTATGATTGGTGAATTAGATGCCATTCTTTGTCCGCGCCATCCTCGTGCTGATGACTTAACGGGAGCAGCACATTGCTGTGGTCATAATATTCAAATTACGAATATGTTTGCCGTAGCTATGGGCTTGCAATCTGTTATGGATGAACTGGCTGGCGATGTAGTTCTATTTGCTGTTCCTGCTGAAGAAATGATCGAAGTTGATTACCGCAATAAATTGCGTGAACAAGGCAAGATTAAATACATGGGCGGTAAACAACAACTCATTTATGAAGGTGCTTTTGACGATATCGACATGGCTATGCAAATGCATGTAGAAACGGCTAAAACTCCGGCAGGGGAAATGGGGTTAGGTAGTACATCAAATGGCTTCGTAGCCAAATTGATTGAATACCATGGTAAAGTAGCTCATGCAGCGGCGGCGCCTCACGAAGGTATTAATGCTCTTAATGCTGCCTTGATGGGCGTAATGGGGGTTAACTCCATTCGTGAAACTTTCAAAGAAAGCGATTATTTTAGATTCCATCCAATTATTAATCAAGGTGGTACATTGGTTAACTGTGTGCCTGACTATGTTCAAGTTGAAAGCTACGTTCGCGCCTCTAATATCGATGCTATTGTGAATGGGAACCATCGTGTTAACCGCGCCTTAAAAGCCGGTGGCGACGCAGTAGGGGCTACTTGCGTAATTAAGGATTTGCCAGGTTACTTACCGATGAGAAATGATGCTCGTATGAATGAAATGTTACGCCAAAACTCTAATCCATTATTTGGTGAAGAGAATGTATTCCAAGGGGATCATATGACAGCAAGTACAGATATGGGCGACGTATCTCACTTGATGCCTGTTATCCATCCTTGGGTTGGATGTATCAATGGTGTACTACACAGCGCAGAATACGAAATCTCTGTACCTGATGTAGCGTACATTAAAACAGCACAAGCATTGGCTATGACAATCGTAGACTTACTATACGATGACGCCGCAGGTGCTAAAGATGTATTAGATAACTTTACACCAGCATTAAACAAACAAAGCTATATTGAACTCTTAGATCGTATTGCTAAGGGTGAATAAAATAAACCACCTATCGAAGATACATTGATTATCTTTGGTAGGTGGTTTACAATTTTTTTATATAACTAATATTGATAATGTTAATGATAGTTTAGATCCCTATGGTTTAGGTGGTGGCAAAGGTAAAGCAAGTCAAACCATAAATGGTTTATCGTTACCAACAGAGGCACTATATCAAATTCATCCTGATATTACGGCTAATGCTTTGATAGAGACTGACCCTGCGTTTACTAATCGAAAGAATTTTTTATCTTCTCAATTTATGATTGATGCCTTGGCAAATAATCCTGAAAGAAGATTCAAACGCTTAGGTGATGGATTCTATGAGCAGCAGCTTATAAATGAGCAAATTGTATCAGCTACGGGAAAACAATATTTAGAAGGATATACAGATAATGAGGCTGAATATAAAGCATTATTAGAGGCTGGTATAGCCTTTGGTAAAGCTTTTAAATTAGCTCCAGGAATTGCTTTATCTAAAGAACAAATGGAATCTATTACAACTGATATGGTATGGTTAGAAACTAAAACAGTTGTAGTAGATGGAAAAGCTCATCAAGTTCTATACCCTAAAGTATATTTAGCGAAACAACCTGCAAAATCTGTTGATGCAATGGGTGGAATCATAAGTGGTAAAGCCATTGTTAGCAATACTAATACAGATATTTTAAATCAAGGCATTATGGCTGCAGATACAATTGTATTAGGAGCTCATGATGTACAAAATACAGGCCGTATAGATGGACGTAAAGTGACTATTAAGGCATCTCAAGATGTAATAAACACAGGCAATATTCATGGTGATAAACAGGTTATTATTAATGCAGGGCGTGATATAAATGTAGGTACCCATGTAGATAAATTAGAACACTATGATATTATCGGTCGCCAAGGTACTATAGGTGTAGGAGAAAAAGGTGATTTAGTTTTATCTGCTAAACGAGATGTTAACCTTAAAGGTGCTATTATTCATACTGGAGGGAATTCTAAAGCAACGATTGAGGCTGGTCAGAATATTAATTTAACAACTGAGGCATTATCTGCTAAAAAGGATATGACTGTTAATAGTGATAATTATAATCGTACTGACCGCCGTACAGAATTAGGTACAGCTATTTTAAGTGATAGTAATGTTAGTTTACGTGCAGGAAATGATGTTACTATCACTAATGGGAAAAGCTATAGCCGTGATGAATATGGTCTAAAATACAAAGAAAAAAGTTTACTATCTCGTACAACTAATATCATACGTACAGATCATGAGCATACAGGTGTTTTATCTTCAACAATTGGTGGGGATACGATTAATGTGAAAGCTAATCGCAATGTTTCGGTAACAGGTTCTAATATTTTAGGTACAAAAGATGTGTCCGTATCTGCGGGTAATGATGTACGTACAGATTCAGGTGAAGAAACTCAACGTGATGAAGTATATCAATATAGTAAAAAATCTGGCTTAATGGGGGCTGGTATAGGATTTACTATTGGTAGTAAGAAAGTGACTGATACATTAGATGAAAATTCTAAAACCAATGTAAATACATTAATTGGTTCTGCTAATGGAAAGGTTAGTATTGATGCTAATAATAAGGCACATCTAACTAGTACAGACTTAATTGGTAAAGCTGATATTGAAGTTAGCGCTTCTGATATAACTCTTGATGGTAAACATGATACTATGGCTTCAAAACAGGTACATGAAGAGAAACAATCAGGTTTAACTGTCAGCTTAGGGGGCTCTATTGCATCAGCACTGACTACTGCACGTGGATTACAACGTAAAGCTAATAGTCGTGATGATAAACGATTAGGAACTTTAGAATCTCTTGAAGCTGGTAAGGAACTAAAAAAAGGTTATAGTAAGATTCAAGAGTATAAAAACTTTACCCCTGATTTTGTACGACATGAAGCACAAAAATTAATTGAGTCTGGAATATTTAAAGAACAAAAAGTAAAAGAAATTGATAGTCTTCTTCAAAATAATAAATTGACCGATAACACTAGAAAAGCATTAGAAAAAGAGCGAAAAAGATTAGCTGAAGAAGCAAGTTATGAAAAAGCAAAAGGTTATAATGACTTAAATGACATAAATGGGGATCAAAAACAATACAAAGAAAATAAACGAGCAAAAAAAGATGGATTAGCTAATATTCATGTAAGTGTTGGCTCCAGTAAAAGTAGAAGTGAATCAAGATTGGATAGTAGTAAATATGCAGGAGGACATATATTATCTGATAATGGAATCAAATTAGTTACAAAACCAACTAGGACTGATTCAGGAGATATAGTGGCTATAGGGGAAACCATTCGAGGAGAGTCTGTTGAATTGGATGCGAGTAGAAATCTCTCTTTACAAGCTGGAACAAATACAACTACTATAACTGATAAATATGATAGTAAGGGCTGGTCAATTGGAGCTAACCTTAGTGTAAATGGTGGTGGCTTACTAGGTATTGATGCTAATTATAATAAAGCAAATGAAAATGGTACCACAGTTAAAATGACTCATTCAGGGACGGTTGTTCAAGGAAATAAAGTAATAACGAACTCTGGAGATGGTACTACTATTGTGGGATCAAAAGTATATGGTGACTCCATTCAATCTCAAATAGGTGGTAATTTAACAATAAAAAGCTTACAAGATAGTGAAACCTATAGAGGTGAGAAGAAAAATGTAGGATTTAGTATATCTACAAATGGTACACAGTTAGGTGGGGTATCTGCTGAGTATTCAAAAGGTAAAATGACTAGTGATTATGCTAGTGTTACTGAACAAGCTGGATTATATGCTGGTTCTGAAGGGTTTGATATCACAACTAAAGGAAATACTAAATTAGAAGGTGCTGTTATTGATAGTAAGGCAAAAGCAGATAAGAATAAATTATCAACGAATTCCTTAACGGTTGAAGATATTAAAAATAAAGCTGAATATAAATCTAGTAATACAGGCTTAAGTTATACATCTGTATCTGGATTTAAAAATTTAAGTCAAGCAGGTAAAGATGCTGTATATAATTCTTTAGGCTTATTACCAAAATTATTGCCAGATTCTGAAAAATCAGCTGAAAGTACTACAAAATCTGTTATTGCTAATAGTACAATAACAACAGAATCCTCTAATATTGATATTAATAAGATTTCCAAAGATACTAAAAATAGCCTAAATAAACTTGATACTATTTTTGACAAGAAAAAGGTTGAAGAACGGCAAGAATTAGCACGATTATTTGCAAAAGATGCATTTGAGCAACTTCATTATTGGGAGCCTAAAACAAAAGAAGGAAAAGCTGCAAAGGCATTAGCGCATGCAGTAGTCGCTGAAACATCTGCACGCTTAGCGGGAAATCCTACTGGTAGTGGTTTCTATGCTGGTGCAACGAATGAAGCTTTGATTGGTGAAATTCAAAAAATTGCTAAATCTAATCCTGCTGTAGCACAATGGTTAAGTGCAAGCTTAGGTGCTTTAGTAAATCATGGGCTTCGTAAATCTCCAATTACAGGTGCAACTGAAGCACAAAATGCAACAAAAAATAATGCATATGGTGTAATGAAAAAGAATACAGAGCTCGAACCTTGGGATTATTATTATATTATCGATCTTTATGGTAACGTATATAAAAGAACTAATACAGTTGATTCATTAGTATCGCCATCAGTTGTTCGTAATGGTACCGTAACAACTGTGGTTAAACAAAATCCTGCCAAAGGTTACCAATCTGATGGTCAAGAAATATTTGTTTATCCAGATGGTTCATATGTTAATATTGATCAGCCTCTAGGAAAAGTACATGTAGGGGCAGCAAATTGGGCTAATAAGGGTTTAAATTCTGATAATAGTACAAGTATAGCTGATTTCGTTAAAGAACATCCACAACCTTATGTTGTAGATACTTGGACTGATAAGTTAACAGGGAAAATTTATAATGAGTATTCTGATAAGCATGTTGAATTTATTTGGAAATATCAAGGAAATATAAATGCTTTAGCGGGTATGCCTGTCGTTTCCGACCCTACAGATAGTTATTTCATGTCAGGCAATTACATGATTTATGATGATGGGACTCCAGAAATTCAAAATATATTACGGATTGCCGAGTTTAATCGTACTATGAATACGGTTACCAATAGTCCTGGAATGATGTTTGCAAATGGAGATATGGGACGTATTAAAACTAGTCTTTTTAGTGATAATAAATCATTCGAACCATTATATGATAACTCTTATAAAATTAATAATATTAGTAAACAATATGATTATGATCCTTTTAAAGAAAAACAGTTGCTTGAACCTGTTTCTGATAAGACATATAATGAATTAAGCAATATTTTCATGAAATATAGTCCTAAAAAATGGAGTGTAAATGATACACGAAATGATATAACTAGAGATCCTAATAAACCAGGGTATATTCATGTGTATGATGACAAAAATAACTATCGATATAGAGTGGATCCACCAGATAAATTTTCTGGATATGAACATATACATTTCTTTGACAAATATGGTAATGCTTTAAATTCTAATTATGAAGTAGTTTCAAAAAAGAGCAAAGAAGCTCATATACCAATTAAAGAAAGTGATAACTCTTTAAGTAATGAGGAGTATAAAAAAAGTTTGAGGTAATTTTATGGATAAATTAAAAAATATAGAATCTGAATTAAATTCATTGCAGTATGCTGATGAACAAATGTTGGAGTTTTTGGTTACTGACTTAGGTAATAGAGCTGTTTTAGTTGCAGAAACATTTTATCTAGAATTTAAGTATTGTACTCTAATTAATATAGATAATGATTTATTGAATACACTTTTCTTACCTAGATTTAAAACTGGTAAATCTAGTCTTTTTATTCAAGACATTTCTATAGAGATTAAAGACGCTCGATCTAGAGGTGTTATAAAAAATAGACATGTTGATAAAGGTTATGCTACTGCAGTAGGCTATGAGTTTATTATTAACTTTGCATTTATGGATATAGTTATCAACTGTTTAGATGTCAACATAGTGAAGAAAAAAGATTTAGAAAGAGATATTAATTCGTTGATACATTATAAAGAAATCGAGTAATAGAATGTTAATTATTAGTTTTAGCTTAATTGTAGAATGAAATTGAACACATAAAAAATCCATAGTGAACCTTGTGTTATGATTTAGGTGTCTAATTAAAATATAACCGAGGTAATCACTATGGACTACAATAATCATAACACGACATTACGCACAAACAAACACTTAAACTTCGAAGAACGATTTTATTTAGAAAAGAGAATTGTTCTAGGAGATAGTATTACTGCAATTTCTCATGCACTGGGCCGTTCTAGAACAACTATTTATACAGAATTAAAACGCGGTATGTAATTCAAATTCGACAAGGTAAATCGCAACTTGTATATTTAGCTGATTCTGGACAAGCAACATATGAAAGACAACGTATGGGCTCCTTTAATACCATGAGAGTTAGTGCTATAGAATCTTTTATAAATTGGATTGAAAGCAAAGTTCTAAATGATCATTGGTCCTTTGATGCTGCTGTTGGATATGCTAAACATAAGGGTTTGTTTGTGCGTAATGAAATGGTTTGTGCTAAAACTTTATATAACTATCTTTCACAAAGGTATATTGGGGATAAAAGCAATTGATTTACCATTGGTAGTACGGCGTTCCCAACGAAAATCTATTTCTAGAAAACATAAGCGAGAACTTGGTAAATCCATAGAGCTTCGTGATCCTAATATTGAAACGCGCGAGAAATTCGGACATGGGAATTAGATACCGTCCGTGGAACAAAGGATAAAACAGATAACGTATTAGTGATGTTATTAGAGCGTAAAAGCAGATTGTATGTGGCTTTACGATGTCCATCAGCATGGGCTCTGATGTAAAAGAAACACTGCATGCATGGTTAAATACGTTTAAAGATGTTAATCTAGCCTGCTTATGTAAAACAATAACTGCAGATAACGGTTTAGAGTTTTCAGAGATATCTGATTTAGAGATTGAAACTTTGTCTATTTATTTTGCTCGACCTTATTTTGCTAGGAAACATGGGTCGAATGCAAGGCATAATGGTTTACTTCGTAGATGTATACCGAAAGGAATGCCAATAAAATCCATTTCAGAGGAAACAATTCAACGACCCTTTTAATGGTGTAATATTTTGCCACGCAAGATTCTAAATTATAGAACCCCTTTGGATGTTTTTCTTGAAGAAGTTAATAGAATTGTAGATTTAAGTACTGTTCAATTTCATATTGCAATTTAAGAACTTAAAATAGGTGATAGAGTTAGTAAATTACTAGCTCTGTCATCTATAAAGTTGACGTGATATATTCCCTTAATATTCCAAATTAACTAATAATAATTAATTATTGGTTAATTCACTATGTTCAGCTAATGCTTCTACATCTTTTAATAGTTGAGGGATAGAATGTTTTAAGTATTCTAAATGATGATTAAAATATTTTTCGCGTTCTAGTAAATATGGATTGTTATTTAATTTACCTAAAACCTTAATAGTTCCTTCAATTACACCTACTGAATCCAGTGCATAAGTTAAAAGTTTGTTAAATTCTGTCTCATCTTTAGTCATTACTATTTACCTCTTTATTTATAAAATGAAATTCTTAAATTGCAATATGAAATTGAACAGTACTTAAATCCACTATTTTATTAACTTCTTCTAAAAAGACCTCTTGTGGTGTTTTGTAATGTAATATCTTACTTAGCAAATTATTACACCAGTGAAGGGTTCGTTGGAGTGTATCGTCTGAGATATTTTCTATTTGCTTCCCTTTTGGAATAAATCGGCGAAATAGACCATTATGCCGTTCATTAGAACTTCGTTCCCAAGCTGAATAAGGCTGCGCAAAATAGATAGATAGTATTTCATCTTCAAGTTCAAATATGTTCGCAAATTCTAATCCATTATCAGCTATGTTCGCAAATTCTAATCCATTATCAGCGGTTATTGTCTTACATATTGTGCCTAATTCATATTTTTCCTAAAGGTAGTTGACCACGCTTCTAATGTTGCTTTTACATTACAGGCACGTGTTGACGGACAACGTAACGCTACATATAGTCTGCTTTTACGCTCTAATCATTTCATTACGCACAAATAAGCCCTTATGTTTAGCGTATCCAATAGCAGCGTCAAAAGACCAACGGTCTTTATACACTCTCTCTTCAATCCAGCGTATAAAGAGCTTTATGTCACCTAACTTCATTGTATTAAATGAACCAAGACGTCGCTGTTCATATGTTAATTGTCCAGAATCAGCTAAATATACAAGTTGAGATTTATCTTGTCGAAGTTGAATTACAGTACCGCGTTTTAGTTCTGTATAAATGGTTGTTCTAGAGCGGCCCAGTGCACGTGAAATTGCAGTAATACTATCTCCTAGAACGATTCTCTTTTCTAAATAAAATCGTTCTTCGAAGTTTAAGTGTTTGTGCGTAATGTCGTGTTATGATTAGTGTAGTCCATACATCCAAGAAAATTTTTAAGATTGAAACTAGCTCATCCTATTTAGTAAACTAACTTCGCATAGCACAAGATTATCTATCATTTTTTCAACCACTTCGTTACGAATGGAGGCGGCGATTTCTTCGTTAGGAACTCTATAAATTCGTTTTAAGTCATTAGTATAGACTTTCCTATCCTTCTCAACTATATATTTTAATATATTATGAATTTGATGGATGCTACAATGCTGATATTCTACACAAGGAAAAGCGGATAGTTTCAGATATTTGGCACATAGGTATGCCTTTAACATACATAAAGATAGTTTTTGCCGTCAATGGTTGAAATATCTTTTGCCGCTTTTTTACAATATGAGGATCAAAGATTGAATTTCAATCTTACGGGCCCTCAACGACTACATCACCATACTGTGACTATACAATTATTAATATATGCCCATTGCAGTCTTGATCAGAATCTTTCATTCAGATTTACCGTAGCCGAAATATAAAGTCATTTCAGATTCGATCATTTCTTTAATTGTACTGCCTCGGAGTTCTTTCAACGCATCTTGAATAGCTTGGCCATATGCCTCTAATAATCCTTGAATAATTGATTTCTTCCCCCTCTGTTGATCGTATGCGGCGGAGTACTTTCTTTACCGCAATAATAAGCCCTCCATGCTCAACTTGATTGTAACATGGAAGGCTTATATATTTTTACAGAGATTTTTTCACATACCCCAGTTCATATGAAAAGGTCATTTTATTATATTTATGTGCTTTTATTAATTAGTCGCATTATGAATAGTATATGCAAGTGATGCAAACGGAGCAATATCGCTCGGAATTAAACGATGCGATTTAGGAACATAAATCATATCACCGTCCTGCAATGCAATATTTTGTTTAATATCCTGCTTCTTTATGAAACGTTCCAAGTCAACTTCACGTACATATACGGTATCATCAATAACTCGAACAACCTGAATATGGCGTGGCCTAGCCTTTCTCGCCGTCCCTTGTGCACTCGAAATAGCTGCAAATACATTCATATAATCGGCACCCAGTTTATAAATACCCGGTTTCGGTACTTCCCCCATCACATAAACCTGGCGACCTCCATATTCAGATACATTGACAGTCACATCCGGTTTATGAATATAATGTGCAAATTTCTCACTCAATAACGCTGATGCTTCCTGTAATGTTAATCCTGAAAGTTTAACTACCCCTGTATACGGTGTATTAATACGTCCATCGGGTCCAATCATCAAAGTCACACCGGAATTACTAGTACTATCAGTAGTTGAATCGGTAAATCCTAACTCACTACTAGTGTAACCTAAAACATGTAAATTAATCTTATCATACTTGGATAACCGATATTCTCTTATATCAGGGCGCGCTATAGAAAACACACTATCTTTCGGATCGATATACTCCCCGTTTTCCAAAACCATTTTCAGTTTTTGTTCTTTAGTTGGGTGTTTAACGGCATTTGTTTTGAAAGTGACAACTTGTCTACCCTTTACACCACTATCAACAACAGAAACATCCTGTACGTCCGGCGTATACGGAACAGATACCTGTCCCATATATTCACTTGTAGCAGTATCACTCGTATCAGCCATAACCACATTACATGCTAAACAAGCACATACAAAAGCTATCAATAACTTATGCTTTTTCATACTTATCTCCTTAAGTAAGTTTTTCTTATTAATTCTAATTATTATATAATTGTTCTGATAAGATATATCATCTATCATCTAAAACAAATATTATAAAAATCACAATACAAATACACGAATTAAATAATAGTTATTATTATCTTATAGTAATGTATAACCACGGACGTCCCGAAGTATAAAGAAACGCTAGAACATATTCTCCCATCTATAACTATTCAAAAATTTTAAAATTAAAGTCATACTCTATGTTCATACCAGCTGGATATGGATTATCCCAATGCGTATAATAATCATGAGGAATTTCAGCTGTTCCTCTTAAAAATGCAAGCATAAAAAATACTAAAACAATATAACCCCATTTAAAATTATAAAGCTTCTCCTTAACTTGAAGTTGAAACATAGTATTTAAATATTGTATGGTATATGGCATGATTAAAATGAGAAAATATTCAAAATACTTAGTTAATCTTGTAATAGGTAGTGAAAATGCAAACAAAAAATGTCCTATAATTCCCAAAAACCATAAATTCAACACAGACTTATATTCTGGTTTAAACTTTAAAATTGCTAAACGAGATATAGAAAATAATATAAACTGACTCATCATATATAAGCCTGTCATATTAACAGAATCTTTATCAGTAATATATCCTAAATATCGCCCCTCTACATGTAATACATTCAAGACCGTAGACAAAAGAGACAGTATTATATTAAATTTAAATGCAATAAATGATCCTAAAAATATAACTGCATAAATTGTCCAAGAGCACACTCGCTTAGGAATCCAATACAATACTAAAGTTATAATCGCACTATAATGAAAAGCCGTGGCAATAAATACAACCAATAAATATTTTAATAGCTTTCGTTCTAAACAATATTGATATCCCCAAAATACCAATACCATACTTAGGGCTTGCCGTATACCAGTAAGAGAGAAAAAATACTGAAGGCATAAAAATAATGCCAAAATCAACATTTTTATCTCTGTATCTTTAGTATATCGTCGAATTCCAAGCCATAAAAATGTCATAATCAATAATTCATAAACAAGGAATAAGGACTGATACGACATATGAAAATAGCGAAGAATTTCAACAATAATTAAAAATGACGGTTCCGGATATTCATCATTAAGTGTTACTTGATTAAATAATATGACATACCAATCGTAATCTGTACCTATTTCATATCTAAACATTCCTAAAAATGTAAATACAAATATAACTACCAAAGGAATAAATTTCTTATACGAAACAGGGACTAAACGCTCAGTAATAACCGCTAAAAAAGTAAATAATACAAGTCCAATCCAAAATACCATAGGATCACCTATTCTTTCATTGCACTCATACGTCTAGTATATTGAATATAAATAAATCCACCTGCAATGACTAAATATAATAATCCGCCAACCATCATAACATATAATTTACGTGGCCAAGAATGTTTAACTGGGTAAGTCGGGCTATTAAGGACACGGATATCCATAGCCTCAAGATTTTCCTTAATTTTTAATTCTTCAAGACTTTTTGTTAACAGGTTATATGTATCGGTAGACACTTTAGCATTACGTTGTAACTCTAAAAATTTAACGGATTTTTGTGAAAACTGATTCGATTTTTCAAGGTTTTGTTTACTTAACTCCTCAAGCTTTGTAAGCGCTGCATTAGCTGATTCAACATTATTTTTAGCAACAACTCTTTTTTGTAACAAATCCATTTGTACAGGACTAAGTGTAACATTTTCAGAAGAAATAGACTGCGCTACCGTTTTAGCCAATTGTTTTTCTAAATAGCTGATATTTTCTTTTGCCTTAACAACTTCCGGGTAATCATCGGTAAACTTGAATTGTAATTTAGCCAATTGTTCATTAGCATTAAATAATTCTTTACGTATAGATTGAATCTCAGGATTATCCGCCATCTGGGAATCAATAAGATTTTTATTTTGTGTATCAATCTGAGTTTCAATAGAACTTAAAATTGCTGTATTAGTATTTAATTTAACGGTCTCATCAGATTTCGCTTTTTCATAACCAGCAGCTTGTTCCAACAGTATTTTTTCTTGTTCATTAGGTATAAATACACCATTTTCTTGTTTATATTTTTCAAGTGCAGCTACATCTGCATCCATTTTATGTTTAGCATCTTCATTCTTTTTTCCCAAAATTTTAATCAACGTAGAATCTTGAGTAGAACCGACTCCAGCTATAGTATCTTGCAATGAATCCACTACATCTTGTGCTATTCGTTGTGCATTTTCTGGTGAATCGGCTGTAATCGTAAAAGATAAAATAGAAGTTCCTCTCGGATTATCTATTTGCATATATTTCTTTACAAAATCCTCAGCAGTAAATCTCTCATCTTCTGCATCTTCATTATCTAACTTCTTAATAACTGGATTAATAACTCTATCACTTTTTAATAATGACATATAATCTAATACAGAACCTCCTGTAGAAATACCTGCCAAAGATAATAGTGCAGTATTATTTATCATAGTATTTAATGAGCCACTCTGTGGCTTAACTTGAATCATTACACTAGATGTATATTTTTTAGGGAGCAAGAATGCTAATAAAAGAAATATAATTAATATTCCACCCATTAAATACAATAAAATTCGTTTATGATTTTGAATAATTTCTTTTATAACTTGATAGGAAATAACTTGAGATTCCATATTAGTCCTTTCCAGTTTATTAAACTAATATACTAAAACTTTATATAACTATTTTTATTAGGATAAAATCTATAAATCTAATTTTAATAATAACATCATTCAATGAGAAAATTCATTTCTAAAAAACATATACGTGAACTAGAATAATCCTTAGGACTTCATAATGCAAAAGCTAAAATTCGTAAAGAATTCGACCATGGAGAATTAAATATACCCCTATGCCCTCTTAACTGCTGTAATAATTTACTATGTAAATATTATATAAAAACACCTCAGGAACTTTTTAAAAAATTAGTAAATAATGGATTTAAATTCATTATACTATTAATAACTTATATTCCTTTAAAATATTCATAAGTTCTTTTTAACCCTTCATGTAAACAATATTTTGCTTTAAATAAAAGATCTCGCTCTATTTTATCGGTATCCAAAATAGAATGCTTAATATCCCCTAATCTTGGTGCCTTATATAATACCTGAATATCTTTATTACTGATCTTTTTAAACTCATCGATTAACAAGTTAACTGAACTAGCAATATTAGTACTCACATTATATATACCCGTAACCTGGCTCTGCATACCCAACATATTAGCTTCAACTACATCATCTACATATATAAAATCTCTAGTTTGTTCACCATCCCCATAAATAACAATAGGTAAGTCTTGTGTAATAGCCTTTGCAAAAATACTAATTACACCACCTTCACCGCCATTTCCTTGTCGAGGTCCATATACATTAGAATAACGATAACAAATATAATTTAAATTAAAAGCCTCATGATAAATACGAAGGTAATGTTCTGCTGTTAATTTGGTCAATCCATAAAAAGATGAAGGTTCTCCACTCATAGACTCTTGTAAAGGTAAAGACTCTAAGTCACCATAAATAGCTGCAGAAGAAGGCATTAAAAATTTTTTTACTCCCAATTTAACAGCTACATTAAGTATATTAATCAAACCCATTAAATTAATGTCACAATCTAATTGCGGATTACTCATAGATACAGCAACTTCTGTTTGCGCAGCTTCATGAAATATATAATCTGGCTTAAATTCCTCCAAGACGAAATATAAATCTGGATCTCTTATATCCATTTCGACAAATTCTGCATCTGAATGAATAAATGCCTTATTCCCAGTAGATAAATTATCAATGACTTGTACTACGTGTCCTTCCAAAATTAAACGATCCACTAAATGCGAGCCAATAAATCCAGCTCCACCGGTTACACAAATTCTCATTATTATCCCCCTTTTAAGCCCATTCTGTCAAAATAAACAAAACACCTTACTACTAATAAATATAATACTGAATTGACAACCCCTAAACACATCTTAGAGTATGTTACCTATATGGTGTCACATACCACGGACTCTTTAATATAACATTTTGTATACTTTACAAACTTAGCTGACAACTTATCTATTGTCACAAAACCGCCCCAAATACATTTTATTTTAATAATTTTGGTTGTGGTTTCCACTACGATATTATGTAAGAACATCTTTACTGAATGATTGTTCACTCTCAAACATTTGTAATAATGTTTTCAATTATGCAATCTTAAATTCCGCTCCTTTGTCTATACATATTCTTTGTTTGAATAACACTGCCACAAAATTTATATACTTATTCTTGTTTATGATTTTTATCTCATAATCAGCGCTACTTACCTTAGAATATCATTTTCCATTTTTATACAATATCATATGCTTTCACATAAAATAAGCTATCCAAATAGTAGAAAATATAATAGACAAATTAGTCCCGAATAAAAATAACAAAAAGAATTAACAGTATCTCTTAAGCTCTATAATAAATACTATTTTACCCATTAATATATCTTCTTTTTAAGTATCGTCTTTTTTGCCACAGTATAATCCCCATATAAATCGTAATAAACACTTCCGTTACAAGCATAGTCATGGCAGCTCCAACGGCGGTAAACCAATAACATAAAGGGAAAATAATCATTAAGCTAAAAATAGCGGCACTAATTAATACGCGACTATATGTATTATACATATTAATAGGTAGCATTATTTCCGCTCCAAATACAGTGCTAATAGCCACAACAAGAGGTATAAACGACAACACTCTTAATATATCTACTGTTTCCAAATATACAGGCCCAATTAAAAACATAACTATTTCATTAGCATACACAAATAATAACGTACAGCCTATTGTCCCTAAAATAATATATGCACCTAATTGTTTTCGTATAAACATCAACGCCTCTTGCATATCTGATTTAATCATCTTACTTACAAAAGGATAAATTGCTTCACTTACAGCAGAAATACCTCTACGAATACAATTAATTAATTTATCTGCAGCACTATAATAACCGACAATAGTATTATCTACAAACATACCTAATACTACTACATTAGTCGCTGTATATAAATTAACAGCTAAAGATGAAACAAAAATAGTCCACCCCTCTTTATAGGAGGTCATAACATCACTCAATTTTGGAAAACTAAAAATTCCTTTATAATTTCTAAGCAACCAAAAAATAGAAAATACGCCTGCAATTAACGGCGTACAGGACTGTAAAAATGCAGATAAAATATAGTCATCAGGAGATTTAACCAATAAAAAAATCCCTACCATAGAAATAAGGCGCCCACACATATTTAAGATAGTTATATATCGCATTTGTTGTATACCTTGAAAAAACCATACCGGAAATAATACATTTCCAATAATCCCAAAATACATTACCTCAAAAAGCAATATATTTATACTTTTCCCAAAAATATAATATTGTAATTGATATATACAAACGAAAGTAATAGTAACCCCTATCAGCAATATCAGTTTTCCATAAAAATATTTAGAAAATAAGCACTTAATATCTCCTTCAGCTTGTGCTATTTCCTTTGGCGCTGTTAACGAATACCCATAATCAACGAATATACGAAAATACTCCATTATCCCTTGCATAAAAGCTATAGCCCCAAAATTCATGGGTCCTAATGTACGAATTAAATAGGGTACCAGAATAAAAGCCAATACATATTCTAAAACTCGTAATGTTAGTAAAGAAAATATATTTTCTATTAATTTTGAATAACGCTTTTGCACCACTATTATCCTCTACATACTATATATTTAATTAAATCTATTTTTATTAAAAATCGCTTCAGCTTTTGCTTTATTCCCCATAAATGATTATTACTCACATTCAAAGTATGACTTAAAACGAATGTTTTATACTCCATCAATAGATCTATATAATCTTGCTTATCTGCATTATCCAATAAACAAATCTTTCTATATAAATCGGTATATGAATTAAGTAAATACAACTGTAATTCACACATGACATCTACTTTATGTTCTAATAAATAAGTTGCCATATATGTATGGGAATCTATTGTATCCTTTACAAACTTCTTAGAAAAATTGGCCATGATACTATCTGCACGTTGCAAGTAATAATATAATGGCTGATTAATAGTCGTTACTACATCAGATTTTGCAAACAATCGGAAAGTAGTAAAATTATCTTCCTGCACTCTGCCTTCAGGAAAGCGAATTTGACTATCTTTACTGTTAAATAGGTCCGCCTTAAAAATCTTATTACACACTATATTTAAATCAAAAGGCTCTGTTTTTATCAAATAATATTTCAAAATATCAATTCCACTAAAAACTTTTTCATCCTCTTGAATAGACATGGAATGTACAGATATATGATTTTCATCCTGAAAAATATAGTAATTACAAGATACGATATCAGAGGAATTTTTTTCCGCCGTTGCAAATAATATTTCACACATGGACGAATCAATAAAATCATCACTGTCAATAAATATAATATACTTACCTTTAGCCTGATCTAAACCGTGATTACGGGCATCAGACAGTCCGCCATTTTCTTTATGTATAACTTTGATGCGATTGTCCTTCGATGCATATGTATCCGCAATGGTGCCGCTATTATCTTTTGATCCGTCATCAACCAAAATAATCTCGAGATTTTTATAGGTCTGATTGATAATCGACTCGATACATCGTTCCAAATATTGTTCCACATTATAAATAGGGACAATAATAGAAAGTAAAGGTTCCATTAAAATTACTCCTTCCTTCCTATCTTATATGCCACTATATTATGTCCGCGCCGCTGCTCTAATGGAGGCAACTCCATATAATTTTCATACATGTTATCCAAATATACTTCCCAACAGGACATTACTGAAAATTTTTCATCTTCAAACTCGATTTCATCCATAATTTCAAAATCATCTTTGCGTAATCGTTCTTTTACGCCTTCACCCCAAGCGATAACACCAACATATTCAGCATCTTCATAAGTATATGATTTCGCTAATCGATCCATTCTATCGATGCAACGTTGCTTGCCGAATAAACGACAAAGAGGGACTATCAGTAATTTTCCCAATTTATGAATCAATGTTTTTCCTTTAAAGAGCTTAGCGCTGGCCAAGGTGAGTATTTTTTGATAAAAAATAGATTTCTTATATATCTCTTCCATTACAGACATATCTTCACAAAATCCATCAACCGGAAAAATATCAATCCATAAATACTTGCTGCGTAATGTATTGGAGTATGTATTTTCACAAGGTATATTTCTATTAACTATAGCGGCATACGTAGAATCTAAACTATGATTGATAGGATTGGCAATTAACTCTAACCCATCATGATCATAAGATGCCTTTAACGTTAATAACCTTTCATAGTCCGGCCTAGGCATACAGACATCTATATCATCATCCCAAGGAATAAAACCTTTATGACGAGCCGCACCAATCAGCGTCCCATAGCACAAACTATATTTTAAATTATGCTTTTTACAAAACTGGTCAAAATCTTTTAAAAGTTCTAATTCTTCTAATTGAACTTCACGTAAAGATAATTGTTGCATACTCATCCAACCCTATATTAAATAATAATAACGTTTTCATTTGACAAAAACTTGTCTAACACCCGTACTTCTTCAATAGTATCCTGATGACTCATCAAGAAGCTTTCAGAATCCTCTCTAATACACTTCAAGAATTCTACAAGCTCATAACGTAAGCCTTCGCCTTCAAATTTATAGAAATATTTTCTATTTAAATTTACATCTTCAAATCTTAGTTCAAAAAATTCTGTTTTCCACCATGGCGCAGGCACATAAATATAGCCTTTAGATCCTGAAATAACTAAATCACCCTCCGCCTTTGCATTAATTGCAACAGTAGCGGACGCCATCGCATCATCATAAATAAAATTAATCTTTGACAATATATCAATATCGTCTACTTTATGACTGATAAAATCAACACGATTATAATCAAAGCCTAACAACTTAAAGATGGCTAACAGAGGATACGCCGCCAAAGACAAAATACTGCCGCCGGCAATTCTCACTTGATTTTCTAACCCATCCCCTAAAACTTGTGTAAAATTAGCTTCTATGTTGAATATCTTACCGATCTGTCCGCTGCGAGCCATAGCGATTAGTTTACTGAAAGCAGGCGTATATGCTGTTTTTAAACCTTCCATCAACACCAAGCCGGACGTTTTTGCTTTCTCTATCAACCGTATGGTATTTTTAGTATCACTACTAAACGGAAATTCAGTTAGTACATGTTTTTTAGCCGCCAAAGCCTTTTCAATATAAGCATCTCGTCTGGATAACGGTATATTAATATACACTGCATCCACATCATCGAATAAAGCATCTATATCAGCATACTTTGTTAATGCATCAAACTGACCGGATTTAAAATCACCATCAATACTGTCAACTTCAGCAAAACCACCTACAACATCAATACCACTGACGAATTTCGATTCATCTAAAAATCGATCAAGAATAAGTTCATTACCGATAATCCCAAGTCTGACATTATCGGCATTTCTGATTTGAGTACTGGATATACCTTGCGTTCTAGGCAAATAATGAACTGCGCAATACTCATTTAAGTAATCAAAATATCCTTCCCAATCAGAACCGACAGTAAAAATATCAATGTTAAACCGCTTTATATCATCTATCTTTTGGCCGAAATATTCTTCAACTACAATTTCATCGGCGAAGCCTGTAGCTCTTACATTATCTATGCGCTGCATCAAAGAATCTCTGACATTAAATTTACCTCTTGATTTATCGAAGTAATCCGATGTGACACCGACAATGAGATAATCCCCTAAGGCCTTTGCATTTTTTAATAAATTATAATGTCCCTCATGAAATAAATCATATGTTCCGTATGTTATAACCTTTTTCATGTTATTTTCCCGTAATATCCTTAATAACCGATTTCAATGTATCTACAAGGAATTGATTATCTTCAATAGTCGTATCTCCGATATGCGCAACCCTTAAAACATAATTTTCGTTTTTGCCACCTGTAGGATTTACATATATATCATATTTATCTTTTAGTACGGTGAAGACATCCTTTGCAATAGGCTCTTCAAATCGAATCGGTGTAACAGCATTACTTAATGTAAAAGTAGGCATAGAAATAGGCAACTCTTTCATTCTATTTCTAAAATCCTTAGCTACATTATCGATTCTGGCTAAATAGTTTTCATAACCTTCCTCTTCAATAAGGTGTAAAGCTTTATTCATCTCCAAACATACACCGACAGCCGGTGTAAACGGTGTCTGCCCTCTTGTAAAGTTTTTAACATACTGATTGAAATCAAAATATAGATTTTTAATATTGTTATTTTTTACACGATCCTCATATAATCGTTCACTGACAACAATCGGGGATAACCCGGGAGCAATACAAAGTCCTTTCTGAGAGCTGATAATTGTAACATCAATTCCATTACCGGCCATATCATAAGGATCAATTAAGAAAGAACTGATAGCATCGATAACTAAATAGGCATTTTTCTTTTTGGCAAAATCACTGAGTAAATGAATATCATATAATTGTGCCGTTGATGTTTCATCAATATTAGCAATAACAAAAGTGAAATCTTTATCCGCTACTCCGGTAAAATGAGACTCTATTAATTGCTCATCATCATGTAATTTAATTTCAGTATGCGGAATACCATGAAGTTCACACAAGTCTACAAAACGTTGACCGAAAGTGCCGCCGTTAATCACGAGCGCATGATCTGTTTCATTCATACAGTTCATAATAGTAGCTTCTAACCCACCGGTTCCGGACGCAGTTAAATATATGCTCTTAGCACCTGACGGTGCATTCATAAATTTCTTTAATAATCTATCGGAATCCAGCATCACATCCGAAAACTCATCAGTTCTAAAATAAGGAACTTGCTGATGCCTAACATCAAGAATTTCCTTTCTCATTTGTGTCGGTCCTACAGTAAATAGCTTCATACTATTTCCTCCCTATTGATTATTTCCAATAAATCTTGTAATTATGATGCGGCACACGCCGATCTTCAGGCGGTGCTTCCATGTAATTATTAAAAAGATGCTTCAAATAAAAATCACTATCTGCAACTCCCCAGAATTCTGTGTCTTCAAATTTATACCGTACTCTATCATCAAAGAGCTGCTTCAAATAAACTTCTCTTTTATTTCCGCTGGCACAATCTACTAGAATACTTACATATTTTGAATCTGCATATAGATATTGTTGTGCATCTAGATTAATTTTTTTTATCAAATATGTAGTCGGCAAAAAATGCATCAAACTTATAGCTCCGAATTTTAAAAAGGTTCGAATATACCCTTTCAAAGAAGCAAATTTCCCTTTAGAATCAACATATCGATTACTAAAAGTAAACTTCATAGAAGAACCATGGAATAATAAATTTAATAATTGCTGATGCCTAAATAATGATTGTTGTTCCGATCTACTTTCAGGTAATCCATCGATAGGAAAGATATCAACAAATGCCCCGGCTTTATCAAAATTACGCCATAAAGTATTATCAATCATCAACGTATCTTGATCAAATACCTTTGCCATAGTATATGTATATGTATTATCCGTCTCGATAGAAAAAACTTTGTATCTTGAATTACTATCATTATATAACTGTATAAATCGATTATAATCTTCACGAGACATCATGATATCGATATCATCATCCCATGGAATAAAACCTTTATGCCTAACTGCACCCAGCATGGTACCATATGCTAACGCATACTTAATATCATGATGATCACAAAATTCTGCCACATCTTTAAGAATATTTAGTGCCAGCTGCTTAATATCAGCAAAATCAATTTCTTGCATAATGTATCTTCCCCCCTTTCATAGTATGATAAATTTTCTATTTAAAAAATTTTCGTTTTAAAAACAATCCACCTTTTTTCACCCAATTCTGCGGCTCCATAAAGGATACATTTTGTTCCTTATACTCAATGCGATTCGCTTCGAGCCATACATCAAGCAGAATTTCACTGACAAATCCATAAATACGCGATTCGTACGCATCATAACCGGAAATATCCACGCGCTTTTCCAGCTCCGCCAATATGGAGAACATCCATTCACAATACTGATTATACAAATCCCGACGCATCACAAACATATTGAACATATGCGCCCATGTACGATTGCAAACCGTCGTGAAAGCAGCACTGTATTCAGGATATCGCTCAGCGATGATCTGCTCCGCCACATCAAGGCCTTCACTATGATGAGCATTATTGTAGTGAGACCTGTTCGTTTCAATATAATATTTGCGCTTATCCGCCACTACCACAGGGTATTGTGAAAGCAATGTTTCCCATTCCTCACCGGTAAGAATCTGGTTCTTTTTATCCTCTACAGAACGCACCTCTTTACGCGTAAAATATCGTCTGTAATGAACAAGACCGATATAATCCGCCTCAAGGTTCTTCCACGCCCAATATAAACCGGTTAACTCGCAGTAATTCGCATTTTTATCGGATATATTATCCCCTGTATGATCACCAATATAACCAATGTCAAATTTGCCCGCTCTACCTACATGAATCGGCATATAGACAAGATCTTCAGGCATCCAATATTGTTTATGAGTGGCTACTAATACTTTAATATTCACTAATCTGACCTCTTATTATTTTAAATATTCCTCTATTTAAATAATGCATTTCCATAACTAAATCGCTTTATATCAAGGATATAAAATTACAAGAAATATCATTACTTCCTTATCAATCATATTTCCCTATTATATTATTCTAATTTTATTAATTTAGTTTCTCCAAAAATCCAAGAAGTTACCTTATATCGAGCAAAAAACTTTACAATAAAAATAGGTGCTAACGTACTAATAATGGAAGAAAAAATTAAAACTATAATAATATTATCTATTGCTAAATATTTAAAGATAGTTCTTAATGGACCCGTAAAATATAAATGTAATATATATATACCTAAAGAATAATATCCACAAGAATTCCAAAGACTAACAAATTTATAATTCCGTAATCTAAAAAATATAATTGATAAAAAGACTGATACCGATATTGCACATATAAATTTAAAAATATTATAAGTATTAATAAATGGAAAGCTAAAACAAGCTATAGCAATACTTATAAAAGAAACTATTATTAACTTATTACCTATATTATTTTTAAGATAATCACTATAAAAAAATAATATAGACCCTAATGAAAAATATACTCCTCCATAAATTATTAAATTTACAATTGCAAACATCCCTTCAATATGAGGCGCAAAAATATATAGCAGAAACAATACTAAAAATACTAATACTGGTTTTATAAAAGATTCTAACAAAGGAATAATTATAAATAAGCATATTAATACATATAAAAACCACAAATAAGCAAGAGGTGCTATGTAAATATGCATTAAATCTATAAAGTTAAAATGTTCACTCATTTGGATATTACTATATAGAGTTGCATAGTACTTAAAAAGCCAAAAAACTAATGAAAATACAAGATACAGGGGCACCATATTAAAAAATTTATTCCCTATTTTCTTTAAAACCCCTGTATTATTTTTCGACCAAGTGAATTTATACAAATATCCACTAATCAAAAAAAATAACGGCATATGAAAACTATATATTATATCATAAATATATTGCAATTCATTATAAAACTGAGGAAAAATATCTGCTTTAATATAACCAAGAACAACATGTCCCACAACAACCAAAAATATAGCAAACCCTTTTAATGAATCTAACCACTCTATTCTCATACAGTAAATTCCCTTTTTACCAACTCTAACGCACTTGCAATGACCTTATCCATATCGTAATATTTATATTCTCCTAAGCGACCTCCGAAGATTACATTCATCTCCGCTTCGGCTTTTTTTACGTACTTGGCGTATAAATCCAAATTCTTTACATCATTTACGGGATAATACGCCTCTTCGCCTATCTTCCAGTCTTTCGGATATTCTTTCGTCACATAGGTAACGGGTTGCGTACCGAATTCAAAATGCTTATGCTCGATGATACGAGTATACGGAATGTCCGCCTCCGTATAGTTCACAACGGCCACGCCTTGATGGTTTTCCTCTTCAAGTCGCTCTGTTTCAAAGTGAAGACCACGATATTCCAATATTCCTTCAGAATACTCAAAATATTCATCGATAGGACCCGTATAAATAATTTTCTTCGCGATGCTTTCATATTCATCGCGATGTGTAAGAAAATCCACGCCCAATCGCACCTCGATACCGTCCAGCACGCGTTCAATCATCTTCGTATAACCGCCCATAGGAATACCTTGGAAGCGATCATTAAAATAGTTATTATCGTATGTATAACGCACAGGTAATCGTTTAATGATGAAAGCAGGCAGTTCCGTGCATTTACGACCCCATTGTTTCTTCGTGTAGCCCTTGATGAGCTTTTCATAAATATCCGTACCAACAAGGCTGATGGCCTGTTCCTCAAGGTTCTTCGGCTCGCCCGTAATTACCTGACGTTGCTCCGTAATCATCGCTTCCGCCTCTTTTGGCGTGCGTATATTCCACATTTTGGAGAATGTATTCATATTGAACGGCAAATTATACATCTCACCCTTATAATGTGCTACAGGACTGTTCACATAGTGATTAAACTCGGCAAACTGATTCACATACGCCCATACATGCTTCATCGATGTATGAAAAATATGGGCACCATATACATGAATATTGATATCATCCTTGCTTTCACAATATAAATTACCCGCCACATGATGACGTCGATCGATGACGAGAACGGATTTACCGCGCTTATGCGCCTCATGAGCAAATACGGCACCGAACGGGCCGGCCCCTACAACTAAATAATCGTATGTCATTAATACGCTCCCTTTCCCTTCACAACGGCCAACACCGTTTTTATCAAATATACAATATCAATCCACACGGACCAGTTATGCACATACCAGGAGTCCATTAGCACTCGTTCTTCATAGGTGGTATCACTGCGACCGCTGACCTGCCACACACCGGTAATGCCGGGCGGTACAAGATAAAAATCATTGATATAATCGCCGTATTTTACGATTTCATCTCGAACGATAGGACGTGGTCCTACAAGGCTCATATCGCCCATGAGGACATTCCATAATTGTGGAAGCTCGTCGAGACTTGTTTTTCGAAGAAATTTACCGATTTTCGTAACGCGCGGATCATCCTTCAACTTGAAGTCCCGTTCCCATTCTTCGCGAGCTTCCGGATGTTCTTTTAAATAAATCTCCAACGCTTCCTGCGCATTGGGAACCATGGATCTGAATTTATAGCAGAAAAATTCCTTGCCGCCCTGACCGACCCGTTTATGGCCGAACACGATAGGTCCCGGAGAGTCGAGGTAAATCAACACCGCCACGATTGCAATAATCGGCAAGATCAAGATGCCGCCGCAGACGGTGGCCACAATGTCAAAAATGCGTTTCATAATGCGGTTGGACTTACGAGCTAAATTATTCTGCACCCGCAATACGACAGCCTGTTCCTCCATCATGCCGCGAGCCGAAATATTGCTGGCCGGCAATCCGAATAATTCCGGTACGAAAGAAACCCTTTTTACAAGCAGCTGTAAGCGGTTGATTAAGGACACCAGTTTTTTAGATTCAAGACCGGGCGCACACACCAATACAGTGGATACTTTATATCTTTTAATGACGTCCTCCACGTCATTGAAACCGCCCAAACGCGAATACTTTTGCGCTAATAATGAGGACTTCGGATTATCATCAACAAAGCCGATAATTTTATAGTAATTAATAAGCATTCTATCATGATACCGATCAACTAATTCCGCTGTTTTTCCCGCTCCGACCAATAAGATGGGAATATATAATAATTTCAGCTTTATCAATATTTGAATCAATATATATCGTATAACGATAACATATAACAATATAAATATATAAGATAAGCCGACAAATAAACGGGATACATTGTCGATAATATGCCCGGCATACATCAGAACGATGGATACAACTATACCGATTGTTATGGAGCGAAATATAATTTTAATCTTATCCCAATAAGCCTTATCCATATTATATGCACTGTTTAATAACAGCACAATAATAAATACTATAGGGGTAATAACATATCCATAGAAAAAATCTACATGTAAACTATTAGTACCATTCCAGAACGGTAATGCAGTTCTGATACTACATGCGGAAATAATGCCACAAATAACAGCAATATAATCGACAATAATCATTAAGGCCTGTACTAATAACGGGGAACCAACCCACTGTTTATTCATAGATTTTTCCTCTCTTAATAAATGTAAGGGGCAAACTAAATTATATCTTTTATAATAACACAGTTTCATTTATTTTTCATGATTCATTTGAAATTTTCTCGTAGATTTCTCTACTGATAATCGACTTTATCTCATACTATAATCATCAACTTAATCTCATGTTATAATAATAGACAGTGTTCATATTTTTTTCATCTATGAACACAAATAATTTCTAACATTTACTAATCGAAGTCTCATTTAGACAGTAAAATAAAGTTTAGGTAGCAATATGAAGCTTTCACAAATACATTCAGCCGGTGATTTAAAACAATGTACCGAAGCAGAGTTACTGGAAATAGCGCGGGAAATACGCGAAGCCATCATTCACAGAACATCGATTCGAGGCGGTCACGTAGGTCCGTCATTGGGCGCTACAGACATTATTCTTGCGCTTCACTACGTATTTAACTGCCCCGGTGACAAGATCATATTTGATATATCCCACCAGAGTTACGCCCACAAAATATTGACCGACAGGCTCGAAGGGTTCACGCAGGAAAATAAATTCAGCACCGTTTCAGGTTACAGTAATCCACGTGAAAGTAACTGCGATCTGTTTCACCTGGGGCACGCATCCACCGCCCTCAGTCTGGCGTGCGGGCTCGTAATCGGCCGCGACCTCAATCAAACAAAGGAAAACATCATCGCGCTCATCGGGGATGGCGCATTATCCGGCGGGGAGGCCTTCGAAGCCTTAAATCATCTCGCTACGCTGCGGTCCAACTGCATCGTAATCATCAACGATAACGATCAGTCCATCGCAGAAAATCACGGTGGTTTGTACACCCATTTAAAAGAATTGCGTGGCACGAACGGAACTTGTACGAATAATATGTTTAAAGCCCTCGGCTTTGATTACCGCTATATCGAAGAAGGCAACTCGGTCTTATCATTAATCGCGGAATTTAAATCAGTAATAAATTATCCGCGCCCCATCATCTTGCATCTCCGCACGACGAAAGGGTTCGGTTATAGAGCGGCGGAAATGACGCCGGAAGACTTTCACAATCCATCATCATTTGACGTCAAGACAGGTGTAGTCAATAAAAATTATAATAACACATACGAAGCTATCGCCGCAAAGGAATTGATTGCCGAGTTGGAAGCAAACAAATCCGCCTGCCTCATCACGGCGGCCACGCCCGGCGGATTTTGTCTGACGCCGGAGGTTCGTCAGAAATTGGGCGCTCAATATATCGATGTGGGCATCGCCGAGGAACATGCCATGACTCTGTTGGCCGGCATCGCTCACGCCGATGCAAAGCCGATTTTACCGATATACAGCACATTTCTGCAACGGGCTTACGATCAGCTAATAAACGACGTATGCATTAATAACAGCAATGCTTTGATTCTCGTATATCGCGCCTCCATTTACGGTACAAAGGACATCACGCATCTGGGATTCAGCGATATTCCTATGCTCACCAATATACCGAATCTGACCTATATTGCACCTGCCACGGCGGAGGAATTGCAGGCATCCATTCAGTTCGGCTTGCAGCATCATGATTATCCTGTCGCCATACGAGTTCCCGTAGGAACACCGAATCACGAGCCTCTTCGGACACAAGGCATTACGGATGTTTCCATCCGCAACTGGGAAACCATCCGGGAGGGTCGTGAAATCGCCATTATAGGTGTCGGTAACTTTTACAGGCGCGCCCTTGCCTTGGCCGAGGCGGTGAAAGCAAAATATGCTATCACACCGACCGTAATAAAGCCGCTTTTGATATCGGAACCGGATACAGCTCTGCTCGACCGATTACAGGAAAACCATTCTCTCATCATCACGCTGGAGGACGGCGCCATTGACGGCGGCTTCGGGCAGAAAATTGCCGCGTACTATAGCAGGCAGAATATCAAAGTCATGAACTACGGCATTCAAAAAGGTTTCTATGACAGATATGATCCCGATGAATTACTGCGGGACAATCATATGGAAATTGATCAGATACTGCAGGATATCATGACACAGATCTAATCATGGATACATTCACTACGGACCTTTAAACAGAAAAGTGCTCTACGTTTACGAATGTTATAAACGTAGAGCACTTTTATTTTCAGTACGATTATTCAGTTCGTTGTGCCTCATAGGCTCTGAATAATTTAGATAATAATTCAGGAGCCAAGCGCAATAAATCTGGGTTTTCACAGAAAGACACACGCAATTGTGTTTTACCAGGGTTATTATCGCCATTTTTACCGCTATAGAAGCCATTGAGCGGCGCCATGAGGAGTGTATATTCCTTGCCATCATCAAGGCTTACTGCACCGTGTTCGGCACACCAAGAAGCAAATTCTACACCATCAAAGCCAGGTTTTGCAACCTTTCTCACGTCGATTACAAAGTAAATAGACGCTTCAGGGCGAGACACGATAAAGTCCGGTTCTGCCTCTTTAAAACCTTTGTGGAGTTCAAAGATCATTTGACGATAGTAGTCGCGTTGTTGCTCATACCAGTTGTGCAATTGCGCATAGGACTCATGTTTCAAAGCACCAAAAATATATTGGCCCAATGTATTAGCGCTAAGATTTGCCGTATATTCCGCAACAGATTTTTCATAACATAATTTATTATCCGTAATGA
>ERZ773008.308-NODE-308-length-34908-cov-4.129200_pt1 | contig 34908 bp, 27 predicted proteins | sample MGYA00580664_ERZ773008 | MGnify/ENA primary metagenome ERZ773008 (study PRJEB29015, sample SAMEA2738016) | human oral metagenome | biome: human oral; feature: human-associated habitat; material: dental | place: China | collected 2048 ...
ATGGGGCGGGCGGGTTCATTGGGCGCTGGCGCCATCCAGCGCGGCGGGGGCGACGAGGGCGCGCACGTCCACGCGGTTGCGCATCATGCCGTTGTCCAGCATGAACTGCATGTCGGCTTCCAGGGCGCGGAAGTCGCTTTCGCTCAGGCGCTGGGTGAAGTGCGTCCAGTCGTAGAGCTGGCGGGCTTCTTGCTCGCTTACGTTTTGCAGGCGCGCGCCCAGGGCAATGGCCTCTTCGCGGTGCGCCTGAATCCACTGCCAGGCTTCGTCATGCGCGGCCACCACGGCCTGCACGCGGTCGGGGTGCGCTTTCAGGAATTTTTCGCTGGCGGTCATGGTCAGCAAGGGCGTGAGCAAACCGGTGGCGCGCGCCAGCACATGGGCGCCGTCTTTTTGCGCGTTGAGCACGAAATTGGCCGCCAGCAGCGCCGCGTCGGCCTTGCCGCTTTGCACGGCGGCAAAGGCCTGCGGCAGGTCCATTTGCACGAAATTGACTTGCTGCACGCTCATGCCCTCGCGCGCCAGCGCGGCGGCCAGCAGCTGGTGCAGCACGGTGCCCTTGGGGCCGGCGACGGTCTTGCCCTTCAGATCAGCCACCGCGCGTGGGCCACCCTTGGCGGCCACGATGGCGAAAACGTCCGTCGGGCGCGCAACGCCCGCGATGATGCGCACAGGGTTGCCTTCGCCATTGGCCATGAGCACGGAGGCGGTGTTCATCACGCCGCCTATATCCAGATCGCCGCTGGCCAGCGCCTGCGCCTGCTTGGCGCCGGAGGTGATTGCAGGCCACTGCGCCTGCAGGCCCAGCGACTCTAGGTGCTTTTGCAAGATGCCCTTTTCCTTCATCACCATCAATTGCAGGTTGAAAGGCGCGCGCACGTAGCTGATGCGCAGCGGCTTGGGTTCCTGCCGGGCATGGGCCGCCGGGGCGGCCAGCGCCGAAAGCAGGCACAGGGTGAAAAAGAAACGTCTTTTCATGAAATACAGCTCCTTTGTGAAAGCTCAGGGAAAAGAAACGGGAGAAACCGGAGCGGCCGCAGAGACGGAAAGGGCAGAAGATGCGTCAGCGGCGCGCAGGGCCTGCACGATCTGGCTTCTGGCCTCGTCCGCGCGCCAGGGCGCGTTCCACTGCCGCGCCACGCGCCCGGCCTGCATCACGAACAGGCGGCGGCCCAGCGCAAGGGCCTCGTCCACGTCATGCGTGACGAACAGGCAGGTGGTTTGCCGCGTGGCGATGAGCTGGCGCAGGGCCGCCTGCAAGCTGCGCCGCGTGATGGCATCCAGCGCGGCAAACGGCTCGTCCATCAGCAGCAGGCGCGGCTCGCGCAGCAGGGCGCGCGCAATGCCCACCCGCTGGGCCATGCCGCCCGAAAGCTCATGCGGAAACAGCGCCTGCGCGCCCGCCAGCTGCACCACTTCCAGCGCCTGGCCGATGCGCTGCGCCTTCTGTGCCCGCTTCATGCCCCTGCGATGGGCCAGCGCCAGCCCCAGGTTCTCGCCCACCGTCAGCCAGCGCAACAGGCGCGGGGCCTGAAACACCATCGCGCAATCCTGCGGCCGCGCCAGCACCTGGCCTGCATCCGGCGGCAGCAGACCGGCCGCCACGCGCAGCAGCGTGGACTTGCCGCAGCCCGAAGCCCCCAGCAGGCAATTGATGGCGCCAGCTTCCAGCGCCAGCGAGGCATCGCGCAGCACCGGCCGCCCGCCCAGGCGCAGGCTCACGCCCTCAAGCACGCCCTCAAGTGCGGCCCCGAGTGCGGCAACAGGCGCTTCGCTCACGCAGCCACCTCCGGAAAGCGCCGCCCCAGCAAAGCGGCGGCCGCGCGCTGAAAGGCCCAATCCATCGCCCAGCCCAGCAGGCCGATGACCAGAATGCCCACCATCACCACGTCCGTGCGCTGCAACTCCTGCGCATCAAGAATCAGATAACCCAGCCCGCTGCTCGCCGCAATCAGCTCCGCCGCAATCAGCGCCCGCCAGCTGTAGCCAAAACCCAGGCGCACTCCCGTCACCAGCGAAGGCACGGCCGCCGGCGCCGCAATGCAGGCCACATACGCCCAGCGCGGCAAATCCAGGCTGCGCGCCAGCTCGTCGTCTTGCGCCGTCACGCAGCGAAAGCCGCCCAGCGCATTCAGAAACACCGGAAAAAACGAAGCCAGCACGATGATGCTGATTTGCGTGGCATTGCCTATGCCCAGCCACAGCACCAGCAGCGGCGTCAGCGCCAGCGGCGCGGCCGTCAGGTCTTCCACCAGCCGGAACCGCGCCCCCGCCCCCGCCAGCGCAATGCCCGCCGCGCAACTGATCAGAAACCCCACCCCAATGCGCGCCAGCGAAGCTGCGGCATGCGCCGCCAGCCCCCCCGCTTTGAAGCAGCCGCGCGCCCGTGGCCAGCGCCGCCAGCGGCCCCGGCAGCAAATAGGCTGAAACCCAGCCGCTGCGCGCCGCCAGCTCCCACAGCAGAACCAGCGCCGCCAGCGGCAGCGCCACGCGCAGATTGCGGCGCATGCAAGAAAAACGCTGCGTCATGCCTACTCCCGAACCGGCTCATCAGCACGCGGCAGGCGCTCGATGGACATTGGCCAGAGCCTGTTCACGGCCAGGCCGCGAAAAGCCAAGAAGCGCATCGGGCCAGGAAAGGCATGAACAGGGAGCGCACAGCGCCATTTCGCCCCGTGAGTCATGGCAAGACATCCAAAAGTCTGTCGTTACAAATTGCCGGATGATATGGCTTCGCATTCAGCTGCACGCTGCATTTGAGGTCATGGCGCAGCATCGCCGTGCGCTGCCGCGCTGCAAGCCCAAGACGAGCGCGGGCGCCTTTGAGCGTGCTTTGTTCATCTGGTTGAATCAATAAGAGGAGCAAATTTAAGTGGCAGAAAATGCCATTCAGCGCAGATTCCACTAGGACATATTGCTATCTATAAAGGAGTAAACAGAGCCGGGCGGACAGTGAGCGCGGGCTTTTACCGCCTGCAGGCGGCGGCGCAGGCGGCCGTCAGGCCTTGGGCCAGGCGGTGCAGCGCGGGCCAGGGGGCGGCTGGCCAGCCGGGGGCTGGCAGGCCCTTGCAGATGCCGTCCACGAAGTGCGCGGCTTGCAGCAGGCTGGCCAGTTGCGCGGCGGGCAGGCCGGGCAGGGCGCGTTCGATGAGGCGCTCGCGCTGGCCCCACACGCGCGCTTCGCGCAGGGCCAGGGGCAGGGGGCGGCCAGCGGCGGTGGTGTCTTTCACGCGCTTGAGGGTGCGGATGTCTTCGGCAATGGCGTAGTGCACCAGCACTTCGGCTTCGCCTTCGGCTCGCAGGCCGTCGAGCATTTTTTGCGTGCGGGCGCGCTGGCCGGCCAGCATGGCTTCGGAGAGTTTGAAGACGTCGTAGCGGGCCACGTTGAGCACGGCGGCTTCAATTTGCGCGCGGCTGACTTCGCCTGGCGGGTAGAGCAGGGCGAGCTTGCTGATTTCCTGATGCGCGGCCAGCAGGTTGCCTTCCACGCGGTCAGCGAAAAAGCGCAGGGCCTGCTGGCCTTCTTCACCTGCGGGCACGCGCTGGCCCTGGCGCGCCATGCGTTCGGCTATCCACGCGGGCAGGCGGGCGCGGTCGATGGGGTCGGTCTGCACGCACACGCCCGCCGCTTCCAGCGCCGTGAACCACGGGCTGGTTTTGGCGGCTTTGTCCAGCCGGGGCAGGGTGATGAGGGTGAGCACGCCTGGGCCTGGCGCGTTGGGAGTGGCTTGTGCGGCCTGCCCGGCAATCTGCGCGGCCAGTTGCTGCAAGGCCGCGCTGCCTTCCTTGCCGGGCTTGCCGGACGGGATGCGGATTTCCACGATCTGCTTTTGCGCAAAGAGGCTGAGCGACTGCCCGGCGGCCAGCGGAGCGCTCCAGTCGAAGTGCGCGCCCATCACGGTGTGCACGCTGCGCTCGGCATGCCCGGCGGCGCGTGCGGCGGCGCGGATGGCGTCTTGCGCTTCCTGCGCCAGCAGCGGTTCATCGCCGTGCAGCACATACAGCGGGCGCAGCCCTTGGGTCAGGTGGGCGGGCAGTTGCGTGAGGGGCAGTTGCATGGGCGGCAAGGGGGTGGAAGAAGCGGGTGATTGTCTTTGTCTGGGCGCGGGCAGGCATTGGAGCGGCCAGCCGCACAGGTGTTGATTTGCTCTTGTATCAATAGCGTGATGTCTGCATGGACGGGCGCAAGAGGGTGTTTTCATGGGTGCCAATTTGCTCCTTTTTTTGATGAGAAAAACGGGCTTCAGGCCGTCTGGGCGCTTGGCAGGGCTGCGGGGCGGGGCTGGCGCGCGCCAAGCCGCCGCGAACCCCGGTGACACAATCGCCGCCTTCGCTTTCCGCCCCCCTGCCGCTTCGCCATGCCCCGCCCTCTTTTGGCTACCGTTCATCACGCCGCGCTGCGGCACAACCTGGCGCGCGTGCGGCAGGCGGCGCCGGAGGCGCGGGTGTGGGCCGTGGTCAAGGCCAACGCCTACGGACATGGCATTGAGCGCGTGTTCGAGGCATTGCGCGGCGCCGATGGCTTTGCGCTGCTGGAGCTGGATGAAGCCGAGCGCCTGCGCGCCTTGGGCTGGCGCGGCCCCATCTTGCTGCTGGAAGGCGTGTTTGAGCCGCGCGATCTGGAAACCTGCTCGCGCCTGAATTTGTGGCACGCCGTGCACTGCGACGAGCAGATCGACTGGCTGGCCATGCACAAGACGCACCAGCCGCATCGCGTTTTTCTCAAGCTCAACAGCGGCATGAACCGCCTGGGCTTCGCGCCTGGCCGCTATCGCGCCGCCTACGCCCGGCTGGCGGCGCTGCCCCAGGTGGAGGAAATTTCGCACGCCACCCACTTTGCCGATGCCGATGGCGCGCGCGGCATTGCGCTGCAGCAGGCTGTTTTCACGCAAGCCACGCAGGGCCTGCCCGGCGAGCGCACGCTGTGCAACAGCGCCGCCTTGCTGCGCCACGCGGGCGATGCGTCTTCTGACTGGGTGCGCCCGGGCATTGCCCTTTACGGCAGCTCGCCCGACTACCCTGCGCATAGCGCCAGCGATTGGGGCCTGCAGCCCGCCATGTCGCTGACCTCGCGCCTGATCGGCGTGACTCACGTGCAGGCCGGGGAGCGCGTGGGCTACGGCGGCCTGTTCACGGCACAAGGCCCCATGCGCGTTGGCGTGGTGGCCTGCGGCTACGCCGATGGCTACCCGCGCGAAGCGCCCACCGGCACCCCCGTGCTGGTGGAGGGCGTGCGCACCCGCACTCTGGGCCGCGTGAGCATGGACATGCTGGCCGTTGATCTCACCCCCGTGCCGCAGGCCGCTTTTGGCTCGCCTGTCACCCTTTGGGGGCAGGGGCTGTCCATTGATGAAGTGGCCCACGCCGCTGGCACCGTGGGCTACGTGCTGATGAGCGCCCTGGCTCCGCGCGTGCCCGCCGTGGCGGATGAGGGCTGAAGCCTTGCCGGAGGGCTACAGGAATCTGCCTGCGGCCTGATGCGGCTTGAAGACCTATTCAAAGCTGCCTTGCCGCCTTTGCCCCAGAGCCAGGCCCAGGCGTTGCAGAAAGCGGTCGCACTGTTCTAGTTGCTCAAGGGTGACGTATTCATCAGCCTTGTGAGCCTGCTCGATGCTGCCGGGGCCGCAAACGATGGCCGGGATGCCTGCTTGCTGGAACAGCCCTGCTTCCGTTACGTAGGCCACCTTGCGCGGCTGGCGCGCGGCCAGGGAGAGCACGAGCTTGGCAATGTCTGTTTGCGCGCAGCCATCCAGCGCAGGAACGCTGACGCCGGGCGTGATATCGATGCGGGCATCAGGGCATTCGGCCCGCATGCCGGGCAGCAGCGTGCTTTCCACATGGTGGCTGACGCGGGCCTGAATGCCAGCGGCAGGCGAGCCGGGCAGGTTGCGGATTTCGTAGCTGAATTCGCATTCGGCGGGGATGACGTTGAGCGCCATGCCGCCGCTGGCAAGGTTGGTGGAGAGGGTGGAAAAGGGGACGTCATAGCCCTCGTCAAACGGGCCGTGGGCTTTGCAGGCATCAGCCACATCGCGAATATGGCTGATGAGACGGGCGGCGTATTCAATGGCGTTGCAGCCCTGTGGCGTGAGCGAAGAGTGGGCAGCGCGGCCATGCACGCGGCAGTGATACAGGCTGATGCCCTTGTGCGCGATGACGGGCTGCATGGAAGTGGGTTCGCCCACGATGCAGCCATCGGCCCGGATGCCGCGCTGGACCACTTCATGCAGCAAGGCGCGCGCGCCCAAACAGCCCACTTCTTCATCGTATGAAAGGGCCAGATGCACGGGTTTGCAGCCCGGGTTGGCCACGTAGCTGGGCGCCCAGGCGAGGACGGCGGCGATAAAGCCTTTCATGTCCGCGCTGCCCCGGCCGTACAGACGGCCCTCGCGTTCGGTGAGGGTGAAAGGATTGCTGCGCCACGGCTGGCCATCAACGGGGACAACGTCGGTATGGCCCGACAGAATGATGCCGCCCTGGGTGCTGCCATCTCGCGCGGGCAGCGTGGCGAAAAGGTTGGCTTTGGGCTGAGTGGCGCTGGCGTTGAGCCAAGGGTCAATGCCGAGGCGGCGTAGCGCATCGCGCACGGTTTCAATCAGCCCCAGATTGGAGAGGCGGCTGGTGGTGTCCAGCGAAATCAGCGTGCGCAGCCAGGAATGGGTATCCATGAGAACTCCTCTGAAAGGGAATATGAAGAATTGTGAGCGCCGCTTGAAATCGGCTCTTTGGCCATCATCATCAGGCGTCGCATATTTTTTGAAAAGGAACTCATGAAACGCATTGCCCTCTTTCTGGCTACCAATATTGCAGTCATGGTAGTAATCGGCCTGATCACGAGCATATTTGGCCTGAACCGTTTCATAGGCCCCAACGGGGTCGATGTCGCCACTCTGATGGGATATTCGCTGGTGGTGGGATTTGCTGGAGCCACGATTTCGCTGCTGATGAGCAAGACAGTGGCGAAAACCAGCATGGGCGTGAAAATCATCAACCAGCCGCAAAATGCAGACGAAGCCTGGATTGTGGAAACCGTGCGCCGGTTTGCTGATAAAGCAGGCATTGATATGCCAGAAGTGGGCATTTACCAAGGCGAGCCTAACGCGTTTGCCACGGGGGCCTTCAAAAACAGTGCGCTGGTGGCCGTTTCCACAGGTCTTTTGCAGGGCATGACGCGCGAAGAAATCGAGGCCGTCATTGGCCACGAAATTGCTCACGTGGCCAATGGCGACATGGTGACCATGACGCTGATTCAAGGCGTGATGAATACCTTTGTGGTGTTTCTCAGCCGCCTGATCGGAACCCTGATCGATAGCGCGCTGCGCCGCAATGACGACAGCAACGGCGCTCCCGGCATTGGCTATTACGTCAGCACAGTGGTGCTTGATATTCTTTTCGGCTTTCTGGCAGGCATTATTGTTGCCTGGTTTTCCCGGCAGCGTGAATTCCGCGCCGATGCCGGTTCCGCCGAACTCATGGGCCAGTCGCAATCCATGACTCGCGCCTTGCAGCGCCTAGGCGGCATGCACGCTGGCGCTTTGCCAGAAAACATGCAGGCCATGGGGATCACGGGTCAGATTGGAAAGCTGTTTTCTTCACACCCGCCTATTGAGGAGCGCATTGCCGCCTTGCAAGCACGGCAGCAGATGCAGCGCTGAAACGGCCGCGACACAGTGCCGGACAGGCTTTCATGCCTGTCCGGCTTTTTTATGCCTGTAGCGAATCTGGAATCACCAACCGGTCAGCGAGACATGGCAGATGTCTAAATGGATCTGAATATTCAGTGTTTCAAAAAACACAATGGCTTGTTATCTGGTCATTGCCGCCTGACAGAAAACCTCGCCTTCTGCTCCCGTCCAAATTAAGCGAATAGGCAAGATTGATGAAGGCGCTTTATTGTAAACGATGCGACCGTGAATCGATCGGTCTTATAAATATTGTTTATGTTCTATGAAAGGTATAGAACGTTTAGATGGTTGATGGCAGCTGTTGCAGATAAATCAAAACGGCGGTTAATATTTTAACTTGTGCAATAAAAAAAGCCCCGGAATAAATCCGGGGCTTTTGGCGTCACTTACGCTGCGATTAGCAATTACTGCTGGGGAGCGTTGCGGGTGCCCACCACTTCGATTTCCACGCGGCGGTTCTGCGCACGGCCCGCTTTGGTCTTGTTGCTGGCCACAGGCTGCAACTCACCCTTGCCTTCAGTAGCAACGCGATCGCTCTCGATGCCCTTGGACACCAGATAAGCCTTCACGGCATTGGCGCGGCGCTCAGACAGGCGTTGGTTATAGGCTTCGGTGCCGATGGAGTCGGTGTGACCGATGGCAACCATTACTTCAAGGTTGATGCCTTGCACCTTTTCAACCAGCTCGTCCAGAATGCGGCGTCCTTCAGGTTTCAGGACAGATTTATCAAAGTCAAACAGAGCTTCGGCGGAATAAGTGATTTTCTCGACAGCCACAGGCGCCGGAGTGGGTTCAGGCGTGGGAACTGGTTCAGCCGGAGAAGCCGGTTCAGCTGCAGGAGCGGCGGGAGCCAGAGCGCCATCGCAGGTGGCTGCAGCTGTCGCAGGCGTCCAGTAGGCATCACGCCAGCACAGTTCGTTTGTGCCGTTTTTCCAGACCAGTTCATTGTTGGCATTACGCCAGTTGTCAATGTCGCCAGCAGCGGCAAAGGCGGAGCCAGCCACGGTCAAAGCAGCCAGTGCAAGTGCAAATTTGTTCAGTTTCTTCATGGTTCTCCTCTTGGGGAAAAAATCCGCAGCAAACGGCTGCGACAGAATCAAACGCTTCGAGTGACCACCACCAAAACGCTTTTTTCATTGTGCCATATGCCTTGCAAAGAATGGGCGTTTCCCCCGTTGAACAAAGCTGATATGTTCCTGAAACGGCAGAATTTGTTGCTTGCAGGCAACGGGTGTTCATGATGGCTGTGCCTCTAAAATTGACCCCTTTTCCCGTCCCGGCGAAGGCTTGTTGCTGCCTCCATATATATGACTGAATTTGCCAAGGAAACCCTGCCGATTAGCCTGGAAGAGGAAATGCGGCGCAGCTATCTGGATTACGCCATGAGCGTGATCGTAGGCCGCGCCTTGCCGGATGCGCGCGACGGTCTCAAGCCTGTGCACCGGCGTGTGCTGTATTCCATGCACGAAGCCAACAACGTCTGGAACCGGCCTTATGTGAAATGCGCGCGCGTGGTGGGCGATGTGCTGGGACGTTTCCACCCGCACGGCGACTCGGCCACTTATGAGGCGCTGGTGCGCATGGCGCAGGATTTTTCCATGCGCTATCCGCTGATTGACGGGCAGGGCAACTTTGGCTCGGTAGATGGCGACCCGGCAGCTGCCTACCGGTACACGGAATGCCGGCTGGAGCGCATTTCTGGCGAAATCCTGGGCGAAATCGACAAGCAGACTGTCGATATGGCGCCCAACTATGACGGCAAGGAAATGGAGCCGACGGTGCTGCCCACGCGGCTGCCCAATCTGCTTGTCAATGGCTCCGGCGGCATTGCCGTGGGCATGGCCACCAACATTCCGCCGCACAACCTCAATGAAGTGGTGGATGCCTGCCTGCACCTGCTGCACAACCCGGAATCCACAGTCGAAGACTTAATGGAAATCGTGCCCGCGCCCGATTTTCCGACGGCGGGCATCATCTATGGCATTCAGGGCGTGCGGGAAGGCTACCGCACGGGGCGCGGCCGCGTGGTCATGCGGGCCAAGTGTCACTTTGAGGATATTGACAAGGGCCAGCGCCAGGCCATCGTGGTGGACGAGCTGCCTTATCAGGTCAACAAAAAGACCTTGCAGGAGCGCATGGCCGAGCTGGTGCATGAGAAGAAGCTCGAAGGCATCAGCCACATTCAAGACGAGTCGGACAAGTCCGGCATGCGTCTGGTCATTGAACTCAAGCGCGGCGAAGTGCCGGAGGTGGTGCTCAACAACCTCTACAAGCAAACGCAGCTGCAAGACACTTTCGGCATCAACATGGTGGCGCTGGTAGATGGTCAGCCGCGCCTGTGCAACCTGAAAGACCTGCTGGAAGTCTTCTTGCAGCACCGGCGCGAAGTGGTGACGCGCCGCACCATTTTTGACTTGCGCAAGGCGCGTGATCGCGGCCATGTGCTGGAAGGCCTGGCCGTAGCGCTGGCCAATATCGACGAATTCATCCGCATCATCCGCGAATCGCCCACGCCGCCTGTGGCCAAGACCGAGCTGATGGCGCGCACTTGGGACAGTCATCTGGTTCGTGAAATGCTGACCCGCACGCGCGAGGACGGCACAGAAGTGCGCGCTGATGACTACCGCCCGGAGGCTCTTCCACGCGAATTCGGCCTGCAAAAAGATGGTCTGTATCGCCTTTCAGACACGCAAGCGCAGGAAATTCTGCAAATGCGCCTGCAACGTCTCACGGGCCTTGAGCAAGACAAAATCGTGGCCGAATACAAGGAGGTCATGGCGCAGATTGAAGACTTGCTGGACATTCTGGCCCGCCCGGCGCGCGTCACAGCCATCATTGGCGACGAGCTGGCGGCGCTGAAAGCCGAATTTGGCCAGACGGCGGAAGGCGTGCGCCGCTCCACCATCGAACCCAATGCGCAGGACCTGGCCACGGAAGACCTCATCACCCCCACCGACATGGTGGTCACGCTCAGCCACACGGGTTACATCAAGAGCCAGCCGCTGAATGAATACCGCGCTCAAAAGCGCGGCGGCCGGGGCAAGCAGGCCACGACCACCAAGGAAGATGACTGGATTGACCAGATCTTCATTGCCAACACGCACGACTACATCCTGTGCTTTTCCAATCGCGGGCGGCTTTATTGGCTCAAGGTATGGGAAGCGCCATCCGGCTCGCGCGGTTCGCGCGGGCGGCCTATCGTCAACATGTTCCCGCTGGAAGAAGGCGAAAAAATCACGGTGGTGCTGCCGCTCACGGGCGAAATGCGCGCCTTCCCGGCCGACCGCTATGTGTTTATGGCCACGGCGGGCGGCACCGTGAAGAAAACCGCGCTGAATGAATTCAGCAACCCGCGCAAGGCCGGCATCATCGCCGTGGGGCTGGATGAGGGCGACTACCTCATTGGCGCGGCCCTGACGGACGGCAAGCACGACGTCATGCTGTTTTCTGACGGCGGCAAGGCCGTGCGCTTTGATGAAAACGACGTGCGCCACATGGGCCGCCAGGCCCGTGGCGTGCGCGGCATGAACCTGGAAGAAGGCCAGCGCGTGATTGCCATGCTCGTGGCGGAAGCCGAGGCCAGCGAAGCCGAGTCTGCCCCCGGCGCGCGCAACAGCGTGCTCACCGCTACTGAAAACGGCTACGGCAAACGCACCCATATCAGTGAATACACGCGGCACGGGCGCGGCACCAAAGGCATGATCGCCATCCAGCAAAGCGAGCGCAACGGCAAGGTCGTTGCTGCCACGCTGGTCAATGCCGATGATGAAATCATGCTCATCACCGACAAGGGCGTGCTCGTGCGCACCCGCGTGGCTGAAATCCGCGAGATGGGCCGCGCCACGCAAGGCGTAACCCTCATCGCGCTAGACGACGGCGCCCGCCTGAGCGGCCTGCAACGCATCGTGGAAAACGATGCCAATGACGCGCCAGCCGACGGCGAAGACGGCAACGCAGACAACGCCGGAAGCGGCGATACCCCTCAACCATCCCCCACCACGGAGTAAATCAGTGAAACCCATGCTCAACAAAACCCTGGCCGCCCTCACTCTGGCCGTTTGCACCCTGCCTTTCGCGGCGCATGCCCAAGACGCGAAAGCGGACGACGCCAAAAAGGCCCTGGCCGTGAAGCTGGCCCAAATCCAGCAAAAAAACGACTCCGTCCAGCTTGCCCACCAACTGGTGAATGCCGTTGCACAGCCCGTCATTGCCACTTGGTCACAGAACATTGATCAGAACGTGCCTGCCGACAAGCAAAAGGATGTGCGCGAGAAACTGGATGTCGAACTGAAAAAGCTGCTGGACGCCACAGGCAAAACCGTAGAGGCGCAGGCCGCCAAAACGGCTGAATCCGCTCTTGTGCCCGTCTATATGGAGAAATTGTCAGCCGACGAGCTGAAAACCATCGTCGCCTATCTGGAGTCGCCCGCCAGCGCCAAATTCCAGGAGGCGGGCGGTCAGGCTGCCAACGCTTGGGCCGCGCAAATCATCAATGCCACGGAATCCACCGTGGAAGGGCATCTCAAGAAATTTGATGAAGCCGCAGCCAAGATTGTGAAAGCGGCCACAGGCGCCAAGCCTGCTGCGGCAGCCAAGCCGGAAACAAAGGCTGAAACAAAGGCTGAAACAAAGGCTGAAACAAAGGCCGAGACAAAAGCAGCGCCCGCCTCTGCGTCTGATGGCGCATCCGGCGGCATCAAGACCAAAGTCGAGCGCGTCGAACAGAAGCAATAAGCCATGAGCGCAAGCTCTTCCTTGCCGCCACCCGCGCACTCCGCCTCTTTGGCGCAGCCTGTTCAGTCTGATGCCTTGGGGGTGTTGCGCGCGCAAATTGACGAGTTGGATGCCCAATTGCTTGCGCTGCTCAATCAGCGCGCGCGGGTGGCCGAACAGGTGGGAGAGCTCAAGCGCCAGGAAGGCACCCCCTTTTTTCGGCCCGACCGGGTGGCCCAAGTCATTCACAAAGTCCAGGCCAGCAACACGGGGCCGCTGCTCAACGACCATGTCGCCAGCATTTGGCGCGAGATCATGTCTGCCTGCCTTGCGCTGGAAGTGCCGCCGCGCGTGGCCGTGCTAGGCCCGCAGGGCACGTTTTGCGAGCAGGCGGCCATTGAATACTTTGGCAGCGCTGTCAATCTGGTGTACTGCAACAGCTTTGATGAAGTCTTCCATGCCACGGCGGCTGGCACGGCGCAGTTCGGCGTGGTCGGCATGGAAAATTCCACCGAAGGCGTGGTGGCCCGTTCGTTCGATCTGTTCTTGCGCTCGCCTGTGCATGTGGTGGGCGAAGTCAGCCTGGCCGTGCGCCACAACCTGCTGCGCCAGCGCAACGACTTGGACGGCATCGAAGTCGTTCTGGCACACCCTCAGGCACTCATGCAATGCCAGGACTGGCTTGCGCAACACCTGCCGCTGGCCGAGCGCCGCGCCGTCTCCAGCAATGCCGAAGGCGCGCGCCTGGCGGCGGAAAACCCGGCCTGGGCCGCATTGGCCAGCGAGCGCGCCGCCGCGCAGTTCGGCCTGCACATCGTGGCCCATGCCGTGCAAGACCAGGCCAGCAACCGCACACGCTTTGCCATCATCTGCCTGCCGCAGACCATGGGCATGCCCCGGCCTACGGGGCGCGATTGCACCAGCATCGTCGTCAGCGTGCCCAACCGCCCAGGGTCGGTTCATGACTTGCTCACGCCGCTGAAAAAGCATGGCGTGTCCATGACGCGCTTCGAATCCCGCCCCGCCAAATCCGGCCAGTGGGAATACTATTTTTATATCGACATCGCGGGCCACATTGAGCAACCGCACCTGGCCGCCGCGCTGGCCGAGCTTCAGGCCCTGTCGTCCTTTTACAAAGTGCTGGGGGCCTATCCCCTGGGGCAAGATGTTTGAACAACTGGGATTAATCGGCTGCGGCCTGATGGGCGGCTCCTTTGCCTTGGCGATGAAAAGGGCGGGGCTGGTCAAGCGCATCGTGGGCTACAGCAAATCGCCGTCCACCACCGAAAAAGCGCGTGAAATGGGCGTGATCGACGTGGAAGCGCCTTCCGCCCTGCTGGCTGTGTCGGGCGCCGATCTGGTCATGCTGGCCGTGCCTGTTTCGGCGACCGAGTCCACGCTCAAGGCCATCCGCCATCTCGTCAATCCGTCCATGCTGCTGATGGACATGGGGTCCACCAAGCGCGACGTGATTGATGCCGTGCGCCGCGTGCTCAAGCACGACGTCGGCTCCTTCGTGCCCTGCCACCCCATTGCCGGGCGCGAAGTCTCCGGCGTGGAAAACGCCGATCCCATGCTCTTTACGGGCAAGCAAATCATCATCACGCCCATGGAGCGCACGCAGACGGCCAAGCTCGAAAAAGCCACTGAAATGTGGCAGGCGCTGGGTTGCAGCGTGTCGCAGATGTCGGCTGAAGCGCACGATGCCGCCTTTGCCGCCGTCAGCCACCTGCCGCACATGCTGGCCTTTGCCATGATGAACGGCATTGCCAGCCAGCAGGAGCAGGCCGCCGTCTTCCTGTCGCTGGCCGGCCCGGGCTTTCGTGATTTCAGCCGCATCGCCGCCAGCGATCCGCAAGTCTGGCGCGACGTGCTCATCGCCAACCGCGAAGAACTCATCGCCCAGCTCCACCACTTCCAGCATGCCTTGGCCAAGCTGGAGCATGCCGTCACCAACAGCCAGGCGGACGATCTGGAGCGCCTGATCAACCAGGCCAGCCACATGCGCGCCAGCTGGCGCATGAACAGTTTGGCGAAATAGCCGACCGGATCAAGGCGGCCGCCGCCGCCCTTCGCTACCATGCCTTGCAAGCTTTTGTTCACCGCCTGCCCGTCAGCGAAAGAGCAAGGCTGCGCCATGCATTCACAGCGTCTGAGGTTCGCCTTGAAACATTCGCGCGCGGGGCTGAACAAGGTTTCCTGAAACAGACCATCAGGCCTGCTTTCTTTTTCATCAAAAAACGGAGAAATCAAAATGAGCATTCAAACAGTTGGCGTCGTTGGCGCAGGCACCATGGGCAGCGGCATCGCCCAGGCATGCGCTGTCAAGGGCATCCGCGTCATCCTCATCGACATCTCGCAGGCTGCCGTGGACAAAGGGCTGGCCGGCATCAGCAAAAGCCTGGACCGTCTGCTGGCCAAGGAAAAAATCACCGCCGCCCAGAAAGACGCCGCCCTGGCCTGCATCCAGACCAGCACCGACTACGCCGCGCTCAAGCCCGCCCAGCTCGTGATCGAAGCCGCCGCGGAAAACCACGAAATCAAAAACAAAATCCTGGCCCAGCTGGATGCCCTGCTCGCGCCCGAAACCCTGCTGGCGACCAACACCTCTTCCATTTCCATCACCCAGCTGGCCGCCGCCACCAGCCGCCCCGACCGCTTTGTCGGCATGCACTTTTTCAACCCGGTGCCCATGATGGCGCTGGTCGAAATCATTCGCGGCCTGCAAACCAGCGACGCCACTCACGCCGCCGTCACCGAGCTGGCCACGGCGCTGGGCAAAACGCCCATCACCGTCCGCAACTCGTCCGGCTTCGTCGTCAATCGCATCCTGCTGCCCATGATCAACGAAGCCTTCTTTGTCCTCTCCGAGGGCGTCGCTTCGGCGGAAGACATCGATGCGGGCATGAAGCTGGGCTGCAACCACCCCATTGGCCCCCTGGCCCTGGCCGACATGATCGGGCTGGATGTGTGTCTGGCCATCATGGAAGTTCTCCATCAGCAGTTTGGCGACGGCAAATACCGCCCCAGCCCCCTGCTGCGCGAATACGTGGCCGCTGGCCGCCTGGGCCGCAAAACGGGGCAGGGCGTTTACAGCTACGCCAAGTAAGGCAGGCCGCGCCCGCTTGCCTTTTCCCGCCGCCGCCGCGCCCTGCCGGCAGGCGCAAGCGGCGGCCTCTGGCGGCCAGACTGGATCTTCTGCCAGAGAGCCAAGGCCGCCCGGCATGAGCAAGGGGTGGAGGCAGTTGCCGGATGGCAGAAATTTGCTCATTTATCCGTAGCAGGATGTCCTAGTGGATATTGCGCGAGACGGCATTTTCCGCCCTCAAATTTGCTCCTCTTTTGTGCATCCTGACAGGTGAGGGGCCGCCGGGCTGGCCGCCTTCATCAGCCGCCCCGCAGGCAGGCGGCGCGGGCGGGCCGTGAATTCAGTCAGGGGCAAATGCTGCGAAGCACGCCCGCGCAGGCGTCTTCGGCCAGATCAAGCACCTTCTCAAAGCCGGCAGCGCCGCCGTAGTAGGGGTCGGGCACCTCCTGCGCCGATCTGTGGCGCGTGCAAAAGTCCGTCAAGCGCCGCAGCTTGTGGCGCAGCGCGGGCGGGCACAGGGCGCGGGCGGCGCGCTCATTGGCGGCATCCATCACCAAAATGAGATCGAAGTTTTCAAAATCCTGCGCCGTCAGCTGGCGGGCGCGCTGCTGGCTGAGGTCATAGCCGCGCCAGAGGGCATGGCGTTGCGAGCGCGCATCCGGCGGCTCACCCGTGTGGTAGCCATGCGTGCCAGCCGAATCAACCTGAACGCGCGCGCCCAGCCCAGCCTCATCGGCCATTTTCCGCAGCACGCCATGCGCCGTAGGGCTGCGGCAGATGTTGCCCGTGCAGACCATGAGCACGCGGCAGGGGCGGGAAGGAGAAGCTGGCGAGGCGTTGGGGAAAAGATCGTCTTGCATGGCGCTTGGGGAGAAAGTTCTGCGGGCGGCCCACGTAGCGAAAGCGGCAGGCTCCGTTTGAGCGGGCGCCGCATTCTGCTGCGCTGGCGCTGGCAAGCGCTGCCATCGGGCTGGCCCCGCCCGCCAGATAGTTTTAAAAAGAGGAGCGAATCAAAGGGGGCAAAACACTGGTTCGCGCAATCTCTACTAAGACCTCATGCTATGAATAAAAGAGCTAAATTGGCACAGTGCTTTCAGCGCCGCCAACGCCAGCTGGCGCTTGCTTCGCTCGTGCCCGGGCCGCGAACGGGTTCCCGCAGAGGCGGCTTGAAATCCTGTGCTTTGAAAGAAGAACGCCTTAATTGCAACCAAGTGCTTGAAACCGGATGCAGGCAGGCTGTAAGCCATTGTTAGGGCATATCTCGCGCCGGTTGCAGACGCTTGCCGCCGGGCGGGTGTCTCCCTAGGGGTAAACCCTGCTTGCGCTGGCGGCCCGGGCAAATGCCCGGGCTTGTGTTGCCAGCGGCAGAGCGCTCCAATCGCGGCGTGTTCAACCGATGACAGGAGATCTCACATGAGCGTGGATGCCGCACTGAACCGCGTCAGAAACAATCTGAACGAAAACTGGCTGGACTGGGACGTTACGCAGTCCGAACTCAAGGACAGCACGCAGGCGCTCAAGGAGTTGTCGCCTTCTGAGCGCAACGAGGCCATTGGCAAGCTCTCTGATGACGAACTCAAGCACTGGGCCGCTGAAACCAAGGGGCTGAACAGCCCGCTGAACGCCGATGACCGGCGCGACCTGCTCAACGTTTTCGCCAAAGACCTGGATGCCTCGCAGCTTGCCCGCGTGTCCAAGGCTTTCGGCGCAACGGACGTGGCCGCTTCCGTCGCCAGCCACACGCCCGCCGACCGCAAGGCCGAGTACATCCAGGCTCTGCAAGGCGATGCCGACGGCGCGGCAAAAATCGAAGCGGGCTTTGGCGTCTCCACCGCCACGGCGGGCAATGACAATGCCCGCGCCATCGCGCAGGTGCTGGGCAGCCTGAAAGACTCGCCCGCCCAGTTCGCCAGCGCCGCGCAGGGCCTGGAGCAGGCGGGCAAGCTTGATGACGTGATGAAGGCCGCTTCAGGCGAGCGGCTCACCACCGTCACATCGGGGCAACCCGGCGGCGCAACGACGACGATTTCCTTTGACGACAAGCAGTTGCAGGACATTCTCGCGGGCGCGGCCGCCTTGCCGCCTTCAGACCTTGCCACCCGCACGAGCCTGTTCAAGGCGGGCGCCCAGCCGCTGGCCAGCATGCAGCAATCCGCCGCGCGGGGTCTGACCAATGACCCCAATGGCGAAGCCGCGCAGCGCACGGGCACGGCGCTGGGCAAAGTCCTCACGCGCGAGCAGGCCGAGGCCGCCGGCATCGTGGACAAGCAGACCATGCCGCCCGGCGTTTCAATGGACCAGAACATCAAGGAGTCCCATGCCCACTCCGTTCTGGATACGACGGGCTGGTTCAAATCCCAGGTGCAGAACAAGGGGCCGTGGGACTACAAGCAGCAGGGCGCGCAGTACCAGGACTTCGGCAACTTCAACTTTGGCCTGACCGCCGCCGCTACGGGCATCCCGGAGCAGGTGGCTCTGCGTGGCGCGGGCGATGCCCAGACAAAGGCAGGCACATCGCAGGACGGATGGGGCGGCCCTTGGGATTTGAATGGCGGCCCCTACGGCGACGATCCTGCCGACCAGGCGCAAATTAAAAAAGGCTACGAGTACTACAACTCCGGCCTGTGGCGCGTCTGGAGCGATTGAGTGGCCTGCCGCGTTGCCTGTGCAAGCCGCATGAGCCGTGTTCTCCGCGCAAGCGCCGCCTGTGCCGCCGCCTGGCTGGCCCTGAGCGGCTGCAACCCCGCGCCGGCGGCCGCCTCGCGCGATGAAGTCGCGCGCCTGCCCGCCCCCGGCGGCGCGCGGCTGGACGCCGTGCTGGTGGAAATCAACACGGGCGCGACAGACGCCTTTCAGTACGAAGTGTTCGTGCTGCCCCAAGGCGCTGCCGCGCAGGGCCGGCCCGCCGCCCGCCTGATGGGCGCCACCCGCAACGAACAGGCCTGGGGCGCCAACCTCCGCTGGCAAGGCGCAGACCGCCTGCGCGTTGAATACTGGCAGGCCCGCGCGCAGGAAGGCGCGGACAGCCCCGTGACCGTGGGCGGGCAAACCGTTCAGGTGGAGCTGGCCCCGGGCATCCTCGACCCCGCCGCCCCCGCTGGCGGCATGGAATACAACCTGCGTCAGGCAGGCGCAAAGCGCTGAAAGCCGCGCCGAGGGGCGTTCGCTGCGGGGCGCTATTTCGCTCCTCTATCCATAGCAAGACGTCCTAGTGGAATTTGCGCGAAGCGGCATTTTGACCCCGCCAGATTTGCTCCTGTTTCTGGGGAGTCTGCCAGCCTTCAATACAACAGATACGCCGCGCGCTCCTGCTGCCAGGCGGCTTCGTCGGCGCGGGCCAGCGCGTCCAGATCGGCGCAGGGCGCTTGCGCGTCGTCCACCCATTCGCGCAGCAGGCTGCTGCCGTTGATGAGGTCAATGGCCAGGCGGCCGTGCTCGTATTCGTAGGCGAAGTCGCGCCACAGCGGCGCATCGGGCCACTGGCGGCGCAGGGCTTTCAGGGCCAGGGCCACCAGCCGCCAGGGGCGAAAGGCCGCGTGGCGGTAGCTGGCCGGGTCTTCGGTGTGAATTTGCAGGCCCGCGCACAGCTGCCCCTGGTGCTTGTGAAAAGTCGGCTCGAACCAGCACGGGCGCAGCAGGCAGCCGGCCAGCCAGTCCGGGGCCATTTCGCGCATGTCGGCCAGCAGGCGGGCGGCGTCCAGGCCGGGCGCGCCCAGCAGCTCCAGCGGGCGGGTGGTGCCCCGGCCTTCAGACAGCGTGCAGCCTTCGAGCATGACGGTGCCCGCGTAGGCGCGCGCCATGTTCAGGCTGGCGGCGTTGGGGCTGGGATTGACCCACGGCCCTTCGGGCCAGCCAAAGCCGGGGGCCGCTTCGGGCTGCCAGCCCTGCATTTCGATCACGCGGTAGTCCACGCGCAGGCCCAGCCAGTCCACAAACCAGCGCCCCAGCTCGCCCAGCGTGAGGCCGTGGCGCATGGGCAGCGGCCCCGCGCCCACAAAGCTCTCCCAGCCCGGGCGCAGGCGCAAGCCTTCCACGGGGCGGCCGGCGGGGTTGGGCCGGTCCAGCACCCACACGGCCTTGCCGTGGCGCGCAGCGGCTTCCAGCACGTAGCGCAAGGTGGTGATGAAGGTGTAGATGCGGCAGCCCAGGTCTTGCAAATCCACCAGCAGCACGTCAAAGCTTTGCATCATTTCGTCGGTGGGGCGGCGCACCGGGCCGTAGAGGCTGAAGACGGGAATGCCCAGGCGCGGATCGGTGAAATCGTCCGACTCCACCATGTTGTCCTGCTTGTCGCCGCGCAGGCCGTGCTGCGGGCCGAAGGCGGCGCTCAGCCGCACGTCAGGCAGCGCCGCCAGCGCGTCCAGCGCGTGCGCCAGGCCGCGCGTGACCGAGGCCGGATGCGCCAGCAGCGCCACGCGCGCGCCGTGCAGCGGGCGGCGCAGTCCGGGAGATTCAATGAAGCGTTCAAGGCCGGTTTTCATGGAGCAAGGCAAGGCAGAAAGCACAAAGAGACAACCATTTCATGGCGGCGGCAGGCGCAGCAAGCGGCCTGCAAAGTGGTGAAAGTCGGGGCGCGGCATGGGGTGGCGCAGCGCCCAGTAGCTCAGGGCGCCAGCGGCTTGCAGCACGGCGCACAGGCCCACGCGCCAGACGGCAGCGGCGGGCAGCGGCAGATCAGGCCAAAACGCTTCCAGCGCCAGGCAGGCCGCATCGCCTTGCCGCGAGCAGGCAAAGCGCGCGGGGCGCGCGCGCGCTTCCCATGCCTGCCAGGCGCTGGCCGTGTGGCGCACGCGTTCGGTGCAAAAGGCGTAGGCGGCCCAGCAGCCATCGGGCGAGAGGTTGAACTCGCAGTATTCGCCGCCGCCTTCGCCGCCCTCGCCTTCATCCGCGCCCTCGTTGCCCGGTTGTTCGGCGGCCACGAAGGCTTCCAGACAGGTGCGCCGCCACAGGCCATCAGCGCGTGCGGCCAGATGGCGGGCAGGCGGCGGGCAGTCCAGCCAGCCAGCGGGCGCGCGCACTTCATGGCGCAGCCCCAGCCCGCCCGCTTCGCGCCAGGCGCAGGCCGCCACGCGCACGCCCGGCGGCACAGGGCTGGCCGGGTGGCAAATGAGCGAAGCGCAGGAAGGCGAAGGCATTTCAAAAGCCAGGTTCAGGCATCAAACCGGCCGCAGGTCCTGGTGCAGACTGGATTGGCAGCTATGGTTCCGATAGCGGCTTTCAGCGGCGGCTGGCCCAGGCCCACATTCCCAGGCCAATGGCGATCATGGGCACGCACAGCCACTGGCCCATCGACAGACCCAGCCCCAGCAGGCCCAGATGGGCGTCCGGCTCGCGGAAAAACTCCACGGCAAAGCGCATCACGCCGTAGCCCACGAGAAAAGCGCCGCTGACCTGCCCCGTCTTGCGCGGCTGGCGGGCGTAGAGCCACAGCAGCACGAACAGCAGCACGCCTTCCAGCAGCGCCTGATAAATCTGCGAAGGATGGCGGGGCAGATCGCCCGCGCCGCGAAAAACCATGCCCCAGGGCAAATCGGGGCTGGCCACGCGGCCCCAGAGTTCGCCATTGATGAAGTTGCCCATGCGCCCGGCCGCCAGGCCCGTTGGCACGCAAGGGGCCACCAAATCAGTGACTTGCAGCCACGGGCGCTGCTTTTTCCAGGCCCACAGCATCATGGCAAGAATCACGCCCAGCATGCCGCCGTGAAAACTCATGCCGCCTTGCCAGATGGCAAAGATTTCCAGCGGGTGGCTGGCATACCAGGCCGGCTTGTAAAACAGCACGTAGCCCAGCCGCCCGCCGAGGATGACGCCCAGCACGCCCCAAAACAGCAGGTCTTCCACATCGCGCATCGTCCACGGCGCGGGCTGGGTGACGCTGGCGAAAGGCTGGTGCTTCAGCCGCAGCCTGGCCAGCACATAAAAAAGGGCGAAAGCGGCCAGGTAAGTCAGGCCGTACCAGTGCACGGAAAGCGGCCCCAGATGCAGGGCCACGGGATCAATCTGGGGATGCTGGAGCATGAGAAGCGCGAAATGGGCGGCAAGGAAAGCGGGGCGAAAGGCAAAAGAAAAGCCAGCGCCCGCCCTGCAGGCACTGGCTCCGGGAAACGGCGCTTACTTGAGGCGCGCGAGCGTCTTGGCAACGCGTTCGCCGTAGGCGCGGGCGGTGTCCAGATCGCCTTGCAGCATCTCTTGCGCGCTGGCGTCAGCCGGCGTGGCGGCCAGCGCGCCCACGGAGCCGCCCAGGGCGTTCAGATCGGCGCGGGAAGCGTCTTTCTTGTTGGAAGGCAGCAGCCCCAGGCTCACCCACAGGCCGCCGTGCTGCGAGGCCAGCGTTTGCAGGTATTGCACCGTCACCTGCTTGTCGCCATTGAGGCTGGCGCTGTTGGTGAAGCCGCCAAACACCTTGTCTTGCCAGGCGCGGGTGAACCAGGCTTTGCTCGAAGCGTCGGCAAACTTCTTGAACTGCCAGCTGGGGCCGCCCATGTAGGTAGGCGTGCCAAAAATGATGGCGCCAGCGGCATTGAGCCGCTCCCACGCGCCTTCGGGCAGGTTGCCCTCGGCATCAATGGCCACCAGCTCGGCGCCCGCGCCATCGGCCACGGCCTGCGCCATGCGCTGCGTGTGACCATAGCCGGAGTGATAGACAACGATGATTTTGGACATGCAAAGCCTCCTTTGGCCTTTGGGTTGAAAGCCTTGCAGCATACCTTGCTGCGGCAAAACACTGCGCCCGGGCGGGTTGAGCGGGAAAGCCGCCGCAATTCAACGCCAGCCTGCCATTACGGCCTGCCAGAAATGCACAGAAACACGCTGGCGCAGGCGCGGACAAAGCGGCCCGCGCCAGGAAAAATCAAGGGAAAACCCTTCAGGGAAAATACCGGCATTATTGGAAAACCGCCGCAAGGGTAATCCCGGTCGCAGCGCGCTCCAATTTCATATAGCATCTCTTTCACGTGCTGGCCAGCTGGCCAGCGTGTTTTCATGCCGATTTCAAGCGAAGGATTGAATGATGAAAAAGAAACTGTTGGCCCTGGCGGCTTTTTCCATGCTGGCGGGCGCGGCCCTGGCGCAGAATGCTGACACGCTGGAAAAAATCAAATCCAGCGGCACGGTAAATCTGGGCGTGCGCGATTCTTCCGGGCTGGGCTACACGCTGGGCAACGGCAAATACGTGGGCTTTCACACCGAAATGGCCGAACGCATCGTGGATGATCTGGCAAAACAGGTGGGCAAGCCGCTGAAAATCAATTACCAGGTCATCACTTCGCAAAACCGCATTCCGCTGATGCAAAACGGCACGATTGATTTTGAATGCGGCTCCACCACGAATAGCAAGGCGCGGCAAAAAGACGTGGATTTTGCCGTGACGACCTACGTGGAAGAAGTGCGCATTGCCGTCAAGGCCGATTCCGGCATCCAGAGCGTGGCCGACCTCAATGGCAAGACCGTGGCCGTGACCACGGGCACCACCAGCGTGCAGCATTTGCGCCGCCATGAGCGCGGCTCCAAGCTTGAATTCAAGGAAATCATGGGCAAGGACCACGCCGACAGTTTTCTGCTGCTGGAATCAGGCCGCGCCGATGCCTTCGTGATGGATGGCTCCATTTTGGCCAAGAATATCGCCACGTCCAAAAATCCGCAGGATTTCAAAATTGTCGGCGAAGTGCTGTCGGTAGAACCCATCGCCTGCATGCTGCGCAAGGGCGACGACAAATTCCGCGCAGCCATCGACGCCTCCATCAAGCGGCAAATTAACGACGGCTCGCTGCAAAAACTCTACGACAAATGGTTCATGCAGCCCATTCCGCCCACGAATGTTTCGCTGAACATGCCTGTTTCAGAAAGCACCAAACAAGCCTGGGCGCATCCCAATAGCAAGCCCATGGAAGATTACGCGAAGAAATAATCCCCCCGCGCATTTTGGCGAGCGCCCGCCGCCCTCCATGGCGGCGGGCTTTTTCATGCGCGAAACCGGAAAGCAAGACAAAAGGTATCAGGGCCATGAATATGGAATGGTCGGTTTTCTGCCAGGACACGCTCACCAATGAGGCCGTGCCGGGCTGCTTTGGCAAAAATGGCGATGTCACGTATCTGGACTGGATGTTCAGCGCCTGGGGCTGGACGGTGTCCATCTCGCTGACGGCGCTGCTGCTGGCGCTGCTGGCGGGCGCAGCCGTCGGCATGGCGCGCACGCTGCCGCACAGCCCCTGGCTGGCGCGGCTGGCGCATGCGTGGGTGGAGGTTTTCCGCAATATTCCGCTGCTCGTGCAGATTTTTATCTGGTATTACGTATTTCCCGCACTGTTTCCGGCGCTCAAGGGCGCGCCTTCATTTGCGCTGGCGGTATTGGCGCTGGGGCTGTTTACTTCGGCGCGCATTGCGGAGCAGGTGCGGGCGGGCCTTCAGGCGCTGCCGCGCGGGCAGCGCCTGGCGGGCATGGCGCTGGGGCTGACGACCGCCCAGTATTACCGCCTGGTTCTTCTGCCGCAGGCTGGCCGCATCATCATTCCGCCGCTGGCCAATGAATCAATGAACATTTTCAAGAATTCGGCAGTGGCTTTCGCGGTTTCCGTGCCGGAGCTGACGCAGTTCGCCATGCAGGCGGGCGAGGAAACCGCCCGGCCCGTGGAGGTTTATCTGGCAGTGACGGCGCTTTACGTCATTTCGGCGCTGGCGGTGAATGCGGTCATGGTTTTCATCGAGAAAAAGACGCGCGTGCCGGGGCTGATTGCCGCAGGCGCGGGCCGCTGAAAGGGAAAAAGCCATGATGAATCTGGATTTTTCCTTCGTGGACATGGCCTTGCTGCAAGGCTTCGTGTGGAAGGGCCTGCGCTTTAGCGTGATGCTGACGCTGGTGGCTACGCTGGGCGGCCTGGCGCTGGGCACGCTGCTGGCGCTGATGCGTCTTTCGGGCCAGAAATGGCTGCAATGGCCCGCCGCCATCTATATCAGCGGCATGCGCAGCATTCCGCTGGTGATGGTGATTCTGTGGTTTTACCTGCTTGCGCCCTTCATTATTGGCAGGCCGATTGGCGCGGAATATTCGGCGGCGCTGACTTTCGTGGCGTTCGAGGCGGCCTATTTCAGTGAAATCATGCGCGCGGGCATTCAGTCCATTCCGCGCGGGCAGGTTTTCGCGGCCGAAGCGCTGGGCATGACTTATTTGCAGAACATGCGGCTGGTGATATTGCCGCAGGCCCTGCGCAACATGCTGCCGGTGCTGCTCACGCAGACCATTATTCTTTTTCAGGATACTTCGCTGGTTTACGCCATCGGAGCCTATGACCTGCTCAAGGGGCTGGATGTGGCGGGCAAAACCTATGGCCGCACGGTGGAGGCCTACCTGCTGGCGGCGGCGGTTTATTTCGTGATTTGCTTTTGCCTGTCATGGCTGGTCAGGCGCCTGCACGCGAAAATAACCATCATTCGATGAGGAATATGCAATGAGCGAACCCATGATCAAAATTGAAAACGTCTCCAAATGGTATGGGCCGGTGCAAGTGCTGCGCGACTGCTCGGTGAATATCGACAAAGGCGACGTGGCGGTGGTGTGCGGGCCGTCCGGATCAGGCAAGTCCACGCTGATCAAAACCGTCAATGGCCTGGAGCCGGTGCAAAAAGGCCGCATCACCGTGGATGGCACCGAAGTGACCAGCCCCATGACCAACCTGCCCCGGCTGCGCAGTCGTGTGGGCATGGTGTTTCAGCATTTCGAGCTGTTTCCGCATCTGGACGTGACGGAGAACCTGACCTTGGCGCAAGTGAAAGTGCTGGGCCGCAGCCAGGACGAAGCGCGCGCGCGCGGCCTGAAGATGCTGGACCGCGTGGGCCTGATGGCGCACAAGGACAAGTTCCCCGGCCAGCTCTCGGGCGGCCAGCAGCAGCGCGTGGCCATCGCGCGCGCCCTGAGCATGGACCCGGTGGTGATGCTGTTTGACGAACCAACCTCGGCGCTGGACCCCGAAATGGTGGGCGAAGTGCTGGACGTGATGGTGAAACTGGCCGCCGAGGGCATGACCATGATGGTGGTTACCCACGAAATGGGCTTTGCCCGCAAGGTGGCCAGCCGCGTCATCTTCATTGACGTGGGCGGGCGCATTCTGGAAGACTGCTCGAAGGACGAGTTCTTCGGCAACCCCGAAGGCCGCCAGCCGCGCACCAAAGAGTTTCTGGGCAAGATCCTGAACCACTGAGAGCGTGTTCTTCGCCGCCTGGCCGGAAGGCGTGGCCACGGTGGATCGCGGGCAGATCAGGGAGCAGGCTTATTTGCTCCTTGATCCATAGCGTGATGTCCTAGTGGAAACTGCGCAGAGCGGCATTTTCTACCCTTTGAATTCGCTCCTCTTTCTGATGCAATCCAGCAGGCGGAGCAGCCTTGTGAATCCTTGCCCGGCCGCAAGACCCGGCTGCGCGCCGCGCTGCCTGCGGCGCTTTACTTTTCATCACCGTTTTTGGCGTGGGGCGCAAGGCGGGGCAGCCAGGCGGCCCATGACTCGGGCAGGCCTGCGCGCGATGAGTCAGACGCCGCCGCCATGATGCGGGTGATTTCTTCCTGCCACGCTTGCAGCGCCTGCTGAACTCCCTGGGTGAAGGCGGCCTGGTTTTGCAAGGCGATTTGCTGCGCTGTTTTGGCGTCGCTGGCGCGGAGCAGCCGCCAGAAGCTCTCCGTAGGCAGGGTGGCCAGCGTCTGCCAGCTGGCTGACTGCAACAGCCCTTCAATCTTGGCGGATGTTTCCGCCAGGCCCTCGGCGCTGGTTTGCTGCATGGATTGCAGCCAGTGATGGCCGCTTTCTTGCAGCAGCCGGGTCAGGCGCAATTGCAGCGCGGCATTGGCCTTGTACAGGTCCAGCGAAATGGTTTTGTCGGTCATGAACTGCTCTCCTTGAAAAACCTGTGGGGCGAGATTTCGCCATGCGCTCGCTGCAATGGTTTTGCGAAAACGCCGCAGCGGCGCAAAGCCGCGCCAGCCCGGCGGCCGCAAGCAGGGGCGGCGTTACCTAATTTTTCATCATTGCATAGGCCGCCTGCGGCGCGTCTGCTTTTTCTGGAGGTTTTTGCGCCCGTTTTTCTGCTGATAGCCGGTTGGAGATGCGCCCGCCCTTTTAAAGGCAAGGGCGTTGAATTACCAAAAACAGGAGCAAATTTTATGGGTATCAAAACGGCTCCAGCGCAATTTTCACTAGGACATCACGCTATGAATTCAGGAGCTGATTCAGGCTTTGCATGCGGGGCATGGAGGCAGAGCGTGAAAGCAAGACGCGGGGGGGGCGATGAAGCCCGCATGGCGCTTTCGCGGCGCTGGCCGCGCTGGCATGGGGCGGGCGGCCGCTGGGCGCTTTGCTGGCGGTTTCATGATTCGCATCGGGGCTGGCCATGTTTCGCGGCGTCCTGCCATTGAAGGGCCTGCCGCTTTTGAAAGGGTTCAGGGCTGGCCAGGCGCGGCGGGTTCTTCTGGTTCTTCTTTTTGCTGCGGCTCCAGCAGGGCGTTGATGGGCTGCAAGTCTTCTTCTTGCAGCGTGCCGCTGGCTTGCCGCAGCCGCAGGGCGCCGGTGAGCACGGCGTAGCGGGCGCGGGCCAGGTCGCGCCGGGTTTGGTAGAGCTGGGTCTGGGCGTTGAGCACGTCCAGGCTGATGCGCACGCCCGCTTCCAGCCCCGTCTGGCTGGCTTGCAGCGCGGTGAGGCTGCTTTTTTCTGCCGCTTGCAGCGCCGCAACTTGCGCCAGGCCCGATTGCAGGCCGTAGAAGGCGCTGCGCACGGCCTGGGTGACGTTGCGGCGCGCGCCTTCCAGCTCGGCGCGGGCTTTGTCTTGCAGGGAAAGGGTTTCGCGCACGCGCTCTTGCACGGCAAAGCCGGCGAACAGGGGCACGTTCACGGCCACGCCCACGCTGGCGGCGCGGTGGCGGTAGGGGGCGTAGGGCATGGTGGAGACGCTGGGGTTGCCGTTGGGGTATTGCTGCCAACCGTAGGCCGCTTGCAGGTCCACGGTGGGCAGGTGGCCGGTTTTGGCTTTGCGGGTTTCCAGCTCGGCCACTTCCAGCGCCAGGCGGGCCTGGGCGATGGCGGGGCTGCGCTCTTGCGCCAGTTGCGCCCAGGCGTCGGCGCTTTCATGGCTTTCGGCGCCGGTGAGCGGGGTTTTGAGCAGGCCCTCCGGCAGCTGCACGGGTTGCGCCAGCGGGCGCGGCGCGGGCGCGGGCAGGCCGGTGACTTGCTCCAGCGCCAGGCGGGCCACGCGCCATTCGTTCTCGGCGGCGATTTCCTGCGCGTGGGCCAGGTCGAACCGGGCTTGCGCCTCGCGGCTGTCGGTGATGGTGGCGTTGCCCACTTCAAAGTTCTGGCGCGCCGATTCCAGCTGCTGGCCCACGGCGGCCTTGAAGGCGCGCGCCAGCTCCAGGCTGTCGTGCGCGGCCAGCACATCGAAATACGCCTGCGCCAGGCGCGTGATCAGCTCCTGGGCGGCGGCCTGCCATTGCATTTCGGCCAGCGCCATCTGGCGCTCGCCTTGCGTGGCGGTAATGCGGTTGGCCGGGCGGTACAGCGGCTGGCTGGCATTGAGGTTGAGGCTGCGCTGGGTGATGCTGCGGGCGTTGTCGATGGCGCCCAGGTGCACATCCAGATGCGAGCGCGTAACGTTGCCGCTCAGCCCCGCCTGCGGCAGCAGCCCCGCGCGCGCCTGCCCCGCCCGGGCGCGCGCCGCTTGCAGCTGCGCCTGGGCGGCCTGCAAGGCGGCGTCGTGCTGGCGCGCGGCATCGTGCAGGACCATGAGTGATTGGGCGGCGGCAGGCTGGGCGGCAAACGGGGCGACGAACGAGGCGGCAGGCAGCGCCAGGGCGGCGGCCATCAGGGCGTGGCGAAAGAGTGCGGGCATGGCAAAGGCCGGTATGGAAAACAGATGCGGGAAAGCAGATGAGGGAAAGCGCGAATGCTATTCAACCCGCCCGCATGGCGCGGCGAGGCGGCGGTTTCGCATCAGGCCCGCGCCGCCAACCTGCCGCGTTCTTTACCTGGAGCAAAGCCACAGGCTGCTGCTTGCAAAATGGGCCTGGCGGATGGAACCTGCCCGCCGGTTTTCGCTCAGAACGCCGCTTTTTGTATTCGACTGTTTCTTTTTTCGCCATGTCTTTTGCTGCGCCGCTTTTGTCTCGCCTTCGTTTCATGCGCCATCTGCTGCCCGCCCTGCTGGCGGCGGCTTTTTCGGCGGCCGCGCCCGCGCAGGTGGCGGGGCTGAATGTGCTGGCCAGCGGTGCGCCTGGCGATGAAGTGGCCACGCCGCAGGTGCGCGCGCAGCTGCTGGCTTACGCGCCGCAGGGCGTGCCCGTGGGCGCGGCGGCGGCGGAAGCAGCGAACACCGCCCGCCGCCCCGTGTGGCTGGGCTTGCGGCTGGAGCATCAGCCGCATTGGCATACCTACTGGAAGAACCCGGGCGATTCGGGCCTGCCCACCAAGCTGGAGTGGACGCTGCCGCCCGGCGTGCGCGCGGGCGAAATCCAGTGGCCGCTGCCGCAGCGCCTTCCGCTGGGGCCGCTGGTGAACTATGGCTATGAGGGCACGGTGCTGCTGCCCGTGCCGCTGACCATCACGCCTGAATTCGAGCCAGGCCCGGCCGCCGAGGCGATGGAAGTGCGCCTGCATGCCTCCTGGCTGGTGTGCAAGCAAGAGTGCATTCCGCAAGAGGGCGATTTCGCCATTCGCCTGCCGCTGCGCGGCTCTTCGGCGCTCAATGGCGCGGCGTTCGAGCAGGCGCTGGGCCGCCTGCCGGCCGATTTGCCGTCTGGCGGGCAAACCGCCACGCTCAGCAGCGACGGCCAGCGCCTGCAAATGCGCATCAGCGGCCTGCCCGCCAGCGTGCAGGGCCAGCCTTTGCAGTGGTTTCCTGAAACGGGCGACATCATCGCGGCGGCCGTGTCGCCCGCGCGCGAGGGCGCGGCTTTGACGCCCGCCACCTGGTCGCAAAAGTGGGAAGGCGATGTCTGGACGGCCAGCCTGCCCGTGGCCGACACCCGCTTTGAAAGCCCGGCTGCGCTGCCGCTGCTGCTGGCCGCCGCCGATGGGCAAAGCTGGCGCGCCCATGCCGAAGTGCAGGGCCAGTGGCCCGCCGTGCAGCCGCCGGGCGGCGTGTCGCCGCAAATGGCTGCCGCGCTGCAAGAAGGCGCGGCCGCATCCGCTCCTGCGTCTGCTTCTTCGCCCGCTTCTTCGCCTTCTGGCGCAGCCGCCGTACCGGCCCGCGTGTTTTTCTTTGCCCTGCTGGGCGCGCTGCTGGGGGGCATGGTGCTCAATCTCATGCCCTGCGTGTTTCCCGTGCTGGCCATCAAGGTGATTGGCTTTGCCCGACATGGCGACAACTTGCGCGCCCAGCGCGCCGGCGGGCTGGCCTACACGGCGGGCGTGGTGCTTTCTTTCGTGCTGCTGGGCGGACTGATGCTGGCGCTGCGCGCGGCCGGGGCGCAGCTGGGCTGGGGCTTTCAGTTGCAGTCGCCGCTGGTCATCGCGCTGCTGGCGGCGCTGTTTGCCGTGCTGGGGCTGAACCTGGCGGGCGTTTTCGAGTTCGGCCAGTTTCTGCCCAGCCGCGTGGCCAGTTTGCAAGCCGAAAACCCCGTGATCGACAGCTTTCTCTCCGGCGTGCTGGCCGTGGCGGTGGCCTCGCCCTGCACGGCGCCTTTCATGGGCGCCTCGCTGGGGCTGGCCATTGGCCTGCCTGCGGCGCAAGCGCTGGCCATCTTCGCCGCGCTGGGGCTGGGCATGGCGCTGCCGTATCTGGCCGCCAGCTGGCTGCCCGCGCTGGCGCGCTGCCTGCCGCGCCCCGGCGCGTGGATGGAGGTGTTCAAGAAATTCATGGCCTTTCCCATGTTCGCCACGGCCACGTGGCTGCTGTGGGTGCTGGGCCAGCAAAGCGGCATCAACGGCGCAGCCGCACTGCTGATGATTCTGGTGGCGCTGGCCATGCTGCTGTGGGCGCTGGGCCTGCAAGGGCGCGCGCGCATCGGCCTGGCCGCTTTTGCGGCGGCGGCCCTGATCGGGCTGCTGGCAGGCATCGGCCCCAACGTCACCCACCTTGAGGAAAGCGCCGCTGCAACAGGCAACGCGGCCAGTGCGGGCAGCCGCTGGCAGCCCTGGTCTGACGCCGCCGTGCAGGCCGCGCTCAGCGAAGGCCACCCCGTTTTCATCGACTACACCGCCGCCTGGTGCGTGACGTGCCAATACAACAAGAAAACCACCCTCGCCAGCCAGCAGGTGCTCGATGCCTTTGATGCCGCTGGCGTGCGCACCTTCCGCGCCGACTGGACGCGGCGCGACCCCGTCATCAGCGCCCACCTGCAAAGCCTGGGCCGCAGCGGCGTGCCCACCTACGTGCTGCAAGCCAAGGGCCGTGCGCCCCAGGTGTTCAGCGAAGTCATTGGCGTCGATGAAATTCTGGCCGGCCTCAAGGCGCTCGAAGCCGCGCCATGAAGCCGCTCAAAGCCCGGCCGCAGGCGCGCAGGAGCGCAGGAGCGGAAACGCAGAAGCAGAGCAGGCCGCCAAAGCCGCATATTCGCTCCCGAATCAATAGCGTGATGTCCTAGTGGAACGGGCGCAAAGCGGCATTTCAGCCTTCTGTATTTGCTCTTGTTTTTGCTTTGGCCTGGGCGGGCGCTCCAGCCGCCGCCAGCGTTCGCGCCAGATAGCGGCCCGTGTGGCTGGCGCAGCAGGCGGCCACGGCTTCGGGCCTGCCCTGAATGACCAGGCTGCCGCCGAGAGCGCCGCCTTCGGGGCCGAGGTCAATGAGCCAGTCGGCGGTTTTGATCACATCCAGGTTGTGCTCGATGACGACGACGGTGTTGCCCGCGTCGCACAGCTGCTGGAGCACTTTGAGCAGCATCTCGATATCGGCAAAGTGCAGGCCGGTGGTGGGTTCGTCCAGCACATACAGGGTTTTGCCCGTGCCCCGGCGCGAAAGCTCCAGCGCGAGCTTGACGCGCTGCGCCTCGCCGCCCGACAGCGTGGTGGCGCTTTGGCCCAGGGTGATGTAGCCCAGGCCCACTTCCAGCAGGGTTTGCAGCTTGCGGGCGATGGCGGGCTGGTCCTTGAAAAAGGCGTGCGCCTCTTCCACGGTCATGTCCAGAATCTGCGCGATGTGGCGGCCCTTCCACTGCACTTGCAGGGTTTCGCGGTTGTAGCGCTGGCCGTGGCAGATGTCGCAAGGCACATACACATCGGGCAGAAAGTGCATTTCCACTTTCACCACGCCGTCGCCCTGGCAGGCTTCGCAGCGGCCGCCGCCGCTGGCTTGCGGCACGTTGAAGGAAAAGCGCCCGGGGCCGTAGCCGCGCTCGCGGGCGGTGGCCGTTTCGGCCATCAGCTCTCGGATGGGCGTCATCAGGCCGGTGTAGGTGGCCGGGTTGCTGCGCGGGGTGCGGCCAATGGGGCTTTGGTCCACGGCAATCACTTTGTCGAAGTGCTCCAGCCCCTCGATGGCCTCGTGCGGGGCGGCTTCGGTCTGCGCATGGTTGAGCTGGTGCGCGGCCACGGCCAGCAGCGTTTCATTGACCAGGGTGCTTTTGCCCGAGCCTGAAACGCCGGTCACGCAAGTGAGCAGCCCAATGGGAATGCTGACGTTCACGCCTTTGAGGTTGTTGCCGCGCGCGCCGATGATGCGCAGCGCGCCCCGGTCGGCTTTTGCGGCTTTTGCGGCTTTTGCAGTTTTTGCGGCCTGTCCGCCCGCCTGCGGGCTTGCTTCTTCGCCCCCTTCTTCGCCCGCCTCGTCGCGCAAGCAGGCCGGCAGGGCGCGCCGCCGGGGCACGGCGATGCGGCGCGCGCCGCTCAAGAACTGGCCGGTCACGGACTGCGGCTGCCGCGCCACTTCTTGCGCCGTGCCTTGCGCCATCACGCGGCCGCCGTGCACGCCCGCGCCCGGCCCCATGTCAATCACGCAATCGGCGGCGCGGATCATGTCTTCGTCGTGCTCGACCACCAGCACGCTGTTGCCCAGATCGCGCAAATGCTGGAGCGTGGCGATGAGGCGGTCGTTGTCGCGCTGGTGCAGCCCGATGGAAGGCTCATCGAGCACATACATCACGCCCGTGAGGCCACTGCCGATTTGCGAAGCCAGGCGAATGCGCTGCGCTTCGCCGCCCGAGAGCGTTTCGGCGCTGCGCTCCAGGCTCAGATAGCCCAGGCCCACGTCGTTGAGAAATTTCAGGCGGCTGCCGATTTCCCGCACCACCTTGTCTGCAATGTCCGCGCGCGCGCCTTGCAGGCGCAGCGCGGCAAACCACGCCTGCGCGCCGGCCAGCGTGGCGCGGCTGATTTCGTGAATGGCGCGGGCGTTTGCCCCCTCGCCCACCGTCACGCAGCGCGCCTCGGCGCGCAAGCGCGCGCCGCCGCATTCGGGGCACGTCTGGCGGCTGCGCAAGCGGGCCAGCTCCTCGCGCACCACGGCGGAGTCGGTTTCGCGCCAGCGGCGGGCCATGTTCGGAATCACGCCTTCAAACGGGTGCTTTTTGCGCGCCGTGCGCTGCGCCCGCTCGCCGGAAGCGAAGGCGTAGCTGAAGCTGATGGCTTCTTCGCCCGAGCCGTGCAGCACCACCTGCTGCACGCGCGCAGGCAGCGCCTCAAACGGCGTGTCCACACTGAAGCCGTAATGCCGCGCCAGGCCCTCCAGCATGGCGAAGTAAAAGGCATTGCGCCGGTCCCAGCCCTTGATGGCGCCGCCGGCCAGGCTCAGCGAAGGAAAGGCCACCACGCGCTGCGGGTCAAAAAAATCCGTGCAGCCCAGCCCGTCGCACGCCGGGCAGGCGCCCGTGGGCGAGTTGAAGGAAAACAGGCGCGGCTCCAGCTCCGCCAGCGCCCAGTTGCAGCGCGGGCAGGCAAAGCGGGTGTTGAACAGATGCTCGCGGCCGCCGTCCATCTCCAGCGCAATGGCGCGGCCATCGGCCAGGCGCAGCGCGGCCTCGAAACTTTCGGCCAGGCGCTGGCGCTGCTGGGCCAGCGCTTCGTCATCACCCGCGCCGCGCACCTTGATGCGGTCGATCACCACGTCGATGTCGTGCTTTTCGGTCTTTTTCAGCGCGGGCACGTCCGCCGCCTCCAGCACCTGGCCGCCCACGCGAAAGCGCACGTAGCCCGCCGCCTGCATCTGCGCCAGCAAATCGGCGAACTCGCCTTTTTTGCCGCGCGCCACGGGGGCCAGCACCATCAGCTTCGTGCCTTCGGGCAGGGCCAGCACGGCATCCACCATCTGGCTGACGGTTTGCGCCTGCAAGGGCGTGCCGTGCTGCGGGCAGTGCGGCACACCCGCGCGGGCGTAGAGCAGGCGCAGGTAGTCGTGAATTTCCGTCACCGTGCCCACGGTGGAGCGCGGGTTGTGGCTGGTGGCCTTTTGCTCGATGGCAATGGCCGGCGCCAGGCCCTCGATCAAGTCCACATCCGGCTTGTCCATGCGCTGCAAGAACTGCCGCGCATAGGCCGAAAGGCTTTCCACATAGCGCCGCTGCCCTTCGGCGTAGAGCGTGTCAAAGGCCAGGCTGGACTTGCCCGAGCCGCTCAGCCCCGTGATGACCACGAGCTGATCGCGCGGAATGTCCAGATCGATGTTTTTCAGGTTGTGCGTGCGCGCGCCGCGCACGTGCATGGCCCGCTGGCGCAAGGCGGCAGCCAGCGGCAGGCCGTCACCGGCGGCAGAAGCAGGAGATTTCGGAGTCATCGGCGGCAAAAAAGCAACCGGCCATTATCCGGGGCGCAGGCCGCCGCACCCTTGGCGCAGCAGCAGGCGGCAAGCCGTGGCAAGCGAGCGCTTTCACATCAGAAACAGGAGCAAATTCAAGGGGCCGAAAAGCCGTGGAGTCCTAATGGAACCTGCGCAGCCCACTATCAAAGAAAGAGCAAATAAATGCGCGGGCCGCTCATGGCATGAGCGCTGCCAGCTGCTCGGCCTCGCGGGCCGCTTGCAGGGCGTGCAGCACTTCGTCCAGGTCGCCTTCCATCACGGCGGTCAGTTTGTAGAGCGTGAGGTTGATGCGGTGGTCGGTCACGCGGCCTTGCGGAAAGTTGTAGGTGCGGATGCGCTCGCTGCGGTCGCCGCTGCCAATCAGGCCCTTGCGCGTGGCCGCTTCTTTGGCGGCGCGCTCGCTGCGCTCTTTTTCCTGCAGGCGCGCTTGCAGCACTTGCAGCGCGCGCGCCTTGTTGCTGTGCTGGCTGCGGCTGTCCTGGCATTCGGCCACCAGGCCCGTGGGCAGGTGAACCACGCGCACGGCGGAATCGGTTTTGTTGATGTGCTGGCCGCCCGCGCCGCTGGCGCGGAAGGTGTCGATGCGCAAATCGGCCGGGTTGAGCGTGACGGCGGCAGCCTCGTCCGGCTCGGGCATTACGGCCACGGTGGCGGCGCTGGTGTGGATACGGCCTTGCGTTTCCGTCACGGGCACGCGCTGCACGCGGTGCCCGCCCGATTCG
>ERZ773008.314-NODE-314-length-34688-cov-14.414143_pt1 | contig 34688 bp, 25 predicted proteins | sample MGYA00580664_ERZ773008 | MGnify/ENA primary metagenome ERZ773008 (study PRJEB29015, sample SAMEA2738016) | human oral metagenome | biome: human oral; feature: human-associated habitat; material: dental | place: China | collected 2048 ...
GCAGATCGACGACTACCTGGAGGGTAAAGAAATTGACCCCGCCGTCGCCGAAAAGTTGGAGAGTATTTACCTGCGTAGTCGGCATAAACGCACGGTTCCGGTGGGCATCGCCGATACGTGGTGGCATGTGAACTGACTCTGTCCGTGCGCCCCCTTTTAGCTTTATCCTTGAGATAGGGACGCAATCTCAGAGGAAGGACACAATGACTGAACCTGCTTCAAACCCCAACGGCCCCCGCATTAACCTCGACAAAACGGAGCAGCCGGATCACTCGAGCGGGCCTCAGCCGGACCCCCACCCGCAGAGCTACCAGGGTCCCGCCGTTGGGCAGCCGCCCGCACCGGTGCCCTATGCAGCACCCTACCCGGGCCAGTATCCTTACCCTGCTGAGTACCGGGCGGCTGACGCCCACACCATAGCGATGCTCGCCCACCTTTCGCTGCTGCTGTGGGGGTTCACCCCGCTCATCCTATGGGCTGTGTACAAAGATAAGCCCGGGTACGGGTTTACTAGGCGAGCCTGCGCCCGCGCGTTTAACTTTACGATGACCCTAATGATTGTTGAGCTCTCGGTGATTGCTTTTAGCCTGCTGGGTTTTCTGGTCTTGATGGGTATAACCGCCGGTAGCCGAGATGCGGCGGCGGTGGCCGCAGTAGTATTCATGATCGGTCTTATAGTGGTGTTGGGGATCGTGACTGTCATACTAATTCTGGCTATTATCTTCCCCATTATGGGGGCGATACGCGCCAACGGCGGGGAAGAGTACCGGTATCCCCTCCCGCACATAAAAATACTGGATGAAGACGGATAGGTGAACTGTCTCTCATAATACTCAAAAAACGCCCCCACCAACCCATCTGTTAGTGATGGGTGACACATATACGGTGTTGGGTGGCGTATCTACAAGACTATTCATCAAAATCTTGGTAGTCTTGCGGATATGGTACGTACCGCACCGTACCATTCACCGACCAACCGACCGAAAGTACATTATGAGTCAACAGAACTTTGACCCCAACCAGCCGAACTACAACTACAACCCAAATATGCAGCAGGGTATGGGGCAGCAGCCCTACGAGCAGGAAGCTGCGGATGCGCGTTCCAAGGCAATGCTCTCTTACCTTTCCCCGATCCTTCTCGGTTTATTCGGACCGCTGATCTTCTGGGCTATCTATAAAGATAAGCCCGGGTACGGGTTCACTAAGCGCGCCGCTACCCGTGGTTTTAATATGATGCTTACCTGGGGCATCGTATCCGCTGTCTTGATCATCCTTTACATCGTTCTTATCGCCATTGGTGCGGCTGGGGCTGCCGGGGCCCGCAGTGGAGGAGGGGCCGGTGCGGCAGGTATTATGGTGCTGCTTGCAATGCTCGTGCTAGCAGTCTGGGGTATCGGTAACCTTATTATGCTTATTTTCAACATTATGGGAGCCGTTAAATCCAATAATGGTGAAGACTACAACTACCCGGTTCCCTACTTTAAGCTCATCAAAGAGTAACCAGCTAGGGGTGTCCGTGAGAATATAGCGGCACTCTGAACGTGGTATTCACGGGGGCGGTTCGCATCCGGCTGCGGCGTATACATGCTCTGCATACGCCTTGTAGATGCGAACCGCCCTCTTTTAATGCCGTAGTATTGTGCGGGATCCGCTGGCAGGCCACAACTTTATGTGCACACTGGCGAGAATTATCCCCGGTGAAGCACCTGCCGGGCGTACCGGTGAATCATCGTTGCCGCAGCCTCACGCCGCACCGTGGCGGCAGGTTTGAGCAGGGAAGTCTCCTCCGTAAATATCTTCTTCTCATACGCCCAGGTGATCTCCCGGTAGAAACGCGCACCGGTGGGCACATCCTCAAAGGGGCTTTTCTCCGGGGGCATGTAGGCGGGGGAGCCTGCGGCACGGTAGAAGAACGCGGCCATGGCCTCACGGGTGGCGGCCTCATGCGGGCGGAACGTACCATCCGCCCAGCCGGTGGTAATACCCGCCTGGTGCATCCACGCGATCTCCTTATAGAACGGGTGGTTTGTGGGAACATCCGTAAACGGCGACTGCTGCGGGGGCGTGTAGGCGGGGGAACCGGCCAGCCGGTAGAAGAACGCCGCAGCCGCCCCACGCTCGGTATCTTCACCCGGGTGGAAAGTGCCGCCCGGGTACCCGCGTGTAATTCTGCGTTCGGCCAGCCAGTCAATGTCGGGGGTGGCTGTGTTCGCATCGTTCACGTCCGTAAACCGGGCCCGCAGCGTGTTGTGGGTGTTCTCCCCAGAGACATTCAGCACCTGCGCCCGATCACCTGTGGCACCCTGGGCGCCGTTCAGGTTGCCGGTGGAATTATGCAGGTGCAGCAGAAGCAGCTTACCTTCTGCCCCTTCGGTGCGGTGCACCGTCAAAGACGCATTGGGCGCATCAACGAACAGCCCCGGCACGCCTGAGGCGGTACCGGTGAACCAGAAGGTGGGTGTGAACGGGTTGAACTTTACCGCTTCGGTCGCATCAACAATGGGTGTGGTGGCGTACGAGGAGGTGGTGGCCACCGTGTATGAGAGGGACCCCGGGTTTTGGGTGCTCAGCCCCAGCTGCCGCAGCGGCACCCCCATAATGAGGGTGTTGCTGTCCATGGTGTTCGTGTCGGTGCTGCCCCAGGTGTTATTGAGCGGGTAGAGCGCCCCGTCCACCGGAACCCACCGGCCGTTATCGGCCCGGGAGAGCTGCACCAGCGGGTAGTCCACCCCGGCGGCGCGCATCGTGTGCAGGCGGTAGTCGTTGGTGCCGTCTCCGTTGGTGTCAATAAACACGTAGTAGGTGCTGCGCGGGGTCACCTCGGACCAGTTGCCCCAGGTTGAAATACCAAAATAAAGCGAACCGTCGTTTGGGTTTTTGCCTGCGGCGGCCAGTGCGGCAGCATCCGATGCGGCACCCGCGTACTGAATATCCGCCCGCTGGTCGCTGCTGACCGACAGGTCCTCGGTGGGAATATGCCCGCTCGTGACCCCCAGCTCAAAAGCCCCCAGCAGCGACCGGTACCCGCCCTGATCCACACCCGTACCGGACAGCGGCAGCTGCGCCTGCTGCTCGCCTCGCTCAAACTGCACCTCCGCAGCGGCCACCCGCATCTTTGACACCAGCTTCGGGGCGGCGTGCACCGGCACCCGCAACGTGGTGTCGCCCTCGGTGAGCACCACCTGCCCGGATGCGCTCGCAACATACTGGCGCGCCCCAAAAGCAACTACCTGCCCGTCTTCACCGGTGGAACGCTGGGTGGTGTTCGCGGTGGCCTCAGCGGTTTTCGCCAGGGCGGCGGGGTCTACGGTGAGGGTGACGGTGAACGTTGTCCTCCCGCCCGGGGGTACCGTCACGCTCTCAGGCAGGGAGTAAGCAACTCCCGGGATTTCGGTGCTGGCAGTGTACGAGAGCAGGTAGGTGTGTGCGATAGTGTCAGTATTTTCCACCACCATTTCACGGCGGAGAACAGACACCGGCGCATCCGGGGCGTATTCGAGTACCCCGAACGTGTCTGAAACCTGCTCCGGGCGGGCGGCGTTATAGACGAGCACACGGTTATTCACGGCCTTGGCGGAGTCGATGCGGCCAGAACCCACCCGATCCGGCGGGTAGGGGCGGTTTTGGGCATCATGCACAGGGTGCGCGGCAGTGTTCATCAGGGTGGCTTTAAGCTGCTGCGGGCTGTAGCTGCGGTGCTCTTCCACAAGCTGCGCGGCCACCCCGCAGACGTAGGCGGCAGACATGGAGGTGCCCGTGAGCGTACTGGCCCCTGCGCCTGAGCCCGCCCGGGCTGAAGCGATACCGGTGCCCGGGGCAGACACATCGGGTTTAATGCTGCCCCACGAGCCGTGGGCGCCGCGCGCCGATGCCGGGTTAGGCTGATCCGCCGCCCCGGTTTCGATGCGCGCACCGGTGCGGAGAGCATCGTCTAGTCGCAGGGTGAGGGTGCCTGAGGCCAGCGCCGGGCGGATCTTCTCGGCCTGCTCTGAGGGCAGCAGCACCCCGGGCAGGGCCGCAGTGCCGGCGATATCGGTCAGCGGCTGCCTGGTGCCAAGAACCACCCCAGCACCACCAGCCCGCTCTACATTGGCGAACCGTACCACCGAACCGCAGGGCACGGCACCGCTTGTATTGTCCCAGTCAAGGTACACCCATTTCCCTTTGAGCCTGGCGGCTTCTTCAGCGGTGAACGGGGCACACCCGTACAGGTTCGAGGCGGGGGCTTTCACCACCTGGCCGGTGAGCTCACCCTCCCTGTGCCGTGCATAATCATACTTTGTGGTGTACCGGCCGTATATTTCGCTCGTGCCAGCGGGGGAGAGCACTTTCACCCGGTCGGCGGACTGCGTGGCGCCCATAGAATTCGCCACAGTGAGCGCGTACGCGCTGGTTGCCGGGCCGCCGGAGATAGAGTAGGTGTCGCCAGCACCGTTCTGGGAGGCGGCATTCCCTGCGGCGGTCACCGTAAGAACACCCTGCCGGTACAACTCACCTATTGCATAGTTAGTCGATTCATCGAATACACCGTAGTCGGTTCCGACCGAAAGGTTCACAATATCCGCCCGGTCACTGAAATCCCCATCGTCGTTCGGGTCAAGCACCCGATCGAGAGCCTTCAGCGTGAGCGCCGACGTTCCCGCACACCCAAAAATACGGAAGGCCACCAGGCGCGCCTCCGGGGCGGCCCCGGGGGCGATGCGCATCCTGTTCAGCGCATCGGCGCTGAGCGCGGAGTAATCCCCGTGAAAGGCAGTATTATCCGCCCCCACACCGTACCCGGCGATAGTGCCCGCCACGTGGGTGCCGTGCCCGCTGCAGTCAAGAGGATTCGCGTCCGGGATGGGCAGGGCACGCTCCTTAGTGCTGGCATTGTAGCCATCCCCGGCCATATCGTACCCGCCCACAAGCTTCTGCGGATCGTACAGCCCATCCGGCAGGCTGGCCGAGTCCTTCGCCCGCCGGTATGCCTCATCGGTGCCGGGCCCGCCCAAATCGGCGTGGGTGTAGTCGATCCCGGTATCAATGACGGCCACCGTAACGTTACGGCCCGTGTACCCGTACCCGCCGGTATTGTTCTTCTGCGCCCAGGTGGTGAGCGTATCCGTGTGCACGGCGGTACCCGCGTTCTGCGGCCGCACGTTCGTAATAACGCTAATGCGCGCCACATCCTGCCGGGCCGCGAGCTTACGGATCTGTTCAATATCGCCGTAGAGCCCGACCCCGCGCACCGTGTTCACGGTGGTGTACAGTATTTTTGAGCTGGTGGCCTCAGCAGCCGTGCGTGCCCGCTCGTTTACCCAAGCGTGGATGGAACGCACCTCATCCCGTTTAGCTGCGTTCTGCTCCCGGGTGGCGCGGCCGGTCGCGGGGCGGGTGAGCTCATAGGCGCCGGTGCCTTTGAACTGCACAAAAACCGCTGTTTCGCCCGATGCGCTGGCGGCTGAGGGGCTAATAATATTCTGATCTCTGCTGGTTTCCGCGCCCTGCTGGACACTGCTATCCGGTGTATCTGCGGCGAAAACCGGGAAGGCGGCGGTGGTTACTAACGATAAACTCAACGCTGTGGCAAGAGTGCATCTTGCCTGCCCCATGAACTTTCTCGCCATAGACAGCTCCTTGATATGTGGTTGGTGCGCAGAGTGAACGAGATAAGAGTACCGAAAACTTTTGATACGTATCGGGCGGCTGTGCAGGGGCACTCACGGTTTAACCACAAAAAACAACAGTAGACTAATAATTATTAGTGCTTCTCCTTGTTTTTACTGGCACTAAGACTAGAAAATATTCGGAATACTTGTGCAATATCACGGTCTATGAGTCTTATTTTGAGGTGCGCCTCGCCTGCAGTTTTCTATAACTATGCGGCTCATCCTTAGCACCCCACCCGCAGCCGCACCCACACCGCACAGAAAACCCGGCCGCCAATAACCCCTCAGGGGCTACTGACGGCCGGGAAATCAGCCAAAGCGCCAGGCGTCCAGCCAATAGTAGGGCGCCCAATAGCGTAAGACTACGGCACAGACACCCGGCAGCTGGCGTGCTACCGCCTACTCAGCACCTTCTCGTGATACCGGTACAGGAACGCGGCCATGGCATCGCGGTGAATCGGCTCACCGGGGCGGTAGGTGCCGTCGTCCCAGCCCTTCGCAATGCCCTGTTCGGCCAGCCATGCGATTTCCTTGTAGAACTGGCTGTCGGCAGGAACATCCGCAAAAGGCGCCCGGGCGGGTGCCGCAAACTGCGGGGAACCCGCATTCCGGTAGAAGAACGCCGCCATCGCATCACGGTTCACCGAGGCGGAGGGGCGGAACGTGCCGTCGCCGTAGCCGGTGGTGATGCCGCGGGCGGCCATCCACTCAATCTCCTTATAGAACGGGTGATTCGTGGGCACATCACTAAACGTCGGCTTCGTCGGAGGCGTAAACTGCGGCGAACCATTCAAACGATAGAAGAACGCCGCCATCGCCCCGCGCTCCACATTCTCGCCCGGGCGGAACGTCCCATCCGGATAGCCGAGCGTAATCTGCCGCTGCGCCAACCAGTTAATCTCCGTGTAGAACTGGTTATCGGCCGGAACATCCTTAAACCGGGCGTCACGGCTATTAGCAGATGCGGCACTCACCTCAACCACCTGGGCACGCTCGCCATGCCCGGCACCAATACCACTCAGATCACCGGTGCCGTTATGCATATGCAGGAACAGGGCCTTAGCCTCAAAAGCCCCCGCCTGCCGGTGCGCCGTCAACTCAGCACCAGCACGGTCAGCGAAGAACCCCGGCACACCCGCCGACTCGCCCTCAAACCACACCTTCGGGGCGAACGGGTTGAATGTGGCCTTCTCCGTGCGGTCCACATAGTCAGACCCCTCATTCGACCAGGTGTTCGTTAACACGGTGTAGCTCATGTCCTTCGCGTTCGCTGAGGTCAGGCCCAGATCCTTCAATGGGACACCCAGCACCATCACATTGGAATCCATCATGTTCGTATCGGTATCACCCCAGGCACTATTGAGCGGGTACTGGTTAATGAAATCCCACTTGTCCCCGGTTGCCTTCCACACCTTCACCAGCGGGAAATCCAGGCCCTTCTCGCGGGCCACCTCAAGCACATAGTCCTGCTGGCCGTCCCCGTTCGTATCAACCGAAACCTCCACGCTGCGCCCAGAATGCAGCACATCCCAGTTCGACCATGTTGAAATCCCAAAATACAGGTTCCCCTCATCCGGGTTCTTCCCGGCAGCAGCCAGCGCAGGGGCATCCGAGGCGGCACCCACATACTGCACATCAACCACCTGATCCGACGCCAGCGTGAGGTTCTGCGTCGGAATACGGCCGCTGGCGGCGCCCAGCTCAAACACGCCCAGCATCGACCGGTACCCGCCCTGATCCAAGGTGGTGCCCGTAAGCTTCACCTTCAGCTCAGCACCAGTGCCGAACTCAATCTTTGAGGTGTCCGCGCGCATCGCCGAAACCGGTTTAGGGGCCACATGCACCGGCACGCGCATCGCCTCGGCGCCGTCCTCCTTAAACACCACCCGGCCGGATGCGCTCGCAACATACTGGCGGTCCCCCTCGGCGGTGGTTTCGACCTTATCGCCCACGACGTTGCGTGAGCTCTGGTGCTTTTCCAGCGCGGGGTCCCTGGTTTTCTCCAGTTTCGCCGGGTCGATGGTGACGGTCACCGTCACGTTCTTCTTCTCGCCCGCCCCCACGCTCACCGTGGACGGCAGGGAGAAACTCACCCCCGGGATGTCGGTGCTTGCCACATACTCCAGGGTGTAGGTGTGTGCCCGCGAGTCCGTGTTGTCGAGGGTGATGTCGCGGGTTACGGTCTGCACCCCCGAGTCCGGGGTGTACTCCAGCACGCCGAACGCTGTTGATACGCGCTCTGGCTGTTTCGTATCGTACGCCAGCACCTTAGCCTCAACAGCGGCCTTGGCGTTAATCATGCCGGACCCTACCCGGTCCACAGCGTACGTGTGCCCCTGAGAGTCTTTCAGGTCGGTATTCGCCCCGTTCATCAGGGCTGCCTTGAGCATGGTGGGGGAGTAGTCCTGATGCGCCTGCAGCACCAGTGCCGCCACCCCGGATGCGTGCGGTGCCGCCATGGAGGTGCCCGTGAACGCAACCCCCTTGGTGCCGCCACCCACGGCTGCTGAGACGATCTCGGCGCCGGGGGCCGCCACATCCGGTTTAATGTACCCGTCCGAGCCGTGCTGACCGCGCGCCGATGAGGACACCAGGCTCAGTGCTTTACTGTGCGAGGTGCGGCCTTGAGCCTTGTAGTCGTTGTTCAGCTCAACCCGCAGGGTGCCGTCGTTGATTGCCGTGGCCAGCTTGTCGGTGGCGCTTTTAGAGAGCATAAAACCGGGGATCGTGGCGTTACCCGCGATACCGACCTCGTGCCGTTCCTGCATCGACCCCAGGATGACGCCTTGACCGCCAGCGGCCTCCACATGGTTGAACCGCACCGCTGAGCCGCACGGGAACTTTCCGGTGGCCGGGTCTTCCCAGTCAATGTACACCCACTTGCCTTTAAGTTGTGCCGCGTCTTGTTCGGAGAACGCTTCGCAGCCGTACCGGTTGGATGCTGGGGCTTTGACCACCTCACCGGTGAGCTTGTCGGCGCTTGCAGCGGCGTAGCCGAAACTGGAGGTGTACACGCCGTTCACGAACCCGGCCTGCTGTTCAGGGGCGAGTACTTTCATCTGATCCGTCGGCTGGGTGGTGCCGTAGGCGTTCGCTACTGACAGTCCTGCGGCGGCGTTGGCGGGGCTGCCCGAGTTGGAGTAGGTGTCGCCCACCCCGTTGTAGTTATTGGCGTTACCGGCTGCGGCGACCGTGAATACGCCCTGCCGCGCCATCGTGTTCACAATATACGATTCGGGGTCGTCCACGGGCGCGAATTCTCCGCCCAGCGACAGGTTCACAACGTTCGCCTTATCCGAGAAGTCGCCGTCGCCGTTGGGGTCCATGACCGTGTCGAGGGCTTTAATGACCATGTGGGTGGTGCCGTAGCAGCCAAACACGCGAACCGGCAGGATTTTAGCCTCCGGGGCGGTGCCGGGCCCGATTTTCATCTGGTTCAGCTGTTCTGCGGTGAGTTTGGAGTAGTCGCCACGGAAGGTGGTGCCGTCCTGGTTTACGCCGTACCCGGCGGCGGTGCCCGCAACGTGCGTGCCGTGGCCGCCGGAGCCGAACCCGTCGGGACGGCAGTCCAGCGGGTTGCTGTCGGGGTGCGGGGTGTTCTGCTCGGCGTTCGTGGAGGAGGCGTTGTAGCTGTCTCCCACCAAGTCCACACCCGCAGCGATCTTGGTGCGGTCGATCAGCCCTGAATCTGCGGAGGGCAGCTCGGGCATGTCTTTCGCTTTCTGGTATGCTTCGGCCGTGCCGGGGCCGCCGAAGTCGGAGTGCGTGTAGTCCACACCCGAATCGACCACGGCAATGGTCACGTCTTTGCCCGTGTACCCGGTGTTTTCGCGGGTCCAGGTGTTAACGGTTTTGGTGTCTACCACGCTGGATGCGTTCTGCCGTTCCTTGGCAATAATGGGGGTGATACGCTCCACGTCGCCGCGGCGCGCAAGTTCACGGATCTGCGCAGCATCCCCTTGGAGTACCACACCACGGGCGGTGTTGTGCACGGTGTACAGCGCCTGGGAGCTGGACTGGCGGGCTGCCGCCTGTGCCTGTGACTGCACCTGGGTTTTGATGGCTTGGACTTCGGCCTGCTTATTGGTGGGTGCTTGTTTGTTGGCTAGTACTGCGGGGGATTGGGTTTGTTCGTATGCGCCTTTGCCTTTGAATTGTACGAAGACGGCGATATTGCCTTCGGCTTTTTTCATGCCGGGGCTGAGTACGTCCTTGGCGGTATCCCCCGAGGTGACGATACCGGTTTCGTCAGCAGGGGGCTGTACGGCTGAGGACGGTGCTGCGGCGCTGAGGGTGAGGGCTAAGCCCATTGTTGCGGCCAGGCAGCTTTTGGCGAAAAGCCGTGGGGTGGTGAGCGGTCTCATGATGGTTTCCTGACTATAGGTAACGTGATATGTGTGAGCTATAGCATATCAGTGTGATTTACTTTAGCATGAGATTTAATAATTCCTGGGTGCTCTATTCATCTGTTTTTAAAGCATTGCCCGGGCAATAAAAATCCCACTATTTTTGATGTGTACCGTAAATATGTGGTGTGTAATACTCATCCTCCTCAAAAATATGGCGTTTTAGGTCTGAATAAACCCCGCCGTCCTATGGCGTGTAGCTTTCGGGCGGCACCGCATATGGCGCGGGGCGCCAGCTTCACCCGCACAGGAGAAGCCAGCGCCCCAAACGCAGCAGCGGCCAAGATCCGCTCGTACCTACTTCAGCACTTTATCGCTGTAGCGGTACAGGAACGCGGCCATCGCATCGCGGTGAATCGGCTCACCAGGGCGGTAGGTGCCGTCATCCCAGCCCTTCGTGATGCCCTGCTCGGCCAGCCACGCGATCTCCTTGTAGAACTGGCTGTTGGCGGGTACGTCCTTGAAGGGGGAGGCTGCCGGGGCTGCGAACTGCGGCGAGTTGGCGTACCGGTAGAAGAACGCGGCCATGGCGTCACGGTTCACCGAGGCGGAGGGGCGGAACGTGCCGTCGCCGTATCCGGTGGTGATGCCGCGGGCGGCCATCCACTCAATCTCTTTGTAGAACGGGTGAGACTTCGGAACGTCACTGAACGTGGGGTTATCCGGTGCGGTGAACTGCGGCGTGCCTGCTAGACGGTAGAAGTACGCGGCCATTGCCCCGCGCTCCACATTCTCGCCCGGGCGGAACGTCCCATCCGGGTAGCCGGTGGTGATACGCCGCTGCGCCAACCAGTTGATTTCTGCGTAGAACTGGTTCTCAGCCGGAACATCCGTGAACCGTGACGGCGCCGGGTCGAGCTGCTGCTGCTCGGTGACTTCCAGCACCTGCGCGCGGTTGCCTGCGGCACCGTTAAGCCCGCTCAAATCACCGGTGGTGTTGTGCATGTGCAGGAACAGAGCCTTCACATCAGCTGCACCTTCGGCGCGGTGCGCCACCAGCTCGGAGGAAGGCGCATCAGCGAAGAAACCCGGAACCGTCGCGGCGGTCCCAGAGAACCACAGCTTCGGGTCGAACGGACGGTAGTTAATCCAGCCGGTCTCGCTCACGTTAGTCCAGGCGTACTGGGTGGTGGCCGAGACACTGTACTTAATGTCTTTCGTCTTCTCGGCGCTGAGACCCAGGTCCTTCAGCGGCACCGCCATCATGAGGGCGTTGGAGTCCATCATGTTCGTGTCGGTGTCGCCCCAGGCGTTATTGAGCGGGTAGTAAGCGATCTGCTCCAGGTTGCCGTTCTTGTACCCGTACAGGCGCACAATCGGGAAGTCGATGCCCTTCGCGCGGTCGGTGACCAGCATATAGTCGGCACGGTTGTTCCCGTCGGTGTCAATATTCACGGTGAACGTGTTCTCTGTTGAGACCACGTCCCAGTTAGCCCACGTCGAGATACCGAACGCAAGCAGCCCGTCATTGGGGTTACCGCCGGATGCTTTCAGCGCGGGTGCGGTCGATGCGGCACCCACATGCTGCATATTCGCTTTCGCGTTGCTGCTCACATCCAGCTTCACCGGGGAGGTGCGCTCAATTGATGCGCCGTGCTCGAACGCCCCCAGCAGCGACTTGTAGCCGCGCTGATTCAGCTCAGTACCGGTGAGTTTCAGGTTTGCCTGGTGCTCCCCGGCGGGGATCTCAACAGAACTCCCCTCTACCTTCATCGCTGATGCGGGCTTAGGTGCCGCGTGGATGGGCGCACGCAGGGTGGCTGCGCCCTCAGTGAGCAGAATACGCCCCGACTCTGAGGCAATGAACTGGCGGTACTGTTCGGGTACCAGCTCTGTGCCGTCACCGTACGGGTCCACGGAGTTATGGGTTTTCTCCATGGCCGGGTCCATGGTCTTCTCCATGGCAGCCGGGTCAATGGTGATAGTGACCGTGAAGTTCTTCTTCTCTCCGGGGTTTACCGTAATATTCGACGGCAGAGAGAACTCCACCCCCGGCATGTCGGTGCTACCCGCGTACGAAATGTTGTACGTGTGGGTGTGCGAGTCGAAGTTTTCCACCGTCATCTCGCGGGTTAGGGTCTGCTTGCCCTCGTTCACCGCGTATTCGAGTACCCCGAAGGTCTGGGACACCTGCGCAGGCCGGTCGGCGTTATACAGCAGCACTTTCGTCTCTGCCGCAGCCTTAGCATCAATACGCCCTGACCCCACGCGATCCACCGCATACACGTTCCCGTCGGCGGTGCGCACATCATGGTTGGCGCTGTTCATAATCGCGGCCTTGAGCTGGGTGGGGCCGTAGGACTGGTTAGCCTGCAGCACCTGGGCGGCCACACCGGCGGCAAACGGGGCCGACATGGAGGTACCCGTATACGAGATGCCGTCCGTTCCGGTGCCTACCCGCGCCGAAGAGATATTGTTGCCCGGCGCCGCCACGTCGGGTTTCGTGTACCCGTAAGTGCCGTGGTAGCCGCGGGCGCTGGAGGCGGTCAGCTGATCTTTCTTATTGCTGGGCACACGCAGGGATTCTTTCAAATCCGCGCCCAAGCGTACCTTCAGCTCACCGGTGGCGGCGGCTTCACGCACTTTAGCGGAGGCGCTTTTTGCCACACGGAACCCGGGGATGCTCTCATTACCGCCGATCGGCAGGGCAGGTTTCTCTTCCTCTGAGGAGAGGACCACGCCTTTACCGCCAGCCTTTTCGACGTTATCGAACCGCACCTTAGAGCCGCAGGGGAGTGAACCGTCTGCGTTGGCCCACTCGAGGAACACCCACTTGTCTTTAATCTTCGCGGCGTCTTCGGCGCTGAACGCCTCACACCCGAATTTATTCGACTCGGAAGGGGTCACAACCGTCCCGGTCAGTGCCTCAGGTTTTGCCCCCGTGTAGGTGTACGAGACGGTGTAGTCGCCGGGGACTTTACCGGCCACGTTTGCTGGTGCCTGAATCTCCATGGAGTCCACCGCGTAGGAGGAGCCAATGGAGTTCGCCACTGTCAGCGCAGAAACCGCGTTTGCGGGCTGGCCCGAATCGGAGTATGTGTCACCGCGGCCGTAGTAGTCGGTTGCGTTACCGGCTGAAACAACTGCGAGCACACCCTGACGGTTGAGGGATTCAACGGCGTATGCGTCGGCATCATCCGGTGGGGAGAACTCGCCGCCGATGGAGAGGTTCACAATATTCGCCCGGTCCGAGAAATCCCCGTCACCGTTCGGGTCGAGGGTGCGGTCAAGGGCCTGAACAACCACAGCGGTGGTGCCGGTGCACCCGAACACGCGGAAACTATACAGCTGCGCTTCCGGTGCCGCGCCGGGCCCGATTTTCATCTGGTTCAGCTGTTCTGCGGTGAGTTTGGAGTAGTCGCCGCGGAAGGTGGTGCCGTCCTGGTTCACGCCGTACCCGGCGGCGGTGCCCGCTACGTGCGTGCCGTGGCCGCCAGCGGAGCAGTCGATGGGGTTGTTATCCGGGGCGGTCTGGTTCGTACCGTCGTACGAGTCACCCACCAGGTCGTAGCCGCCTATGTACTTCTTGGCATCGTACAGGCCCGAGTCTGCGGCAGGCATCTCGGTGAGCTTAGTTGCTTTGTTGAACGCTTCGACCGTGCCGGGCCCGCCGAAATCGGCGTGCGTGTAGTCAATACCGGAGTCTACGACCGCGATTTTCACGTCTTTACCGGTGTACCCGCTGTTTTCACGTGCCCAGTTTTCCGCCGCACCGGTATCAACCACGGAACCGGCGTTCTGCTTCTTTTTCGGCACGATCGGGGTGATGCGCTCCACCTCGGGGTTATTGGCGAGGGCGCGGATCTGCGCCGCATCACCCTGCAAAGCCACCCCGCGCATTATATTGTGCGTGGTGTACAGCGTTTTCGCGCCGGTGCTCTGGGCTGCCGCCTGCGCCTGTGACTGCACCTGGGTTTTGATGGCTTGGACTTCGGCCTGCTTATTGACGGGTGCTTGTTTGTTGGCTAGTACTGCGGGGGATTGGGTTTGTTCGTATGCGCCTTTGCCTTTGAATTGTACGAAGACGGGGATATTGCCTTCGGCTTTCTTCATGGAATCCGAGAGTACGGCGTGCTCACGGGAATTCCGGGCGATGTCCTGGGCGACTGGCGTGTCGGGGTCACCAGCGGGTGCCGCTGTTGCGGGCAGCCCCGCTGTGATGGCCATAGTTACACCCAGGGTTGCCGATAGGCAGGCTCTTGAGAGACCCCGTATCGGAGTGTTTTTTGGCATGATGCTCCTCGAATGTATGAGTGATAATGCGGTGCGACGGCATCGCCGCACCTCGAAGAAGCTGAGAGATGAAAACCACAATACACCAGTGTGCGAGAAAAAAGTTGCACGGAATACGTTGAGGTTTATTTCATTCAATGAATGAAGGTGAATTATCTCTCAATGTTTTACTCGCTTTACCGGGAGCAGAGGATATTTGTATGAGAATGAGGATTAAAAACCCCGCGTGGACAAAAATCTTCTGCTCGCGCCCTTTCAGGTGCATCCCTTAAAATGGTGTTTACCTCACAAACAACCGTGCGGTGTCGAAAACCGCACACCTAAGGAGCATCATGAGTCAGAATCCTTACGAAAATAACCCCTACGATAAGAACCCTGGGAATGGGCAGAACCAGCAGCCGCAGGGATACCAGCCGCAGAACCAGAATCCTTATGAGCAGCAGGGGGCACAGTACCAGTACCAGCAGAACCAAAACCAGTACGACCAGCAGGGCGCACAGTACCAGCAGGATCCGTACGGGCAGCCGCAGTCTGGGGCGGTGAGCGCAGACGATAAGAACATGGCGTTTCTGATGAACCTTATTTCTGCGGGCGCCACGTTCCTTTCGGCAACCACTATTGGTTTCCTGGCGCCGCTGATTTTCTGGTTTATTTATAAAGACAAGCCGGGCTACGGGTTCACGAAGGAAGCGTCCCGTCGTGCCTTTAACTTTAACTTCACCCTGTGGGCTATCAGCACGGCGTCGTGGATTCTGGCACTTATTACCCTCGGTATTTTGTTCTTTATCCCGCTGATCGTGATGCCTCTGGTGACTATTGTGCTGATTGTCTTCCACATTATCGCCGCTGTCTCGGCGAATAAGGGCGAAGAGTACGAGTACCCGCTGACTTTCATTAAGATCCTTTAATTCCTCTGGCTCTGGTATCAGCCGATTATTACGGGTGCGCACTCCCTGCAATGTCTTGGGTGCGCACCCGTTATTGTGCCTACAGCAGATGCACGTGCCCGCCGCGAAATTTGGCGACTGCTGCTAGTGCCTGTATGCGCGACGTATGAGGTAGAACGGCGTGCGCTGCGGCGGAAGGTCAACGACACAAACTGATTCTGCCGCCGAAAGTACCCGTCAACACATGAAATGCGCGATTACACGCTCGGTTACTGCTTTGGTGATGGTTGACCTGCTGGTTGAAACTGCTTGTCCTAGTCCGTGAGATTTTCACCGAATTGTCTCCGGACCGGCTAGTGAGATGCAGTCCTTGGTAGCCTTGAACTGTGAGTGGGTTTTTGAGTCTATCGATGTTGTGGCACGGTACGCGATAGGTGTCATGGTGTGCACCGGCAATTACCAGTGGTTCTGTCTAAGGTCTAGGGCGAATCATCTCGTGGTTGGGCCTGCTCCTGTGGCTTTTACTACTGTAATAGGCGTAGTTTGGGGTGATAGGCCGGTACCCGGGTGCCATCCACAACATAGAACCGGTTGTGGTCGTGTTCAGTAGAGCCAGCGGGGTAACGAGCATGATGGGATACAGAATCTGTAGTAGTGCTGCCCCAATCCTGGTGATAATACGGCTGATGGTTGAGGGAAGCGTTCAGCTGATGTGTCTTTGTATGGGTGTGCCGTAGGCACAGCAGGGTAGATTTCAGGGTTCGGGTGAGGGTGAGCTGAAGGGCTTGATATTGGGTAGGCTCCGGGTCAGAGTGTTGCCTGAACGAGCACATGTATGTACATAAGCTCGAAGAAGCTCCTGGCTGCCGCACCTTGGCGATCGGCGTAGGCTCTGACTGCGATCAGATCATTGAGATACGCGATTTGATGGATTAGACTTTTTGCAGCCTGATGGATTCTATTGACAGAGCATTTTGAGAACCAGTAAGGTGATTCGGTAGTAGGGAGGGGGCACCCCTCAGGAGGCTGTCCCAAGTGCTGTGATTTTGAGAGTGATGGCAGCACAGGTATCTAAGATTAATCTGGAGAATTGAGGACAACAATGAAAGATTCACTAGTACGTAACGACGAGCTGTTAGAGCAAGTGTGTAAAGACGCAACTGAAATTGGTCGATCTTTATATGAACTTTCACGGCATGGAGTAAAGGAGGGAGTAGACTCAGGTAAAATTTTACCACCAAGATTCAGTAACCTAAATAACTATAAAAAAGGAAGTCAGAATTATAATTCCTATTGTGAAGATATTCAATCACGGATAAATGATATAGATTTTGATTGGGCGATTATAACTTTAATGAAACTAATCGATGTATCGTACAAAAACGAAAATTTTTCATGCCATAAAGAGGAAGAATATGTGTATGAAGTAAAAAAATGGAGGATATATATTGTTCGGGCGCTTCAAAGAATATATATGCTTAAAAAATTATCGCAAAAACAACATGTAGGAGAATGTCAAGATTTCTGTAAACTATTCAGTTTTATAGTTGGTTGTTTGTTTTTAGAACGCGCTAAAGAGCATAATGACATAGTACCTCTATGGGAGAACCCGGATGAATTCTATTCGACGATAGTATTTGCCCCAAAGATTCCTGTTGAAGAAGACGTAAATATTTTACTTGGTGGTTTATCTTGCGAAATCCTTGCTGAATTTATTGACGTAATATGGTATGGAATAAATATTGATGAGAATATCATTGAGTCAGTATTTAAGGAATCTAGGATTCTGAAGCGCATTCCTATGACCGGGGCGGGGAAAGATATATGGTATGGTCTGCACAAGAGATTATCCTTATTGCTTAATATTCTACAGAAAAATAATATTAATCTTACGTTCGAAAAAAATAGTTTTCTAAATATACAGATGTATTCTTGTGCGATGAAGCAAAAGATTTCTTACGATTCTTCAGATTATTATGATCTTTGCCTTAATTCATACGATAAGGGTAGTTATAATTTATTTCCCTTGTATAATTTAGGAGAATATGTATGGTTTTCTCCTCGAATCCTGGAAGCATCAATATCATTGTGGCTATCTCAAGAAATTGAGAGAGATAGCAATATGCGGAGAAAAGCCGTATCTGATTCCTTTGAGTTGAAAGTTATTAATTTATTGCGCCGAAATAATTATATTGCCGGGGAAGTTACCCAAAATGGGTTTTGGAGAAATGGTCAACCTGGCAAAGACCTCTCAGGGGAACAAAAATCCAGCCTTACTGGTCAAATAGATGTACTAGCAAGAAATGAGAAGGGAGACATTATTGTATTAGAATGTAAATCTGTTGACCCCTTTGGGAATCCGAAGAATGTGGCCGGAAAGATTAGAAATGATGACACTTCTTGGCGAAGAAATCTAGCTAAAAAGGTTGAATGGGTAGAAAAAGCTTTTAAGCGGAAAGTTAGTTATTCTGCAATTGTCCAGGAAGGTTATATATATAAAGATCCATCCGAGAATACTGTAGATATACCTGTCATTAATTTTAGTGATTTGGAGAGAAAGATAATAGCTACTCAATAAATGTGTAATGCCTGTGGAGTATAGTGAGGTGACGTCTTCTTCTCGCTAGTAATTCAATGAGCGATCTTTAAAACTGTCTTCAGTCGTCCTTTTTCGCTTAGTAAGCTTATATATTGTCATGATGATAAAAGCCAAAAATATAAGAATGACAATACTGGGTATAAGTATTAAGGGGGTTGGGTGCTGACTATTCTCCGATGGGAGAAATATATTTATTATAGATATACTATCACTTACCCCAGAGACAACTCCAGGTACGATCATTAGAAGGGCTATATACAATGCATATCTAGATATATAGTCTTGTTGTTTATTTGATTGTAAATCATGAGTTTTTGAAGATATTTCTGCTAAGCTTTCCATATCTTTTGTAAAAGATGTATACACTTCCTTAAATTCTCTAACCTTATAGGTAAGGCTCATGATAGATATATGTTGTCCAGTGTGAGATATGTGGTTATTAAATCTATACCGCATACTATTTTCCTGAATTTCTTTCTGTAATAATAGTATATTCTTCGTTTTTCTGTATAGACTTGTTTCTTCAGCGCAGTTTGGGTTTATGATATCAATCATTTGTGATTCATAATATTCTATTATATGTTCTTGAAGTAAAATGAAGGAAAAACCATCTAAGTGAAACCCTAGAGCGTATGGGATACCATATTTATACTTTGGTGATATATAGTAACATGCACCATGGCGTGCTATATATACTCCCCAGTCTTTACTTAATTTATAATAATCACTAGGTTTTTTCTTAGACCATCTAATAACTTGGTGTTTGCTGGGATTTCTAGATGTTGCAAATGAATAACTTGTAAATATTTCAGGAAGTATTTCTAAGGGGGGAGAATCTTTAATATCGTTATCTGGTACTTGTAATTTAAATTGCGAATAACATATATGGTACACTTTCTTGCGTGATGAACATGAACTTTTTTGTGATCCTGGGATTAATATTCCAGTAAGGTTTAACTGCTCAATTATTTCATATATTTTCTTATGCCTAGAAAGTTTGTTGATTCTATCTTTAATTCCTTCGGGAGAATCAGCTATATCAGTGACCAAAGTCATCTGCGCGGGGATTTTCTCTGTCCTAATTAAGTTATGGCTTACTGTTAAAATATCTACCCATTTTATATCAATATTAAGTATTTTTTTATCTATTAATTTATAAAATCTAGTAGGTGTTACATTCTCTTTCTTTGCGTTTATTCCATATATGTAAGGGAGCATAGATACGGGAAAATTATCTATTCTGTCTTTAATGTCACTTGCATAATAGGAATTTGGATCCTCCCTTCTAGGCGTCTTTATTGGTTTAGCACCAATATTCCAGCTCTCTTTTAAAATACCTAGGGATTTTCTGTCTATCTCTATATTACATATGAAAGCAGTAATCATATGGTCTCTCCTTATACCTAAAGTTACCTGCACATTATAGCAATATATGTTACACCCAGGCTATATAGGGTGTATACATTATAGGGAGTTATACTCCTACCATGACCTATGTCGTATGTGCTTATTCGCAGCAGGACCGTAGCTTGATGTATACCATGAGGGTGGCGTAAGGGTAAACGTGGTTCTCGGCTACATGGCCTCGAACGTGTGAGAGCTGTGCGAGCTTCAATCAATCCTTGACCTACACGAACCTACACTTGAAGATACCTTGTACGGGTATGAGCGCGTCCCACTTGGAAGCTACGAGGGCTTCCCTGTTTGCGGTGGTACACCCCGCTATCTATCGAGATATCGAAGAAGAGGCGTGCCTGGGTGAGATGCATATGTTCCCGAGACGTGAGCATCACGAGTTGGAGTCCTTACAAGAATAGCCTCTATGACAAGAACCCTGTGAACGAGTAGAAACAGCAGCCACAGAATTAAAATCTCTGTGGATGCCGAACCTGGGCAGCAGATGCACGTGCCCGCCGCGAAATTTGGCGACTGCTGCTAGTGCCGGCGCGGGCGGTGGGCGGTATGATTAATAATTGTGTGCCCGCATCGGCTGGGTGCGGGTTGTATGGCGCGTAACCGGCGCGGAATGTGAAGCTTAACAAGGAGCGCAAGAAATGTCAGCTGTCGTCATCGTGGGTGCCCAGTGGGGCGATGAGGGGAAGGGCAAGGCAACCGATTTGCTCGGCCCCCGCGTGGATTACGTGGTCAAGCCTAATGGCGGCAATAATGCTGGCCACACGGTGGTGGTGAACGGGCAGAAGTTTGAGCTGAAGCTGCTGCCCGCTGGCATTTTGAGTGAGAACGCGACCCCCGTGATTGGTAACGGCGTGGTGGTGAACCCGGAGGCGCTTTTCGCCGAGATTGAGGGGTTGCAGGCGCGCGGTGCCGATACTTCTAAGCTTAAAATCTCTGCGAACGCCCACCTGGTGGCCCCGTACCATCAGACGATGGATAAGGTCACGGAGCGGTTCTTGGGTAAGCGCGCGATTGGCACGACCGGGCGCGGTATTGGGCCCACCTATATGGATAAGGTAGGCCGCCTGGGTGTTCGTGTGCAGGATATTTTGGATGAGTCGATTCTGCGGCAGAAGGTTGAGGGCGCGCTGCGGCAGAAGAATGAGCTGCTGGTGAAGGTGTATAACCGCCGCCATGTTGAGGTGGACGAGATTGTGGATTATTTCCTCTCGTTCGCTGAGCGGCTTAAGCCCATGATTGTTGATACTACTCAGCTGCTCAATAATGCCTTGGATGAGGGCAAAACCCTGCTTATGGAGGGCGGCCAGGCGACCTTCCTTGACGTTGATCACGGCACTTACCCGTTTGTTACCTCTTCGAACCCGACTGCTGGGGGCGCCTGTGTGGGTTCGGGTGTTGGCCCCACCCGCATTTCCCGTGTGATCGGTATTCAGAAGGCGTACACCACCCGTGTGGGTGCTGGCCCGTTCCCCACTGAGCTGTTCGATAAGATGGGCGAGTTTTTGCGCACGACCGGCGGCGAGTTTGGCGTGAACACGGGCCGCCCGCGCCGCTGCGGCTGGTACGATGCGGTGCTTGCGCGTCAGGCGGTGCGCATTAACGGGTTTACTGATTTGTTCATTACTAAGCTGGATGTGCTCACTGGGCTTGAGAAGATTCCGGTGTGTGTGGCGTATGAGGTGGACGGTGTTCGGTTTGATGAGGTGCCGATGACGCAGACCGATTTCCATCACGCCAAGCCAGTGTATGAGTATTTTGACGGCTGGAGCGAGAACATTTCGGATGCAAAGTCTTTGGCTGACCTGCCGGAAAACGCCCGCAAGTATGTGCATAAGCTTGAGGAGCTTTCTGGCTGTCGTATCTCGGCGATTGGTGTGGGTCCGGATCGTGACCAGACTATTGTGGTGCGTGATCTGATCGATTAGGCTTTCCGTGTGAAGAAAACCGGCAGCGGCGCGGCTTAACCACGGTGCGCTGTTGTGGGTGCCGCAGCTTTGAAAGCTGCGGCACCGCGTGTATCTGGCCGTGTTTACAATGCTTTTACCGACCGGAGGAGCCCCGCTTTACCGTTTCTGCGGTTGCAATATAACAAGGTTTGTGGCTGTGCAGCACGAGGCCTGAAATACCTGTGCTGTGTTTTTGACAGCATACCCCTTAAAAATCGTGGGTGATGGAGATAAAATACACACAAAGTTAGCCATTCTCCATGCGTATCCCTGCTGGTGGGCATCTGGGGCGTAGCCGCCTCTAGCTACGGGGGGGGTATGTCGTGGACTTCGCCAAAGGAGCGTGCCATGCTGCACCTTGAAGATTCTGTGAGCGAGACCTTACTGATTCCGCTGTATATGAAGCATCTTGCCTCGCAGATGCCTAACCCGGTGATTCACGATGAGGCGGCTACACGCCTGGTGCGGCAGCTTGATTACGATTTTTCGAAGTACGATCATATTATTCACACTGTTGTTGGTACCGCGATTCGTGCGGATTACTTCGACCGGCTAACCGCTGATTTCATTCAGCGCCGCCCTAACCCTGTGGTCGTAAACGTGGGGTGTGGTTTGGATAGCCGCCGGGAGCGTATCGGCGCTGCTGCCGACGGTGTACCGTTTTACGATATTGATTTGCCTGATGTTATTGCTCTGCGGCAGAAGCTGCTGCCTGCGCAGCGGGGTGAGACGCTGCTGGCTACTTCTGCTTTTGACGCCGGGTGGATGGATGAGCTGAACCGCCTGCACCCGAACGCCCAGTTTTTGCTGGTGATTGAGGGAGTGCTCATGTACTTTGACCGGTACACTGTGCGCGCCCTGTTCTGCGATCTGGCGCGTCGTTTTCACCGTAGTGAGGCAGCTTTCGATGTACAGAATTCGTGGATGGTGAAGAACTCCGACAGGCATGAGGCGATTAAGCATGTGCGTGCCCGTTTCGTTTTCGGCTGTGACGATGACCTGGAGTTTGAGCGGTGGGCGGATAATCTGCACCTGATGAGCGTCAAGCGCCTGGCAGCTGATTTCCCGCAGTGGAAGAGAAGCGGCTTCTTGTTATCCCTTATCGGGCGGCAGATCCCAGCCTTCCGGGACTCCACTCGTATGCTGCACTACCGGTTGGACTAATGGGCACTGGGCGCAGCGGCAACAGCTGCTGAAAGGATGACTGAGCTGTGTATGATCAGGAGCTAACCGGGTTTTTCAAGCGGCACAATATTGAATATGCCCGGTTAGATGAGGAATCTTATAAGAGCTACTCATCTATGAGGGGTTTTCCTTTCACGGGTTCTAGAATTGCGTGGAGTAAAACAAAAAACCACCGTTGCTGTCGCCTACATGAAACCTTGGAGTTTGTAGAAGATATAGAGGTCATTCTTCAGCCCACCGATTTCTGCAGGTTTATAGTGGTGGGAAACGATTTTGAGGGCGGGTACCTGATTCAGTGCTCTATACAAAGTGTTCGTTCACTACTTGATTTTCTTGCGGAATATCCAGGGGAAAATTATCTGATCGATACTGAGGAAAAGTGGTGTATCTGTGTCTATGACTATCTGGACTTTGGTACGGTGGATTAGTCTTACTCTGAGCGGAGATAAGCTGCTTCTAGAAAATCAAGATAGGTTAGGGTATAGGCTTGTTGGCTTCCATGGAGAGAAATTTAACATATAGTCATAACCGATGAGGGTGCCGAGTAGGTCCATGTATCAAGGTTTTAAAGGGAACCACATGTTTTAATTCTTCATCCGCTTGTGGGAGATATAAATATAAACACCACCATAGATACATAATATTCCAATAAGAGAATATAAGGAGTAATAGTGCAAAAACTAGTTAATTATCATAGTGATTTGAGGCATGGTGCAGTTTTTAGGTTTCCCGGTTCATACCCGCACGAAAAATATGTTGATTTAATGCTGGTCGAATTCCCAAGTAGCGACAGAAAATATGGTTTTGTGGTATCTACCGGGCATAAGGCCGGACTAATTCTGGTGATGCTCCCGCAAGAAGCTGAATTGGAACATTCAGCAGGGGTAAGCAGGCAATGGGTGATAGATAATTGGAATAAATGGATCTATGAAACCTGTAGTGTTGATGATGTCTACGTAGATAAAAACTATCCGGTTCCAGCTAGCCTTATTTAATACAAGCAGCTCATAAAAAATGAGTTTGGATATAATGCTAGGCATTATGCGACTGAAGATTATCATGGTAAAAAGAAGTCAAAAGATATAATGAATTTGTTAAAGTACTATAAGTAAGTTAGCGATGGGTTATCGCTGGTAAGAATCTTGCGAAAGAACAATAAGACGCGGTATGAGGAATGAAGAAAATTAAGCTGATGCCTGACTATCATTGCTTTCCGTTATGGTGGATAGATGATGATATTTGCTGCAATATAGACCCGTATTCTCTGCCGGTATCCAATATGTTGGCTGAAGAATTAATAAATTGGGCAAATGAATATGATAAAACACTAAATATAAACGATCCTGTAAACTCTGGATTTGAAAATACAGAAAAAGAGCAGGCTTTTATAGATAAAGGAAATAACTTATTTAAGAGATTGAAACATGAGCTCAGGAATCAATATACAGTGGTTTTAAAAATTATTGTATGAAATACACTGTTATAAAACTGAAAACGCGGCTTTTATCCCTGGGGGAATAAGATTTTCAGATTCATGAATGGGGCATCAAAAAATATTAGCCTTCTTGTTAAAGATGTATTTTTCTAATTCGGCCTTATCATGGTTAATGAAGAACTTATTTCTGTATTCAGATAAGGTACTGTGGTTTGCGGAGGAGTATGACAGTTCATCGCCGCCAGGGCCTTCCCAATAACAAATAGAACAAATATCATAACTTAACCTACCTGACAAAGCGTAAAAATAACAGCAGGGGCATTTGATCTTCCTACCTATTTCATCCCCAAAGACCTCTATCTTCTTGAGGAGAACATTGCTAAGTTCCTTTGATAAATAATTATTATTTAGAATTGAATTTTTATGAATCAGCCCTAAAACAACTACAGGCTGGAAAAATTCACTATAATATTCTACGTCGTCAAATTCATGTGTGCTTAGGTAATCTATAAGTTCTTCATTTAAATACTCAGGTTCAGATTCATAAGAATACCAAAAATCTAACAATATATTCATCTTATCAGCATCAGATATTAAATTACTCTGATGTTCAGAAAGTATTTTTATAGCTTCTTTTCTGTTCATGATAATATCTCAGATAGGCGTTAAAAATAATAATTATATTTATTTAGATTCATGCCATTTTTAACCGAGCCTTCTTCGCGCTATTATTTGTGCGATATATTTTATTTCCTCTATATTAACATACTCAATCTATAGGTTTGCGTTTATTGCAGTAGGCAGCATGCACCATGGGGTATAGCATATAGCAACTACATGATGTGTATTTTCGAACGGACCCGATGATTTTTTTTGAGGACCTAATAGTGAGTGCTCACCATGGCATAGCCTCATAAAGAAAATTTATCTGGAGGATAAAGTGATAGTCGTGCATGGTATTATATGGTTTGTGCGCCCACAGGGCTAAATATATTTTACTGAATAGCAAGAGGAAATAGGTGAAATATGGGTAACTCGTATATTGATATCTCTGTTCTAGAGGAAAAGGAAACCTTTTTTATTGAGCCTTTTGAGTGGGTTAATCCAGAAAATGTTACTGGATTTTCGCGAGAAACTGTAAGAAAAGAAAATGTTAGATCGTATGAAGAAGATGATTACAACAGAGATTCTGATACGGCAGATATTATTATTGCCTCATACTTGGAAGAATGCCTTTATGTCGATTCAAGTAATTATATGATTTTCCTGGAATATGGGCTATGGCTAATCACAGAGCTCTATAGTAGTTACGTGGTGCATATTTTTCCTAGTGATATGAGAGAGCATCTTCCCGGAGAGTCTAATAAACTAAACCATATTTTTGATGAAATCTACAAAATATTTTTGACTAAAGATAAAGAAGGTGAGTATCATTGTGCCAATCTATTAAAAATATTTATTTTTGAAGTTTTTCAATTTGGCAGTGAATGGGGAAATTTTGATATAAAACATATTGATTGTGACAGCATTTTCTTGGAAAATAACCTAATTGAGAGTGCTGCCGAAGGTAAATTTTTATGCTCGTATTTAAATGAAGAAAATTTAGCTAAGCTGTCAGCTCTAGTTAACTATAGTAAAGGACATATTCCCCAGTATAAATACTGCTGAGTTAGAGATCTGGTACTGATGCTTCAGATTTTCAATATGCGATTCAGAATTATTTGGGAATTACTCGGTATAATTCCAAGTTTTCTTCAACCGATGCTATTTCAACGGGGTATTAATGCAAAATCCGGGCTAGGTAAGGTGCTTAGTGCTGAATGTCGGTGATATGTGCAAGGTATCTTGTTCAGGGAAACCAAGATTACTTATAATAACTGACTGACTTTTTCACCATTTAAACGTACCTTGTTAGTTGATTATATTGGTGGTTATAGTGTTCTAACCCTCTTCAACTCCATCAACGTATTGAGAATCCTCAATATGAACGGTTGAGAAGCTCTGTATAAAACTAGGAGTTTTCTGATCATCTCTTTTGGGCTTAAACAACCCTCGCGTAATAGCCCAATCATATATAGATATATCAAGAGGGTACTTCGATAGTATCCCGCTGATTTTATACTTTTCTATCCATCGAACAGCCTTCTCTCTAGACGAAAAGATAGCAGACGGAAAACTGGCGCTGCTTCCTTGAACAACCCATATATACAATTCGTCCATTGGTATGTCCTTTCGCGGATGACCGTATCTCTTTTCGCACTCGAACAATACCTGCTTCTCCTCCTCCTTGTCCACCTCAGGTAGCGGGAACAGCCACCCCTGATCGTTTTATATAGGCCAGCCCTACCGCATCACAGGTAATGCTCTATCAGCGTCACGCTTCAGCATCCGCCGAACGAACCAGGCCTCAGAACGGAGCAACGGATCCATACCAGCGGCAGGATGCCCCTTGCAGGGGGTGCTGTAGATGAGGCGCTGCTGGTTTTACTGGCTTTGAAATTGAAAGGCTGACTTGTGGCTGAGGCGCACCAAATACTATAGGCGTCTAATGCAGGGTACAGGTGCCGGGTAATTTTTTATATTTGTTTGGCATTTAGTATGAGTATTTAAAAGCAGCAAAATTTATTACCAAATCAACGTCATTGTCAAAGCAAATAATATGTTGATATCTTTTTGTTTGCTGGTCCCATTGTAATTCATGAACCAGCAGGTCATTCTGCGAATGCTGTTCATCAAAAATTTCAAGAGCTATTTTCTCGAAAAAAGCATCATAATAATTTAGAATTAATACATTTTCCCAGTCGGCCAATAAGAGCCTTAGTTCTATACTGCTGTTCGTGTTTTCTGCGGTTTTTAACTCTCGAGAAATTTTAAAATCCTGAATCCAAGAATCATGAAGAGTCTTTTCCCCGCGAAGTTGGTACTTTCTTTCATCGGAAAAGAATTCGTAAATATAAGGATCTATCTCATCTCTAATATCTTTTAGATAACTAAAGTACTTATTGAATTTAGTAATACCAAGTTCATTTTGGTATATTCGATTTATCATATTTTCAGCACTCTACTTTCAGTATTAAATATATTTAGTTGATCTGGTATCAATCGCGATACCTCTACAAGAATTTTCTATAGAAACAGAAATTCCCTCAGGTTTCATTTTTATCATGTTTCTTAACGATTAATCTGAAGCATATTTACCCAGCTCTTTTTCTAAATTGAAAGTTTTACAATTTGCTAATCCTAATGGATTAATCCACATTTTGTAAATGGGGCGGATCAGCCGTCCCAGTATGTCGCGTTTGAACTCGGTGGTCCGCAGTGGGGCTTGACCTTCAGGGGCGTCTGAAAATAAATGTATTTCAGGCGACTTTACGAGGTTGTGGAGGGCTTGGCCCAACCTACACTTACTATATTTGAACTTTAGAGATTTTTTAATATATCTAGTTATTAAGTGTAATTTTTTTGTAGCCAAATTTTTATTAACCGTTCAAGACAGTCTTGAATAGGATAGGGAAGATTAAAATTCCATTTGTGATTAATTTTTTCTTTAGTGGCAATGAAAAGATTTCCATTTTTAATATAAATAGACTTTAATTGATATTTTTCAGATGGTTCTGGAAAACGTTTGGTAATTGAACGTTGATATTGATTATTATATATTATTAACATTTTTTGATCATTGCCCACTGAGAATTCTATATCCGAGCCATCAGCAACGATTAATTCTATAGGGTCATAATTAGTTTTAAAATTTATTTTTAAGTCATTTATTATTTTAATTAAATGGGCTAGTTCAGCAGCCCCTTCAACGCTGGAACAATCAATTTCAAATAAGGTGTTATTCTTTTTGAAAAATGATTCAAATGAAAAGATTTTATTTTTAATAGTAATATTTTTTATAGGAACCAATGTTTCATCTGAATATGGAGTTTCATCAATGAACATCGAATTTTTAAATAACCGAAAGATTTCAGCCCCGAGATTAATGGTTAGCCATCCATATTGAGGTTGATACTTTAGCTCTAAATAAGTTGCTTGTTTTTTAACAGTTCTCATCATATAATCCTTTATAGGTCAAAAAATTGATTAGTTTTTCTCAATCCTTCAAATTGCGCTTTCATTATAATAATGACCCCTCTTCCTCTAATCGATATTGTTACACTATTAGCCTCGCTTTCAATTAACTCTTCAAATATATCATGTTGTCTGAAAAACTATGTGGTGGCTCCAAGTAACCTTATGGTGCGTTGGTTCTCAACCCTGTGTCTGTTTGTTAGAACTGCTTCATTTTTCTTGTTTGTTTAATTGCATAATCAATCGCAATTGAATTCAATTCTGAAGATTTTAACGTGATTTTTCCCTTGATATACTTTGATAAAGTCTCGGCCACTTTTTGATATTTGTATTTATCAAATATATGCCTTGCGGATTTTGAATATCTTTCAAATATATCTACTGAAATACTCAAATTTTCTTCTTCAATTTTGTTTATTTGAGTGCTTACAAAAATTGAGAAAATATCCATTGTATGTTTTCTTGGAGGGAGACTGGATGTATATATTGCGTCTTTAAAATAATTAGGTTCTTGCATAAGAAGTTCTGGGTATATAGACATAATTAATAGATTTGCAAAATATTCTATTTTTTTATTCCCATTATTCTTGAAAGATTTTAAAAAATCATAGCAAAACAATTTACAGGTTAAGTCTTTTGAAGCTCCACCAAACTCCCCAATTGCATTAATACATAACTCTAAGATTTTTATATTGCTCTTGTGAAGTGTGGCAAAATTAGCTAAATTTTTTAAAAAAAGTATATTTTCTGAATACAGGTCAGATGGTTGTCGTAATTTTAAAGCAGTGTTTAAAACTATCTTTGCGGTATTAAGCGGATTTTCATTAATTTTTTCAGTTAAAAATATATTTAAATCGTCAAATTTTTTTGTTGGCAAGTCTTTTCTCTCAAATTTCATGGAAATCGCCTGTATAAATATCGGGCTTTAGCCTATTTTTAACATCTTCAATATATCTATTATCATCAAATCTTTTGCAGTCTCTAGCATGTTTTTTAATTCTTTCAATCACAGAAAGTTTTGTAATTCCTCGATAAAGTAAAATTCCATTTTTATATAATTCATAATAGGCATATAAACCAAAAACATCAACCCACCTCCTAGCATTCGGGACAAACGAATGCAGGTTCTCCCCACCTTCCAACCCAATTGGATCTTAGTTGATAAACCTCCCAACGTTCGGCTCATAATATCTGAAGAAGTTGTAATGCAACCCGTGTTTCACAGTCACAATACTAGTGGAAGGGCTAGTGCGCGGTATCCGGCATCTTGGTTTCTTCTTTCAGACGACCCGGGGGAGGGGGCGAGTTCGTAACGGTTGCGAGTTTACCCTGTGTCCGGTAGATTTCGCGGTGAAGCCTGTCGTGTCCGATATCGGTGATGACTTTATCGTCGAAGCTAGAATTTGGTGCAGGTTTCCATCGTCGTAGCGTAGATATTGATTTGACCGGCGTCGGGCAGGATGGTGGCGGTGCGGTTGCTGTTGAAGTCGTAGCGGATGATGCTTAGGGAAAGGTCGTCTGAAAATTTATTTCACATGACCTTGATGTTTGGTTGGGTCTCGGTCCAACCTATGGCTACTACGCCTGCTTCATTCAAGTCCATAATCAGGAATAGATAGTTGAAATGGAGATAATATTAAAGACTCTCCGCTTTTAATATTTTTCACATGAAATAATACAAGACCCATTGTCCAGCGTTTATCAGTTGGAACACCTAAACCGCACTGTTCCTGTTCATTAATTGAAAAATGAATTCCCTGTTTATTTTCAAACTGAATTAACCCATTTTCTAGAATACCAACAATAGCAAAAGGTGGTATCCACATTGCCTGTATAGCATAGGAATCAGCATCGAATGCTTCAAAATAAAAATTGTCTAATACTCTAATATTTTTTATTCTTTCAATAATAAATTTTTCATACTCTATATAATTTTCTATTATCTCATAAGGATTTCTCATAAAATCAAAACAATCAATAAACTCATACGAATAAGCAAAAAAATTTCTAATATCTTGTGGTTTATAAGGTAACTTCATTATATTTCTTTCTTAGAATATCAATATGATTTTCTCGGCAAACCGTCGAACGTTTCCAGGAAATCGTGATTTCTGCACCTTAAATGAAAATAAGTCATCTCCTTTTCGTTAGCAAATCAGTAGCAATAAAAGCATTAATATTTGAAGACGGGCTCCAGCTCGTGCCTTTATAATACTGGTTTTGCAGACGGAAGGGTTGGTATGCGGTATCCGTTACCCTAGTTTCCTCTTTCAGACGATCCCAGGCGGTGTAGTCGCCGTACCACAACAGATTGCCGTGGATGCCGGTCATCTCTTTCGGTATGCTGATTTGGTCGCAGTGGAAGTAGTAAGTCTGTTGTCGGTTTTCGTTTTCGGCATTGGTGCGGTTGTGTACCGGTGCCAATGGTTCGCAGGAATCTTGGGTGGCACAGATATAGGTATAGTGGCCTTTGTAGGTGTACTCCTGAAGTAATCGGGTTCCGTCCCAGACGAAATGGGTATGCTTCGGATCGGTGCTTGTCCAGGCCAGTTTGTTTTGTCGCTCTTTTGAGAGGCGGATATGGCGGCCGTTGCGGTCGAGCTGGGCGACCAGTTAGAAAATGCCGTCACCTTCGTCGACTTCGGTGAACCATAAGCGGGCATCGCCATGAGCAGCAATTTTAAATTGTCAAAGTACAGGAGGCCGTCTAAAAAAGAGTTAGCTAATTTTTCAGGCGGATTTAGAAAACTAAAAACAGAAATGAGTGCTTGCCAAATTATACATACTACCTGCGAGAAGGGCATTTTATGCAGGCTATGGCTTGCTGACACTACGCGGTACGAAGCGGGTGTTTCATGGATGTCCATATAACATTGTCTTTTAAATACTGTAAACAATGCTAGAATTTTCTAAACCTTAAAGAGTATTTGAGGCAACCTGGGAGGTTCTGGCTAACGCGATGGTTTTAATTGGTTTCGCAACCCAACCTATGCATATTGTCATATAGTTTAATATTCATTATTTAATATGCGCTTTTTAATTTCCTGATCAAAAGGATTATCTTCGAAAATCAAGTCAAAACCAGTAAAAAGGCCATTCTTATTTTCTTTCACTTTATCATCAAACTCAAACAATTTTTGAACAAGTGGGTGATTAAAAGGTAATTTATTTACCTTAATAATATAAAAAGCTGTCAATGATTTAAACTCAAAATGAGATGGGTACTTAGCTAAATATTCTAGAACATTCGGACTCATATCCATGAAAGCTTTAATAATAGAAACATAACCTGACATCAAATGCTCCAGGACATCAGGATAAATTTTGTCAGCTTCCTCAGGAGAGGACGGTACCTTAATAGCATCCCCCCATTCGAAACTAGTAAGCGAGGGAGCATGATAATAATGTGCACATGCTACTGAGTACATCCAAAAAATTACTTCAAAACTAATGTTATGAATATTATATTTTCGATTTTGAGAATCATACATTTCCTTTAAAAATTTAGCTAAAGTTTTACTTTCTATCCAAATACATGCTGTATATCCTTCAGAAACTCTTGAATATTCAAAGGAGATCTCTCCGTAAAGATGGTTTGCTTTTCTAAATTTAATGGACTTCTTGAAGAAACGCACATTTTCTTCATTCATATTTTCTTTAATATATTCCATGAGATTTTCTAAAAATACTTTTTTATCCATACTACTTTTCCTTTAATCATTAAACTGTAAGAGTATTTCACAAACCGCCCGGCCTCAGGCTCGTAATACCACATCAGGCTGTAATGCAGTCCAGTCTCTTCATCATAACACTGGTTTTACAATCTGAACGGTTGATGCGCGTTCTTGTAAACCCGCTCGTTCTTTAATAATGTGACCTGCATTAGAAAATGCGGAAATTATAAACAATATTAACTTTTTTGCACTAAGGTTTGCTGAACACTTTCGGATTTATACTCGAAAATATCTAAACTCAAACTTAGGAAAATAATCATCAATATGATATTCAGCAATTAAATTTAGATCGGAAGGCCCATCTTTAAGAAAAATATCAAATTCGACAATATATAATTTTTTCTCATTAACAGGTTGGATAAAGCACAAATTTTTATCGGGATCTTTAATATCTGACAGCGGAGGTAAATTCAATTCAGATTTATTCGATGTACAATCTTCAAGTATGATTTCATTCATTTCATTAAAAATTTCAACAGAGATATCATATTTATCACTTAAAACCCTTAAATTGTCTTCTTTAAAATAATTTAAAAATTCAGCAGCTTCTTTGTATATTTTAGTTTTTATATCGAGCATGATATTCCTTTCTATCTTCTAATGTATTTTACCCTACTTCTGGGTATAGATGTTCTCGAATTATCGTTAGCACCTATTCCAAGTAGATATTCTTTTGCTTTAAGAACTAAACATCCTGCAACATGAGGGGCGTAACTAGCGGCCCAAAGAGCACAGTAAGAAACCACTATTTCATTTTTACCTCCCTCCCGCAGGATGTGTTCGTTGCACCTGTTGAGTTTTATAGTGTGGAGTTCCCCTAGTTGTTTTGTCGGTATTTCTTACTCTCATGACAACAGCAATTGCATTACCCCTATCATAACCAGCTAAGACTTTCATGGCAGAATCTTGATAATTTTTGTTAATTTTTCCATATTTTTATATCTTCTCTATAAGAATCTATTTTTTCTAGTTCCTGAAAATACTCATCAGAACCACCACCTCTATTTTTTGTACATAATAATCTAATTAATGATGATGTTAAGTCAATCATGTCCATATTTTGATATTCTTTATCTAACAATAAATCATATATTTGTCTGAAATCATCTTTTCCTAAATCAAAAAACATCAACTCCTGCGCCGCAATAGACAAGGTCATCTCTTCATTATCCGGGTAGCTTTCTACTATTAGTTTTACTATTTTATCTTTTGTTTCTCCATTATCATGTCGAAATCTAGATAAAAATTTTAATATTTCAACTTTTACAAATTCATCTACATTTATAGAAAACAGCTCTCCTTCCAAATAATTCAAAAATTCTACAGACGGATTACCACTAAAATCATCAAGCAAATCCATCTTTCCATCATCGCCCAAATTTTTATAATGTTCTATGCTTTTGATTCTTAAATCCCTTTTAAATACAATGTCATAGTATTGTATTAATCTATTTTTCTAATTTTACTTGATAAGTAATTTTAGTTGTTTCGCCAGGCATTTTTAATATATCCTTAGCTATTCTATCTGCTTGACCTCCTGCAATAGATTCTGAGAATTCGGTGCAACCTGATACAGGTTATCACCACCCAATAACCCAATCGGATCCTGAATCATAAACTTACCATAATCAGGCTCATAATACCGTATCAGATTATAGTGCAGCCCCGCCTCTTGGTCGTAACACTGGCTCTGCAACCGGGAATGGCTGATGCGCGTTCCGATAGACTTTTCATCCTCTTTCAGACGACCTTAAATGAAGGTATTGAGGGCGTCTGAAAAGCAGAAGCCGCGTGCGTACGTACCACCCACACCCTGCATCAGGATCGGAAGTTTCATGCGGGCTACGGCTTCTTAAACGGCTAATGTTTTATGTATTCCTATTCTAATTCAACCCACTCTTGTATATCATCAATTACTGATTTAAACCATTCCCAAAATGTTTTGTACGTTTCTATAATTTCAAATCCTTCAGGAGTCCAACCCTGAATTAAATATATTTCATTAAACTCATTTAAATTTTCATCAAAATTTATTCCCGCCAAAGAATCATAATCTTGTCTCTGGGCAAAAACTAATATTTTTTATCAGTTTTCCAATTTTTATGTACCCAAAAAATTTTTTCTTCTGAAAGCAGATACCATGGTTGAAGCTGTGAGAATGGTTCATAACCAAAAATATTCTGCTTTTTTACCCATTGATATCCAGTAGGTAACAACTCTTGATAATTATTCATAACGTACTCCTTGAATCATTTTTTCGGCTTTGGAAGACTAGGGGTGTTGTAGTACCCAATGGAGGTAATTTAGGATTTTGATTCCCTGATCTATAGGCAACCGTCTCTCCCCAAATGATTGAATCACCGAACCTACCAGTCATACTCGATGGTAATGACTCATCTATTCCATGCACTCTAACAGGAATTGAGCCAATACCTAACTCCAATACAACTGCTGCACGAGTATGGTCAAGAGTAACTAATCCTTCACCCATCTCAACAACATCAATAGGTTCTCCCTGATAACCATTTTTCTCATGCTTTCTCTCATAGTATCTGCCCTACCACGACCACCTGTTGTTTGTGTCCACTGCGAGTTCGTAGGCGGTTTTGGCACCGAGTCCGTCGATGTGGGCGGTCAGACGGTTGAGGCGGTCGTATTCGAAGGTTTCGTGACTGCCGTCGGGATAGTCGGTACGGACGGGGTTGCCCGCTGCGTCGTAGTGGTGGCGGGTGGTATGGCCCAGCGCATCGGTAACGGTTTCGAGATCGCCGTATTCGGTGTAACCGAAACGGGTGGTTTCGCCGGTACAGTCGGTAAAGCAGACGAGTTGGTCGAGGGTGTCGTGGTTAACTGCTAATGAGATTGTTAAAGAGCAAATGCTTCAGACGACCTCAAAGAAAGTATTGAGGTCGTCTGAAAAACAGAAACCACGTGCGTGCGTACCGCACACACCCTAACATCAGAATTTGAAGGTTTTGTGTGGGGCTACGGCTTGCTATAACTTACTAACAAAGTATTTCATGTTATAGGAAGAAAGTCCATCTTCAAATTATTAGTCACAACTAATTCTTTGAATTTATCAGAAAAAGCCCAAATTAAATCATCATTTATATCTTTTGCAC
>ERZ773008.315-NODE-315-length-34684-cov-13.278899_pt1 | contig 34684 bp, 34 predicted proteins | sample MGYA00580664_ERZ773008 | MGnify/ENA primary metagenome ERZ773008 (study PRJEB29015, sample SAMEA2738016) | human oral metagenome | biome: human oral; feature: human-associated habitat; material: dental | place: China | collected 2048 ...
TTATAATGATATTCCTACTGATGAGCGGTTTCCTCACCAGTGTAGACAGTATGCCCGCTTGGAGTCAGCAAGTGAGCAACGCCATTCCGGTAACCCACTTTGTCAATGCAATGAGACTTATTGTGCTCAAAGGCAGTAGTTTTGCACAACTCAGTACTGAGTTCTTGTATTTAGTAGGCTTTGCAATACTACTGAACAGCTGGGCAATTTGGAACTATAAGAAAACGAGCTAGCAGGAGAGTGAAAAGCGAAGAGTGAAAAATATCACTTGAACTATTAGTCATTAGTTACTAATCACTAATCTTGATTCCTCTAATGCCATATCTTACTCCCAAGCTTAGATCAAATTTCTTAAAAACTCCCTCTCTGAGTTCGTAGCCACCACTGAAGTTACCCTCAAAGACAAAGTATCCATCTCCTGCGCCTTCCACCGTACGAAGTCCTACCCAGATACGTCCTTTGGGAAGTACCACCTGTAGCTCTTGGATAATTTTTTGCTTTTGGTTATTCTGTGGAATACTAAGATAAATGGGCTTCTCCATAAGTGGGGTGAGTGTACCATCGTCCTCTATCTTAAGAATTTGCAAGCGTAGCAAAAGGTTAGGCATGGTATTCTTCAAGACGGGTAACTCAAACTCCTTGGCCAAATAAGTATGCTTTAGGGTTAAGATATTACCAATCTCTTCTTTATTAAGTACATCTTTCCCTCCATAATATACCTGCCCCAGGTAGGTACCCATTCCCTTAATCGTCTGTAGTTTAGGCTTCTTTTGGCTTACCGTAAAGGACGGCAATTCAAAGACATGTTCTACAAGGACAACTTTCGGATCTCGCTGTAAGTCTTTGACAGTAAAGGCTCTTCGGTAATAATTCAGATGAGAAAAGTAGATACTATCTTTAGGGGCAACTCCTGTAAGATCCATTTGGTATTGTCCTTTACTATCACTGACAGTACCTTTCCCTTTGCCCACTACCCCTATATTTACATAAGGAACACTTAAGCCCAAGCTATCTGTTATATATCCAGAGAGTACCTCCTGTGCTCCAGCGACTAAGGGAAAACATAAAAGAAAAATAAATTTTTTCATATAAAAATCGGTTTTTTAAAAATAATAGGCAAAGATAGTAAAAAAATCGTTGTCATTTATAATTTTTTGATTATCTTTGTACCTGTATAATTCATAACCATGGACACCATACAGAAGTGTATCACCGACATTAAGCAAATACTTCTTCAAGCACAACAGAAGGCCTACCAAGCCACTGCTTTTGCAATGATTGAAGGATTTTGGAGGATAGGAAGGCGTATTGTGGAAGAGGAACAGCAAGGGAGTATTCGTGCTAACTATGGGGAGCAAGTGATCGCACAACTCTCAAAAGAATTAGGAAAAGGGTTTAGCAAACGAACACTTTGGGACTATAAAAAGTTCTATCTTACTTTTCCTAATATTGAAGATTGTGCACACATGTGTGCACAATTGACTTGGTCTCATATTCGCTTGATAATGAGGGTAGAGAGCGATCAAGCAAGGACTTATTACCTACAAGAGACTGCACAACAACATTGGTCAGTTCGTACCTTAGAACGCAATATCAATACGCTTTATTACCAGCGTTTGCTTGCCTCACAGATGAAAGAGGTAGTCAAGGAAGAAATGCAGTTGAAAACAGCTGAATTTCAACAAGACCCTCACGAATTTATTAAAAACCCTACAGTGTTAGAGTTTTTAAACATTCCTACTCATTATGCTTATAATGAGAATGAATTGGAAACTAGTCTTATCAATAACTTACAACAATTCTTATTAGAATTAGGAAAAGGTTTTGCTTTTGTAGCCAGACAAAAGCATATTCGTACAGAGACACAAGATTTCTTTATAGATCTTGTTTTTTATAACTATATTTTGAAATGTTTTGTCATTGTGGAACTCAAGACAGATAAAATCACACATCAAGATATAGGATAATTGGATATGTATGTAAGAATGTTTGATGATTTAGAAAAATCAGAAACAGATAACCCTACACTTGGTATTCTGCTTTGTACAAAGACAGATGAAACTATTGCAAAATATTCTGTTTTAGCAGAGAACAAACATCTTTTTGCTACTAAGTATCTTCCTTTTTTACCTACGGAAGAAGAACTTGTTGCTGAAATAGAACGTGAAAAACAGATTTTAAGACTTTAAAGAAAATATAATAGCAGTGAATACAAACCTAAAACTTATAACCCATAACTTAAAACGAATGATACCCGCTATCGTTTGGGTGCAGCTTACAGCCTTGGGGATCTTCTTTTTATGCTTGTCAGGAGTCTATTGGCTGGATCCTTTCATTTGGTCTCTGACCAAAATAGAACCCTTTACTGCCCTTTCCAAGGTAGTGAACCCACCTTTGCTTTCCTTCTTGGATGCGCTTATAGGTCATAGGTTTCACTATTCTGTTATTGCGGCTTTCTTAGTAGGGGTGTTACTCATAGGGATAAGTATCCTCATAGGCGCGGTAGTGACGAAGATTCGTCAGCTGCTAAAGAAAGAGCCACTACCCCTGACCGAGTGGATGAAGGATATCCTTCTTTTTGAGGGAATCTTCTTGGGAGTCTTGGCTGTAGGAGCGCTCTTCTGGACACTCTTTACCTCTTTTGATGACGCCCGAGATAGGGACAATTCCAGCTATATATTCTTTGCCCTGCTACCCATAACAGCTGTATTGTTTCTCTTAGGACGCTTTCTCAGCAGAAAAGGATATCGCCTTATGGGGATGAGTCTCTTAGGACTTTTTGGCGTAGGCCTATTTTATGGACTGGGGGTGAGTATCTATCTCTTTTTCAAGGGAGAACTCAATACGGATTACGATTATTTTGATCTGCTGCGCCGTCCCTCCGCCCAAGTGGTTGATGAGAGCCAGTATGACGGTAGCTATATAGGACAAGAGCACAAGACCTTTAGCGATACAGATACTGAAGATACTTACCAAAGAGAAGAAGTAAAAGACCCTGAATGGGATTTTGTAGCATTTAATAAGGATTCCCTACAAAAGCTCCTAAATAATGAAATCTATAAAAAGGTAGAAGATCTACAAGAATTTTTCATCAAAGAGGACGGTCATCTTTATCCTATGTATATCTATGCGAAGGGGGATACCCTATCCAGAAAACAGCCTACGCTCTATCATCTCCAGCGCTATATAAGCAGAGATAATAATAAGCTCCTTGCCTTTTGGTACTATTTTGGGGGTAGTGTTATGGAGGCGATGTATCAAAGTGGACAGTTAGGGGAAAATACCTATATGCACCGTACGCTCAATGGACAAATAGCAGACCTGCTGAATGTCTATGAGTTACAAGGAGACAATGGCCAACTCTATAAGGACATTCTTGATGTGATGAATCGGTCTTCCTATATAGAAGACCATATAAAAGGGCTTAAAAAGGTATTCAAGGAGTACGAAATCCCCGAGTTTGAAAGAGACTTAACGGATAGTAACAGCCCCAGTGATGGTTACGTCCGCTGGGTCTATACCTTTTGGGCACGGCGCTTTGACGAAGGCAATACCGAAGCTGTCCTTACCATACTTAGATCTATGCAGGAGCAGTGAACAGTTGTCAGTGAGCAGTGAGCAGTGAACGGTGAACAGAGAGCGGTTGTCAGAAACTAATCACTTAGAATTAAAAAACTCAAAATTAAAAACTCAAAACTTATGAAGCGATTCTTACTTGGCTTAGTCCTTATCTTTTTGGCTTCTTGTTCTAAGCAGCCAGCCTCTTTGGCGTTAGTCCCCAGCGATGCCGCTTGGGTAGTCTCTATTGACTTTAAGTCACTCTACCAAAAAGCGGATATTGCTTCCACTGAGGACTCAGCGGAGTTCAAGCAGTGGATAGATAGTCTTTCCCTAACAGACAAGCAGCGGGATTTCCTTCGAGAGCTGCTCCGCAACCCAAGAAATTCAGGGATACGCTTTCGAGATCCCATCTATTTATTCCAGTATGGACAACAAGGGGGCAATGGTATGGAGAACTATATCGGGATAGCGTGTGTCCTTTCGGATAAGAAAAAGTTTGAAAACACCCTGAATCAACTTTTTGCCTTAGCTAAAGAGGAAAAGAACCTTACCGAGGAAGGTGGCTATAAGTTGCTGAACCTATCTGGGGGCAAGTATACATTGAGTTGGGATGATGATAAAGTGCTCTTTCTGGGGGCAGAGGACGACAAGGGAGAGTCCTCCTCAGGCTTGCAAACCTTCCTGAAGGCCAAGCAACTCCGTTCCTTGGAGGCTAAAAAGCAAATCACTGCACTTAGTGGTTTTGGAGACTTCCTTCACGATCAGAAAGACATTAGTGTATGGGTCAATGTAGCATCTGCTTATGCGACCTTAGATGAGAAACTACCCTCTACCACAGCCCTTTCCCCTTCGCTATTCAACCTACAACAGGGTACTTATCTCTATGCTACTTTGGATTTCCAAAAAGAGGCAATAGCCCTTTCAGCCCGTACCCTATACAACGAAAAGTACCAAAAACTTTTAGACAAACACCATATAGGAGATGCCTCTTTTAACAAAAAGCTTTTCAAGCATTTCCCAGAGAAAATGCCTATGGCAATCACAGGGGCGCTCAATGTGAAGCATTACTATGAGTTTCTCAAGGAAGCAGAACCCGAACTCGTCAAAGAAGCCGATATCAAGGAGTGGCTTGCTAAGAAAGACCTTCAGCTGGATAACCTCTTGAACCTCTTTGGGGGTAGTTTCGCCATAGCCTTGGAGGACTTCGAGACGGGTATGAGTATCCCTATCCCAGTAATAGGCGCTTGTTTTGAGGTCAATGATAAAAAAATCTTGGACAAGATGGTCGCTGAAGAGGGATCTTTTACCAAAGATGGTGACCGCTATAGCCTCAGTTTCTTCTTTGTAAATGTATATTTCGCCTACAACGACAAGGCCTTTTTCATAAGCAACTCCTCCGATGAGGTAGATGCCTTCCTCGCTGGGAAACACAAAAATAACGCCTATAGTAGTTCCTTGGCCTCACAGGCAAGTAAGAATACCTTCTATGGATTTTTTAACTTGAATATGGATGACTATCCCTCCGTGTTCAAGATGGCAATGAAGGCCGACGAACGTTCCCGCAACGAGGCTTCTCTTCAGTGGATGATAGACCATTCTAAGAACTTGGAAATCAAAGCTGATGCTAAGAAGAACACCGCTACCCTTATCTATCATATGAGGAATGTGAAGCGCAACAGCCTCTATAGCTTTCTTCAGTTTGCCAAGCAGGTCGATACAACTAAAGCCAACAAAGAGGATAAGGCCACCGAAGACGACAGCACATACGAAGACGATGGAGTATATGAAGAGGATTCCGCAACGGACGAAGATATCATAATCGAAAAAGATGAAGAATAAGCAATAATGGAACTCGTTCTACGCCATCTCAAGCCTACTTATATGGAAGAAGCCGAGCTACATCCCTCGGATATCTATCTGAGGGAGGGGGTCGTCTTTGCTCCAGCTAAGCGCTATCTTATTCGTGCTCAGTCGGGTAGGGGAAAGACCTCTCTTTTGAGTTTTATCTATGGGGATCGAGACACCTACGAGGGTACTATTACCTACGATGCAGTGGCTCGCCCCAAAGACCTCTTCTCGTACCGGAGCAACAAGCTAAGTTACCTCTTTCAAGACCTGCGTCTCTTCCCCTCGCTAACAGCCAAGGAGAATATACAGCTCAAGAACCGGTTGACGGGCTACTTTTCCTCTGAGCAAGTCAGCCAACTGCTGGAGCGGGTGGGGCTTGCTCATAAGGTGGATACCCCTTTGGCAGCTCTTTCCTTAGGACAGCGCCAGCGTGTGGCCTTCCTGCGTGCCTTAGCCCAGCCCTTCGAGGTGCTCCTCTTGGACGAACCCTTCAGCCATTTGGACGAGGCGAATACCCATCTGCTCTGTGAGCTCTTACAAGAAGAATGCTCCCAGAGAGGTGCTACATTACTAATGACCTCCTTGGAAGTCAATGACTTACTTAATTATGACCAAGTATTACAGCTCTAAACCCCTAAAGTATGCTCCATAAGCTCCAACGAAAAACCCTCCCCAAGGGACAGCTCTTGGGCTATGCTTTCGCCCTGATGGTTGCTGTGGTATTGCTCGGAGGCATCTGGCAGCTCTATAGGGATGTAAAGCCCTTATTGGAGGAGCAGACGGATATTTTCTCAAGCAACTATGCCGTGGTGACCAAGCCTATCTCCGCCATAGGCTCCCTCCAGAAGGAGATGATTTACTTTACCCCAGCCGAGCAGGAATCCTTACGACAAGAACCTTTTGTCAAGAGTATGGCACCCTTCTCAGTGGCTACCTTCAAGATCATGGCCTACACTCGTGAGAGTCAGGGAGAGTTCCCACTCTTCGCTACAGACCTTTTTTTTGAGAGTATCCCTGATAAGTATATCGATGTCAAGAGTGACCAATGGGAGTGGAATCCATCCCGCTCTTTTGTGCCTATTATCATCCCTGAGAATTACCTATCCCTTTATAACTTTGGCTTTGCTCAGAGCCAAGGCTTACCCGTACTCTCTAAGGGCTTGATAGACAAGTTCACCTTCGGATTGCGCCTCTCAGGCAATGGCAAGGAAGCAACCTTCTCCAGCCGTATTGTAGGCTTTTCCGCCAAGATCAATTCTATTCTTGTTCCTGAGGACTTTCTCTCTTGGGCAAACGCTACCTATGGGTCGCCTACCTCACAGGTATCACGCCTCTTGGTAGAGTTCCATGATCCTTCCCAAAAGGAAATCTTAGCTTATTTCAAGGCTCATAACTACACCATAGCCAAGGACGAGCTGGAGCTAAGTAAGATGCGTTTCTTTTTCTCCTCTGCTCTCTGGGTAGTGGTAGGGATCGCTCTTTTGATCCTTATCCTCTCGGTAGGAGTGGTAGTACTGAGCCTGCATTTGGTCTTGCAGCGCAACAAGGAACAGATCCATTCGCTGCTTTCCATAGGCTATACGCCCGCCCAGATCGCCCGCTATTACCAAAGGGCAGTCAGTCTCTTCACCATCGGGGCGATAATTGCTGCCTTGTCTCTCTGCTATGGGTTGCGCAACCTCTATATGGTCAAGCTCTCCCAGCTCTTTCCTTTCACTCCCACAGGTTTTACCTTGCCCTCAGTCGCTTTCGCTTTGGCTATAGTGCTATGTGTGCTTTATAGTGTGATACTTGTTAGGGGAGTTAGAGGAGTGAAGAGAGAAGTGTAAAAAGAGAAGTGTTTTACTTGCTAATTATTTGTTAATATAGTTAAAATCTTAAGGAGAATATGCTACTTTTGTAACTTCCTATAAGGCTACATTATGAGAAGTAATTTTGAGTTTCTAAAAGAGATTGAACCCCATATACTCTATCGTATTGCCCACTTGGCGGAGACGTACCTATATACCGACCCCAATGGCTGCTTGATGAAGCTACGCCAGTTTGCCGAGGTTATGGTCAATGAGGTGTTTCAGATAGAACATATTCCCCTGCCTTATGATAACAATCAGGCCAATAGAATCAGTGTGCTTAAGCGGGAAGGGATTATAGAACACCAGTTGGGTCGTATATTAAACGAGTTGAGACAAAGAGGTAACGAGGCGGTTCATGCAGGCTTTGACTCACTTACTTCAGCTAAAACCCTCCTGCAAATGGCCTATCATCTGGCTCAGTGGTATGCCCTGAGTTATGGTGAGGGAACAGGAGGGCATACCTTTGTCATGCCTCAGGAGGCGGATATTCCCAATGCCGTTGAGCTACAAGCAGAAAAAGAAGCGCAAGATCAGCAAATCAAAGCCCTTACGGAGCAACTCCTTGAACTACAAAAACAGCAAAGCTATTGGGAAGCCGCCAAGACCAAAGAGTTTATAAATGCTCAAAAAGAGCGTGCACGCCGTACCCAACAGTATACAAAAAACCTTCAACTCTCAGAAGCCGAAACACGCCAGCTCATTGATGCACAACTGTGTGAAGCAGGGTGGCAGGCCGATACAGAGCACTTACGCTATAGCAAAGGTACCCGCCCTGAGAAAGGGAAAAACCTTGCCATAGCCGAATGGCCAACAGACAAAGGTTTTGCCGATTATGCCCTTTTTGTCGGTCTACAACTGGTGGGTATCGTGGAGGCCAAAGCCAAACACAAAGATATTTCAAGTATCCTCTCCAACCAATGCAAGGACTACGCCACCCATATCAAGAAAGAGCATGCCTGCTATCTTATTGGGCAATGGGGAGACTATCAGGTACCCTTCCTTTTTGCCACCAATGGGCGAAAATACCTTAAGCAATTGGATACCAAAGCAGGGATTTGGTTCTTAGATGTACGAGATAATGGCAATATCTCTAAAGCACTACAAGGCTGGAAAAGTCCTCAAGGACTCTTGGAGGATTTGGCACAAGATATAGCCAAAGCTACTCAAGACCTCGCTCAGACCCCTTATGACCTACTGAGAGACCCCAACGGACTGAACCTACGTCCCTACCAAATCCGCGCCGTAGAAGCCACCGAAAAAGCCTTAACAGAAGGGCGCCGCTCGGTGCTCCTCTCTATGGCGACAGGGACAGGAAAGACACGCACCTTGCTGGCGATGATCTACCGCTTTTTGGCTGCCAAACGCTTTAAGCGTATCTTATTTTTGGTAGACCGTAATGTCTTAGGAAGGCAGGCTTTTAGGGATTTCGAAAGGCTAAAAGTAAAAGATCTATTTTCTCTCAATAATATCTACCACATCAATAAGTTGGGAGATAAAATATTAGAAGAAGGAATGGAATTGAAAATAAGTACAGTACAAGGCTTAGTTAGACGTATCATCTATAGAGAAGGGGAGCCTTTGCTTACACCTTCAGATTTTGATTTAGTAATTATAGATGAGGCACATCGTGGATATATACTTGATCAAGAAATGGATGACAATGAGCTTACATTCCGTAACCAAAATGATTTTATAAGCAAATATACAACAGTAGTCAACTATTTTGATGCCGTAAAAATAGCCGTTACAGCTACTCCTGCCTTACATACAAGAAGCCTCTTTGGGGATCCCATATTCGAATATACTTATCCCGAAGCAGTAATTGATGGACATTTAGTAGATTACAACCCTCCTTATGAAATTATTACTCATAATAGCAGTAAAGGTATTCACTATGGAAAGGGGGAAGTCATACAAATAATGGATATAGAAAACAATGAACATATAGACTTCTGTACCCTTGAAGATGAAATGAATTTTGAGGTAGAGCATTTTAATCGTAAGGTAATTGTAGAGAGCTTTAATCGAAGCGTATTAGAGTTAGTTGCTCAGCGAATAGACCCTACCGATGAGGTAAAAACACTTATTTTTGCGGTAGATGATGCCCATGCTGACCTTATTGTAAAAATACTTAAAGAGATATATGCTGCTCGTGGTATAGGAGATAGTTTCGTGCAGAAGATTACAGGAAGCATAGGAGATAGCAAACGCATAGAATCAGCCATTAAAAATTTCAGAAATGAACAAGAACCTAATATAGCTGTAACTGTTGATCTGCTTACTACTGGAGTAGATATTCCTAAAATAGGGAATTTAGTCTTTTTACGCCGTGTCAAATCACGTATTTTGTACGAACAGATGATGGGTAGGGCGACTCGCCCATGTCCTGAAATAGGCAAAGAAAGTTTCAATGTATATGATGCGGTAAAGATGTTTAGGAAGATACAAAAAGTAACTGAGATGCTCCCTGTAGTCTCCAATCCTAACACGAATATAGAAGATATCTTTACGGCTATTGAGCTTGCTACAGATAAAAACACACTACAGCACTATCTTAGACAATTAATAGCTAGATTACAACGAAGTGTAAAAGGTATCCATGAAAAAGCAGCTAAGGATTTTTGTACAAGAACAGAGGGAGTAACCCCTAAAGATTTTGTAGAAACACTTAAAAATACTTCTTTAGAGGCTATTCGAGAATCTGTAAGAAAAAATAGAGAAAATATACTAGAATTGCTTTTTGCTCTTCGTAAAAATAATTACAAATACATTAGCGACCGTCCTGATATGGTCAAAGAAGTGAATCAAATATATGGGAAAGAAGGATCTCGTCCAGAGGATTATATTACAGAATTTAGAAAATATATCGCCGAAAATAAGGACAAACTTACGGCCCTAAATATACTTTATACCCAACCACGTTCGTTTACACATTCGGATCTCAGGCGATTACGCCTAGACTTAGAGAAAGCAGGTTATCCACTCCGACAGCTTAATGAAGCTTGGAATGATATTCAAAAAGTGGATATGACCCTAGATATTATCAGTGCTGTACGTACTCTCGCCTTAGGTAATAATCCTATAGATTACAAAAAACGTCTCGAAAATGCTTTTGCAAAACTCAATGAAAATCACGATTTCGATGCTATTGAAAGAAAAATTCTAAAAAATATAGAAAAAATGCTTCTTCAAGAACAATTTATTGAGAAAGAAGATTTCAACAAAGGAGCTTTCCAAAACGAAGGAGGTTATCATGCCTTACAGAAAAAATTCAGAACTCCTCTAGACACCATAATTGAGGAACTGAGAGAATATTTGTTTGAAATAGCCTAATGACCTAATTAATTTACCACTATGAACAACCAAGAAATCGTAGCCAAACTATGGGCACTATGCAATGTGCTCCGTGATGACGGCATTACCTATCACCAATATGTAACAGAACTGACCTATATCCTTTTTCTGAAAATGGCCAAGGAAACTGATGGAGTGGATCAAAGAATGAAAATACAGGAAAATATACCTGAAGGCTATCGCTGGGATGACCTCTTGAAAATAGGAGCAAATGATTTAAAAGAATATTATGATGAGCTACTAAAGACGCTTGAAAAAAAAGGGACTGGACTTGTAAAAGAAATATTTTTAGGAGCAGTATCGAATATCAGAGAACCTAAAAATCTTTACAAAATCATTCATACTATTGAGGGGTTGGACTGGTATTCTCAAGAGCGAGAAACCTTTGGAGATCTATACGAAGGTCTATTGGAGAAGAATGCCAATGAAAAGAAATCAGGGGCAGGGCAGTACTTTACCCCTCGTGTGCTCATTGATGTAATGACGGAACTTACAAACCCCAAAGCTGGCGAACGTTGTAATGACCCTGCTTGTGGTACTTTTGGCTTTATGATTGCCGCTGATCAATATGTCAAAAAAAATACTGATAATCTTTATGATCTATCACAACAACAACAAGAATTTCAGATGTATGAAGCCTTTGTAGGGGCTGAATTAGTGCCTGAGACCCATCGTTTGGCACTGATGAATGCTATGTTACACAATATCAAAGGAAGGATAGAGCGTATAGATACCCTTTCCTTGGACGGAGCAAAGATGACAGGCTATGATGTGGTACTAACCAATCCACCCTTTGGCACCAAGAAAGGGGGTGAACAACCTTCTCGAGATGATTTTACCTTTCCTACTTCCAACAAACAGCTGAATTTTTTACAACATATCTACCGCAGTCTTAAAAAAGGCGGACGTGCTGCCGTAGTACTCCCCGACAATGTGCTCTTTGTAGATGGCGATGGCGAACGTATCCGCAAAGACCTTATGCAAAAGTGTAACCTACATACCATCCTGCGCCTACCTACGGGGATTTTCTATGCCCAAGGGGTCAAGACCAATGTGCTCTTCTTCGAACGAGGTCTTTCGGACAAAGGCAATACCCAAGAGATTTGGTTCTATGACCTACGTAGCAATATGCCTAACTTTGGGAAAACCAATCCCCTCAAGCGGGAACACTTTGACGAGTTTGTACAGTGCTATCAGCGTGACGACCGCCGTAAGCGTCAAGAAACTTATAGCGAGGAAAATCCACAAGGCAGATGGCGCCGATACACCTATGAGGAAATCTGTGCCCGCGACAAAACAAGCCTTGACCTGAGCTGGATACGTCAAGGAGAAGAAACCGAGGAAATACCTCTAAACGAACTCATAGCTACTATGGAGGAAAAAGCGGCTAAAATCACTGAGGCCATTGCACAACTAAAAGCCATTATGGGAAATGAGTAGTCCAAAGAAACCTAAAGACATGCTAAGGGCTTCTGTAGCGGAGTATCTGACCTTTGTTACCGCTACCGGAGAGAGCAATATCCAAAGCCTCTATGCCGACGAGAATGTATGGCTCTCCCAAAAAATGATGGGATTGCTCTATGGGGTAGATGTGAGAACCATCAATTATCATTTACAAAAGATATTTGCTGATAATGAGTTAGCCGAAAATTCAGTTATCCAAGATTTTCGGATAACTGCCGATGATGGGAAAACTTATAATACCAAGCACTATAACCTATCGGCGATTATTGCGGTAGGCTACAAGGTCAATTCAGAAAGGGCGATTCAGTTCCGCAAATGGGCAACGCAAATCATAGAAGAATTTACCATCAAGGGCTTTGCCATGGATGATGAGCGCCTGAAAAACGATGGAACTCTACTGGGAAAGAAGTATTTCGAGGAACAGCTACAGCGTATAAGAGAGATACGCCTCTCCGAACGCAAATTCTATCAGAAAATCACTGATATTTATGCTACTTCCATTGATTATGACCCCAAAGCCTCTGCTACCCAACGTTTTTTCGCCACCGTACAGAACAAACTACATTGGGCTATTCATGGACATACCGCTGCCGAGGTGATTTACGAGCGTGCCAACGCAGAAAAGCCTCACATGGGGCTGACCTCTTGGAAGGATGCCCCTGAAGGAAAGATCTATCCTTTTGATGTGGTCGTAGCTAAGAACTACCTTACCGAAGATGAGATGGCACAGTTACAGCGCTTAGTCTCTGCCTACTTGGATATGGCAGAAGATATGGCACTGAGGCATATCCCAATGACTATGAGCGATTGGGAAGTACGCCTCAACCGCTTTTTAGAATTTGCCGACCGAGAGGTCTTACAAGACACTGGTAAAATCACCGCCGAGATTGCTCATACGCATGCCTTAGCCGAGTTTGAAAAGTATCGTATCGTACAAGACCACCTCTTTCAGTCAGATTTTGATAAATTTCTTGAATCATGAACACTAAGCAAATACGACAAACCATATTAGACCTTGCCATACGAGGGGAGTTAGTCCCCCAAGACCCCTCCGATGAGCCTGCCTCTGTGCTCTTGGAGCGTATCCGTGCAGAGAAAGAGCAACTTATCAAAGATAAAAAACTCAAACGAGATAAAAAAGACAACGAACCGATTGATGAAGTCCCCTTTGAACTTCCCGAAGGATGGGAGTGGTGTAGGTTGGGGGAGATAATAATTCTCCTATCGGGACAAGATTTAAATTACAAAGAATGTAATGAAACTCAACAGGGCATTCCTTATATAATAGGAGCAAGTAATTTCCATAATGGAAGGTTAAACATAAATAGATGGACTGAGTTTGGAAAGAATATTGCTGAAAAAGGAGAAATTTTAGTTACTTGTAAAGGAACCGTTGGAGAAATGTCAATTTTAGAAATTGATAAAGCCCATATTGCAAGACAAATAATGAGTATAAAGGCAATTCTTTGTTATCAAAAATATATCTTATATTTCTTGTCTTTCAGAATAAAAGATCTAAAAGAAAAAGCGAGCGGTTTAATTCCTGGTATTAGTAGAGAGGATTTACTATATCAAATTATTCCCCTCCCTCCTCTTGCCGAACAACATCGTATTGCCCAAAAAGTAGAACAGCTGCTCGCCATTGTAGATACTATTGAGCAACTTCAAGAGGAGCTCAAAGCCCTTGTCAAACAGACCAAAAATCAGGTACTCAACTATGCCATAGCGGGCAAACTCACTCATCAAGACCCTAATGATGAACCTGCGGAAGCACTTCTTAAGCGTATAGGCAAAACAACTACAACTGCTGCTGATACCCCTTATGAGAAGTTGCCTAAGGGGTGGGCGTGGTGTAGGCTGGGGGATTGTGGGAATATATCAAGAGGAGGATCTCCAAGACCTATTAAAGATTTTCTAACAACAGCAGAAAATGGCGTTAATTGGATAAAGATAAGTGATACAGAACAAGGAGGAAAGTATATCTATAATACAAAAGAAAAAATAAAACCAGAAGGAGTTAAATATTCAAGATTTGTAGAGGAAAATGATTTTCTACTGACAAACTCTATGAGTTTCGGAAGACCTTATATTTTGAAAACAAAAGGTTGCATTCATGATGGCTGGTTGGTTTTTAAGTTAAACCAAAGAATATTGGATATTGATTTTATCTATTATTTACTGAGTTCTAATTTTATGTTTAAACAGTTTTCAACTTTGGCAGTAGGATCTACCGTACAAAACTTAAAATCAGAATCTGTCCAAAATTCCGTTATTCCTCTCCCTCCTCTTGCAGAGCAACATCGCATCGTTCAACTAATAGAAAGCTACTTTACAGCTTTTGACCAAATAGAAAACGAATTAACATAAAGCGTAAATACAATAAGGGCAAATTGCCTCACATACTTGCTTGCGCAACTTTGCCCTTACAGCTTACCAATTGACAATGGTATCTACAATGGCTTGCTGCTCACTGGCAGTACGCCTGAGATAGATACGAGTGGTCTCAATACTTTCATGCCCCATAAGGTCGGCAAGGAGTGTAAGATCATTGAAACGCTCTAAGAAGTTCTTAGCAAACCGATGTCTGAAAGAGTGAGGATATACCACTTTAGAATTAAGCTGATACTTATGGGCAAAGACCTTGAGCTGCTGGGCAATTCCTCTTGGGGTGATACGTTTGCCAAAGCGATTGAGGAAGATATAGCCTGAAGTAATTCCCTTTGCCTTAAGCCATTGGCTACTTTCTTCGCGCAAGAGCTTTGGAATGTATAGGCGGCGTACCTTTCCACCCTTGCTATAAAGATCTAGACAACCTTGAGTGAGGTGTTCTGCTTTTATTTGGATAAGTTCACTCACACGTGCCCCTGTAGCAGTAAGAAACCATACGAGAAAATACCAATCCTCATACCCATCTTTTTTGAGTTGTGCCTTTAGGAAAAGGTAATCCGCATGACTAATCACATGTTCTAAAAAGTTCTTTTGCTGTACCTTTACAAAGGACATCTTCAGAGAGCCTTTCTTGACAAAGTCTAAGTACTTGTTGATAGCTTGCAAACGTAGGTTGACAGTTTGAGCTTTGTACTTATCCAGCAGGAAATTCTTGTAAGCCATTAGGTTAGGCTTGTTGATAATAGGGTATTTTTCTAAGAAATACCTCACTGTCCACACATACGAGTCTATCGTATTGGGCGCTAAGTTGCTTTTCTGTAGAAAAGACTTGAATTGTTCTATCATTTCTTTAAAATTTAGAAATGATAATAAACGAACTTTTTACAAATTACTTTCTAACACCAATCAACAAATTAAAAACATTTATACAATCTAATTTGTTAAGACGCAATAAATTGCGTCTCTACGAAAAACTACACTAAGTAAAGAGTTATCTTAGCCAGCGTTAGGGTAGAGACGCAATTTATTGCGTCTTAGAAAGTTAATAAATAACATTTTAACTATTGATTTGAATTTCTATTGCATCTAAAAAAGAGAAATAGCTTTCTATTTTTTCCACAATACGATGTTGCTCTTGTAAAGGAGGGAGGGGAATTGTTAGGTTCTCAATCATTTTCCCACTTATATTGGGTTGAGCCCCACCATAAGCCATTTTTAGGATTTCATCACTTTTTGTTTGCATAATATAATTTCTAAACTTATGAAAAAAGATATCTTTATTTCTTATCTTAATATTTCCTACTCGCTGATTCAATACAGCTTCTCTATCTAACTTATAAACTCCCATTTTTCCTGTTGTGGCTCCTGACATCGCTATCAATAAATCCCCATATTCCACCATAAACCTTTTATCATATTCTTTTTTTATAAAGACAGCCTCCGAAATATCTATTTCTCCATTCTTTATATTAGAAATCCTTATCAAAGGAGTTCCATTTTTTTGATAATCACCACTATTAAAGACATAACCATTTTCAAAACTACACACTTCCCCCAGTCTACACCACGCCCACCCCTTAGGCAACTTCTCATAAGGGGTATTATGGCTACAAACGAAATCTGTTTGGTCATATTATGACCGAGTACTACTCGCTGATATTATCAAAATCAGTCCAGAAGTTAGGGTAGGATTTTTCTACCACTTCTCCCTTTTCGATTGTAAGAGGTACCTTCAGGCAGAGGGGGGCAAAGGCCATAGCCATACGATGATCTCCGTAGGTAGCTATGGAGACATTGCGGGCTATCTTGCGAAGAACCCCTATCCATATTTCCCCTTGAGAGATGTGTACCTCTCCGCCAAGTTTCGTAATCTCGTCTCGGAGCGCTTCTAATCGGTTGGTTTCCTTGATATTGAGAGTGTGTAAGCCACTAAGGAAACACTCTACCCCCAAGCCAAAGCAAGTGACAGCTATGGTCTGGGCTATATCCGGACAATCCATCAGATTATAGGAGAAAATAGTAGAGAAGTCGTCCCGTTCCTTGATCAGCTGTATCTTATCCCTCCAGAAGATGGTCTTTACCCCAAAGCTCTGGTAGATGTCGGCCAAGATACGGTCTCCCTGTAGGCTTTCCTTCTTATAATGATTTAGGAATAGGGAAGTACCTACCTCACTGAGAGCTATCATGCTATAGAAGTATGAAGCAGAGCTCCAGTCGGGCTCCACTACAATAGTTTGTGCCTCTACCTCAGGGGTGTGGTATACGGTGATGATATTATCCTCCAGTACTGCTTCTATCCCCAATTGGTTCAAGAGAGCGAGGGTCATCCTCAGGTAGGGTAGGGAAGTGATCTCTCCCTCCAAGTGTAGGGTGAGTCCCTTGGGGAAGGTGCACCCTACTAAGAGCAGGGCGGAGAGGTATTGGCTGCTGACATTGGCTTTGATGGTCAGCTCTCCACCTTCTATATGTTTTCCTATTATGGATAGGGGAGGGAAGCCCTCTGTAGAAAGGTAGTCGATAGAAGCTCCTAACTGACGTAGTGCCTCCACCAGAATACCTATAGGACGCTGTTGCATACGCTCCGAGCCTGTCAGTACCACCTTGCGGTCAGTGCAGCAGGCATAGTAAGCTGTAAGGAAGCGCATAGCCGTACCGGCGTCTCCTACATTGATTTCCTCTCCCAGAAGGTGCAATCCTCGCGACATCATGTCTGTATCCTTCGAGGGGGAGATATTTTCTATTTCTAAGGAAGGAAAGAGTTGCTTGAGTAGTAGTAGTCGGTTGCTCTCACTCTTTGAGCCTCCTATATTCAGGGTAAGTTGGTTGTTGTTTTTTAAGCGTTTTTTCTTTAGACGAATATCCATGTTATATCTTAGAGGGCGCAAAATTACAAAAACATTCTAAAAAAAGGGCGTTAAAAAAACAGTTTTTGGCTATAAATTAACTTTTTTAACATGCGTGAGCGTTTCCCTGCGTAAGAGGAGTGTTTTGAGCAGCCATTCGGAACTATAGTTTGTGTAGATCGTAAGGCAATACCCCTGACCTGAGGGCATATTAGGAGAGATTAAAAAAGATTCAGAGAGGAAGGAGTCATAAAGGGCGAAAAATAAAATAAAAGCATAAAACATTTCTTTCTTTCTATTATTTTCCTTACCTTTACCCCCTCATTTGAGTGAGGGATGAAAAGTGGAAAATGTTATTGCTCACACAACTTTACCTAAATAATAAGCACAAGCTATAAAAAATGCACCAACTATAGGTAAATGACCATTCAACAATAAATCATTAATTATTGATCATTAATCATTAAAGTAGATGAAATGGCTTGAAAAATTATTCAAAGGAGCTTTTTCCGAAGCACCTTCTGAAGTATACGAAGGAAAGAATAGCGATCTCCCTATTGACGAAGCGTTTGTAAACAACTTCAAGAATAAAGGAGGTATCTTTATCTACATAGAGAATCCAATAGAGCTCCCTAATATATTACAAACGATACTCTTGGACAAGGGCGCTGACAGCCTTGTCTTCTCGCACAATGAGCAGGTAGAAGCCTTGTTTTCGGCTGTACCTCATACTTTTTTTACCGATGATGACCAAGAAGCTACCCACTTTCTCACCGATTGTGAGTACTTAGTGGCCGAGGAAGGGTCTCTGTTATTTTCTTCCCGACAGCTGGGGCAGAAGCACTTGGACGAACTTCCTCAGAACCTTGTGGTAGTGGCCAAAATAAGCCAGATTGTCGCCACGCTCTTCGATGCTATGGGAGGACTCAATAGGCAGACACAGCAGAACCGCCCCAACAATATCCGTACTCTTAGGGCTTTTTTGCCTCCTAAGGAAAAAGATTCCATTCTCTATGAGAATTGTTATCGAACCACTTACTTACTTCTCTTAGAAGATCTAAATACCAACGAATGAACGAACTATTAAAGCGTAGTATCACAGGAATCTTGTATGTATTCCTTCTTCTTACTGCCATTATGCTCTCCAATGCTGAGGCTTTTGGCTTTCTCTTCCTTGTTTTTGGACTTATTTGTCTTTACGAATTCAAGAGGTTGGTACGCCTCTCCAGTAGTGCCGTCTACTTGGCTTTTCTGTGCTTGTGGTGGTGCTTCAATTATCTGATCCCAATGGAGGGTTTCAGTAATAATTTTGTCGTATACCTACTACTTTTGGCAGTGATTTCCACCGATGTATACTTAGGCTTCTACCTCTACAGGCATGAGGCAGTGAGCTATACCCAATGGCAGAAATTCCTCTTAGCCCTGCTCTATGTAGGAGGAGGATGTCTTTTTATCTCACTGCTCTATAAGGTGGAGATATACAAGAACGAACAAGAAATTACAGCCACGTCTTTTGCTTTTTGGGAGTTTTCCCAATGGCAGTTCTCTGAGGCTTTTTCAGAGGCGCAACATACTATGATAGCCCTTTTGGCGATTATCTGGGCGAGTGATAGCTTCGCCTATGTATCGGGGAGGTTTTTGGGGCGCACCAAGCTCTTCCCCTCTGTCTCGCCTAAGAAGACCGTAGAGGGCTTCGTAGGAGGCTTTGTAGGGGCGCTATTGGTGGCAGCATGGCTTTCCCTTTATAGCAACAAAGAGCTGTGGAAGTGGTTGGTTATTGCGGCAGTACTGGTCGTGGCGGGCACTTTGGGCGACTTAGTCGAATCCAAGTTCAAGCGTGTAGCCGGCAAGAAGGACAGTGGCACCATCCTCCCTGGTCACGGGGGATTGCTCGACAGGCTTGACAGTCTGATCTATGCCTCTCCTTTTGCATTTGTTACTATTTTGATACTCTCTTATTTCTAAGAGTCCCCCTTGAGAAAGACAAGGAAAACAACGGGTCTCACACTCTTTCTATGTCACAACCTTGCAGGAATAAAGGGAAAGTGAAAATTGTTGTCTTTTTGCTTGTTTATTCTCATAAAAATACGTACCTTTGCTTGTCAGTTGTCAGTGAACAGTGAACAGAGGTCAGTGAACAGAGGTTGCCTAATAACTAATGACTAACCTAAGCTATTTAAATAAAAAAAATAATAATGGACGTACAAAAGATTATGGCCTCATTGGAGGCAAAGCACCCAGGAGAAAAAGAGTACTTACAAGCAGTACATGAAGTGTTGGAATCAGTACACGATGTGTACAACCAGCACCCAGAATTTGCTAAGGCAAAAATTATCGAACGTATTGTAGAGCCTGATCGCATCCATACCTTCCGTGTGGATTGGGTAGATGACAAGGGAGAGGTACAATCCAACCTTGGCTACCGTGTGCAGTTCAATGCTGCCATAGGTCCTTACAAAGGAGGTATCCGCTTCCACAAAGCAGTGAATCCTTCTATGCTTAAGTTCTTAGGCTTCGAACAAACCTTCAAGAATGCGCTCACTACCCTACCTATGGGAGGTGCTAAGGGAGGATCAGACTTCGATCCTACAGGCAAGTCCGATGCGGAAATCATGCGCTTCTGCCAGGCCTTCATGCTCGAATTGTGGAAATACATAGGTCCTGATACCGATGTGCCTGCAGGCGACGTAGGGGTAGGAGGCCGTGAGATAGGCTATATGTACGGTATGTACAAAAAATTGGCACACGAATACAATACAGGGGTACTCACAGGAAAGGGTATCAACTGGGGAGGCTCCCTTATCCGTCCAGAAGCGACAGGGTATGGAGCTCTTTATTTTGTAGATCATATGCTCAAAAAGCTCGGTCGCGATATCAAGGGACAGCGTGTGGTAGTTTCTGGTTTCGGAAATGTGGCTTGGGGAGCATCAGAAAAAGCAACCCAACTTGGTGCTAAAGTAATCGGTCTCTCTGGACCTGATGGTTGTGTAGAAGTACCTGGAGGTATGACTCAAGAGATGATCGACTACCTACTTGAGCTCCGCGCTTCTAACCGCAATATCGTAGCACCTTTCGCTGAAAAATTTGCGAAAGAAAGTAAGTTTACCGCAGGTAAAAAAGCATGGGTGATCCCTTGTGATATAGCCTTGCCTTGTGCTTTCCAAAACGAATTGGATGGAGACGATGCCAAGACGCTTATCGCTAATGGAGTAAAACTCGTAGCAGAGGTGTCCAACATGGGTTGTACTCCAGAGGCTATCAAAGCCTTCCAAGATGCTAAGTTGCCTTTTGCTCCAGGTAAGGCTGTCAATGCCGGTGGGGTAGCTACTTCTGGTCTGGAAATGACTCAGAACGCCGCTCACCTTTCTTGGACTTCCGAAGAGGTAGATGCTAAGCTTCACCAGATCATGGAGTCTATCCACAACGCTTGCCTCAAGTACGGACAAGAAGAAGGATATATCAACTATGTAAAAGGAGCTAATATCGCTGGATTCATGAAAGTAGCCCATGCGATGCTCGACCAAGGGGTCATATAATTGTTTTTGTTAAATAAGCAGAGGCTGTCTCGACTATGAGACAGCCTCTTTTTTGTTTCTGACTATCGGAAAAGCGCCCACCATTCTTTCTGACTATATGAGATGGATTGAATTAGTGATTTAGTACACCACAAAGATAATGTTTTATTCCCATCTCACAAAATTATTTTACTACCCCTTCGTTTCCAAATCCTTTAGATAAGTTTACAATACGTTTAACAGCTTTGAGCTTTCTTTCTTGGAAAATAGTTGTACTTTTGCCCCAAATTTTTTTCATAAAACACTGAGATTTAATCGTTAAAGTAAAATAAATTGATGGAAAAATTCCTAATGAATGTGGAATATTACTATGAATTGTTTCAAATCAATAGTTTATTCCTGAAAATATTATACACCTTGGTTTTTATCCTCTCGTGCCTATGTGCGTATAATATTCTTTTTCTTATCAAAAAGCACTTCAAGCGACGCAAGACCCAGCGGAGAGTAGCCTATCTCCGCCGAGAGTATTTTGAGAGAATCAAAGAAATTCTCCTTACTGAGCAGGTCTTTGGCAGTAGTGATTTTCATAACTATCTGGGAGTTAGCTCTTATGACAATGGATTCAAGCGGGAGCTGACCAACCTTATACTGGAGATCATCGACACATATCCCCAGGTGAACAAGAAGAACTATGAACTACTCATGGAGGAGCTCAAGCTCAAAAAATTCTGGGAAGAGGAACTCCTCAAAGGCTCTAAAAAACGTAAAGAAAGAGCTTTGCGCAAGATAAAGGGTCTGAACCTGGTCATAGCCGAGTCGGTGATTATTCCTATGACTACCATCAAGAACTCTATCCTGAGAAGGAAAGCCCGTAGCTTGTACATATATATCAGTAAGAATAACCCCTTCAAGTTCTTCGACAATGATTTCGATGACCAATTTTCCGAATGGGACAATATTGAGATCCATGAGATCCTGAGCAAGAAACCACAGGAAACGATCCCTAATTTCATCCATTGGGTACAGAACCACTCGGCAGGCGAGGCACTCAAGTCGTTCCTGGTCTACGAGATGGGTTGTTATGGTCAGAAGGAGGCTTCGCCTTACTTGCTCAAGATGATCGAAAGCAGTGGTATGAAGCTCCGCCAACAGATTATCAGAACCTTAGGGGTCTTACAGTACAAAGAAGCGGCTACTTTCCTTATGGGGATATACCCAGTACAACCCTCTTTCATTCAGGAGGAAATCCTCAAGACCTTAGGAGAGTTTGCCCAAGAGGATTCCCTACCTTTTGTAGAGAATGCTGTAGTGACCACCCACAATGTGGAGACAAAAATGCAAGGGCTCTATACCCTATTGTGCTTCGGGGAGTCTGGAAAGGCTATCTTCGAGCGACTAAAAGCACAGGCCAAGCCTCAGGAACTCTTGGCTTTCGAGCATGTGGAAAACCCTCTAAACCAAAGAACGCTATAGAAAATGGAACTACTCTATGATATTTTTCAGGTATCAGTACTGATCTATTCGATTATGATTCTTCTGTGCATCGGTGCACAGGTGCTCATGGCGCGCCAGAACTTGCGGAATAACAAGTGGAAATATACGGATTTAGACCTCACTACGCTAAAGAACTCACCCTTGGCGCCGGGGATTTCTATTGTGGCACCAGCCTATAACGAACAGACAACTATTATTTTGAATGTGAACTCACTTCTCTCGTTGGACTATCCTAAGTACGAGGTGGTTATCGTCAATGATGGGAGCAAGGACAGGACACTGGAGCTACTGATAGAAGAATATGAGCTAGAAGAAACGCCCTTTATGTATATAGAGCGTATCAAAGCCTCGCCCGTAAAGCGTATTTTCAAGTCCAAAAACCCCAAATATGCCAAGCTTACCGTAGTGGACAAGGTCAATGGAGGTACCAAGGCCGATGCTTCCAATGCAGGAGTCAATGCTTGTAGGTACCCTTATATGCTCAATACGGATGTAGATTGTGTCTTGGCCAAGGATGCCCTGTTGCGGATGATTATGCCTTTCCTCAAATCATCGGTACGAGTGATAGGGGTAGGAGCTACCCTGCGTATGAGCAATGGTTGCGAGATGGAGGACGGGAAGCTCGTACGTGTAAGCCCTCCTAAGTCTTTCTTTCCCGCTTTCCAAGAAATCGAGTATTTGCGTTCCTACTTGGTAGGAAAAATGGGTTGGTCGGTGATCAATGGGGTGCCCAATATATCTGGGGGCTTAGGTCTTTTTGACAAGGAAATACTTATCAATGCAGGGGGCTATGATCCGGCATCCTTTGCCGAGGATATGGATATGGTCACTCGTATGATTGTCTATATGAGGGATTTCAATTACGATTATCGCATCGTGGAGATTCCCGATACATGTTGCTGGACCGAGGGGCCACCGAACTATTCGGTTATGTACAAGCAGCGTACCCGCTGGGCGCGTGGGCTGTTCCAATTCTTTATGATCTACCGCAAGTACTTGTGGAACTACAAGTACGGGCGCTTGGGACTGGTGACCATGCCCTATATGTTCCTCTTCGAATTCTTAGCACCACTTATTGAAATAGTCGGCTGGGGAACACTTATCTACCTGCTTATCATAGGGAAAATGAACTATATGAATGCCCTTCTGATCTTCGGAACTATTTACCTTTTTGGGCTGATGGTCTCCTCTTCGGCTATTGTCTTTGACTATGTCACCAAGCAGCATTACAAGAGGCTCAGGGAGTATTTTCGACTGTTTGCCATCACCCTGATAGAACCCTTTACCTATCACCTTTTGATTGTCTATTTCAGTATTCGAGGGTATATCAGTTTTTTATCCAAAAAAAACTTCGAATGGGGGGAAATGACCCGCAAGGGGATTGATAAGAAGAAGCAGCAACCTGTAGCGGTTCAAAACTAAAAAATGCAAAAGATGAAAATGACAAAAATATATAGTGTACTGCTGCTCCTGCTTCCATGTATCTCGGTTGTAGCACAGGATAAGAAGGAGCTCAAGCTGATTGATAGTTACTTCAAAGAAGGGCAGTATGAAGAGGCTAAGAAGCTGTTGGACAAGAATATAACTCAGTATCCTAAGAATGGGGATATTCAGTTCTACATGGGGAAGTACTACTACCAAAAGCAAGACAATGACAAGGCACGCTACCACTTGCTAAGGGCGCTGGATGAGCTTCCTAAGCATGTGGCAGCCAAGGAGATCTTGGCCAGTATCGAGACCACACAGAAGCATTATTCCAGTGCGATATGCTACGTGAATGAGCTGCTGGAGACCCGCCCCTATGACGCCGAACTTTGGCGCAAGAAGATTGCCCTTTATCGCCTACAAGACAATGATATAGAGGCAAATCGCTTGCTCAAGCGCATCCGAGTGATCTACCCTCAGGATGAGCAGTTCAGAAAGGATTACCTCTACTCCCTTCAGGTGCAGTCTTCCCAAGAGAAAAAGAAAGGAAATATAGAGGAAGCCATCAAGATGGAGCAAGAGACCCTCCGCCTGAATCCTAAGGATGAAGAGGCATATCTCACCCTGACCAATACATACCTCATCTCGGGGGACAAGGAGAAGGCACTGACGTACGTGAATCGAGGCTTGCAGAACTTGCCTAATAACCAAGAGCTTATCAATCGAAAAATAGGCATTCTCTCCGAGATGAATCGTCCGGTGGAGGCGGTAGAGTTTATCCAACAGGAAATGAAAAAGGGCAATAAGTCCCCTCAGATGCTCAAGAATTACAATGACTTGCTTGCTCAGGCGGCTCTCTACCAAAATCAGTCCGACCCCTATGTGCTCTATGGCAAGCTCTATGAGAACAACCCCTCCAATGCGGAGGCACTGGACTACCTTATCAATAATTCCCTGACCAAGGGCTACTATACCGATGCAGCCGTATATATAGAAAAGGGCATCAAAAGCCGCGGACGTACCAAGGATCTGTTGTCTAAGAAATACACCTACCTTATGCTCTCAGGGCAGGATAAGGAGGCATATAAGGTCTTGGAGGAGCTTTTCTCGAAGTATCCCAACGATGCGGATATACGAAATAACTACCTACAATACCGCTATAACCGAGGGCAGCAGTTGGCACAACAAGGAAGGTATACCGAGGCCATCCCCGATTTGCAATGGGTGGCAGCACAGCCTTCCTTCGAGTGGCGAGAGGACGCCATCGCTGCCCTATATGGAGCCTATCTCAATAATCATCAGTATGACAAGGCTTTAGAACAGGCAGAGCTCCTTATCCAGCAATATCCTCAGAGCAAGGGAGGCTACCTAAGAAAAGCAGCAGCACTATCCGCCCTGAGGCAGTATCCGCAGGCCTTGGAGATCTATGAAAAACTCATAGGGGAAAGTGATGCTAAGGATAACGACCTCTATATCAGCGGATATGAGGAAACGGCTTTGGCTTATATCAAGTACCTCAATGAAAAGGGAGATGCTACCACTGCCTATGAGCAACAGAAAAAACTGATGACGCTCAAGGAAAATAGCAATCAAGGACTTAGGTATATTGTGGCGACTTCTTCCCTGCTGAAAAAGGAAGATGAAGTACTGAGCTATGCCCAGAAGGGAAAGGCTCTCTATCCAGATGATTTTTACTTTGTAGAACAAGAGGCCTATGCCTACACCCGCACCGATAGACCTCAGGAAGCGATAAATGCTTTAGAGCCTTACCTTGAGAAATATGCTTATAACAAAGACCTTTCCAAGGCCTATGCTGAAGCGGCTGAAAAACAGGCGCAAAAGGAGTATAAGCAAAGGGATTATGACCAAGCACAGCACACCTTGCTCAAGGCACTACAGTATGACCCCCTGAACAAGAACTTGCAGTATGAGCGAGGACGTATATTCGAGGGGCAAAAGCAGTATGATAGCGCCTACTATTACCAGCGACAGTTCAATCCGTCCTTGGTGGAGCTTGCTGAGTTCAAAAGGCATCTGAACTACCTCAAGTACAAGACTTATAAGAATGAGATACAATTCTCCTACCAGCAGAATCAGCTGAAGGATACCAAGTTGCCAGGGATATTTACCGCTCTGTATCATAGGTATCAGCCTAAGAATACCTATACTTTGGGACTTTCCTCATCGGGGAGGGCAGACAAGCGAGCCTTCCAAGGACAAGTAGGATGGACACATATACTAAGCTACAAGTGGTATTTCGATATAGATGCAGCACTCTCCAATCATTATTTTCCGGAGTATATGGGGAATGTTACTATATACAGAGCCTTGCGCAATGAGTGGGAAGCCCAAGTGGGGGTAGGGTATAAGAAGCTCCGAAGTGAGGATACACCACAGCTTATCCAAGCACACTTAGGTGCGACTAAGTCGCTGGAAGACTTCTCTTTCTTGGTCAAGCTCACAGGAGTGTCTTTTAATAACAGTCTGTATTACAATACTTTTGGTAGAATACAGTATGACCTCTTGGACAAGCGTAGCTTCTTGGCAATCTTCGGAGGGGTAGGTTCGGCTCCAGTCGATGAGATTCTCAATTACCAACTCTATGGGCAGTTCTCCACCACCAATGCCAACTTCGGAGGAATGGTGCAGTATATGCTCGTGGACAAGGTAGCACTATCCCTCTCTGGGGTATGGTACAACTACTACAATGGGGTAGATTATAGCGATTTGTATAACCTAATCTTTGGAATAAATGTTTCGTTTTAGTATAGTAACCCTTTATTTTCTCCTGTTGGGCACCTGTCAGAGCAATGCCGAGAGTACGGCTGCAGCTCTTGAGGTTCCTATCTCTCTCAGGGCGAGGGGCTATACTATCTCCACACAACCCCATGCCTCCGCCATAGATGAAAAATGGGCACAGTACTTCTATGACCATCTCAGAAACAGAGTAACCGATCGCCAGCGGGTGCTCTTGGGGAGTTCACAGAAGGATTATCTCACCCTGAAGGTGAAGGTGGACACTGCCCTCTCCGCGGACTATTGTCTGAAAAATGATGGGCAACAGTGGCTGCTTACCGCCCGGACGGAGCGAGGCCTCCAGTGGCTGATATACCAAATGATAAAGCGCATCAGCGAAGACGATCCTTCGGTAGAGGCGCCCGACCTGAACCCATCTATCATCAACCTCAGTAAGGGATGTGCTTCTTTTGCCTTTGCTTACCGTGAACCACATTTCCTCCCTAACCTAAATCAAGAATATAACCAAATCTATAACACCCACAATGTAGAAATAGATTGGGGACTATGGGGGCACAACCTCTCTAAAATGATTGACAAGGACAACAAGGCTCTCTATGCTATGGTAGAGGGCAAGCGCAATGAATCCCAACTGGACTTTGCCTCCGATGCCCTTTACCAAGAAGTAGAGCACTACATCATAGACAACTTCGGTGCAGAACCCCCTATGAAGTTTGTCATCATGCCCAATGATAACCCTATAGTGAGTGATACCCCTAAGAATAAATCATTGGGGAGTACCCCCACCAATGCCACCCCCTCGGTGAGTTATCTGGTCAATAAGCTTGCCAAGCGCTTTCCTAAGCATACTTTCTATACCTCCGGCTATCGCACCACCCGCACCCCTCCCACAGAGAGATTGGCTGATAATACGGGAGTGATTATAAGCACTATCGACCTACCCAAAGGGATAGCCCTGCCCAGTGGCAAAGCTACAGAAACCTTCTATCAAGCTCTTGCTCAGTGGAAAGCAAAGACCCCTGAGGTATACCTGTGGGATTATGCTTGTGATTTCGATGATTACTTTACCCCTTACCCTATCCTAAAGGGGTTCCAAAAGCAGCTGAAGGTATTCAAGGAGAAAGGCGTCAAAGGAGTATTTGTCAATGGCAGTGGCTATGATTACAGCGCCTTCGCCGATGTGCAGACCTTTGTCATCGCCTCTTTGCTCATAGACGAAAGTCTCTCGGTGGAGGAGCTAGTTACTCGATTCTTCCGACAATACTATCCTGTATCAGGGGCACTGGTGACAGCCTATTATCTTTCCTTGGAGAATGCCCAACAGCAGCAAAGCAACCCCCTACAGTCCTATGGGAATTTCGCCCATGCTCAGGAGGCTTATCTCGATCCGGCACAGTTTGTGAGCTTCTATGATAAGCTATCTACGCTACGCTTCGAGGCACAAGGGGAGGAACGCAAAGCCTTAGAGAAGCTCTATGTAGCACTTAGCTTTACCCGCCTACAGCTCGCCTATAGGCAGGGATATAGTAGCTATGGCTTTGCCCAGCGCCAAGCAAATACCCTACAGCCACGCCCAGAGGTGCAACAGTGGCTCGCTGCCTTGGCTCTTGGTGAGAAGTACAAGGAAATGGCCCGCTATCAAGAGGACGAAAAGGGTACCCTCAGGGGTTATATAGGTCAGTGGAATAGCCTGCTTGCGCAGGCGAACTTCCAAAACCTGCTCTTAGGAAAGTCCTTGCAAGCACAGTGTACCTTGGACGAAGACTACCAAGACCTCTCCCCCCTTACCGATGGAGTAGAGGGCTTTCCTTTGGATTATCATATAGGCTGGGTAATCAGCTCCATAGACGATCTGAAGGTACAGCTTCCCCCCGAGGCCAAAAAAGCAAAAAAAATAGCTCTTACTTTTCTACAAGACGAAAAGGGGCGCTTCTATATGCCGACAAAAATAGAGATTTACAAAAATGATAAGCTCTACAAGACGATGCTCCCACCCCCGCAAGCAGGGGTACTCGCTCGTACTCTTACCACAGATATAGACCTGAGCGATAGTGATAAGACCCAAGTGCGTGTCTATAGGAATACAAGCCATCCACACAACCTTTTGGCCACTTCTGAGATTCGCCTAATTCCTTAATTCCTATAACTCTTAATTTCTAAAATCCTAAAACCCTTAATTTCTGAACCTATGAGATTCTTACTGATATACCTATCCTTTGCCTGTTTTTTCCTTGTCAGCTGTCGTGATGCCTCGGAGCTATACCCCCCTACCTCCATAGAGATTATGGATCCTGTGCGCCATTATTACCCAGTGGTGCAAGGGGAGAAATTTGAGATCTATATCAATATCAAGAATACAGGGAAGCATTTCCTTAAGATCACCGATGTACAGACTTCTTGTGGCTGTATGGCGGTGGATAAGAACTCCATAGGCCTTATCCGAGCAGGGGAGATAGGTACGATCAAGATAGTCAATGATAGCAAGAAAAACATAGGCTATGTAAAGCACTTTATCAAGATCTATGGCAATATCCCCGACGGAGAAGCAGAGGTAATATTTGACTATAATGTAGTCCCTGATGCTCTTTATACTCCTGATTATGAGGAGATCTATAGCAAAGAAAACAAATCCAACGAGATACGCCGACAGAAATACTATACTGATCAGTGATTTCAGTGAGCAGTGATCAGTAAGCAGTGAACAGTGAACAGAGAGCGGTGAATAGTGAACAGCAGACTGTAGGGGCGAATTGCAATTCGCCCTTCAGAGTAGAGTAATTTGCCCCTCAGAGAGTAGTGCAATTCGTTCTTCAGGGAGTAGGGTAATTCGCTCTTCAGGGAGTAGGGTAATTCGCTCTTCAGGGAGTAGGGTAATTCGCCCTTCAGAGAGTAGCGCAATTCAATAGAGAGTAGTGCCCTGTCCTGAAATTAGCTGATGCTAACGCCTTTTTCTAACAAATCTCTTAGAGTCCTTGCTTTTTTGATGGTTTCTTCTGATAGATCAAGGGTGTCTCCTAATGAAAATAGCTGTCCTAAGGCTGTTTGTATTACCTTTATCCCAAGAATAGATACAGGCAATTCTGAAAAATGGTCATTAGAGAAGTAAGTGAGGTGTCCAATCCAGAAATTTCTTCCTATTGTAGGCACTTTATCTTCCAATTTTTTAGAAATAACCACAGCATATTGCAAATCTTGAGTTTGTTCTAAGCAGAAAATAAGTTTCTCTAAGGTATTCTCATCCAACTCTTGGGAAAAGCTATCAGAGAATTGAATCATTATAGAAGCAGGAGAACTGAACTTCTCCACCCCTTGTGAGATACTTATAGAAATATCCGCTACGGAGTGCTTGCTGATATTGTGTTGCCTATTGAGGAAAAACAAAGATTGGAAAGGAGCCTAGCTGGTTGCCTCTATCGTAAGACGGGGATTGTCCTTATCAGGATTATAGTAGATGATTTTCTTGTCCTCAAGAATGATATTATGCAGATGAGACTCATTGAAATCAGACAAATCCTCTTCAAAGAATAGAAGTTTGTCCTTATCATCCAAGAGGTAAAGATACATCGTAGGGAATAGATTTTTGATAAGAGACAACAAGTCCTTGCAATAGGCTATATACTGCCCTGCATTCAGCGGACGGAAACTCAGCCGAGAGATGATTTCTATAGTATCCATAGATTAGTGACTTTTATTGCTAGTATATTCAAAATATAGCTTCTGTATCGTACCCAATTACTGTCCGATGTCAGTTAGGTTTTCTTTTTCTGAGATCCATTCTATAAAGAACCCCATAATAGTTGAAAATTTATCTTTATAAGAACTATCTTCTATCATATACCACCAATTAGAATAATCATTCTTATAATTAATTTTGTGTGCCAACCAACTATTAAATTCTTCAGAAAATGAAATGTCTATATTTTCTAACAACTCATTTGTTTTTTTAGCCAATAAAAATCCTGAAATATAGAAATACAATTGATCTATTTTCAAATCAGGAATAAACATCTTAGGTCTTCTGTTAATAGCTCTTATTAGCTCAGATATATTTTTCATATTTTTAAAAAGGTATTTCATTGACACTTATTCCTCCAATAATCTCTCCCTTATCATCACGCCTTATATCTAAATCTTCTTCCCATTCCACCCACCAGTTGCTAGAAGGTGTCCGAAAAGTTTTATTTATGTGGACGTTTTCAAAACGCCCGTACATAACATACTTCAAAAATTATTGATAATCAGAGTAGTCAACTTTGCCAAAGTTTGAAACTTTGATAGGCGCAAGCTAAAGTCACTGAATACTTGCAAGCTCGTGCCAGCAGAGTATTACCAAATTTTCCCATTTTTATCCACATACAATATCTCTCCTTTTAATCTACAAAGCCATTTGAATAAAGTTAAGTCTCCATAAGGGTTTTTTATAACAATTCCCTCTGAAAAAATAAAAGAAGGTTCTCCTTTATCATCTGTATCATCTGTATAAAGATATACATACATTCCTTCTTTCAAGGTAATTTTCTTCCCTGAATAATCTATAACAAAGTCCTCTCTTGATAGTTTGACAACATCATTATCAACAATCCGATCATTGTCTATATCTACCTTAATTCTACTGTCTATTGGTTTCATTTCAAATAATTATAATTTAAATTGAGGACATCCTCTTTTATCACCCGCTGTCGCAAGTCACATACTCGCTTCCAAGTATTCAGCGACTTTAGCTTGTGCCCAATTCAAAAATTCATAATTCCCCTCGCACTATTTAGAGCACATTATAGGCTTAAAAAACTCTTTTCTCTATGGTGGGTAAAGGAAATTAGTAGGGTAATTCTTTTGTATCATATTGATTAGTAAGTTGTTAAAATTTTAACAACATACCTGGAACATTACCTTACTGACTCATTTTCTTTTTCTCAACAGCCAATTTTATAGGATTAATAATTTCTTCATATGGATCTGAAGCTAAAAAATAATCTTTAAAATAATCTTTCCTGTCGTATTTCATAACTTTTTTTGAAACAGTTGCCATTGTTATTAACTCATCAATAAAAGAAGGAATTTCAGCTAAAAATGCAAGTGTCACACCAACAGCAAATCTATTTTTACTAATGAATTTATAATACTCTAATGTATCAAAATTTTTAACTGCATATTCAGGCTGCCAAATAAAGCTTTCAATAACAGGTATATAATGTTCTTGCATATCTTGTATAATATGCCTACATTGGTCAATATAATTATCTTTCGTAACGAGATAAGAGTTTGTGTGTAATTTTTTAGTGAAAGTGAATGAAGTATCACTTGCCAATACATTATCATTAAATTTAACAATAGATTGGGATGCGTTGATTGTATCTATAATTCCCCCCCCTTTAATGATGAAACCCGAATAGACACCAAACTCATCTTTCCTATAACCCTTTCGCTCAAAACTTATCCGCAATGTGATTTCGGAGTTATCTTCAAGGTAAAATACAGCTGTTTCCTTGTCTATTTTCTTTTTCAAACAATCCAACTGTATTGCCTCACGCATATTAGCTTTAAATAGCTGATAAAAATCTTTCTCAATATTCATTTTTTAATTTAAATCTTAATCCCCCCGCTCGCGCAAGCTTGCAGCTTGTGCCCAATCCACAATTCCCCTCGCACTATTTAGAGTGCTTTATAGGCTTTAAAAAATCTTATTTCTATGGTGTATAAAGGGAAATAGTAGGGCAATTCTTTTGTATTATATTGATTAGTAAGTTGTTGAAATTTTAACAACACATCTGATAGATTACCCTTTTTTCCTTTAACAAGACATCTGATACATCGCCTAAAACATCAGATATATTATTTTTTTAGACACGATTATAATCCATTTCATCTAATAAATCTGCTATTTTATCAGCTCTATCACGAGATTCTTCATTGTTATTCTCCCCTTCTTCATAATACTTGACAAACAAACTTAGCAGTTTAGACTTAATTTCTTTATCGGAAATATTCTTACCCCTTGCTAAAGCAACCATATCTCTCATTGGTTGAAAAGAATTTAATTCTTTTGTTGAATCTAAAGATTTTACTACTTCTTCTTCAAATGACATAACATTACAAATTAGAACAATTATTCCATTCCTTTCTTGTCGAAGCTATTCGCTCTCCTAATTTTTTATCTGAGATAGTTCCCTTTCCTTCAATAGGGACAATACTAACATGCCCCCCGCTGGTGCAAGTTTACAGCTTGTGCCCAATTCAAAATTGAGAATTCAAAATTCATAATTCCCCTCGCACTATTTAGAGCACTTTATAGGCTTAAAAAATGCTTTCTCTATGGTGGGTAAAGAGAAATAGTAGGACATTTTTGTATTGTGTTGATTAGTAAGTTGTTGTAATTTTAACTACACAGCCGAAACATTACCTACTACCAATGTATATTATTCTTAGAGAGAAAATTCTTAAATAATGAATAAGGGACAGGTTGTAACTCAAAAAATAATTCTTCTTTATGATCTGTTTCTAAATCAAAAACATCTTCATTCACAATATAGTATTTGCTTGCAAATTCTCTATCTATAATTGTTTTATATCGATCACCTAGAAAAGTAAAAGTTATAGCCATAATCTCGGAATCTTCTATTTCTACATTATTAATGATACATTCTGCAATTTTAGGAGATACAAAAAAAGCTAAATCTTTTCTATATAAAAAGTATGCCATACCTAATTCTTTTAAATATTTCATTTGCCTAAAGGAGATTTAGGAATATTTACCCCTCCTTCTCTTAATACTTCAGAGATGGGATCAATTTTACATCATATGTTCCTAAATTCTTTCCTATTGATGATTTTTGATAATCTATTGCTGATATAGCATTAGGTATATCTATAGATATAGATTTAGAGGGAATCATATCATCTTACGAGTTTAGCTGTTGGTACAAAGCGGAAGGTAGAGCTCATATAGCGTTTCTCTGAACACCTGCCAAAGGCATCGTTTCTAGACCTATAAGTAGTACCATCTAAGTTGGTAACAAAGCTACAAGCTCTTGGGATGATAGGAATGAGCTACAAGAAATGTGCCAGCGAAGGTAATAGATCTCCTACTATCTCTTTAAGAATATTCCCATTTTAGCATATTTAGCTTCTAACACTTCCATTAACAAACTTAAGATCTCCTTTACAGCTATATCCTCAGTTTTGTGATACTTTTGTCTCATATACTTATAAGTTGTTTCAGTACCTTCATATTCCATTACTAAAAAAATATGATCTGACAATTCATCTGCAGGAAGGTCTGGATGTTTTATACAAATATTCACCATTATGACCAAAGCTAACTCCCAAGAATGTTTTGAAAGCTTATTGTTGGCGTATTCAAATATAGTATCTATATCAGAATAGTCTAATTGTTCACATTGTTCTATAAGCTCTGTGTATTCTTGCTCGATATTCATTTTTTCTAATTATTTGCTATTTTAATGTAGGTTCGATGTCAGTATTTGTTAATTTTTAAAGTCCTGCCAAAGGCATCATACCTTTAACGGTGCAACTCACCACTCCCACCAGTCTCACCACTCCCAGCCCTCTCAGCCTTCTCATTCCTCCCACTCATCCCACAATCACTCGCACCGCCCATTTCATCATCAAGTGCAATTTTTCAGTCTATTAACAGTATTTTCTAATGATAATAACACACCAAAGAGATTTGTATTTATTTCTTCATTTGAAAAGCGAACAAATGTTATCCCATATTTTTCTATAGCTTCTTGCCGCTGACAATCTTCTAAGAAGTTAAACTCGTGTATATTGCCATCTACTTCAATAGCCAAAGCCAATTCGTGACAGTAGAAATCTACTATATACCCCAAAACAGGAACTTGTCTATGAAATTCCACTCCTAAAGCTTTTCTTCTTATATGATTCCAAAGAGTTATTTCGCTTGCAGTGCTATGATTTCGCAGATATTGTGCAAAATCCTTTAGTTTAGGGTTATATGGTATAATTTTGTTTGACATAATTTTGCTGGTATAATTTTATTTATTACAAAGTATTGATTTACTAAAAGTTACATTCCCCATCCATACTGACCACTACATCTCCCCCATCCTAATGCTCGTCTATCCTGACCATCCCATCTCTCCGTCGCATCTCCCCCATCCTAATGCTCGTCTATCCTGACCATCCCATCTCTCCGTCGCAT
>ERZ773008.322-NODE-322-length-34231-cov-13.752575_pt1 | contig 34231 bp, 35 predicted proteins | sample MGYA00580664_ERZ773008 | MGnify/ENA primary metagenome ERZ773008 (study PRJEB29015, sample SAMEA2738016) | human oral metagenome | biome: human oral; feature: human-associated habitat; material: dental | place: China | collected 2048 ...
AAAAATATCATAATTTTTACCACAGGCAAAACAAGTACATTTATTTTTCTTTTTAAGTCTGCTCCCTGGTCTTTTATATTAGCATACATTTGATTTTTAGCCATATTATTATATACTGATTTTTGCATTTCAGCTTCATTTTGTCTTAATTTTTCCCTTTGATTTTTTAATATATTCAAATCAAATTTATCTAATAATTTATAATGATTTCCCTCATAATCTGAGAAAAAAGTATTTAGATTTTCTTCCATTTGCTTTCCAGTCATTGTTGCATAATCTTTAAATCCTAAAGTTCTATCAACTAAATTATTTAAAGTTTTTAAATCAAGGTCAGCTAAATCTTTTCCTAATGTTTTAAAATTTTCAACTTCCATTTTTAATTGTTCTATTTGCATTTGAGTTTGTTTTACCATTTGCACTTTTTGCTCTATTTCAGCTAAAGTTGCTGTACCATTTGTTCCAGTTGCCATTTCAATTGAAGCAATTAATTTTAGTAAATCATCAGAACTTCCACCTTTTTTACCTTTAAAAAGTTTTGCTTCAGCTGTCATTGATATCAACATTCCTACTATAACCAACATTAAAATTTTCTTAATTTTCATAAATTTTCCTCCTTTTTTCTTTTTAAGTCATAAAGCCCTTTTTAAAGAATTTTTATTTTTTTAGGACTAATTATACCTCTCCCCTTTTAAAAACCTCTCAAAAGCTCTCTTATGAGCTTAAAAAAATATTATTTTATTTTAATGTAACAATTTTGTTACATTATTTGATTCCTAAATAAGATTTTGTAAATTTTTCTCCTTTTCCAACTAACTCATATAATTCTTTAGCTTCTTTTTGAACTTCAGGATCATTTGCTCCAACTAATTTTAAAGTATTAGTTCCTAGAACAAGTTCAAATAACCTTGACCCACGAGGCGATTTATAATAATATTCTTTTTTGGGAGTTGACTCAGAAATAATTTCTATTTCTTTATTATTTAATCCAAATTTTCTGTAAATTTCTGAGTAATTATCTCCTAAAGCATTTGCATTTGGCAAAAATATTTTAGTTAAACAAGCATCAAGTATTGTTGTAAATAATTTACTGTTCATTATATCGCCTAATTCTTGTGTTGCAAATATAACTCCTGTATTCTTTTTTCTCAACACTTTTAACCATTCTCTTATTTTTCCAGCAAATTGTTCATTATCAAAGAATAACCAACATTCATCAAGAACTATAATTGACGGAGCTCCAGTCAACTTTTCTTCAACTTTATGGAACAAATAACTTAGTAATGGTGTTACAGCACTTTTAGTATTCATTATTTTTTCCATTTCAAAGACTTGCCAGTCTGAGAAACTAAAATTTTCTTCATCACTATCAAAGTATCTACCTAAAGCTCCTTTAATAGTATATTTTTCTAAGGTTTCTTTTAACTCTCTATCATTTAAGTTTGTTCTCAAGTTACTAATAGTTCTAAACTTCACATCAGATGTTGCAAGAAGTTCTAATGCTTGCCATATTTTAGTCTTTTGTAATTGATTTAATTCAATTTTTTCTTGAGCAAAGATTTCTAAAATCCATTCATTTGCCCATTCAAGTTCTCTGTATGCTCTTTCTTTTTCTTTACTTAAGATTTTCTGTTTATCTAATTCAGTAAATTCTTCTCCATTTTTTTCTTTAAGGGATTTTATTCTACTTTCTTCTTCATCTAATTTTTCTTGAATTATTCCAATAGCTCTAAGAGGTTGAAATGTTAAATTATCAACTCCTAAATCAAAAAATGTTCCTCCAACAGCATATGTTAAAATTCTTGCTGATCCACCTTTATCAAAAATAAATACTTGTGAATTAGGATATTTTTTATATTGAGCATTTATTAATCCGAGTGCAGTAGATTTTCCAGCTCCAGTAGGACCTATAATACAAGTATGAGCTATATCTCCAACATGAAGATTAAATCTAAATGCTGTACTTCCATTAGTTTGTGTGTAAACTAATGGAGGTACATTCAATGCTCTATTCCATTTTTCACCAGCCCATACACTTGAAGTAGGCAATAAATGGCACAAAGATATTGTATTTAATATTGGTATTCTAACATTATTATAAATATTCCCTGGAATAGCCCCTAAAAATGCTTCTACACAATTTATACTTTCATTTATTGTTACAAAACCTAATTTATTTATAGTTTTTTCAATTTCTAAAGCTTTTTTATCAACTCCCTCAGCAGTATCATCTAAAATAATTATACTACAAGAATAGAATCCTTGAGATAGTATATCAGCTCTTGTTAAATTTAATTGAGTATTTATTTCATTTGCTTTTTCTAAAGCATCTTCATCTATTTTTGTAGGTTCTTTATCTCCAGTAAATTCCATCATTATTCTTTTTAACATAGAAATTCTTCCACTAAAAGTAGCTTTCCATTTTGTTTCTAATTTAGATAGAGCTTCTTGTTTAGATAAAAACATAAATCTAGTTACCCATCTGTATTCAAAACCTAATCTATTTAGTTCATCAAACATACAAGGAACTGTAAAATTAGGAAATCCTTGTAATGAAATACATCTCATATGCTTTCCACCTAATGTCGGCTTTAAACCTCCAACCATATCTGAATCGCATAGGTAATTTGCTATGTACATTGGTACTTCAGGAATAGCAATTTTATGATTTTTTACTGATACACAAGAATGTAGGAATCTATATGTTTCTTCTTTGTTAAGTTCTTCAACTTCTAAAAATAAATCTTTGAATAACTCTTTTATTTCTCTATATTCTTTTTTAAAATTTTCAAGACTTTTATCTATATCATCTTGTTTTTTTTCTTCATCAATAAAAAAATTTGTTAATTTTTTTTCTGTATCAGCTGGTGTTAAATATGTTAATGTTAGATAATATTCACTTTCAAAATAAGTTCCACTTTGAAATTTACTTTTTCTTTCATCATCAATTAATTTTAAAGCATAATTATCTATCTCAACACTTTGATATTCTTTAGAATGAACTCTCCTTGCTTCTATATGCATTGTCCATCCACCCTCAAGTCTAGTTAGAACATTGTTTAATCTTCCATTTGAATTTTGTAATTCATATATAGTAGCACTATCCAAGTCATATCCCCTAAATTTTAAAGTTTTTTGAAAAGTTCCATTTTTATTTAAAACTATTCCTTCATCAACCATTAATATCCAAGGAATATAAGTAGATAATTTATTTTTTTCATCCTGATATTCTTTTATCATTTTACCTACCCCTCATAGAAATAATTTTTTTGTTTTACATACTTTTTAATGAAAATTTTTATAACCATTGGGTCTTTTTTACAAGCCATGTACAAAAGATAGTGTGTTAGTATAAAAAATGGCAACATATACCAAGCTCTAACAGCAATTACAAAGGCTGTCCCTACTCCAACATTTAAAATCATTGCTTCTCTTGAAACTCCAGCAATTGTTAAAGGTTTTATTAAACCTTGACAAACTGGAACAGCTAAATCTTCTATACTTTCTTCCATAAATCTATCCTCCATTTCTATGTAACAACTTGTTACATACTAGGCAATTTTTTCTAATAAATAAGCTCCATTTTCCCAACCATTTACTTTAGCTATTTCTGTAATTTTTCTTTCTGTTCCAACTTTTTTTATAACAATTATTAAATTTACAGCACTAGCTATTAATTTTTCTTGAGCAGAAACAGATTTAATTTGTACATATTGCTCTAGTTGAGTTAGTCCTCCTCTTGCTGAATCTGAGTGGACTGTACAAACTCCCCCTGAGTGTCCTGAGTTCCAACCAGTTAGCATACTTAATGCTTCTTCTCCTCTTACTTCTCCTGCTATAAGTCTGTCAGGTCTTTGTCTCATACTTGATTTAAATAAGTCAAGCATACTAGCAAAATCACTTGTTGTCATTCTCAGAGTATCTTCAGCTGTAGATTGAATTTCTTTTGTGTCCTCCATAATTATTAATCTATCTCCAGTTTTAGCAATTTCAGCTATTACTGCATTTGCAAAAGTTGTTTTCCCTGAAGAAGTTCCTCCAACAATTAAAATATTTTTTTTAGTATTAACAGATTCAATTATTATTTCTTTCTGTTTCAAGCTTAAACTTCCTGATTTTATGTAATCATCTAAAGTAAATACTCTTATACCTTTTTTTCTTATATTAAAAACTGGATTATCCACTATTGGAGGAATAACTCCTTGAAATCTTGAACCTGTTCCAGGTAATTCAGAACTTACAAAAGGACTTGTTTTATCTACTATTTTATCTGTGTAATCAGCAACTGCTTGAATTACTCTCATTGAGTCACTAGAATCCATATATCTTCCAGTGAAGTGTCTACCACTAGACAAAGTATCTATCCAAACTTTTTTATCATCATTTATATATAATTCGATAACATCATCATTTTCTAAGTCAGCTCTGTTTTCATCTCCAAGTGAATCGTAAAAATAATCTAATAACCTATTTTCACTTTCTTTTCTTTTATCAAAAAATTCACTCATTTTTATTCACTTTCCTTTTTTTCTTCAACAATTTCTTCTTTCTTAGTTTCTTCTTTCTTTTCTTTTAGTTTTTTTGATTCTTCTTTTTCCATTTCTTTTAAAATAGAATCTTTTATACTTGTTAGAAATTCTAAATTTTCACATAAATTACTAAATTTTATTAAAATTTCTTCATTTTCTGTTATAAAACTAAAAGCTGATAAAATAGTTTTTTTAATTTGATTTTCTTTTTTCTTTTCTAAATTCTCTAACTTCTTTTTTTGTTCCTCAATCTGTTCAAAAATACTCTTTTTTTCTTTTATCTTTTTTTCTTTCTCCATTTTCTCCATTTAAAAATCCTCCTCTGGGTCAATAAGTCCTTCATCATCATATAAAGTTTCTAATAATACTTCTTTTTCTGTATTATCTATTTCTTCATTTTCTAAATAATCTTCTATATTTTCATCTTCAAATTCAAAAGTTTCTTCATTATTAATATCTTCTTTCTCTATATCATTTAAGAAATCTTCTCTAATTTTTCTTTCCAACTCATTCTCCTCCTCTTCGCTCATAAAATCAATAGCTTCCTTTGTTTCAATATCATTTGTTACTGAATTTTCTTCTATTGAATCAAGTATTGTATTGATATCAGTAGCATTACTTTTTATCTCACTAGGAGTTTCATTTGTTAAATAATCTGTTTTTGGAATCCCATAAACTTTATGAGTTTTTGAAGTAAAATATTCTTCTTCATAATATCTTATTTTTTGTCCCATCATTGGATACAATCCAGCAATAGATATGATGTTTCTTTTATCTCCTAGTTTATTTCTAACTTCCTCAGCTGTTAAAAGTCTTCTTGCTTTATTACTTTCACTAATATTAACTTTTCCTATTGAAAATGAACTATAACTCTTATTCTTCGTTCTTATAGTTGTATCTCCTAGTAACTCTGAAATTTGTCTAGGAGTTTCATTATCAAGTGGAGTAGGTGCATAAAATACTGTTGTTGCACAGTTGTCAAATACAGAGTTCTTATCTCCATAATTTTTCTTTATTTGATTTAATGCTTGAGCTATTATTAATGCTTTCATTCCATATCCAGCTATATATGCAAGTGCTTTCTCAAATAATGGTATTGTTCCAAAAGCTGGGAACTCATCCATTAGAAATAATAATTTATGTTTATGTGCTGGAGCATCTGATGAAAAATCCATTTCAGGTGCTAAAATTCCTATTGTTTGAGTTACTAAAATTCTTAATAAAAGAGATAAGGTATCCATTTGTTCAGCTTCAACTACAATGAAAAAACTTACTGAAGTTTCATAATCCATCAAGTCTTTAATTCTAAAATCAGCTCTTGATGTATTTTTTCTAATAATTGGGTCTTTAAATAAAGATAATTTAGCCATAACTGTTGATATTACTGAGGCTCTTTCTCTCTCATCTTTATTCAATACTTCAGCTGCCATTCTTGCAACAACTGGATGTGTACCTGGATTAATTCCAGCCATTTGTGAACTATCATAAATATCATTCCATACACTAAAATCTTCTAAATGCCTATATTGTAACAAAGACATAAAACTTTCATCTAGTGGCTTTTCAGTTGAAGTTAAAAAATCAACTATATCTCCAAAAGTTCCTATTTTATTTTCTTTTTTTCTCATATATAAAACATGAAGAATTAAACCTATAAATAATGCACTAGCTGACATATCCCAGTGGTCTCTCTTTTTTCCTTCTCCTGGATCAGTTAAAATATCAGCAATTATAGTAACATCTTTTACTTCGTAAGGAGTTCCTATTCTGACTTCAGCAAGAGGATTGTATGAAACACAATCCTCTAAACCATAAGGCTTAAACTTTAATACTTTTTGTTTTAATACTTCTTTTCTATAACCTGATGTTATTTGAAAGTTTTCACCTTTCATATCCATTACAAAAACACTTCCACGCCAGTTAAAAAGTGTAGGAATGATTACTCCAACCCCTTTCCCTGAACGAGTCGGAGCAACCATTGCTATATGTGTTTTTTCTTTATCTATAATAGTTCTAGGCTTAACTAATCCTAAAAGTTGTGGAGGAGTTCTCCCTAAAATAACTCCATCTGTGTATTTTCCTTTAGGAGCTATATATCCAGCTTTTTCCCATTCTTCAACTTTTGTCCATCTTGCAGTTCCATCAGTATCTAATTCACTATCTACTTTTTTTGCCATATATAGCAAAATTGGAGTTGATAACATACAAAATAAAGCTGTATTTAATAAATATATTCTATTTAACATTGGATTTCTAGGAGTTACTTCTAAAAACATAAACTTAAAATATAGATATGGACCATAAAAATTTTTAAAAATAGGCTTTCCCACATATTTTGGATTAAATTTCAAAAAATTCGCAATTTGAGAGCTTCCTATACTAGCAGAAATTATAATAATTAATACTATTGCTGAAAAAACTATTATTTTTTCTGTTCCTCTTTCTTTAAAAATCTTTTTTGCATTTTTTGAAAAGAAATCAAATTTTATTTCAAGAAAAATAATAAAAGCTATTATAAATGTATATATTACCATTTATTACTCCTTTTCTCTTCCAAATGATTGTTCTCTTGTTTTTTCTTTATCTTTTTTTAGTTTGTCTGCCCATTTTGCAAAAGGACTAATATCATCAATACATTCTCTCAATGGATGTCTTAATGTTATTCCTTCTTTTTTTAATTCATTCTCTATTTGTGGAATAAAATTGTATGCTTTTTCAGGAATAACTATGTCCATATCAGGTTTAGACATTAGTTGCTCTTTTATATTCTCAACAATTTCTTTTACAAATAATTCTTCTTCTAATTTCTTTCTTTCTTCTTTTGTTAAAATTTTTCTAATATCTTTACTTAGAAATTTATCTAATTCATCCTTAGAAATTCTGTTTATTTTTATATCTTTATTAGAATTAGCTATTTTATCATCTGTCAATTTTGATAATTCTTCTTCAGATATAACAGCAACCAGTTTATCTTTAAAATAAACTGCATAAAATTCGTTTGTATCCATACTTTAGCTCACCTCTACCTCTCACTATACTTTTTAATCTTTATATGGCTCTAAAACTAAATCTGAATTAACCATTATATTAAATCTAGTTCCTGGTTGAATTTTTATTGTAGGTTGAACAGCTAATAATCTTCCAGCCATTGTTTCTCCAATAGTTATAATTTCTTCTCCAGCTCCACGACCTGCACCATTCCTCCAAGAACTACGATTATTACCATTACCATTATCATCAACTATTCCAGCTGCTGCACCTAAAATAGATGATAAGACTACTCCTTGTAATAATTTCAATGTATGATTATCAACATCTCCTACAAGTCCTGAATATCCTGACATATCAGCTCCTTCAAAATTTTCAAGATTAAGAGAATTACCATTAGGAAATATTAATCTTTGCCATACAACAAGAACTCTACTTTGTCCAAATGAAACAGAGCTACTGTATTTACCAATAACACGAGTTCCTTTTGGAATTAACAGATATCTTCCATTAACTGTATCATATACATCCTCTCTAACTATCGCTGTCATAGAGCCTGGTAAATCTGAATTTATCCCAGTCAATAAAATTCCTGGAATAATTCCTCCCATTTTTATTTCATATTTTGATATTGGCTCATGAATTAAATCTTGATTATAATTTTTTCTAGCTTTTTCTTCATTTAAAAAAGCTTTTTTTTCAGGTTGTTTATTTATATCTTCTGATACAAAATTTTGGCTTTGACTCCCATTTAATTCAGCTGGTGAAAGATTTATAACTGGTAATTCTCCACTATTATTAATTCCTTGCTTATTATTAGCTATATTTTCATTCCCACCAAATTCAATAATTGCTGACCTTGCAGAAAGTTCATCAGAAAGTAAAGTTTCATAATAACTTTCTCTTCTTTCATTTTTAGGGATTTCTATTTCTTCTTCATAACTTTCCTCTTCTTCTATTTCTTTTGCTTTATTAAGATATGTCAACTTCTCAGCTTCTTGATTCTCATCTTCATCTTTAGTAACTTGACTATAATCTACAACTTCAAAACCTACATTATTATTTTCCCCTTCAACTTGGACCTGTGTATTTTTAGCATTCTTTTCTTCTTCTCTTAACATTTTATTTTGATTTGCAGACATTCTAAATAGTGCCATTACCAAAACAGCTAAAATTCCTGCTCCAATAAACATAATATTCTTAGTTTTTATTTTTGAAAGTGGATTTTTTTTAGCTCCTTGCTCTAAATTATTATTATCAGCCATTATTATTCACCTACTTTTTCTTTTTTATAATAACTTTCTTATTTCCAATTCTTAATTCTCCCTCATTGAATAGTCTATCAACTACTAAAAAATTTCCTTTTACTCTATAATTTACCAATAATAAATTATTTCCATCTTTTAAATATAGACTAGGCATTTCTTGTAAATTATCTTTTAATTGAATATAAGTTTTCGTAGCATCATTAAATACTTGCTGTGGAGCAAAATCATATTTATTTGTACTTACTGTGTATCTATAATCTAAAGAAGTAGGGTCTGTTATAGTTTCTTGATTCTTTTCTCTTTCTCTTTGCAATTTCTTTTGAGCTTCTATTGCTAAAAATTCATCTTGTGGGTAATCCCATTTTACTAATGGATTATATAAAGCTTTGTCAGAAATTAAATTTATTTGATAGCTTCTTTTATCAGTATTGATTACTAAATTAGTCTTTAAATCTGTATAAAGAGGTTTTATATATATTACTTCTCTTGTTCCTTCAGATGATCCAGTTGTCCCAGTAGCTCTTCTCCATCTTGAAGTATCTCCTCCACCAACAAATGTAACTGTTTCCCCAGCTTGTAACATTATAGTTGTTAAATAATTTACACGAGCATAAACTGTATACATTGCATTTTCATCATAAACAAAAATAGTTTGAACTCCCTCTTTTGCTGTCTTATATCCACTTACAATCTTAGCATTTTTACTAGGCATTATTTCATTCAATAATTCTAAATTTTCATTTGCCATTGAAGATAATGCTAGAAGTGTAAATAATAAAAGTATTTTCTTTTTCATATAAATTTCTCCCTTCTCCTCTATTTCTCATTTGTCATATGGTAGTCTATTATTCTTATACCAAGTGGATTACTTTGTAATTCTTCTAAATTCTTAGGTTGCACTATTTTTATTGAAAATATGGCCAAGAATTTTTTATTATCTATAAATTCTCCTCTTTTGTAAACTGTTTCATTCCATCTTATTTGATAAGAGTCTTGTGTACCAGCAACTTTATTTATAGACTCTATTTGCACATCTCTACTAATTCCATTCTTTAGTAATTCACTCCAATTTTCAGCTCTTACGACCTCATCAAACTTCGCTTTCATTTCTTTAGAAAGAAAAGCAATTGCTTCTGTGTAAAATTTTCCTTATAATACTTCATCTGTAGAAATCCACCTAGATTTATTCACAAAACTTTGAAGATAGTATTGTATATTGGCTTCTGTCGGCTCATAATTGACTTGATAAGCTGGATTAATTCCTTTAGCATTTCCAGTATCATCTACTTCAATAACATAAGGAATCAATGAACTTCTTGTTGATAAATATACCATTCCTGAAACTGAAATTATAACTAAAATTAACATAAAAAAGCTAATTAATTTCCAAGAATGTAGTCTTGCTGACATTTCTCCATAGAAATCTAAAAATTCTTTTTTAGCCTTTTCATAATCAGTTTTAGGAGTAAAACTTTCTTTTTTCTTTTTCTTAAAAAACATAATTCCCCCTACTAAATTTCTTTTGAGGACAGATGAAAATTCATTTGTCCTCAAAAGAACTATTTTTTTATATTTTTTATAACATAAATCCACCACTTGTAGAAAGCCCAAATACTGAAGAAATAAATGTCGCAGCTCCTCCAACAACAGCTAAAGCAGCAACAATTCTTATACATTTCCCCATCATATTTCCACCATCTGTCATTGCCCAAGCAAATGCTGCAACAATAACTACTATCAATGCTACTATACCAGCCATAGGACCTGATATTGATTTAGATATAGCTGAGGCTGGTTTTTCCCACACCATCCCACCTGCTCCACTAGCAAATGAATTTGAAGATATAACTGACAATGCCAACATCCCGATTAATAATTTTTTTCCTCTCATAAAACTTATTCCTCCTCATTAATTTTATTTATAGCAATTTCTATTTCTTTTTTAGGTTCTCTTAAAAATTCAAATCTATATACTTTTTTAGCTGGAAAGGTTCTTCTTTCCTTTCCAAATAGTGGATAATTTCTCTCTTTCAATTCTCTTATTTTAAATGAGCCTAAACTTGGAAGACTTATTATATTTCCATCATAATTCTTTAAAATTCTTTTTAATGCTTCTATGAAATCTTTTGCTATTTTGTTTGCTTCAACTTCTGGAATCTTTGTAATTTCTGAAAATTCCTTGACTATATAATCAAAACTTTTGTTTGTAGGCATATAATCACCCCCTTTCAAATATATATTTTAATTTTTCCATAATTATTCCCCCTCCCATCTTCTAAATTATTAATAATGGTAATAAAAGGCTCAGTATAAAAAATATTAAAAGAGCTGAAGATATCATTGAATTTGTTATAACTAAAGATATTATGAAAATTAATATACTTAAAAATGTTATTGTTAACATAAATTTAATATTTTCTTTAAAATCTTCTAAAACTTTCATACTTTTATTACTCCTATTATTTCTCTATATCCTTTAAATAACTCTAATTGTCTAATATCTATTTTCTTTTTACCAGGTAAAATATTTTTTGTTTTATTTATAAAAAATTTCAAAAAGTCTTTATTAGCTTGAATTTGAAGTTTTAATCTTAATTCCTCAGCTTTTTCTCTTGTAAAACAGCTAGACTTTGAAATTCTTACTGCCAATTCATTAGACTTGTCTTTAACATAAGGTATTCCAATTATCCTCAATGTTAAAGATTTTTCAAAATATAGTATTGCTGATACTATATAAAAATTTTTTAATAGTTTATTTATTACTTTTAATTGATTCAAAAATAATTCAATTATTTTTTCTTCAGCTAAATTTTTATAATTTTTCTCATTAATTTTTATAAGGATTCCAGTTGCTAAAGATTGTTTTAAACTTTCATTAATCTTTACATAATAAGACTTTATTTCTTTTTTAGGATTATTTTTATTATATTTATCAATAGATTTATCAAAAATTTTTTTATAAGCTATTTGAGTACATCTTAGAATATCTTTATTTCCAACCAATATTTTATGTTGACATTCAAAATTAACTGGAGAAAGTTTAAGAATATCATCTTCAGTACTTAAAGCATATTTATTTGTTCCAATATATAAAGAAAATCTCATATTTTCACCTTTTCCTCATACTATTATACTTGAAGAATATCTGAAAATTCTATTTTTAAAGTATCTAAAAGTTTTGGATATAACATTTTTAAATAAAGAGAATATGAATTTTCTTTAACTTGTTTTAAAAAAACATTCTTTTCATTTTCAGGAAATTCTTTAAAATATTTTTTTTCAGCAACATAGATAATTTCTTCTTGTGTGCTTTTATCCAAACTTAAAAAGTTTTTTATTATATCTTCTTGTTTTTGTATATTAGCTTTTTTTTCAGATTCTTTTATTTTTTTAGATTCTACTATTTCTATAAATTTATTCATATATTCTTCTTTTAAATCATCAAAATTTTCAACACTATTTAATTTTTCTTGTAATTCTTTTTTAGTTTCATCAAAATTTTCAGTAACTTCATAAAAATTTATATAATAATTTACTTTATTTTTAAATATATTTCTTACTTCATCCTCATTTAAAACTTTGTGATTCTTACCACTAATTTTTATATTCCAGTTTTCTTTTAAAGCTTTATATATAGCTCCTTCTCCCCATAATTTCTCGCTTGCAACATTTAAAACTTGTAATATTCTTTCTTCTGTAATTTCTTGTTTTGAATATAAATTTATTATATTTTTCTTAGTTGAAGAAGACATATTATATTTTTCTAAAATATCTTTTATTTTTTCTACTTCTTCAGAAGAGCTACTACTTTTTTTGTTAGTAGTAGTTCTATTATTAGTATTTTTTTTATTAGTAGTTTCTATTATTAGTAGTGATTGATTATCCGTTTTCGATTTAACCGTTTTCGGATTTTCAGCTTTCGGTAAAAGTTCTTTATTTTCAATAATATTTACCGAAAGTGGATTTTCCGTTTTCGGTTTTTTTTCTTTAACCTCTTTATATAAAATCTTTTCATCATCTTTCAAATCTATATAATTTTTTATAGCTTCCCCATAATTTATTGGAGTCTCAAAAATAAGGTATATAGTTTCAATAACTCTACCTTTTTTTCTAATTTCAAAATAATGGCAATAATTAGCTTTCCTTAATTCTAATAATGCCTTCTTTGTTGCATCTTTTCCATCTAATTTTACTTTTGATAAATGAGTTATATTAATTTTCCAGTCAGCTGGTCTACCAATTAAATAAGTTAATAAACCAGTTGCTCCCCAAGAAAGAGTAGAATCATCTACTCCAGTTTTATCAATAGTTACATATGGACAGTCTCTTTTTACAATTTTTACAATAGCCATTTTTCCCCCTTAAAAACTAAAATATTACTCTGAATATTACTAAGAATATTACTTGATTTTTAGGAGAGAATCCTGTATAATATAGATGTTGAAGAAAAGTTCTATATTTTTAGTTTTTTGTGGGATTCTCTCCTCTGACACTAAAAATATAGATTTTTTTTTGATTTAACCATATTTTTAATATCAAATTTATACACTTATAATATTATATATTATTTACACTATTTTACAATAAAAATCAAAAAAATTCAACAGGTATACACTGTTGAATAATTTTTTTATTAAAAATTTTATTAACAATCTTCTTCCCAGTAATCAGAAGAATCAAAAAAGTCTTTAATTATAAGCTCAATAAGTGAAGATACTGAAATACTATATGCCTTTGCTAGCTCCTTTAATTTTGTTTTCATTTCATTAGTTATTGAAAAAGATAATATTTCTTTCTTTTTACTGTTCTTAGCATCATTCAATATTTTTTTTATATCTATTTTTTTCTCATTCATTCCATATCTTCCTCCCATTCAGCAACTTCATCTAATGTCCAACCTGATTTTTCACATTCATCACAATAAAATTTACTATATTTCAAAATATCATCTCTAGATTTAATAATTTCCTGATTTTTATCTGCTTTTTCAATAAAGAAAATCCCTCTAAAAGTCTGATAAAATCTATTACAACCACACTTTTTACACTTCCACATTACACCTCCAAATTAAGAAAAAATAAGAGTCCAGTTAAAAAAATTGAAATTATAATAATTAAAAAATTTTTAACCTTTATATAATTAGATATATACATATAATAACTAATTACAAGAAGAAGAAACAATATAATAATTATTTTATTGAGCATATTTTAATCCTCCAATACCCATTCTAAAACAGATATAACTTCCTCATTATTTAAAATTTCTGTGATTATCTCTAATTTTTTATCAGTACTAATTTCTTTTTTATATTGATCCTCTAAAGATGTATTTCTATTCTTTAATCCTCCTATCCTTTCTAAAATAACATTTTGATTTTTCATTTAGTCCTCCTCAATCAATTGTTCTCAAAAAATCAATAGCATCTTTAATTGTTAAAGAATATATAAATTCCTTTTCTTGAATAGTTAATAACTCCATTTTTCTTTTAAATTCATAAAAATTCATAATCTTTCCTCCTTATATTGACATATCCCAAAATAAGAAGTAGAATACTAGTGTCTGCTCGTATCTACCCTCACAATAATGTGGATATGAACTTTTTGAAAAGAGATATTTTATATCTCTTTTCTTTAATTATTATTTAAAATTTCTTCTATTTGAGAAACTAAATTATTTATTTTATCTTGTTTCTCATTATCCAATTTTTCTATATTTTTCAATGGAAGTTTTTTTATTCTTTGTTTTATTTCAATGTTTTCTTTTTCTACTTTTTCTTCAATCTCAATAATATCTTTTTTTAGAAATGCTTCAATTTCATTAAAATTTTCCATTTTTTCAAGAGTTTCTATAATTTCATCTCTATTTTCAAACTTAGAAATTTCATCAATAATTTTTTGAGATGTTATTCCAATAAAATATTTAGCTTTACTGGAATTTAGAGAATTATATATCTCAGCTCTTTTCTTATATCTCAATGCTGTCATCCTATTGAAGCCATTAGCTTCAAGCCATTTAACATAAGTAGCATCTGAATTTTCAAGACTAGATAGATAATCTTGAACCTCAATAAAAATACTTCCTAAAAAAATATTTGCTCCAGCTGATAAGTTCAAAATTTTAAACGATTGGTCATTTAAAAAATCATCAACTTCAGAATTTTCTGTAAAATGTATATATTGATAATGATTTATATCCAATATATCTTTATTCTTAACATCATTTTTTTTAACTTTTTCAATAGCATTTAACTCATCTTTTAATCCCTTTATACTTACCTTCAATTAAACCCTCCTAATAAACTTTTTTTAATATCTCCTTAAATATTTCTTGAGTTTCAACAACTTTTTTAGAACTTACTTCCCAAATTGTTTCTCCTCTTTCAACCAATTCAGCTATATAACTTAAACATTTTATAGGCTCAGGCATAAAAACACCACTATTATCACATAATTCTTTCATTTCTCTGTAATATGCTTTGTTTACTCTTGTATTAGTATATTTATTAAATACTATACAAGCTATTTTATTACGATTTTCTTTAATTATATTTACAATACCATTTACAGCCAATTTATCACCAATAGCTGGAATTATTATTTTATCAGCATTTTGAACAAATATCTCATCCAATTCAATAGCTGGAGTACTATCAATTAAAATGAAGTCATATTTTTCTTTTAAGGAATTTAGAAAATTAGGTATTTTTTCAATGATTTTATTAGTAAATTTCTTCTTTAATTCTAAAGGAATAAAATCTAAATTTTCTCTTAAATTTATTATATTTAAGTTTTCATTAAGAATAGAATCAATTAATCCCTTTTCAACTTTTTCTTTTTCCTTAACAAACATATCATAAACTGAGTTTTGACTGTCTGTTGACAATATCAAGACTTTTTTATCTACTAAAGATATTAAATGCCCTAATGTTGCAGTGATAAAACTTTTCCCAAGACCACCTTTTTGCACTTTTACTTGAATAATTTTTCCCATAAATTTCCTCCTTGTTAATTGTTGAATTATTTCTATAACCAATTATAACAGCTGTTAGCTGTTAAGTCAAGAAAAATTATTTATTTTTTTAATAAAATTTTAATAATTTTATTATTATAAAAAAAGAAGTCATTTAGACTTCTTTCTTCTTTTTGAATCTATCAAATAATTCTTTTCCTATTTCTTTATAATATTTTTTTTCAGATTCATCTTTAGGAAAAGTAGATAAAAATCCTAAGATTACCTCATTATCTTCATCATCTATTCCTAACATTTCTAATAAAGCTCCTTTTGTTATAAGTTTATGAGCTCTTTTTTTTCTTTTATTAGAGCTTTCATTATTTTGACTCATCTTTTTTTTTAAAAAATTGATTTTAGTCTTAGCAATAGAAATTTTCTTATTTAATTCTAAAATATCATTACTCATATTTCTCCTTCATCAGCATTAGTAAATGCAATTTCTGAGAATACTGCATTAATTTCTTTCTTAAACTCAACTTCATTAACCAAAACATTCTCACCAAACTTTTTATTATATGTAGTCAAAACTTTATCTACATAATTCCTTGTTTCTTTAAATGGAGGAATTCCTTTATACTTCAGAACACTTCCTAAACCAGCATTATATGAGGCTAATGCTAAAGGAATATCATTCTTAGTTTTATTTAAACATTGCTTAAAATATTTTACTCCACCTCTAATATTATCAGAAATTCCATAGATATCTTTAACTCCCATACTTTTAGCTGTTCCAGGCATTAGTTGCATAAAACCAATAGCACCTGCTGGACTCTCAGCAAATTGGTCAAAGCCACTTTCATGATGTATAATAGCAACTATGAGCTGAGGATCTACATCAAATTCTTTAGAAGAATTTATAACAGCTTCATAAATTTCTTCCATATCTAACTTAGCTGGTCCAGTCACACGAGATTTTATAAAATCATAAACTCGTTGTTCTACATCACTTCTTCCATTATTATTAGAAAATGTTACAGCTGACAAAATAAACATAATAACCAATAAAATTTTTTTCATTTTCCCTCTCTCCTTTATTCTTATCTACTAAAATCCATTTCTTTTTTCATTTGTTTTTCCCATTTATCATCAGTATCTATATTAATATTTCCAGTATAAAGAACTTTTCCTAATTCAGCCTTTACAAAACTACTATTAAAACTTTGTAGACGACTAAAACTTCCACTACAATTAATATTTCTTTCTTTTAATTCCTCATTCTTTTCTATTTTATTTTTTATATTTGAAATAGATTTATCAACTTTAAAAATAGCTGATTTATATTTTTTATAATATGCTCCTTTAACAGAAATAAAAGTTTTTTTACTCAACGAAGATAAAAGATTTTTTCTCTCAGCTTCTAAAGAATTCATTTCGCTTTTTATTTCTGATAATTTTTTAACATCAGTTAAACTTTTTTCTAAAATAACTAAGTCTTCATATTTTTTTACAAGTTCCCCATATTTTCCATCAGTCATTTTATTTAAAGCCATTAACTCAAGAGAAGAATCAGAAATATTATTTTCTAATTGTTGCTTTTGAACTTCCAATTTATATAATTTTGATTTTAAAGAAGTGTTTTCAATATCAACTTTTCTATTAGCATATATTCCTTTAAATTCTTTTTCCTTTTCTTCAGGAATTGTTAAAATATTATTCTTTAAAAATGAAACTTTCATTTTCATTTTTTCCAATTCATTCTTTTGCTGAGTATATTTTTCAAGATATTTATTCTTTATACCATATCTTCTTCTTATAAATTTATTTTTTCCATCTCCTTTCTTATATTGAGATTCAATATTATTTAATTTACTTCTTAATATTTTTAAATCATTATGCATATCAGTTGCTTCATAACTTGTAATATTCTTATTTTCATCATCTAATATTCTATTAATATCATCTATTTTATTTAAAATTTTTCCATATTCACCTTTTGATAAAGAATTATATGTATAAAAATCTAATTGCTTATCTTTTAATTCATCTCTAGTTTGATTTATCTTTTCTTCAAGAAAATAAATTTCTTTTTCAGTTTCTTTTAATATTAAAAAATTATTTTCCCAATTTTTATATTGATAATCATTATATAATTTTATATTTTCAGGAGTTTCTCCTATTTCTGAAATATCATTATTAAGTTTAAATTCTAAATTACTTTCATTCATACTTAATTTATCAATATCATTTTTTAAATTATTCTTTAAAATTGAAATTTTATATTCTAAGTCAGCTGGAGAAATTTTTTCCTCAATATTTTCTAATTTACTTTCTAATTTTTCAATAGCATCATAATTTATTGGAGTATCTTTATGAAGTAAATCTATTTTCAACTCAACATCTTTATAATTTTTATCAATTTCTCTTATAGCTTCTTTTCTTAAAATTTCTTCATTATCTAATTTTTGCTCAAGAATATTTTTTTCTATACTAACCATAAATAAATTTTCCATAGAAACAAAAATATCTCCAAAAAGGCTATCTCCTTTTTGAAGTTTTTCTATTTTTTCATTATTAGTTTTTTCAAGTTCTTCTAATATATTTCTTTGAGTTTGCAAAGAATAAACTATTTCTTTTAACTCTTTAATCTTACAAGCAATTTCAAAATTTTCAAATTTCTCTTTTTCTTTTTCTGTAAAATCTTTCTTATCTTTTTTTAAAATATAATTATCTATTTGAGCTGGAGCTCTATCTAACATCTCAGCCTTTTCAAAATCATTATTTTGTAATGCTTCCTCTCTTTGTTTTTCTAAACTTTTTGAAGAAACTTTTTTATTTATATTATTTTTTTCAAAATATTTATTGATAGTATTCTCCCAATCTTCTCTAAAATTAAGTAAAGTTTGTTTTTTATTCCAATAATCATTATCAGTTAAAGCTCCACCTTTTTCAGGAGAATTAGAATTATGTCTTTTAAAAAATTGCTCAGGACTTCTTTTTATTCCATCCTCTAATCTTTTACATATCATAATATGAGCATGCATATTATGAATTCCTTTTTTATGAGATTCTTTATCATGAATTACTACACTATAATAATAATTATCCCCTATATTTTTTTTGATAAATTCATTTAACATTTTTTTATTTTCTTCATAAGATAATTCATCTTGTAAAGATAATTCTAATTTTTTATAAGAAGAATTAGCTCTATCTTCTTGAGAATATTTTTCCCAAAAATCATAAGGAGATTTTGCCCATTCAGGGATATTATGAAAAGATTCAACTATTTCATCTTCTTTATATGAATATTTTTCTAAACCCATATTATATGAGAAATTAGCAACAGCACCAAGAGCTTTACCATTCTTCATACATAATCTATAATGAGCCATATAAAAAACCTCCTTTCATTTTTTTATTCTTATTGATGATATTATATAAAATTTATCAAGTAAATTCAAGTCATTTTTTCTTTTTTAGGGGGAGTTGATCCACAATTCTTTACTATGCATGATATGCTCTTATTCGCTTCTAGCGAATAAATAGGAGCTTATCATTAGCATAATGCACGCTTACGAGTTTCTGCCTTTGGCAGTAAACTCAGCGTGCTAAGCGTTCCCCTTAGAAACCCCTTATGTAAAAATACTTGTCGTATTTTTACTTACTCCTTCGGAGTGTGCTTCGCACTTTCGGTATTTAAAAATACCGACCAACCGTTCCCTTTGGAATCCCTGATTAAAATTTAAGAATTTCATTTTAAATTTTAAATTTAGATATTTTATAGAGAAAAATTTTATAAAAATTTTCTCTATAAAATAAAAAAATAGGTAAAATCTTTTTAAAATTTTACCTATTTCAAATTTTTGAATAAAAAAAAGAGGTATACTATTATATCAATACCTCTTTAAAAAGCTCTTAAACGACCTCTAGTAAGGTCGTTTTTTTGAGCTTCATTTTTTTTGTAAAAGTAAATCATAAATACTTTTTAAAATTTTCTTTTCTTCTTCATCTAATAAAGATAAATCAATAAGATTATCATTTTTAGTAATTTCTACTTTGTGATTTTCTAGTTTTTGAATATCATCTCCAACATCTAAGTAATTAACTATCCAATAAAAATTTTTATAATGTATCCTTAATGCTGTTGCAAGTTTTATTAAAATAGCAGGACTTATTCTTTTAGCTTTTCCATTTATTATATCATTTAAAGTTTTTACATTTACTCCACTTTTTCTTGCTAATTGATTGAATCCTAATTTTCTTTCTTCTCTTAATTTATTAATATAATTTCCTAGTTCTTTTATTTTTTCTTCCATATACACCTCTTTATTATCATACTAAAAAATATTTATAAATAATTTTTATTTTTCTATATTTCCCCATAAAAAATAAAACATAGAAATCATTAAATCAAAAGTTATAATAAATGAAAAAATAGCTAAAAAAGAACTAAATTTAATAAAATATTCAATATATTTAGATATACTTAAATTATCAATATTAGAAAGTAAATTTTCTGAAATAAATAGCAAAATTAATAATAAAAATCTCACTAATAAACTAAAATAATTTTTTATCAATAAATAATGATAAAAGTTTATTTTTCCTTTTTTACTTTTCCATTCTAGTTGCTTAGCTTTTTGAGTCCCTTTTCCACCAGAATAAAAAATGGCAATATATGCTATTTCTATAACAATTAAAGAAGAAAATAAATTAAAAGATTTCTCAACTATAATTTTAGAATAAAACCATGAAATACTAAAACTTAAAATAGTATTGAAAATTAGAAATTTTGTACTATAAACTTCTGTAACTTTACTTAATATAAAACCAACTTTTGTCATTTTATTTCCTCCTTTAAAGAATCCTCCATTTTCCTTAAAAAGAAAATTTTTTTAATTGTGTATAGACTTGTTTTTTTAATTCCAGTATTTTTTATGCAATCTGATATTTTTATGCTTCCATCTATCCAAGCTTTTATATATCTTTTTTGTTCAGTTGTTAAATTTTCAATTTTATTTGGACGACCTAATACTTTATTTTTTTTCTTAGATATTTTTCTTCCTTTACTATCTACTTCTAACTGGTCATAAGCTTCTCTTTGTCTAACTAAAATTTTTTCTCTTTCTTTTTCAGCTAAATAACCAAAAAGATGTAATACTAATGGTTGTATCAATTCTATTTCTATTTTTGATTTTCCTTTTGTTGATAAAAGTGGATTTTCTAGAAATTCAAGAAAACATCCTTTATTTTTTATTAATTCAAAATTTTCTTTTATTTCGTTATTATTTCTTCCCATTCTATCTAATTCTTTTATAACAATAGTATCTCCTATAATTAATTTTGACATTAATTTTTGCCAGGCATTTCTATTAAAATCTTTCCCTGATTCTTTATCAATAAAAATATTTTCTATTGGCACTCCTTCATTTTTGAGTGCTACAATTTGTCTTTCTTCATTTTGAGTTTTTGAGCTGATTCTTACATATCCATAAATCATTTTAATCTCTTCCAAGCCCCTTTGATTTATCTCTTTTAATTTTTTTGCTCCATGGATTTTCTTTAATTTCTTTTTCTACATTTTTCATTTTATTTTCTATTGTTTCAATAGCCTCTTTAGACCAATTTTTACTTTTATCTTTAAAAAGAATTTCATTATTTGAAAAGGAGAAAATATGTTTAGATTTTTCAGAATTATCGTATAGGTAAACTTTATCAAATTTTAAAATTATTTCTTTTAAATTTTTTAGAGATTCATAATATCTTTTTTCAACTATCTCATTCTCTATATCATGTCCTCCTTTTTCTACTCTATTTTTTATTCTTTCCTTTGCTATATCAGAACTATCAACTCCTACATAGAATAATTGTAATTCATAACCTAATTCTTTTGCTTTATTAATAGTTTTTAAAATAGTTTTTCCAGTTAAAGTTGTCTCTTCATTAAATGATTTTCCATATTGAAAACACTCATTTCTTAAATTTATTGCTATTTTAGCTGCCTTTATTTGATCAGAGTTATTCTTCCAATCTCCAATTTTTCTAACAATCTCATCTGTATTAATTCTAATGCTATTTTTTATATCATTATCTAAGTTTTTAGAATCATATAAAGTTGACTTTCCTGCTCCATTTACTCCTGCAAAAAGATAAAATACTTTTTTCATTAGAATACACCCTTTTTTATTGATTCGTCTTGTTTTGTTTCTAAGATTAAATTAAATAATTTATTATAAAAAATTTTATCCTCTTCTTTTTCGCATTTTTTCATCAATTCATCTATATCTTTTTGAGTCAACTTTAATATAAATTCTTTTAAATTTTCAATTTTTATTTCCATTTTTATATCCTCCTATAATATATTAATTAATTTCTTCCATATCCTTTTATTTATCCTTCTTCATAGAAGATTATTTCTTTTATTAATCTTCTTCCCAATTAGCAATTTCTTCCACATCAGAATATGAATAATTGTGACAGTGAGAACATTCATAATAATCTGTATCATACATACTTAAATCATCTCCAGTAGTTTCTTTCTTTGAATTTAATTTTACTAAAATTCCCATTCTTACTCCTACTTCTTCTCCACACTTTTTACATTTCCACATTTTATTTTCCTCCTTCTTTTACTATAAATCTTGTTTTCTCTTTTTTTATATTATATCATACATTTCCAAAAAAGTATACTTTTTCGGACTATGAAATTTTAATCAATTTTGTTTATTTTTTCTTCAAAAAACAGTTCAAAAAGTATTCTAAATTATTATAGACTTTTTTGGAATTTTTATAAAAATAAAAAGACTATGTTGAGAGGGGAGATAAAAACATAGCCTTTTTAGAATTAATAGATATACTGATGTTCTTCTATTATACCAAATTTTTAATTTTTTTTAAAGTAAATTTATGTAACAACTTGTTACATCATTTTAACTTCTTCCAAGTCCTTTTGATTTATCTTTTTCAATTTTTTTACTCCAAGGATTTTCTTTTTCATTTGTTTTCTTTATTTCAGGATTTTCTATTCTAATATTTTTAATTAACTTTTCTTTTTCAGCTAAAGCAATTTTTATTTCAATATCTTCAGCATTTCTATCCTTCATTTTACCAATTAATTTTTCCCATTGATTCAGGTACTCTATATATTCCTCTTTTTTCCATTCCCTAGTAAATTCCTTTTCAATAATACTTTTAGGATCAATATTAGGAGTCTTAGACATATCATAAACACATTCATTTTCACGATTATATAACTTGATATTATCAAATAATTTAGTCTTATAGAGTTCTGAAACTGTAACTGGAAAATTTTTGACACATTCATCATGAATCTCTTTTGGTGCTAAACGAGGAATTTTTTTCTCTTCAATTAATTCTTCATATCTCATTAAATTGCTTAAAAAAGATTTTTCAGGTTTCACAACCACAGTATTAATTTCTAAGGAATATCCATTTTTTTTATATTCTTCTGCTCTTTCTTTTGGAGTTTTTAATGATTTTAATGTTCCATCTACAATAACATCTACCTTTTTTTCCATTGATTTTTTTACTAATTCATCAGCCACTGCACTAGCAAAATTATGAGTATATTTTGCACTATCCTTTCCATATTTTTTATATAATTCAAAATAATTTGGATGATATTTTCTAAATTCATCAACATCAATAACTAAATTATTTTTTCCTATTCTATCTTTAAGTTTACTTTTCCCAGCACCAGATTGCCCACCTAAAAAATAAACTTTTGGATTTTCTTTACTCTCTAAATTTTTTCCTTTTTCATTCCAATAACTTTCGCTTCCATTTATAACATCTTTAAAAGAAAAATCATCCATATTTATTCCCCACTTTCAATTATAACAGGCATATCTTCATAGCTTCCAAACCAATAATTTCTTAATTCTTCTTGTTTAAAATTATTTTTAAGGTATTCTTTTGCAACATCATTTAACCATTTTTTTATTTTTTCCAATTCCATATTATATTTTTCTAAAATATTTTCAAATTCAGTTGCTGAAAAATTATTTCTTAAATTATCAAAATAAATTTTCCTAATTTTTTTTAATATATTTGATTCATAAAAAATTTTATTTTGATTTATTAAAGCTTGTAAATCTGTATTTTGTGGGTATTTTTCTATTAAATTAAATAATTCGCTATTCATACTATCTAAATCATCTTCAACTTTTAACATTTTTAAATATAATTCTTTTTCTTTACTTTCCATAATCTCACTCCTTTTTCTTCACCTTTATGTAACAAGTTGTTACATAGTTTTATCTAGTCAATCCTTTATCTTTTTTTTCAAGAGTTGTTCCCATATCAAGAATCCTATTCAATTCATTTAATCTTTCTTTTTTTTCTTTTAAAATATCAGCTTGTAAAAATGGTTTTTTAATTTCTTCTTTTGCACTTTTAATCTCAGAATTATATAAAATTAATTTTTCTTCAAAATCTTTCTTTATACCAGGAATTCTTTCAATAGTATTATCCATTCTTAAAATATTTCCACCAGGATCAGCTCCAAATTCACTAAAATACTCGGCACTACCTTTTAATATCATTCCATATGAGCCATCTCTTGAAGATAAATAAGAACTTACCTTTAAATTCCTATATTCAGCTATTTCTGTTATTTTATCTGTTGTTTTAATCTCTCTAAGTTTTTTTATGAGTGCTTCTCCAGCTTCCTTTTTATTTGTATAAACTTTTCCATCTATTTTAAGAGAAGTAAATTTATTTTCTCCCTCTTTTAAAGGCTCTATATTTTTTAAGTCTGTTTCCATACTTTTTATTTTTCTTTCAGTATCTAATATAAGTTTAGGATATTCTTTTGTAACCTTATCTTCTAATCGGTAGATATTACTCTTGTAATTAGCTTCTAAAAGTGAAAGTTTACTTACTTCCATATCTAAGTCCATTTTTTCTTTTATTAATGGATTTCCAGTTGCAAGAGCTTTTATTTCAGCATAATTTAAAGCTGATTCATCAATATCTTCAGCTACTCTAACTGGACTTTTAGAAGTCATTATTTGACTTATAAATTTTTGCTTATTTTCTATTGTTTGCCATAAGTATGCATCAAAAGTATTTTCTGTTACATATCTATAAACTTCAACATTCTTATTTTCATTTCCTTGTCTTACTATTCTTCCTGCCCTTTGTTCTAAATCAGCTGGTCTCCAAGGTACATCTAAATCGTGTAATGCAATTAATTTTGTTTGAACATTTGTTCCAGCTCCCATTTTTTGAGTTGAGCCAAGTAATACTCTAATTTCTCCACTTCTCACTTTAGAAAACATTTCATCTTTTTGTTTTTCATTATTAGCATCATGAATAAAGGCAATTTCTTTTTCAGGGATTCCTTTATTAATTAATTTTTGTTTTATATCATCATAAAGATTAAAACTTCCATCACCTTTAGGAGTAGACATATCACAAAAAATTAACTGAGCAGATTTATTAGGAGTAGATTTTTCCCAAATTTCATAAACATTCTTAACACATGTGTTTACTTTACTATCAGGGACATCAGGAAGTAGCTCATTTAATAATCTTTGGTCAAGTGCTAATTTTTTTCCATCATTAGTAATTTTTAACATATTATCAATGTGAGGTTCAACTTCTCTATTTCTTACTATCTCAGCTCTTTCAGCTAATCCACTTAATATTTCTTTTTGCTCTTCTGTCGGTTTAGTAAGAACTTTTTTATACTCAACATCAGGAGTAGGTAATTTAAGCATATCAGCTGTTTGAATATCTGCAAATTGTTTTATTTGTGTCATTAACTCAGGAAGATTATAGAATTTAGAAAATCTTGTTTTAGCTCTATAACCATTTCCTTCAGGTGCTAATTCAATAGTTGTAGATGTTTCTCCAAATGTAGAAGCCCAAGAATCAAAATTTAAAAGTTTAGTATCTTTTAATCCTGAATATTGTAAATATCTTTGCATTGTATACAATTCTGTCATTGAATTGGATACTGGAGTACCAGTAGCAAATACAATACCCTTTCCTTTTGTAATTTCATCCATATATCTACATTTCATAAACATATCAGAAGACTTTAAAGCAACTGATTGACCAATACCAGCAACATTTCTCATTTTTGTAGCAAGATATAAGTTTTTAAATGAATGAGCTTCATCTACAAATAATTTGTCTACACCAAGTTCTTCAAAGGTAACAACATTATCTTTTTTTCCTTTATGTAATTCTTCCAAAGAATGTTCTAATTTCTTTTTAACTGATTCTAACTGTTTTACAGTAAAACTTTTTTCATCTAATCTTTTTGTTTCTTCAATACTTTCTACAATTTCTTTAATTTGATTTTTTATATGTTTCTCTTGATATTCTCTACTCATAGGAATTTTTTCAAATTGAGTATGCCCTATAACAACTGCATCATAATTCCCAGTTGCAATTTTCCCAGTAAACCTCTTTCTATTTGCTGGTTCAAAATCTTTTTTTGTAGCAACCAATATATTTGCACCTGGATAAAGTTGTAAAAATTCTTTTCCTATTTGCTCTGTTAAATGATTAGGAACAACAAATAAAGATTTGTTACAAAGACCTAGTCTTTTACTTTCCATAGCACTAGCAACCATTTCAAAAGTTTTTCCAGCTCCAACTACATGAGCTAAAAGAGTATTTCCACCATATAAACTCCTAGCAATTGCATTTACTTGATGTGTCCTTAACTTTATCTCTGGATTTATTCCATCTAATGTTAAATGGCTTCCGTCAAACTCTCTTAATCTTATAGAATTAAATCTTTCATTATATATATCTACTAATCTCTCTCTCCTTTCAGGAGATTTAAAAATCCAATTTTTAAATTCTTCTTTTAGTAAATCTTGTTTCTGATTAGCTAGCATAGTTTCTTTCTTATTTAAAATAGCTACTTTTTTCCCATCAGGGTCAAGGCTATAATCAAAAATTTTAGTATCTTTTAAATTTAAAGCATCTTCTATTAACTTATAAGCATTAGCTCTTTCTGTCCCATAAGTCATATTAGCTAAAGTATTGGTACTATCAGCTGATTTCCCATTAATTTTCCATTCAGAAGTATGTTCAGAAAAATCAACATCAAAAGAATTTCTATAGTAAATAGGAGTTTTTAAAGTTTCAATTATAAAGTCTTTTATATCGTCTTTTGGAATCCAAGTTGCTCCAAGTCTAACATTTATATCAGTTGCTTCAAGAGCTTTTGGTAATACCTCTTGTAATTTATTTCTTTGAAATTGTATTTTTTCTAATTCATTACTTAGTCCCTGGTCCATTTCTAAAAATTTATTTTGATTCTCTATATATTTATCCAAAATTTTTATTTTTTCTCTTATGTTACCACTTAAATATTCATCAGCAGTTACATAAGTAAAATCACTTTTTCCAAAAGCATATAAATTTTTTTCATCAAATTCTTTAATATTTAAAAATATTTGTCCTTTTAATTCATCAATTATTGATTCTTTATTTTTTCCAGTTAAATTTTCCATATAATCAAAATCAACTTTTCCTTTTTGAGATACAGATAAAATTAATGCTTCTGAAGTACTTTCAACTTTATCAATAACAGTAGCTTTCTTTATAGTTCTTCTAAAAAAAATATCACTTTTTCCAAGTAATTTACCTTTATCATCAATTAATTCAGCTGATGAAAGCACAGCATAGGTTGCATCTTCTCTAAATAATCTTGCATTTTGAGTTGAATTAATTAAACCATATCTTAAAGTAAAATTATCATATACTTGATTAAGATTAGTTTGAGCTCTTTTTATTTCTTCATCAGTACCATCTTCTTTTTGTAAAGAAATTACATCTCTCATAGAATTAGCTAATTCAATATATCTAAATATTTTTTCTTTGTTTTCAAATATTTCTGTAATAGAATCATTTTCTTTATAAAAAACTTTATCTTCTTGTCTGAAATAAGAGAAGTTTCTTATTTCGTCAGTTTTATAGTAAATTATATCTATGTCTTCTTCTTTAGCCTCTTTTTCTTTATAAGTACCTTTAAGATTACTTATAGCTTTTGGCAATAATTCTTTTAAATCTTCTGTAGGCTCACAAGTAATAGTATTTCCAAATCTTCCACTTACTTCAACCATATTTCCTAGTAACATATCAGGATTATCTATAAAATATTTATTATAACTTAATCCTTTTGAATCGGTTTCAATTTTATACCAATCTTCCTCACCAATAAATTTTTCTTCTCTTTTTTTCAAAAAGATAATATCAGATGTAACCTCTGTTCCAGCAACTCCTTTAAAAGTATTATTAGGAAGTCTTATAGCTCCTAACAGCTCACATCTTTCTCCTATATACCTTCTTATGCTATCATCTTTTTTGTCCATTGTTCCACTTGAAGTTATAAAAGCTACAACTCCACCTGGTCTAACTTTATCTATAGACTTAGCAAAGAAATAATCGTGAATCAAAAAACTATTTTTGTCATATTCTTTATCACGAACTCTAAAATCTCCAAAAGGAACATTCCCAAGAGCTACATCAAAAACATCATTCTTAAAACCTACTTTTTCAAAACCATTTATCTGAACATTTACTTCAGGATAAAGAGCTTTTTGAATTCTTCCACTTAACTCATCTAACTCAACAGAATAAAATTTAGATTCATTCATTTTCTCAGGAATATTCCCTATAAAATTTCCTATTCCTGAGCTAGGCTCTAAAATTTTTCCTTTAGAAAACCCTAAATTATCTAATCCATTATAAATATTATCTATTACCACTTTTGGAGTATAAAAAGCAGTTAAGGTACTCTCTCTAGCTCTTATATATTCATCATTAGATAAATTATTTTTTAAAAATTCTCTTGAGTTTTCCCATTGCCCTTTTTTATTTTCATCAAAAACATCTGCAAGACCACCCCAGCCAACATACTTAGCCAGTGTTTCTTTTTCTTTTTGAGTAGCAGTTCTATTTTCTTTTTCAATATTTATTAAAGTTTTTATTGCTTCAATATTATTTTCTAATCTTTGACTAGGTGTTAATTTTTCTACTAAAATTTCTTCAGTTATTTTAAAATTTTCTTCTTTATTAGATTCAACAAAATCTTTTTCATTATTTACATTTTTTTCAATAGGAATTTCTTCAGTAATAGTAGATTTAGTAGGAGTTTCAATACTTTTTAAATTTTCTGTTCCAAATAAACTTTGAGTCTGGCCATATTTTATTTCTTCTCTTTTTTCTTGAGGATCATTCATTAATATTTGTATAGGCTTTTCAAATTTTAAAAGTTCACTTTCTTTAGCTCTTAAATCCTCAATAATCCTTTCAGTTGTATAAAAAATAGATTTTGTAACACTTAACTTTGTTCCATCAGCTGTTGTAATTCCATCTAATTCTTCTAAAGTTAGGCTAGACATTCCACCTGGAACAAAACTATTTTTTAAAATTTTATAATCTTTATTATTATATAGAACTTCCATTCCAATATTATTATATGAATTTAAAGATAAAAAAACATAATTATCAGAATTTTCTTGAGTTTCATTATTTAATCCTTGTAAACCAGTTCTTTCAACAGAATCTCTTTGATTGTTGCTTCCAAATTGTTCATCAAGCCTACCCATTCCATTTGATTCTCTATCTTCAGTTGTTCTGTCAATCCCCATTCTTTCTTCATTTGAGGTAACATTTGTTCTCTCATTTTCTCTGCTTCTTCTTGTATTTTCAATAGATGAGTCATCAGTTCCTCTGTCGCCAGCAGAATAAAGTACTCTTCCTGTTTCCATTCTTGAAGATACTTCAATCTTGCTTTCCCTATTGAGTTCAGTTTGCTCAAGTCTATCGGTTCTATCTCTGTTTCTATATTCGGCATCAGAACTGATATTTTCAACTCCTTGTCTATCTCTACCAGTCTGTAAGCCCCCCCCATTTCCTCGAACCCTGATTCTTTCTCCACTGGATAATATAGTCCGTTCTCCACTATGTACTCCTTGTTCGCTAATATTTCTTTCTTCATCTAGGACCTCCATTTCTTTCTCTTTTTTTATTTCTTCAACAGCTTTTACCTGTTGTTCTTTGTCCCTATTATAACTTATTGGTATAGATTTTGTCAAAATATTTTCTTTTATTTTTATTTCTTTCCCAATCTCTTTTAAACAGTTTTTAGAAATATTAGAAATTCTTGTTATTGCTCTATAAAATAACTGCTCATTATTTAATGAATTTAATATAAATTTATCTCTATCATTAAAATCAATATCACTTTCTATATTCATTCTATTATATATAGCAATTTTAGCTGATTTTAAATAAAAATTTTTAATATCATTTTCAGAAATAGAAGAATCGTGTGATTCAATTTTTCCTATAAATTTTTCTAATAAAGCATTGCTAGTAACCTTTTCTAAAATATCTTGATGTTTATCTATATCAAAACTCCAAAGATTAATTGCTTTTTCTTCCTTACCAAGAGATACTGTTTGATTCACATCATAAATATAAGTTACTTTCTTATTATCATTAGAAAAAATAGGGATTCCTTTTTGTCCTTTTGCTACAACTCTCTCAAAATTATTTTTCCAAAAATTAAATTCAGCACAAGCTTTAGCATTAGGTTGTAAAAAATAAATATTTATTTGATTAATTCCATCATATTTATAATTATTTCCCATTACTTTAAGAAAAATTTTATATTCATCTATATTCCCTTTTATTCGCTCAGTACCCTTTTCTAAGACTTCTTTAAACTTATAACCCATATTATATCCTCTCTCCTTTTAAAATTCTTTTTAGAGGTACTCCATCACTTTTATGTAACAAGTTGTTACATAGTTATCTTCCTAGACCTTTACTTTTAGAATTTTCAATTTTTTTCTTCCAAGGATTTTCCTTTTCTTTACTTAATTTTTCTTGCAGTTCTTTTGAAACATATTCTATTGATTCAGGATTATTTTTAATAGCTATTTTCACTATCTCAAGATTATTTCTATATTTTGAATCTAATAGGACTAAATTATTTCCATTTTTTAAAACATTTTCTATAATTTGTTTATCATTTCTATATTTTTCATCTAAAAATAAATAATTACTAGCTTCTTTTTGAACAGCAAACAGAGCTATATCTTTATCTACCTCTATTTTTTTAGATAAATTAGAAAAATAAAAAGGCTCACTCTTTATAGCTTCCAAAATAATCTCTTTATCTTTATAGAATTTAGAGTCAATATCATCAAATAAAGAACCTTTATTTTTAATTGCAGTTAAAACTACCTCTCTATCTTTTTTTAAGTTTTCTGAGATATAATCAAAAGCAAAAGCATTATCAGAAATAGCTTTTATTGCTACACTTTTATCTATGAGTTCAGGATTTATATATTTTATTTTACTCCAATCCTTTTTTATAATTTCAGCTAAAATGGTTTTATCTTTAATATTTTTTATATTTCTTAAATATCTATCATCTATAAGACCCTCTTTTAAAAAACTGAAAACTTTTGTACTTGAAACAATATAGTGATCTAATAGAGCTTTATTAAATTTTTTACATACTTTCTCCAATGAACTGGTAATTTCTATATCAGCTCTACTTGGATTAGGATTACCTGACGGATGATTATGAGAAATTGTAATTCCTTCTACACCTTTTTCAAGAATTTTTGGTAAAATAGTTTTGATATCAACTGTAGCTCTATCTAATCCACCTTTAAAAATGTAATCACAACTAATTACATTATAATTTTTATCGTGCTGAAGAACTACAAATTCTTCTTGTGTTAGTTTTTGATTTGCAATTTTCAAAAGTTCTCCAATTTCTTCACTTTGATAAAGAATATTTTTTCCTATAATTTCATTATTAGCAAAAAATTTCATAAACTCTTGATATTTTTCCATCTTCTCTAATTTATTTATTTTTTCTGAAAAAGTATATGAAATCTCTCTTTTTTTAGGAACTCCAAAATCTATTGAACTTCCTGTTAATTTTGAATAAAAGGTATTCCCTTTTTCTTTTGAGAGTATTTCTATTTCTTTAAAACCAATACTTTTTAAATCAAGTCCTAAATCTAAAGACTTTTTTGTTGCATTCTCCCCATTCATCAAAATAAAAGTATTAGCTACTGGAGAATAAGATTCCAACATTATATCTTCTAATGAAGTTTCCTGATTAAATACTTTATTATTTACAATATTATTTGCTGAATCTAAGAAAATAATTGAGATTTCATCAGGACCAGGATTTTTAATAACTCCAGCTTTAAATGCTTCTTCAAGTTTCTCCTGACTTTCAATTTTGTAAGTTCTTTCTAGCATATTATCTTTTGCATGTTCTATATAATCAGTTAAATTTTTTACACTTTCATCTTTATTTTTTACCAGCTCATATAATTCATCTTTATTTTTACAATTAAAGTATTCATAAAGATTCTTTTTCATCTACATCACCTTTTTCTCTTACATACTCAATTAATTCTTTTAAATCTTTAACTATTTGCTCATCTTGGTGTTCTTCAGAATTTATATAAGCATCTAATTCTTCATAATTTTTAACTCCTAAATCTTTCATTAATTCTTCAAATCCATTCATTTTAAACTCCTTTAACTATCTTGATAAATCATTTATTTTTTCAGAATGAAGTTTTTTTTTCCAAGGATTTTCAATCGTTTTTTCTTGATTTTCTTGAAATAAAGATAAAAATTTTTCTCTATCTTTCATTAAAAACTCATTAGGGTCTTTATATTTTCCTAAAAGATTACTTTTTTCTACATTTATTCCTATTTCTTTTAACTTATCATACAATATTTCTTGAGCTTTTTTTCCAACTTCATCATTATCCAACATTAAAATAAATTTATTTTCAAATTTATCTTCTTTTAATTTACTTACTAATAAATTAATTTCACTCACACTTCCTAAAGCAATAGCCTTTTTCCCAGCTTCAGCTATTGATAAAACATCTATTTCTCCCTCAACCACATAAAAATTTTTACCTGGATTTTCTTTTATTCTGTCATAATGAAATATTTGAGCCATTCCAATTTTTCTAATTCTATTATTAGAATCGTTTTCAACATTTCTAGCTGTCAAGCAACCATAATAAGTAGGTATTATGATTGCTTTTTTAAATGCAGTAGAATATCTAAAATTAGGGTCATATCCAATATGAAAATCTTCCTGAACTTTCATAGAAATACCTCTTTTAGTTAAATAATCACATTCTTTTAAATGTGACATACAGTATTTAATATAATTCTGATACCTAATAATTCTTTCTATGTCAGCTGGATTACTTGGATCTAAAATATGCTTTTTAGTTGAATTAGAATTACTAGGAATTTCTTTTTTCTCACTAACATCAATTAAAACAGACTTTTTTGAATAAATTGTCTTATTAATATCTTCAATTAATTCAGGATTTTTCATAAACTCTTCCACTTTTTTTAATTGTTCAGGAAATGTTTTTAATCCATATTCCATTTTAACTAAATCAAAAATATCATAATTTTTACCACAGGCAAAACAAGTACATTTATTTTTCTTTTTATAGAAAGACATACTAGGATTCTTATCTTCATGTTCAGGAGAGATACATCTAAATAATTCTTTAGTATTTATTCCCTTTCTTTGTAAATATTCTTCTAAAAACTCTTTTGCTTTCTCTTTATCTGTCATAAAAACACTCCTCAACAATATTTATATTCTATGAGCTGTATATCCAATAACTAATAGTTACTTAGTTTCCTTTACTTCTTCAAAATTAACATAATTTCCATTAATTTTTATTTTTAGGGTAGCTTCTCTTTTGTTTCCATCTTTTCCAGTTACCTCAAATTTAAAATTCCCATTTTTCTTCAATAATTTTTTTGCAACAGCTTTAGTTATTTTTAAAGTATCTGAAAAATGTTTTGCTTCTTTCCATAATTTAAAAGTACATCCCTCTTTATTTCCAATACAATAAAATAATTTTTCACTTTCAACAACTTCTTTGCCACAAATTGGACATTTTCCTATACTTTCTTTTTCTTCCTCAAAATTTACATATTCTCCATTAATTTTCATTTTTAAATTAGCTTTTCTAGTTTTTTTATCTTCAGCAACTAAAGTACAAGCAACTGATTCATTTGCTAAAAACTTCTTAGCTTCTTCTGAATTTATAGAAAATTTTTCTTTAAAATGCCTACTTTCTTTCCATAAAACAAAATCTTCATTTTCACAACTATATGTTTTAGGTTTTTCAATAATATTTCCTCCACATTTAGGACATTTTCCTAATGCTTCTATAAATTCAACACCAGGTTTAATATCCTTTCCATTTTCTATTATTTCATTAAGAACATTCCAGGTATCACTCAAAACATTATCAAGAGTTTTTACATTGTGATATACTTTTTTTAAATCCTTAGAAAATTCTACTGTTCTTTCTTTATATAAATTTATTTTTAATTCATCTAAGAGTTGAATTAATTTTTCACCTTTTAAAGTTATTGAATAATTAGAATTTTCTTGTGCTATATATCCATAAGATT